>Ga0075423_10001757_pt1 | contig 19340 bp, 14 predicted proteins | sample SoiMethybrSBSTD2_FD_80114 | JGI IMG/M metagenome (GOLD analysis project Ga0075423, IMG submission 80114) | Bulk soil microbial communities from a Populus tree surrounding site in Tennessee, USA - Soil MetaG P. TD hybrid SBSTD2 | ecosystem: Environmental > Terrestrial > Soil > Tree plantation...
AGAACGGGTCGAGCACACACTCGGCACCGTTCAGCCCGAAGCGCTGGGCGTAGTCGCGAACCAGGTGCGGCGGAAAGGAGAGCACGAAGCGGTACCACTCGTGCGCGACATGATCGGCGGGAGCGAGCTTGTTGAAGTTGCTCCTGGCGTTTCTCATCGCGATGGGCTCCCTTAACGACGACCAACGACCGGGCGTACATTCGTCCTTCAGCCAGACCGAGCTGCGAATGTCTGCCGACCTGCACTAGATACGCTGAGATGCGGCGGGTTGTTGCAATATCGTAGCACAGATGCGGCCTGCCGCGCAAACAGGCTGCCCTGCGTACGTGTTCCGTTTTGACGCAAAGGCGCAAAGGCGCAAAGGCAATCTGCCCTTGCTTTGCGTCTTTGCGTTCTCGCGTTTTACTCCAAATCTGAACAGTTACTGCCCTGCGGTTACGGGGCTTTTGCAAAGTCGTCTTTGGTGGGAGTTCGAGGGTGGCGTCCGTTCACAGACGTTTCGGGGGGGAGAACCGGCGGGGCCGCAAGCGCCCCGCCGAAAATCTGCTTTTCTGCGGCCTGCTGCGCCCTAGCAGGCCGCAGAAAGGTGAAGAATGAACCACCCCGGCTAAAAGGATGTACGGCCAACCATCACGTGCTGGTACCGCACCGTTACCCTCAGACCAAGGTGTCTCAAGTACTGTAGCACGGCGACCCTGAATTGTGAATAGGAAGAAGGGCCGGGCGCTTGCCAGTACCTATCTCGACGCTCTCTAGCCCCACAGTCCTATACCATAGCATATCTGAAGCGTGAACCATGAACCGCGAACCGCATCCCCATCACGTTTCACGCTTCACGTTTCACGGAAGAGGCGGGTAGCGCCGCGCGCAGCTCGGCCGCGCGCGCTTCGAGTGGTCGCAGCGCCGCCAGGAGCTGCTCGATCTGCGCGGCGGGCAGCGCGGTGATCGCTTCGGCGGGCAGCGCGCCGACGATCTCGCTGATGCGTTCGCGCAGCATGTCGATCATTGGCTGGCCCGCTGGCTGCGGCTTGGGCGGCTGGTCGGCTAGTCGCGCGAGGAAGAGCCTGCGCGCCGCCGCATCATCGGCGAACGGCAGCGGCGGCCAGCGCTCGGCATCGGCCCACGCGGGCCGCTGATTCCCCACCAGCACCAGGCGAATGTCGCGGCGCTCCTGGGTCGCCCGCAGCACATCGAGCACGCGCGCGGCGTCGTTGCCGTTCAGCCAGTGCAGGTTGGCGATGATCACCGTCCAGCGCCGGCCCGCGAGCGCTTCGGCCAGCAGATCGAGGTGCCGCAGCGCATACGCCGGCTCGGCGGTGACGAGCATGTCGCGTAGCTCGTGCAGATTGTCGAGCGCGAGCGCGGCGGCGAGCGTTGTGAGCAGGCGCAGCCCGGCGTTGGGCTCGACATCGGGCGAGCGGCAGGCGTGCCAGACCACGCGCTGCCCGCGCACTTGCAGGCGCTCCGCGAGTGCGGCGGCCAGGTCGCGCTTCCCGACGCCGTCCGGCCCCCAGACCAGCGCCAGACCGCCGCGCCGCAGCCGGGCCATGTACTGCTCTAGCTCCGGCTCGTGGTCAAGCAGCTCGGGCGCGGGCGGCGGCGCAATCAGCGCTGCGGAGGGTTCGGGCGGCTGTAGCTCGTCCAACACGAGCGGCAATAGCGCGAGCAGCCGTTCCAGCGCCTCGCGCTTGGCCCGGCTGTACGTACTAGCGCTCAAGGCCAGCGCGCCCTGAAGCGCCGCGCGCTCCTCGCCGGCCTCGTATTCGCCCGCAATAACCAGGTAATGACGCCAGTGCGGATCGTCGAGCACTGGCCCAGCTGCGCTTGGCCGCAGGCGTCCGATCGCCGCGCGCAGCACCTCCTGAAGCCAGCGCCCGCGCCGCAATGCATCGCGCTCGCCGCTCAACAGCAGCGCGGCCAACTCGCTGCGGCCCAGTGCCAGCGGTGGCTGCTCGGCCAGCCCGCCGAGCGCCTCGCGCAGCAGCTTGATCGTCATGCGCTCGCCCGCCGAGTCGGTCTCTTCGTCGCGCAGTTGTGCCAGCAGGCGATAGAACGTGCTGCGTGGCGCGTCGAAGCCTTGGTCGTGCAGCCGCGCCTGGACGCGCCGCCAGAGGATCGTCGCGGATACGCCCGGATCGGCGTTCAGCTCCTGCCTGAGCGCACGGACCAGCGGGCTGCCGCGCGCGAAGTGCCCGCCGCCGCGCTTGCGCGATTGGAGCGCGGCCAGCCCATCGCGCTGGAAGGCGTGCCGCAGCCGCCGCAGACTCTCGCGGCTGACGCCGAACGTCCGCGCGACCTCGCCGACCGGGCGGCCCTCGCGCAGCAGCGCGACGAGGATGCGGTAGCGCCGCACCGCGGCCTCGTCGCCGCCGAAGCGGGCGACCAGCTCGGCGCTATTCAGCCGGGGGAGTTCGAGGCTGTTCGACATTGGCAACAGACCACGCGGGTTTTATCACAAAGCCACCAAGGGCACAAAGGCTTGGTGTCTTGGTGTCTTGGTGGTGAAAAATGATCGGCATCGTTCAGCCGAAGTTGCTAGCCCAGTGCTGGGCTGCGCCGGCGGAAGATCGTATCGACCGACACGCCGCTGTGGATGCGCTGGATCACCTCGGCCAGCAACGGCGCGATCGAGACGATGCGCAGGCCAGGCCAGATATTTTCAGCCGCTGGGCACAGGGTATCGGTCGTGACCAGTTCCTTGATCGCGCTGTTGCGCAGCCGTTCGGTGGCGTTGCCAGCTAGCACGGCGTGGACGGCGGCGGCGTATACCTCGCGCGCGCCCTGAGCGATCAGCAGATCGGCCGCCTGGATCATTGATCCGCCGGTCGAGATCTCATCGTCGACCAGGATGCAGCGCCGATCTTGCACATCGCCAATCAGATTGATCGCTTCGGCCTGCGATAGCTGCACCTGGGGTTGAGCGAGATATTGGATGCGGCGCTTCTCGACGATCGCGAGCGGCGCGCCGAGCTGTTCGGCGAAATTGCGCGCCCGTTTGGCGAAGCCCATGTCGGACGAGACGACCACCGCGTCGTCCCAGCCGCGCTCGGCGAAATGGCGCACCAGCAGCGACATAGCGCTCAGCTCGTCCACAGGAATGCTGAAGAAGCCCTGGATCTGGCCGGCGTGCAGATCCAGCGTGATCACCTGTTGAGCGCCGGCCACCTGGATCATATCGGCCAGCAGCCGGGCGGTGATCGGCACGCGCGGCTGATCCTTCTTGTCGGTGCGGCTGTATGCGTAATAGGGGATGACCGCCGTCACGCGGCCAGCCGATGCGCGCTTGCATGCGTCGAGCATGATCAGCAGCTCCATAATGCGGTCGCTGAGCGGCGAGGCCAGCGATTGCACCACAAAGACATCTTTCTCGCGCACGCTCTCGTTGAGCTTGACGAAAATGTTCTCGTTGGGGAACGCCGTAACCGTAATGTCGCCCATTGGCATGCCGAGACGACTGCTGATCGCTTGGGCGAGTGCGGGATTGCCGTTACCAGTGAAGATGCGAAGCTCGTCGAAACGGCTGCTCATCGCTGCTCCCTACCTGTGAAATGGGCTGCGTATCCGCGTTAGAGGTGGGCAGCGACCTGGCACACGGCACGCTCCATATTGCAATCGACGCACGGGGTATTCGTTGGTAGCCGCATCATGGAACCACACAACGACGGTGCTGTCAAATCACGAAATGGAATGCTGTGTGCTCGCGAGCGGTTTGAGCAGGTCGGCTCGCTCGGTGCGGATGCCGGGCGGCAGTGCGCCGGCTGGCAACGCGGCATCGGCATGCTCGTCGCCGACGAACAGGAGCGCGCTGATCGCCGGCTCGCGCAGCACGGCCTGGACAAGCTGAAGGATCGAGAGGCGTTGTAGACGTGGCTGTGCTGCAGCCATCAGTTGGTTGCGTTGGGCGAACGCAAGCGCCGCGTCGGGGGTTCGGAAGGCCAGCAGCGTGCGCTGCCGCCGCGTGCGCGTGGATGCTGCGGCGTTGCCACTGAGCCAGAAGATATAGAAGTGATCGGCACCGGTCTGCGATTGGAGCGCGAGCAGCAGCGTCTGCAAAGCCGCGATGCTCGTACCCTGCTCGTCGGCCAGCTCCTTGAGTCGCCCTTGCTCCAATTCCACGCTATTCCTTGCTGCGCGTCCGGTTGCGCTAAACGTGCTGCGCGTCCGTCGCCGGTTCCTGCGGCGGTACCTCGGACTCTGCCAGCGCCTGCGCCAGCACCGCCAGCACGGCATCGCCATCGAGCGGCTTGGCCATCGTCCAGACCGCTGGGAAGGCGCGATTTTGCAGCCGCTCGGCGTAGACGAGCAGCAGCGGCTCGTCAGCGGAGGTGACGATCACGGGTAGCCCGCGCGTCTCCTCGCGCAGCTTCAGAACCGTCACCAGATCGATGCCGTGCTTGCCGTTGGGGAAGTGCAGCCCGACAATCGCAGCATCGGGCGGATTGGTGCGCAGTGCGTCATACGTGCCCTCCAGCTGCGCGAAGAGCATCGTTGTGTAGTTGGCATTGCCAAGCAGCTGCTGCATCTGCTCCAGGAAATCGACATCGTCGTCCACGATCGCGATGGTGCGCTTCGACATCGGCGCCTCCTCTACGGCAGCGGAACCGGAGTCGGTCGTGGCGGTGTAATAATGTTCGGCTTGCTATCGTTTAGGTAGAGCGCGCGGCCCAGCAGCCCCAGCTGCATTTCGAACGGTGTGCCGGCCTGCTGCGGATGCCATTCGATCCGCCCACGCTCGAAGTACTGGACCGTGTAAATCTGGCCGTCGGGCAGCCGCTCTTGCACCTCGTCACCGATCGGGTAGCCCAACATGTCGATGCTGCCGTTCTGCTCCCAGAACTGGAGGAAGCGATCACGCACGCCGTGCTCGGTCTCGGCAAAGTAGCGCAGGCCGGGCTGACTGACGAAGTAGGTCTGCTTGGGGAAGACGACGCCCTTGGTAAACTCTACGCCCAGACGCCCGCTTTGGATCGCGTAGGCCGTGTTGGCGTACTCGGGCCATTCCTCCAGGCGCGCGCGCTCGAACCACTGGATGGTCCGCCCATTGACGTTGAGCGACGAGCTGATCGGTCGGCCAAAGAAGCGCTCGCCGCCGTGCTGGTCGTAGTATGCACGGAAGCGCGCGTCGATTTCGGGTGTTGGTGTGTTCAGGCTGCCGATCGCGGGCATGTTGCCGGCGTTGGGGCTATTTTCGTCAGCAACCGCAAATTGCGAATTCGGCACACTGCCGTTGATCCGCGGCGCGATCGTTGGCGCGCTATCGCCGGGCGGTCGCGCGCCAGGGAAGCGCAGAATGTTTTGCCGGCCAGTGGCGGTCGCGATCAGGAGCAAGATCAGCAGCAGCAGGAGCAGCAGCAGGATCGTCGAAGGTGCCTTGCGCCGCGCACGCAGCGCTTCTTCGCCTGGTTTATCGCGCACGAGCTCGTCGTGAAGCACGGTGGCCTCGCGTTCGATCTCGGCGCGCTTCTCGGCTTCCTCCTCGGCCATCGCTTGGTCGACCGCCTGCTGAATCAGCGCGCGGCGATCAGCATCAGAGCGCTGCTCAAGGCGACGGGTGGCGCTGCGGATGGCTTTACGGAGTTCGACATCTTCCGCGGATTCGTCGCTCATTGACTCTCCCATTCTCTATACGCGATCGCGTAGGATCAGCTCTGGCCGTGCTCCGCGTCCAGCGCCTGGTGGATGCGGTCGGCCAGCGCGCGCAGCTCGGCCGTGTTGCTATGCTGTGGTCGCCAGAGACGTATGACACCGTCGCCTTCCCAGCGCGGAATCAGATGCACATGATAGTGAAAGACCGATTGCCCGGCAGCCGCGCCGTTGTTCTGAATAATATTCAGGCCATCCGGTCGCAACGCCGCTCGCAGCGCCAGCGCGATCCGCTGCACCGTGCGAGTGACGCACACGAGCACGTCGGGCGGGATCGCAAAAATGTCGGCATATTCCGCTTTACAGATCACCAGAACATGGCCTGGCCCAGCCGGGCTGATGTCCATAAACGCCAGCGTATGCTCATCCTCATACAGCTTCGCGGCCGGGGCTTCACCACGCGCAATTCGCGAGAAGATCGAGGGCATAGCGTCTCCCGTCACTAGGCCGTTTTGCTGCGCTGGATCCACTCCAGCAATTGGTCCAGCCCCCAGGTATTCGCCACATCCTTCGCCTCGGCCCAGCCGCGCCGCGCGGTGATGACGCCCAGGCGAATCCAGGGCAGGTTATCGGGATGGTGCGAGTCGCTGTTGATCGTGATGCGCGCGCCCAGCTCCAGCACACGGCGAACGCTAGCCGCCTCCAGGTCGAGCCGGTCGGGGCCGCTGTTGACTTCGAGCAGTGTGCCGGTCTCAGCGGCGGCGCGCCCGATGGCGTCGAGATCGATCTCGGCACCCTCGCGACTGCCGATCAGTCGCCCGGTTGGATGCCCGATGATATCCACATGCGGGTTGCGAATGGCGCGCAGCAGTCGCTCGGTCGCCTGGTCGATCGGCTGGCGCAGGCTGACATGCGGCGACGCCACGACGATATCGAGATCGGCCAGCACGTCGTCGGGCAGCGCGAGCGAGCCATCGGCGGTGATATCGACCTCGATCCCGCGCAGGATGCGGAAGCCATCGCCGCGCGCCGCGTACTCCGCGTTCAGCGCGGCCACCTCTGCGGCCTGCTGTGTCAGCCGCACGGCGTCGAGCCCGTTGGTGATGCCGAGGTACGCGCTGTGGTCGGTGATCGCCATGTAGCGATAGCCACGCGCTTGCGCCGCCGCAGCCATCTCGGCGATGCTGGCCTTGCCATCGCTCCAGGTGCTGTGCATGTGCAAATCGGCCTTGAGATCGGCCAGCTCGACCAGCTGCGGCAGTCGCCCGTCTCTGGCAGCCTCCAGCTCGCCGCTATCCTCGCGCAGCTCCGGCGGAATCCACGGCAACTTGATCGCGGCATAGACTTCTTCCTCGGTCGCGCAGGTCAGCGTCGTGCCGTCGGAGCGCAGGAAGCCATGCTCGCTGAAGCTCAGGCCACGCGCCAGCGCCAGCGCGCGGAAATGAATGTTGTGCGCCTTGCCGCCGGTGAAGTGTTGCAGTGCCGACCCCCACATCGCCGGAGGCAGCACGAGCAGATCAGCCTGGAAGCCATTATGCAGGTACACGGTCGCCTTTTCGCCACCGGAGGACTCGACGCGCGCGACCAGCGGCAGCGCGATGAAGGCTTGTATAACCACAGTCGGCTCATCGGCGGCTGCCAGGATATCGAGATCGCCAATCGTCTGGCGACCACGCCGCAAGCTGCCGGCGTAGCTAACCTCGCGTAGCTGCGGCGCAGCCGCGCGCAGTGCGCCGATCAGCCCCTCGGCGGCGGCGAGCGCGCTACTGAGCAGGGTGCGCTTATCGCGCTGCTCAGCGGCGGCGATGCCCTGGATGATCCCCTCGATCGTCTTCGCGCCGAAGCCTTTGACGCCCGCGAGCTTGCCCGACTCCGCCGCCGCCTTCAGATCGGCCAGGCTGGCGATGCCAAGCTCGCTGTACAGCCGCCCGGCCGTGCGTGGCCCGACGTTCGGCACGCGCAGCATTTCCAGCACGCCCGCCGGAACCTTTGCCTTGAGCCGATCATAGAATCGCAGCTCGCCTGTATCGAGCAGCTCGCGAATCTTCTCGGCGATCGCCTTGCCGACGCCAGGGATCGCCTCGATCTGCCCGCGCGAACGATAGCTTGCCAGCGGCTCAGGCAGGTCGCCGAGCGCGTCGCCGGCACGCCGATAGGACTGGATGCGGAAGCGATCCTCGCCCAGCACCTCCATCGTGTCGGCGATCGCGTAGAAAACGTCGGCGATTTCGCGATTTGTCAGGAGCGCAGCCATACTTTAGCTGTCCTAAAGGTAAAAAGGCGTTGTAAACCATTTCTATACGTGCCATTATAGCATGCTGTGCAAGAGGCGTACCACAATAGCCGATGGACGATGGACGATGGACGATGGACGGTGCGCCGGTATGGTCTATCGTCTATCGTCCATCGTCAGCGCATTTTGCATCTGACGGAGGATCGCTATACAATGCTCCGGCACCCACACAAAGAAAAACTATCGGCATCAACGTTTATTCTTGTAGCATCAGTAGCACAAGCGAAGGCGCGGCACGATGGCGACGACCCGGCGCGAACAGATAGCGGCGCACGAGGCGGAAATCCAGATGCTCTCGCGGCGCGCGTACCGATTGCGGCTCTACCGCGCCCAATACGGCATCAGTGCCGAGACCGGTCGCGTCCTGGAGTTGGAGGATGTTGAGGCGCAACTCGCGCAGCTGCAGCAGACGCTCACGCAGTTGCGAAGCGTCACGCCGGATGCCCAAGCGCCCTACCTGGGCCTGAAGACCTTTGACGAGGCGCATGCCCGCTTCTTCTACGGTCGCGAAGCGCTGATCGACACGCTCGTCGAGCGCGTCAAGCAGACCGCGTTCCTCACGGTGATCGGACCATCGGGCAGCGGCAAGTCCAGCGTCGTGCGCGCTGGGCTTATTCCCGCGCTGAAGCAGGGCGTAGATCTGGCCGGCAGCGACCAGTGGTTCTATGTTCCGCCCTTCCCGCCCGGCCCGCGACCCATGAATGCACTCGCGGCGGTGCTGGCAGCGCTGCCCTCGGGTGGGCGACTCGGCACAGCGCTTGCTATCGAAAACCGCCTGAAGCATCCTGACGGGCTGCTCTTTTGCGCGGATCAGCTGCTGGAGGGTCGCCCCGGCAGCCGGCTTGTGCTAGTGGTCGACCAGGCCGAGGAGTTGTGGACACTCGCGCCAAGCGAGGGCGACGCGCGGGAGGCCCATCGCCGCGACCAGCAGCAGCCGTTTATCGCGCAGCTGCTGAGCACAACGCAAGCGATTGATCGACGGGTGCTCGTCATCCTGACGCTGCGGGCGGATTTTATGGGCCGGGTTGCGGGCGAGCCGACGCTTGCCACTGTCGTCAAGCAGCAACTGGAGATCGTCAGCCCGATGGCACCGCCCGATCTGCGCCGCGCGATCGAGCTGCCGGCAGAGGTGGCCGGCGGCACGTTCCAGCCGGGGTTGGTGGATGAACTGATCGACCAAGTCGCCGGCGAACCTGGCGCGCTCCCGTTGCTCGAATACACCCTCGAAGCATTGTGGGCCGCCAAGCAGTCCGATGGCACACTGACGTGGGAGGCGTATCGGGCGATCGGCGGTGTCGAGGGCGCGCTCGCGAAGGGGGCCGATCGCGTGCTCGACGAGCACTACGCCGAGCCAGAGCAGCGGGACGCGATCCGCGAGGTGTTGCTGCGATTGGTGCAGCCGGGTGACGGGTCAGCCGATAGTCGTCGGCGCGTGCCGCTGCGGGATCTCGTGCCGGCGGGCAGCACAGTCGAGACGGTGCAGGCGCTGATCACCCCGCTGGTCAACGCGCGCCTGCTGACGACCGGGCGCGAAGCCGACACGGCGCAGGATACCGTCGAAGTGACGCACGAGGCGCTGATTCGGTCGTGGCCGACACTACGCGACTGGATCGCGGCCGCCAAGGCTGATCTGCGGCTCCAGCGCCAGCTCGAAGACGCCGCCCGCGAATGGGAATCTGGGCAGGGCCTCGATGATCTGCTCTGGCAGGGCGTCCGTCTCGCGCACGCAGAGGCGTGGGTCGCGCAGATCCGTCCCCTGCTGCTGGCGCGCGAGCAGGAATTTCTGGCCGCGAGCCGGGCGGCGGAAACGGCGCGGGCGCAGGCCGAACGACGGCGCGCCCGCCAGATCATTGTTGGCTTGCTCGTAGCGCTCGTCCTGATCACGAGCTTCGCTAGCGGCACTGCCTGGTTCTGGCGAGCCGCCGACCGAACCGGACGTGTGAGTCAGGCGCGCTATCTGGTCGCCGAGGGCCAGCGCCGATACGACGAGCAACCCTTGCTTGGGCTGCGACTGATGGCCGAAGGGCTCGTCAGCGTGCCTCCAGATGAGACGAGCGTACGTCACGATTTGGTCGCAGCCGTGATGCCCTACGTGCGCCAAGGGCGCGTCCGTCTACTGGCGCGTGATGCAACGAATGTCTTGGTTGGATCGCAGGGCGCTGCACCAATGGTCATTATTGCGCGGCGTGGTCAGCCCGGTATCTTGGTCAGGGGTGATCGCATGCAGGCGACCGTGTTGCCCAGCCCGCTCGCCATCGATCTTGTTGGACGACCGCATGTCGTCTTCAGCCCGAATGGGGAGCTTGGGGTGCTGAACTACGCCGAGGGGAAGGGCGCGGCGCTGCTGCACGCCGATGGCACGCTCGTGGCGCTGCCGAGCCCACTCGCCACCGATGTCTATGGGCCACCAGCCGTCGTCTTCAGCTCGAATGGGGAGCTTGTCGCCCTGACCTACGCCGAGGGCAAGGGCGCGGCACTGCTACACGCCGATGGAACGCTCGTGGCGCTGGCTAGCCCGCTCGCCATCGATAGTTTCGGGCAACCGGCGGTCGTCTTCAGCCCGCAGAATGAGCTTGTCGCCGTGGCCTACGCCGAGGGCAAGGGCGCGGCGCTGCTGCGCGCCGATGGCACGGTCGTGCCATTCCCTAGCCCGCTCGCCATCGACAGCTATTATAGGCGACCGGCGGTCGTCTTCAGCCCGAATGGGAAGCTTGTCACCGTAGCCTACACCGATGGAAAGGGCGCGGCGCTGCTATACGCCGATGGGACGGTCGTGCCGCTCCCCAGCCCGCTCGTCACCGATACCGCTCGGCCACCACTCGTTCATTTCAGTAGCGATAACCGTCTCGTCGATCTTGCATATGTTACGGGCTACCACGAAGTCCGCGCCCTCAGCGATCCGACGCAGATCATCGATCTGGGCTCGAATGTCGATTCGGTGGTATTCATGGCGAATGGCGGGCGGATCGTCGTGTCCTACCGCGATGGCCATGTATACGTCGTCGATCCACGTCTGCCAGCCGGTGCGAATGATGCGTCCAAACCCCTACCTGCCAGCGACCTGATCAGCTTCATCTGTGACGGCCCGTTGAAGAGCGGGTTTTGGACAGAGCAAGACGATGCCGACCTCACGAGCATATTGCAGGGCGCCGCGCCGCAAGGTTGTACAACGAGGCATTCGTGAAATGTGCGGACGCTCAGGGTTTTACCACCAAGACACCAAGGACACAAAGATCGGAGGGGCCTTTGTGTCTTTGTGGTGCGCTTCCGCTTACCAGGGTTTTACCACCAAGACACCAAAATCGCCGCCGTCGGGCTGAAGCCCTCGGCTACGTCTACAAAGCCCGCCTGCGCGGGCTGATTGAGGCCACGCAGGTGGCCTTCGTACACCTAGCCTGCCCATTCATGGGCCAGGCAACTCCCGACACGTAACTCCTGTGGAACGCGTCGCCCGTGAGCGGACGCCCAGGGGTTTACCACAAAGGCACCAAGGACACAAAGGCTTGGGGCACCGAACACAACGATGGTCCATGGCGTAGGGGCAGACCTGCGTGTCTGCCCACAAAGGGAAATACAACGATGGTCCATGGCGTAGGGGCAGACCTGCGTGTCTGCCCAGACTGGGAATCAATGTCCACCAATGTCGGCGAACACACGGGTTCGCCCCTACGAGCATTGCAATTCATTGCCGTAGGGGCGGATTTGCATATCCGCCCACAATGCAAATCAATGTCGTCGGGGCAGAGGGGCGTGTCTGCCGGCGGGCGCAATATATTGCGCCCCTACGTTCATTGCTGGGACGAAAGACGGAAGACGAAAGACGAAAGCGCGACTCGCATCCATTCGTCCTTCGTCCTCCGTCCTGATATCAGGATTGCGTAGCGGCGACGCTGACGCCGAGCCGCTGCGCCACGCCGGCAACAATATCGTAGGCGCGGTAGGCGCTGCTCGCGGCGTCGAGGTAGCGCCACTGCGCGAACGCGCGCCGCGCCTGCCCGGCCTGCTGATCGGCCTGTTGAAGTCGATCAGCGAAGCGATCCGCGCCGGGGTGCGCCAGGATGGCGGCCAGTAGCTGGTTGGACCTGTTGAGGTAGCCGGCTGTCTCCCAGCGATACATAGTGTCGCGATCGAACTGGCCGAAGGTCGGTGCCAGATTCGAGACCGCCATCATCGACTCGACCTCGTTGCCGACGTAGACGAAAAACATATCGCCGAGCGGATTGAAGAGCCGGTCCTGCTCGAAATCGTAGCCGCTGATCGGGTGAGAGAAGCCGTAGTGGTGCCCCAGTTCGTGAGCGATCACCGCGCTGAAGGCGAAGCCCATCTCGTGCGTCTCAGGGCTCTCGACCACGATGACGTGGGTCTGGGTGCCGTCCACCAGATTGTTGGTCACAAAGCCGGCGGGGAAGCCACCGTCCAGATTCTCGCTGGTGGTGCTGTAGGCGAACACTTTCGCCACGTAGTCGTTCGGTGGGTAGGTCGGGACATACTCCGACATGTGCTCGTTGAAATAGCAGAACAGCTCGTCGAAGGGCCCACGGTAGTTGTTCCAGCAATCGTCGGCCTCGAGCTGGCCGTTCCAGATCCGCAGCGCGCGCTGGGCGCCCGGATCGATCGGTGCAACGTCGTCCACATCGACGCGCCAGGTGTAATATGGCTGGAAGTCGCGCAGCTTGCGGCGGATGTATTGCGCTTTCAGATAATCGAGCCCGCTGTTGGCCGGGTCGTCCTCCAGCATACTTATGTGGACGACGCGGCGACCATCCGGCCCCGGTGCCGTGAGCAGCGGATCGAACAACGGCGAGGGCGTGAATAGCTCGTCGATCGCGACATAGCGCACCACCTTGCTCAGGTCAGCGATCAGGCTGGCCGGGTCGCGATAGCCGCCGGTCGCGTATTCCCAGATCGGCGGGATGCGATAATCGGGCACCTCGTCGCCGTTGATGTCGGCGTCATCGACATTCCAGCCGAAGGTGAGCGAGTCGGGGCCAGCTGAGAGATCGTAAAACCAGGTGCGGCTGGCGCTGCCGCCCCACGCAACCAGCCGATGCGAGTCCTCCGCGCCGAAGTTGTGCCCGGTGTCGGGATCGGGCTCGTCGGTCTTGGTGTAGATGTGAAAGCGGAAGTCGGGCCGGCTATACCAGTTCACGAAAAAGATCGTGTAGCTGCGCGTGGTATCGAGGCCCAGCGCGGCCCGGCTATGCGTTGCTAGCCAGCGCTCGGTCGATGGCGCGTCGATGTACAAGACTGGCCCGGCCACGTCGATGCGGTTGTGCTGCTGATCGTTGTACTGGCGCTGGAACTCCGTGAGCGGGCCAGGGCGGCCCGTATGCGCCAGGTGCGCGAAGAACTGGTCGTCGAACGCCGCGCCGGCGTTGACGACGCGGTAGGCGAAATCGTAGCGCAAGCCCATATCGCGCTCCGGCGCCTGGAAGACACGCTTGAGGCGCACAATCGGGCGGTAGCTGCGCGGCAGCCCGTCGCGCACCGCCCTGGTATCAAACGCGTCGTAGCCGACGAACACAATATTGACCGGGATCGTCTGCCTGAGTGTATCGAGCTTGCCTGGCCGCAGCGCCTGGAAATCGCGGCCTTGTGCGCCAGCGGGCAGTGCGAACACGAGCGCCAGCAACGCGCTGAAGAGACACAACACGCGCCTGTTCATTGGTTCCCTCCTTAATAATGATACGAACAAGCTGCGCTCGGCGCTACGGGGCGGGGATGGCGCGACGAGGCGCTTGAAGGAGCATTTTGCTCCTTACAAGGTATCACAATCAAAACGGCGGGAGGGTTCACATGCAGGGGACAACGGCACAATCAGGGGAAACAGGGTCCAGGGCAACAGCGAGCGCGACTACCACATCCGCCCCTGCTCCGGCCCTTGCTCGATGCTCGGCTTCTCGATATAGCGTAGGCCGAGGTGCTCGTAGGCGCGGCGGGTGGCGATGCGGCCACGCGGGGTGCGCTGAAGGAAGCCGAGCTGAAGCAGAAATGGCTCGTAGACATCCTCGATCGCGTCGATCTCCTCGGCCAGCGCTGCGGCCAGCGTCGAGAGGCCGACCGGCCCGCCGCCGAACAGCTCGATGATCGCGCGCAGCAGCCGCCGGTCGTTTTCGTCGAGCCCCAGCTCATCGACCTCCAGCAGCGCCAGCGCCTCGCGCGCCACCTCCAGCGTGATCACGCCGCCGCCAACGACCTGGGCGTAATCGCGAACGCGGCGCAGCAGCCGGTTGACGATGCGCGGCGTGCCACGCGCGCGCCGGGCGACTTCGTGAGCGCCCTCGGGCAGCGCCTGGACGTTCAGAATGCGCGCCGAGCGAATGACGATGTCGTAGAGCGCGTCAACCGAGTAGAAATCCATCCGGTGCGTCGAGCCGAAGCGGTCGCGCAGCGGCGAGGTCAGCAGCGCGAGGCGGGTGGTCGCGCCGATCGCGGTGAATTTGGGCAGATTGAGGCGTAGGTTGCGCGCGCTCGGCCCTTTGCCGACGATGATGTCGAGCGCGAAGTCCTCCATCGCGGGGTAGAGCACCTCCTCGATCGCGCGGTTGAGGCGATGGATCTCGTCGATGAACAGGATGTCGTCCTTTTGGAGGTTGGTCAGGATCGCCGCGAGGTCGCCGGGCCGCTCGATCGCCGGCCCGGAGGTCAGCTTGAAGTTGACGCCCATCTCGTTCGCGAGGACGCCCGCGAGGCTGGTTTTGCCGAGGCCAGGCGGGCCATAAAGCAGCGTGTGATCGAACGGCTCCTTGCGCCCTTTCGCGGCGCTGATCGCGATCTTCAGCTGCTCAATGACCTTTTCCTGCCCAATAAATTCGGCCAGCCGCTTCGGGCGCAGGCTTTTTTCGACCTGCTGATCTTCCTCGCCGGGGCTGGGGTTGACGATACGATCGTCGCTCATCCTGGCTCTTTCTCAGTGGTGGTTAGAGAAGCGTGTGGGCCTTGGGGACGCACACGCTTTTCAATCAGCTTCTCAGCACTTATGTGCGGTGTTCTAGGATTATAGCATACCAGCGCGTCACGCGCAGGCCGTCAGCCCAGGTGGATGCCCGCCAGCGCGATCAGGCCAATGCGTATTATGCGACCAAGGAAGACCGCGACCAGGAATAGCCCGTAGGGCAGCCCCAGCGCCCCGGCGGTGAGCCCGGCCACGTCGAAGAGCGGGTTGGGCGGCGCGGCCAGCAGGAACAGCACGATGAACGCGCGCCATGGATGGCGGAGCTGCCGCTGCACCCAGCGATAGAAGCGCGTATCTGCGACCGCGCCACGCCCGGATCGCCCGACGAAGAAGGCCACCGACTCGCCCAGCGCCGAGCCGAGCGCGCCGGCCAGGATCACCAGCAGCAGGCTGTCGCTCTGCGCGGCGACGCGCGCGACGATCGGGATGTAGGGGACTGGGATGATCACCGTCGCATTGGCGATCGCGGTGATCAGGAAGACACCGAGGTAGGCGTAATTGCCGAACGCACCGTAGTCGATCGGCAGCAGGAAGATCACGATATTGAAGGTCAGCGCGACCACGCCGATCAGCGCGGCTCGGGTGATGCGCTTGCGGCGCTCGGCTGCGCTGATGCTGACCGGTGCCGCTTCGTTGATTGTATTCATAGTGCTATTCTAACAGACGAGTGCCGCAGGCTGGCCTTCCTGCGGCACCGATAACCCGCGTCGATTGCGGTGCGCTCAACGCCGCCGCCGTCTGGTCCACCAGAGCAGGCCCACAATCAGCAGTAGTAGTACACCAATCACGATCGAGATCGGGGTTTGCACTGCGATTCCTGGCGTCACCGGCTGCGGCGGCAGATAGCTCGTGCCCGGCGACGTGCTGCCCGACGTGGCGATCGGCGGGATCGACTCCTGCGGCAGCGGCGTGTCAGATGGCTGCTGGGCTGGCGTGATGATCGGCGCGATCGGCTCCTGCGGCGGCGGGTAGGACTCGCCGGACGGCAGCGGGGTGTCAGATGGCTGCTGGGCGAGTAAAGGCTGCGCAGCGGTTGCAGCAGGCGCTGACGCAGCGGTAGCTGCGGGTCCGGTAGCACCTGCGGCCTGGGAATCAGCACTGGCCGGCGCAGCGGTGGCCTGCCCCAACGAGGCCGCCGCCGTGGGTGCCTCCGCCATCGCGACATCGGGCAGGGCGGCGGCGGTTGCGGCGCTGCTGCGATTGCTGCTCTCCGCCTGCGCCGTGGCTTCCATAGTGAACGCCTGCGATCCGCCCGAAACCGCAGCAGGGGCGGGTGCCGAAGCGGTGGGCCCGCCGCCGGGTTGGAGCCCTCTGACGACGAAGACGGCAAGAAAGATGAACGCTAGCGCGACTGCCGTCAGCGCCGAGCCGAGGTTCAGTCGGGCAAACAGCGGCATGCGTCGGGGCGCGTACGCCTGCGGGTCGAGCGCGAACGAGCGCGGCGGCTTGGCCGGCTCCAGCTCGTGCAGCAGCACGATCGTCGCGCGTAGCTCGTCGAGCGCGACACGCAGTGCTGGCTCGTGGCGCAGGCGCTCTTCGCAGGCGGCGCGCGCCGCGCTCGTGAGCTGGCTATCGATATATGCCGAAAGGAGTTCCAAGTCGGCATCATTCAGTTGTGGATTCGGCGATTGAGTCATCAGAATAACGACAGACAACAAGCCGCGATCGACTGGTAGCGAGCGCCATCCCAGCCGGATCTGTTCGTGCGAGCTTGTTCCCCTGCTCCTCTAAGTGTTACGATGCGCACGTCAGTTTTCATATTGTTCGCTCTCATGACGGTAGCGCATGGGCAGAAGTTCCCCGGCCTTTAACACGTCGCGCAGGCGCGCCCGGCCACGGCTCAGGCGTGATTTGACGGTGCCGAGGTTCGTGTTGGTGATCTGAGCGATCTCCTCGTAGGCCAGGCCCTCGATGTCGCTCAGGATGAGCACGATGCGCTGCTCTTCGGGCAGGCTCGTCAGCCCATGCTGGATCGCCGTAGCAAGCTCACGCCGGAGCGCGAATTCGTCGGGCGGCTCGCTGCTGTCGGCGATCTGAAGCGGCTGGTCGTCGTCTTGCCCGGAGTCGAGGTCGAGCGAGACGGATGGGCGGCGCTTGCGCACGCGCAGCACGTCGTAACAGGTGTTCGTGGCGATCCGCAGTATCCAGGAGCGGAATGAGCCGCCTCGGAAGCTGCGCAGGTTGCGAAAGGCCGATAGGAAGGCGTCCTGCCCGGCGTCGGCAGCGCTCTCGGGGTCGCCGAGCATGCGATAGCACAGGTTGTAGACGCGCCCTTCGTACAACCGCACCAGCGCGTTGAAGCTTTCGACATCGCCACGCTGGGCCGTTTCGACCAGGCGTCGCTCTTCGTCGGCCATCGTTTCTATCGCTCCGCCTCGTGGACTTCCGAAGTATTATACCAGGCTTGATCCTATTCGAATCGCAGCAGCGTCTGGCCAACCTGGATCACGTCGCCGCGCTGCACCGGGGCCGGCGCGCCGAGTGGATGACCACGCAGATAGGTGCCGTGGGAGCTGCCGGCGTCCTCGACTGTCACCATGCCGCCATTGTTGCGCACCAGCGCGTGCCGCCGCGAAACGGTTGCATCGCCGAGCAGCAGCACGCCGCAATCGTCGCCACGGCCAATCAGTGTCTCGGCACCGACGAGCGGGTAGCTGCGCGCCTGGCTCGCTCCGCCGATCACATTGAGCATGCCCCACGCGCCCGGCTGCGGCGCTGCAGTCGGTATCTGGGCGGGTGCGACTGGTATCGTACTGGGCCGCGCGACAGAGCTTGGTGCAGGCGCGACCGGCACCCTGCGCCTGCGACTCGCGCGCAGCAGCGCGAACAGCAGCAGCGCGAGCAGCAGCAGGCCACCGCACGCCAGTACCCCGACGATGATCCGCGCATCGTTACTGCGCGGCACGACAGCCGGGCTGAGTGGGCCGGCTGGCTGGGCGGTTGGCCCCACCGGCTCGATCGGTCCGCCCAGCGACTGGCAGGCGTCGATCCTGCCGCTGCCGAGCCAGCCCTTCGCCGTCAGTTGCCGATTCTGCTTGCTGATATCCGCCGCGTAGTTCTTGATCTCCTGCGCGACCTGGCTCGCATCCCAGTCGGGGTGTTCCGAGAACAGGAGCCCGCCCAACGCTGAGACGAACGGCGTCGCCTGCGAGGTGCCGCTCATGTAATCATAGTTTTGCTGGAAGCGCTCGTCGTCCGGGACCGCATCGCTGGTCAGGAAGACTTCGTAGGTCGGCATTGTCGAAAGAATATGCACGCCGGGCGCGGTCACGCTGATCCACGGGCCGGAGTTCGAGAAATCGGCCTTGCGGTCGTCCTCGTCGGTGGCGGCGACGATCAGCACATCGGGGTTATCGCCGACGATCGCGTTCGGCAGCGGCACGAAGTCGTTGCCGGCCGCCACAACGATCAGCGCGCCCTTGCTCTGCGCGTAGCGAATGGCCTCGCTGACCTGCTGCGACTCGGTGTCGGCACCGATCGTGAGTGTCGCGCCGAGGCTCAGGTTGATCACCTTTGCGCCTTTGTCGGCGGCGTAGCGCACACCGCGCGCGATTGATCGATCCGAGCCGTAGCCCTTGGCGTTCATCACCCGCACGGGCAGGATCATCACGCCCGGTGCGGCTCCGACGACACCCTCGCCGTTGTTCAATGTCGCGGCGATGATGCCGATCACGTTGGTGCCGTGGCCGTTCTCGTCGCTTGGATCGTCGTCGCCATCCACGAAGTCGAACCCGTCGTCGCGCAGCCGCCCGACCAGATCGGGATGCTTCAGATCGACGCCGCTATCCACGACCGCGACGGTGACATCGGGGCTGCCGGTGGTGTGCTGCCAGGCACAGGCGGTGCCGATCAGCTTGAGCGACCATTCCTCGCTAAACTGGGGGTCGTTCGGCTCCGCGACGGTTTGCGCCAGGGCCGCAGCCGGTAAGAGCAGCAGCGCGAAGAGCATAATCACGTTGATGGTGTGGCGTTTCATGGCTGCTCTTAGGCAAGCGTAAGCGGAAGAAACTGTAGATAAAACTCGGCCGTCGACTCGGCGACGACCAAGCTGACGTTGCTCAATGGGTGGCCCAGCACCGTTCCCGTCGCCGTAGTGCCGACGGCCTCCTGGACCGACCCCTGATTCCCAGACGAGAGCCGTGCATCGCTGGTAAACTGGCCCGGCGGCACGGCCAAGTCCAGGCTGATCAGATCGCCGGGTTGACTCAGCCCAGCCGTCAGGCGAAACGTCGCGCCCATGCTCGTTCCATATTGCGAGTCGCCGGGCGGCAGCGGCTGCCAAGCCAGGATGCGAATCGCCAGCGGTTCCGCGAGCGTGCTCTGCTCGGTGTACGAGGTCGCGCCCCAGGTTGTGCTGCTGCCCTGCGCGATCGTCACATCCCACAGCGGGCCGCTCTGATCCTCGATCCGCCAGGCCGAGATCCAGACCGGCTCGCCGTCGCGCTGGCCGGCGATGGCGAACCAGTAGTGATCATAGTCGCTGCCGGCCTGCACCGCCGCCAGGGTCGC
>Ga0075423_10001758_pt1 | contig 19339 bp, 17 predicted proteins | sample SoiMethybrSBSTD2_FD_80114 | JGI IMG/M metagenome (GOLD analysis project Ga0075423, IMG submission 80114) | Bulk soil microbial communities from a Populus tree surrounding site in Tennessee, USA - Soil MetaG P. TD hybrid SBSTD2 | ecosystem: Environmental > Terrestrial > Soil > Tree plantation...
CTATCAGCTGAATACGCCTTGCTGATGGCTTCTTACTTTCCGCTTCCGACGCTGTCGGCTAACCGCTGTCGGCTGAGAGTTAAGAGAGATCCATCCACACGCTCTTAGTCTGCGTGTACTGGTCCAGGGCTTCTTTCCCCAGTTCGCGTCCAAATCCGCTCTGCTTGTACCCGCCGAAGGGGAGCGCGACGTCGTAGAGGTTGTAGGTGTTGATCCAGACGGTGCCCGCCTTCACGGCGCGGGCGACCTGGTGCGCCTTCTTCACGTCCTTCGTCCAGACCGCGGCGGCGAGGCCGTACATCGAGTCATTCGCCTGCGCGACGGCGTCGGCGGGATCCTTGAACGAGAGGACCGAGAGGACCGGCCCAAAGATCTCCTCGCGTGCGATCTTCATCGAGTTCTTCACGTCGGCGAAGATCGTGGGATTGACGAAGTACCCCTTGGGCAGGTTCGCGGGCCTATCGCCGCCGGCGACGAGCCGGGCGCCGTCCTGCTTTCCGGATTCGATGTAGGAAAGGACGCGGTCGAGTTGGCCCTTCGAGATGACCGGACCCATGCGGGTGTTCTTGTCGAGCGGGTCCCCCACCGTCGTCTTCTTCGCGCGGTCGGCGACCTTCGCGAGGAACTCCTCCTTGACGGGCTCCTCGACGAAAAGCCGGCTGCCCGCGGCGCACACCTCGCCCTTGTTGTAGAAGATCGCGTTGAGCGCGCCCTTGCTCGCGCCGTCGAGATCGGCGTCCGCGAAGACGATGTTGGGGCTCTTCCCGCCGAGCTCCAGCGAAACCTTCTTCAGCCCGTCGGCGCAGAGCTTCATGATCTGCCTGCCGGTCGAGGAGTCGCCGGTGAAGGCGATCTTGTCGACCCCGGCGTGAGTGACGAGCGCGTTGCCCGCCGTCGCGCCCGGCCCCGGGACGACATTGAAAACACCGTCGGGGAATCCCGCGGCCGCGGCCATCTCGGCGAACTTGAGCGCGGTCAGCGGCGTGAGGCTCGCCGGCTTGTGGACGATCGTGCAACCCGTCGCGAGCGCCGGCCCGTACTTCCACATCGAGAGGAGCAGCGGGAAGTTCCAGGGCGTGATGGCGCCGACCACGCCCACGGGCTCCCGGAGCGTGTAGAGGAACGCGTTCGGGCGCGAGGGGAGGGTCTCGCCGGTCACCTTCGTCGCCCAGCCGGCGTAGTACCGGAGCACTTCGAGCGCGAGTGAAAGCTCGATCTTCGACTCGATGAGCGTCTTGCCGGTGTTCGAGGTCTCGAGCTGGACGAACTCGTCGAGCTTCGACTCCATGAGGTCGGCGGCCTTGAACATGAGGCGGGCCCGGTCGGCCGGCCCCATCGTGCGCCACTTGCCTTCGTCGGCCGCCTTGCGCGCCGCGGTCACCGCCAGGTCGATGTCGCGCGCATCCGCCTCGGAGACCTCCTCGAGCGTCTGTTCGGTGGCCGGATTGACGACGGGGAACGACTTGCCGGAGGAGGCGTCGACGAACTTGCCGTTGAGGAAGAGCTGCTTCATGGGCGGGGCGGGCGCTACTGGCCCTTGAACTTCGGGGGCCGCTTCTCGACGTACGAGTTCAGGCCTTCCTTCGCGTCCTCGCTCGAGAAGAGCTGCGCCTGGAACTCGCGCTCCATGGCGAGGCCGTACTCGAACGCGACTTCCGCGCCGCTCTGCACCGAGCGCTTGATGAGGCCGACCGCCTTGGAGGCCTTGTTGGGCGGGATGAACTGATTCGCGTACTCGTAGACCTTCGTCAGGAACGTGGCGCTGTCGGGCGCCTCGAGGATCTGGTCGAAGATCCCGACCTGCTGGGCCTCCTCGAATGAGAAGAGGCGGCCGGTCGTCATCATCTCGATCGCCTTCGACTTGCCGACGATGCGGACGAGGCGCTGCGTGCCTCCCGTGCCGGGCAGGACGCCCAGGTTCACCTCGGGCAGGCCCACCTTGCCGCCGCCCTTGCGCGCGATGCGCAGGTCGGCCGCCATGGCGATCTCGAGTCCGCCGCCGACGGTGTTGCCGTTGAGCGCGGCGATGACGATCTTTGGGGTCTGCTCGAGGCGGCTCAGCGTTTCGTTCGCGTGGAGGCAGAAGAAGTACTTGAACTTGGGGGTGACGCTCGAAAGCATCTTGATGTCCGCGCCGGCGCAGAAGAACTTGTCGCCCTGCCCCGTCAGCACGATCGCGTGGACGCTGTCGTCGAAACGCGCCTGGAGGATCGCCTTGTCCAGGTCGATCATCATCTCGTGCGTGTAGAGGTTGGCCGGCGGATTGTTGAGCGTGATCGTCGCGATCCCGCCTTCGGCACGGTAGTCGGCCAGTGACATGGGATACCCCCGTCGTTCGTGATGGATTCCAGATTTGGACCGCTCAGGAGGGCCCAACATACGCCGGGTGTTGGGAGGCGTCAAGCACGAGTCTACTTCGGGGCGAACGCAGGCAAGTCCTTGATCATGAGGGTGGCAACTCTCTTGGCGGGGAGGTCGACAACTCGTATGGCGTGGTTGTTCGTGTCGGCAATGAACAGCTTGTCGCCTGCCACCGCCAGCCCGCTCGGCTCGTTGAGGCGCGGCTTGTCGCCATCATCCGTCCCGCGCTTCCCGTCGCCGAGGAACGTCTCCACCCGCCGCGTCTTGGGGTCGATCCGCTTGATCTTGTGGTTGTACGCGTCCGCCACGAGGAGCTTGCCGTCCCACGCCGCGACGTGCAGGACGTGCTGCAGACGGGCCGCGTCGCCGACTCCGTCTACATCGCCGAAGTCGAAGAGCCCGGTCCCGACGATCGTCCGGGTATCGCCCTGCGGGGACAGGTCCAGCTCGCGTACGCCGCTCACCTCGCTGTCGGCGACATACAGCTTGTCCCCGAGGGCGGCGAGGCCGCTGGGCTGGTTGAACGACGCCTGCCGGTGCGGGCCGTCCTCGAGTGTCTCGCGGCCGTCCCCCGCGAAGGGCCCGATCGTGCCCTTCGCAAGATCGAGCGCCCAGATCGCGTGATTGCCCGCCATCGCGATGAAGAGCGTCTCACCCCGCGCGAGAACATCCCACGGCGAATTGAGGGGGACCACCTTCGCTTCGCCCGACTTCTCCCCGTAGACCTGCTTGCCCGTGCCCGCGATGGTCGTGACGCGCTTATCCTTCAGATCAATCCGGCGAATGACGTGGTTCTCCGTGTCGGCGACGAAGAGTTCCTGGTTCCGCACGCAAAGCCCCTCAGGCTGGTTGAAGCGCGCGGACGCCCCGTCGCCGTCCTGCAGTCCCGGCGTTCCCGAACCGTAGACGTCCTTCACCTGGCCGGAGTGGTCCGCGACGACGATGCGATGGTGGCCGGTGTCCGAGATGAAGAGCAGATCGGCGGTGGCGGCGACTTTTCCCGGGAACCGGAGACTGGGCGTCTTCTCTTCCTCGACCTTGAAGACAATCTCGCGCCGGTCGAGCGTCTTCTTCTTGTCCGCGGCGTCGACGACCTTCGCGATCGCCTTTTCGAAGGCGTCGTAGATCCCTTCGCCCCCCGCCTGGCCGACGATGTTCCCCTCGGGATCGATGAGAACGAAGTGGGGCCAGCCGCGCGCGCCGAAGGCCTTGAAGATCTTGAAGTCGGCGTCGTTCACCACGGGATGTCGAATCTCGTGGCGCATGACCGCCTTGCGGATGTTGTCGGAATCCTTCTCGTTCGTGAACTTCGCGGAATGGACTCCGATCACCACGAGCTCCCGGGGAAACTTCTCTTCCAGCTTCCTCAAATCTGGGAAGACGTGATGGCAGTTGATTCAGCAGTAGGTCCAGAAGTCGAGGAGCACCACCTTTCCCTTCAACGAGGCGAGCGTGACCGGCTTGTCGGTGTTGAGCCAGCCGACGCCGCCCTCGAGCTCGGGTGCTTTCATGGTCTTGCCGTCCTGGGCCGCGACCGCCCCGAGGAACACCGCGGTGGCGGCGAGGCCGGCCAGGAAAAACGAACGCATCGCATCAGGCTCCGGTTCGTCACTCTATCGCCAAGGGAGGCGCGTCGCCAGTCCTCCAACCCCGCCTCGCGCCGCGCTATTCCGCGCCGGAGAATCGTCTGGCGCCTCCCCGCCGGCGCGGCTATAAAGAGCGTTCCCGAGGGCCGAATGAGGATCGTCGCCGCGCTGGCCGCGCTCGCCCTCTGCGCCTCGTGCTCGCCCCCGGACCGACCCGAGGAGCCCATGCCCGTCACTCCCAAGGAACACTTGAACCGGCTCGCGAAGGAGAAGAGCCCCTACCTCCAGCAGCACAAGCATAATCCCGTCGACTGGTATCCCTGGGGCGACGAGGCGTTCGATCGCGCGAAGAAAGAGGACCGGCCCGTCTTCCTCTCCATCGGCTACTCGACCTGCCACTGGTGCCACGTCATGGAGCGCGAGTCGTTCGAGAACGAGGAGATCGCCTCCGTCCTGAACGCGCACTTCATCTCGATCAAGGTGGACCGCGAGGAGCGCCCCGACGTCGACGCGGTCTACATGGCCGCGGTGATGGCGATGAGCGGCCGCGGGGGGTGGCCGCTCTCGGCGCTCCTGACCCCGGACCGCGAGCCCTTCTTCGCCGGGACCTATTTCCCGCCGGCCCCTTTCAAGACGCTTCTCGAGCGCGTCGCGGGGATGTGGAAAGAAGAACGGGCGAAGCTGGTCGAGGGCGGCAGGTCGGTCGTCGAAGCCCTCGCCGCTCCCTCGAGGGCCGGGGCATCGGCGGCGCTCGACGAGGGAATCTTCAAGACCGGGCTGACGCAGTTCAAGGGCGTGTACGACCCGACCGATGGCGGATTTGGCGAGGCCCCGAAATTCCCCCGGAGCGTCGCGCTCGAATACCTCCTGCGCCTGCACCGGAGGCTGGGCTCGGACGAGGCGCTCGCGATGGCCCGCCGCCAGCTCGACGCGATGATGTACGGCGGCCTCTACGACCAGCTCGGCGGCGGCTTCCACCGGTACTCGACCGACAAGGAGTGGCTGGTCCCCCACTTCGAGAAGATGCTCTACGACAACGCGCTCCTCGTGCGCGCCTATCTCCAGGCCTGGCAGATCACGAAGGAGCCGCAGTACGAGCGCATCATCCGCGAGACGTGCGACTACGTCCTGCGCGACATGACGTCGCCGGAGGGCGGGTTCTATTCCGCGGAGGATGCCGACAGCGAGGGATTCGAGGGCACGTTCTACCTCTGGACGCCCGACAAGGTGAAGGCCGTCGTGCCGGGCCGCGATGGCGATCTTCTCTGCCGCGCGTACGGAGTCGTCGAGGGCGGCAATTGGGTCCCGCATGAGGAGCGTGAGCCCCGCGGCAATAGCGTCCTCCATCGCGCCGCCACGCCCGAGGAACTGGCAAAGGAATTCAAACTCGACGTGAGGGAGGTCGCGAAGATCCTGGTGGGGGGCCGGAAGAAGCTCTTCGACGCGCGATCCAAAAGGCCGCGCCCCCACCGCGACGACAAGATCCTCACCGAGTGGAATGCCTTGATGTTAGGCGCGATGGGAATGGCCGGCGCCGCGCTTGAAGAACCCCGGTACACCGCCGGCGCGGAGCGCGCGGCACGGTTTGTCCTCGACAACCTGCGTCGAAAGGATGGACGGCTGCTCCGACGCCACCGCGAGGGCGAGTCCGCCATTCCCGCCTTCCTCGACGACTACGCCTTTCTCTCCGACGGGCTCGCAGACCTGTACCAGGCGACCTTCAACCTCGAATACCTGGCGGAGTCGGCGAAGATCGCGGAGTCGATGATCGACCTCTTCGGCGATCCCGAAGGCGGGTTCTTTCTGACGGGAAAAGACCAGGAGAAGCTCATCGCCCGGACACGCGAGGTGTACGACGGCGCCCTGCCCTCGGGAACCGGCGTCGCCGTTCACGCGCTCTTCAAGCTCGCGGAGCTGACGTCGAACGATCGATTCAAGAAAGCCGGCCGCGCCGTCCTGGAACGTCACTCGGTCGAGCTCTCGAAATATCCCCAGGCGCTCCCGCACCTCGGTTCCGCCGCCGACATGGCGCTCTCGCCGTGGCGCGAGATCGTGATCGCGGGAGATTCGCCGGAGTTCTTGCGCGAATTCCGGCGCCGGTACCATCCCAATTCGGTGATTGCGGCGGTGCCGGCGGAGGGGCCCGATGCCGACCTCGTCCGGCGATTGCCGATGGCGGATGGAAAGAAGGCGGTCAAAGGCCGCGCCGCCGCGTACGTTTGCGAGAACTACTCATGCCAAGCGCCCGTGACGACGGTGGAGGAGCTGAGACGGCTCCTGGACGGCCCCAGGCCGAAGTGAGCCGGGGCCTGAAACCCGGTCACGGCCTCCTGCTCGTCCTCATCGCGGCGATCCTGATCCTGGTGTACATCGTCGCGTACGGTGTCTTTCCCGGCATGCGACCGGCGGACATCCCGCTCGATCGCGGAGTCGCGTGGCTCGCGAGAAAGCAGAACGCCGACGGCGCATGGCGAGGCGAAGAAATCGCCATCCTCCGCCCAGGCCCGGCCATGACCGCGTTCGTCCTGTACGCCTTCACCCGTCTTCCCGATTCCCTGCGGGCGCACTACGCGGACTCGATGAGCCGCGCCGCGCTCTACCTGGATGCGCACATCAACGAGGAGGGCATCGTAGGGATGGAGCCCTCGGGCCCGGACTATCCGAATTACTCGACGTCGCTCACCATTCTGAGTTTCGTCGCCCTCAAGCCGCCCCGGTGGGAGGAGTCGGTTGCCCGGATGGTGGATTACCTCAAGCGCTCCCAGCTGGACGAAACGGAAGGGTGGAAGCCCGAGGATCCCGAGTACGGCGGATGGGCATTCGGCGGGCCGTCGCGGCCGAAGCCCGAAGCACATCGCCTCGACCTGTCATCGACTCGATTCGCTCTCGAGGCCCTCTTCGCGGCCCAAGTCCCGGCCGGGGATCCCGTCTGGGCCCGGGCGCGCCGGTTCCTGGCCGTGTGTCAGAATCTCGGAGGAGACGGTGGCTTCGTATTCACGCCCGTCGCCGGGCAGAACAAGGCGGATGGGGATAATCGAACCTCCTACGGCTCGGCGACCGCCGACGGACATCTCGCGCTGCAATTCGCGGGGGGTTCCCCGGAGAACATAGCCAGGAGCGCGGCCTGGCTGGAAAAGAGATTCAACTCCTGGGGATGCCCCGGATTCCGGTCCGACCATCCGCGTCCCTGGGCCGAGGGATTGCTGGGCTACTGGCTGTCCTCCGCCGCGCGCGTGGTGAGTTCGGGGAATCGGGCGCAGATTCGGGAGTCGGTCGCTGCGCGCCAGCGAGCGGACGGTTCCTGGGTCAATGCGTGCGACGTTATGCTCGAGAATGAGCCGCTGCTGGCGACGACGCTCGCGGTCCTCGCCTTGTCGGAGTCGATGCGGTGATTTGCGGCGAGTGCTATACTCCGGCCGCACCTCGGGGGGAATCCGCTTGATTCCGGTCCGCCGGCTCTCGCAGCTCGATCCCACCGCCCGCAAGGCCGTCCTTTCGCGCCCCGGCGCCCTGACCGACGAGGTGATGAAAGCCGTCGGCACGATCATCGCGGACGTGCGCGATCACGGTGATTCGGCGCTCCGCGCGTACGCCAGGAAATTCGACAAGGTGAAGATCGACGCGCTGGAGGTCCCTTCCTCCGAGTTTGAAGCCGCCGCGGGCAAGATCAACCAGCAGGAGCAGGGGGCGCTGCGATCGGCCCTCGAGAACCTCCTGCGTTTTCACAAGCAGGGCGTGACCCGGTCCTTCGAATACGCGCCCGTGAAGGGAATCCTGGTCGGCCGCCGCTTCGTGCCTTACGCGAGCGCCGGACTCCACGTGACGGGGGGCGCGTCGCTCCTGCCTTCGTCGGTCCTGATGGCCGCCGTCCCCGCCGTCGTGGCGGGCGTGAAAGAGATCATGCTCTGCACCGCGCCCGGGCCGGATGGAAGCGTCGCTCCCGCCGTGCTCCTGGCGGCCCGAATTGCGGGTGTACACCGGGTGTTCCGGACTGGCGGCGCCCCGGCGATCGCCGCGATGGCGTTCGGCACCGCGTCGATTCCCCGCGTCGAGATCATCGCCGGCTCTGGGGACCGATTCGTCAACGGAGCCAAGCGCGCCGTCGCGGGCGAGGTCGCCATCGATTTCGCTTCGGGTCCGACGGAGCTTCTCGTGATCTCGGACGGGGCCGGCGACCCAAAGCGCATCGCATCCGACATGGTCGCGCAGTCGGAGCACGACGTATCGGCGAGCGCCCGGCTCGTGACGACGAGCGAAGCGCAAGCGGAGGCGGTCGCGCGCGAACTCGCCGACCAGTCGAGGAAACTCCCCCGAGCCGACACGATCCAGAAGGCGCTGACGAAACACGGCGCGCTCCTGATCGCCGACGATATGGCCTCTGCGATCGCCTTCGTCAACGAGTATGGCCCGGGATACCTCGTGATCGCGTGCGAACGTCCGCTGCCCATCCTCGACCAGGTGCGCCACGCGGGATCCGTTTTCCTGGGGGACATGACGCCGGTTGCGGTCGGGGACTACGGCGTCGGCCCCAACGCGGTGGTCCCGACGCTGGGCGACGCTCGTCGGACCTCCGGACTCAGCGCCTCCACCTTTTTGAAGTCAGTTCCCTTCACGTTTGTGACGAAAGAGGGTCTGGGGAGCGTGGCCCCGATGTCCTCGGCGCTCGCCCGCCTCGAATCGCTCGAGGGCCATCTCGCGTCGATTGAAATCCGGCAGGCACGGCATGGACATTGAATCACTGGCTCGGAAAAGCGCGCGCGGCTTGAGTATCGGGCCGGCTCCCACGGCCGGGGACGGGGCTCTCCGCCTCGACGGGAACACGAATCTCCTCGGTGCCAATCCGGCGATCCGGCGCGTGCTCGAGAAGGAAGCGGGCCGCGACCTCGCCCCCTACCCGGCGCCGATGCACGACGAACTCCGGGGCGCGCTCGCCGTTCAGAGTGGCCTGGACGCAGGGGAGATCCTGGTCGGTGCGGGCGCCGACGAGCTGATCGACGTCGCCGTCCGGGCGTTCGCCAATCCGGGGGATCCCGTCGCGGTCGCCGTCCCGAGCTTCGAGCTCTACGCGTTCTGCGCGCGCGTCGAGCAGGCGAGGCTCGTGGAAGTCCCGCTCAATCCGGGTTTCGCGCTCGATGCGGACGCCCTCCTGCGGGCCGAGGCCAAGGTGACGTTCGTGGCTTCGCCGAACAATCCCACGGGAAACGCGCATGCGGCGCCGGCGCTGGAGCGGCTCATCCGCGGCTCGCCCGGCATCGTCGTGCTCGACGAGGCGTACGCCGAGTATTGCGGCCAGGATTTCCTGAAGCGGGTGCGCGAGTTTCCGAACCTCGTCGTGCTCCGGACTTTTTCCAAGGCGCATGGTCTCGCCGGCATCCGCGTCGGCTACGCGGCCGCGCGGCGGGAAGTCATCGAGCGCCTTGCGCGGGTGAAACTGCCCTTTACCGTCGGCTCGTTGAGCGAGCGGATCGCGCTCGAGGCGTTGTCCGAGACCGATCACGTGCGCAAATCGCGCGACCTGGTGACGGCCGAAAAACCCTGGCTGGCCGAGCGGCTCTCCGCGCTCGGACTGCACCCCTACCCCACCGACGCCAACTTCATGCTCGTGCGGGTGGGTCCGCGGTCGGAGGCCCTGGTGAAGCATCTGGCGGGACGCGGGATCGTCGTGCGATCCGTCGGACCGGGTCGCGGACTCGACGGCTGTTTCAGGACCACGATCGGCCAGCGTGAGCACAACGAGCGGCTCGTGGGCGCGATCGCCGAATTCACCCGGTAGGCTTCCGCGCCTTCGCGATCCTCTTCTTCAATTCCGCCCGCTCGGGCTTCGTCAGGAATGCCGCCTCTACCGCGTGATCGGTGAGCGTGTCCAGCTCCGTCGCCGACAAGCCCAGCCGTCGCGCTTCGCGGAATTCACGGACCATGTCGGTGCCGCAGATGCAGGGATCGTCCGTGTTGATCGTGACGCGATGGCGCTCGCGGAGGAGTCGAGGCAGGGGATGGTCCTCGGGCCGTCGAATCGCGCCCGTCTGGACGTTGCTCGTGAGGCACATCTCGAACGCGATGCCCCGGGTCCGGATCTCCCTGAGCAATCCCGGGTCACGCGCGGCGCGTACGCCGTGGCCGAGACGCGCGGCGCCGAGATCCAGGGCCTCTCGTACACTCTCGGGACCCCGAGCCTCCCCCGCATGAATCGTCAGCGCCAGGCCGTGGCGGACGCCCCGGCGGACCAGCGGAATGAGCGGGTCGAGGGGAATGGCTTCGTTCCCGGCCACATCCAGGGCCACGACGTGGCGACGATGGGCGATGGCCGCGTCGAGGGAGGGCGCGTTCTCCCGCGCCGAATGATGGCGCCCCAGCGTCACGATGAACTTCACGGTCATTTTTCCCGCGCCCTGGCGGGCCGCGCGGATGATCCAGCCGGCGACCTCCACGGGATCGGCTTTCATCCGGCGCGCGAAATGGACGGGGCTGAAGCGAAGCTCCAGGTGCACGACGCCGTCGTGCGCCGCGTCCTCGACGGCTTCGCGGGCGACGCGCTCGATGCTCTCCCGGCTCGGATAGAGATTGTGGAGGAGATCGAACTTGCGAAGAAAGGAGCGCAGCGTCCGCGGATCGCCGTCCCGCACCCGGAGCCGGTCCCGGAGCTTGAAGAAGCCCCCGGGCATCCTCATCCCCCCCTCGAGGGCGATCGACACGAACGTCATGAACCGGACGGATCCTTCGAGGTGGCGGTGGAGTTCGACCTTCGGCAAGGATCGGAGGTTGGTCATGAGGACAGTCCGTAGTCCTGGGGCCTGGGTCCTGAGTTCGTCCGGCGTCCGAGGTCCGCGGCCGGTCCGACAATCATTCCGGACTTAGGGCGTCGAACTTCGGACGAAACCACGACTTCGGACGGTCACACAACCAACTCCAGCAGCATGGCGATGCCCTGGCCGCCCCCGATGCAGGCCGAGGCGATGCCGAACTTCTTCCGGCGCCGGCGCAGCTCGTAGAGGAGCGTGAGGATGAGGCGCGTGCCCGTCGCGGCGAGCGGGTGGCCTAGCGCGATCGAGCCGCCGTTCACGTTGACCTTCTGGCGGTCGAGCTTCAGCTCCTTCTCGACCGCGAGGTACTGCCCCGCGAAGGCCTCGTTGATCTCGAAGAGGTCGACGTCTTGGAGCTTCATCTTCGCCTTCTGGAGCACGGCGCGGATGGCGGGCGCGGGGCCCATCCCCATGAGCTCGGGGGGCACGCCGACCGCCGCCGCTCCGACCACGCGGCCCAGCGGTTGCAGCTTCTTCGCCGCCGCCTCCGCCGCCGTCGTCACCACGATCGACGCCGCGCCGTCCACGATGCCGCTCGCGTTGCCCGCGGTCACCGTCCCATCCCGGCCGAACGCGGCCGGGAGCGCCGCGAGCTTCTCGATCGTCGTCTCCGGCTTGATGTGGTCGTCCGTGGCGAAGAGGATCTCTTCCTTTCTCCGCTTCACGACGACGGGGACGATCTCCTCCTTGAAGAGGCCGTCTTTCACCGCCTTGGCGCCGTCGAGGTGGCTCCGGAGCGCGTACTCGTCCTGCGCCTGGCGCGTGATGCCGTACTTCTTGGCGCAGTTCTGCGCCGTCTCCGCCATGAAGAGGCCGCAGTACCCGTCCTTGAGATTGACGAAGAGGGAGTCCTCGATCTTGAGCTCCGCGCCGAACCGCGGCGTCTCTCCGCGCATCCCGCGGATGATGTACGGCGCCTGGCTCATCGACTCCATGCCGCCCGCGAGCACCCACGTGGCCTCGCCGAGCGCGAGAAACCGGCCCGCGAGAGCGACCGACTCGATCCCCGACCCGCAGAGCCGGTTGATCGTCAGGGCGGGCGTCTCGATGCGGCAGCCGGCCTTGAGCCCCACGTGCCGCGCGCCGTAGATGGCGTCGGAGCTCGTCTGCATCGCGTTGCCGAAGATGACGTGATCGATCCACTCGGCCTTGGCGCCGCTGCGCTCGAGGGCGGCCCGGGCCGCCGTCGCGCCGAGATCGACGACGGAGACGTCGCGGAACATGCCGAAGCCCGGCGTGCCGGAGTACTCGGCCCAGGCGGTGCGCGCGCCGTTGATCAGGACAATGTCTTTGTCGTTCATGAGGACTCCCGCCTAGATTAAAGCGGCTGGCCCGGCGGCGCGCCAGTGGTGAGCTTGTCGAACCACCAGTGGTGAGCTTGTCGAACCGCTATTCGCCCGTGAATTTCGGGGGGCGTTTCTCGAGGAACGCTTTCGTCCCCTCGCGCATGTCCTTGGTCTGGAAGCAGCGGCCGAAGTAGTCGGCTTCAAGATTCAGCGCCTGGTCGAGGGGGAGGTCGAGGCCGCGGTCGACCGCCTCGAGCGTGTACCGCACCGCCACGGGCCCGACGGCGAGAATCTTTCGGGCGATCGCCTCGCATTGGGGCAGGAGCTCCTCCTTCTTCACGACCCGGTTCACGAGGCCGATCCGGAGCGCCTCCGCGGCGTCGATGGGATCCCCCGTGAGCAGGAGCTCCAACGCGCGTCCGCGTCCCACGAGGCGCGGCAACCGCTGGGATCCGCCGTACCCGCAGATGATGCCGAGCTTCACCTCGGGCTGGCCCAGCTTCGCGTGTTCCACGGCGATGCGCAGGGTGCAGGCGAGCGCGATCTCGCATCCGCCCCCGAGGGCGAATCCGTTGATCGCCGCGATGACGGGCTTGCCGAGCGTCTCGAGCTGGCGGGTGAATGTCTGGCCGCGCCGCGCGTTTTCGCGGGCGGCTTGGGCGTCGCATTCCGCGAGGACCTTGATGTCCGCCCCGGCGATGAAGGCCTTCTCCCCGGCTCCGGTCAGGATGACGGCGCCGACTTCCTTGCGGTCGCGGAACCCCTCGAAGGCGGCGACCAGGTCCGCGAAGACGGTCGCGTCCAGGGCATTGAGCTTCTCCGGCCGGTTGACGGTGACGAACGCGATCCGGTCCCGTTCCTCGATCTTGAGCGTCGCTGAATCCACGCGGTCCTCTACTTGACCGCCGCGATCGACACCGACTTGACCTTCACCGGGACCCGCGGCGCGTCGGTGTTGCGGTCGGTGTCCTTCTTCGAAATCGGTTCGATCACCTTGGTCATGTCGTCCGCCTCGACGCGCCCGATCGGGGTGTACTTGCCGTCGAGCGACGGAAGCGTCGTCACGCAGACGAAGAACTGCGAACCCGTGTACCCGCTCTTCTCGTAGACCGAGAAGGAGACCGAGCCGCGCTCGTGGCGGATGGTCCGGTCGAGCTCCGCCTTGACGGCGTACCCCGGCCCGCCCACGCCGAGCCCGTACGGGCAGCCCATGTGGATCCAGTTGTTTTTCACGATCCGGTGGACGAGCGATTCGTTGTAGAAGCCGCGGTTCACCAGCGAGACGAAGTGCGTGACGTTGCAGGGCGAAACGTCCGGGGAGAGCATGAACCGGAACGTCCCCGCCTCCTCGACTTCGACGACGGCGGCCAGCCGGCCCCCCTGCGGGGAGGCCTCGACCTGGATCGTGACCGGGGCGGAGGCGACTTCGCCGTCCCCGCCGGCGTACTTGGCCGTGAAGGCGAACGAGCCCGTCGCGACGGCGGGCACGCGGTGGAACAGGTTGACCGATTTCTTCGGGGCCAGCGTCACCCGCATGAGCGGCAGGCGCGCGGCGATCTGGGGCTCCGGCCTCGAGATCGCGAGGACGTAGTCCCGCTTGCGCTCCGCGGCCCCCGTAAAATTGCCGGTCACCGCGAAGGAGAGCGAGCGCTCTTCGTACGCCAGCTCGGCGATCTCGACATCCTTGTCGCCGGTGTTCTCGAGACGGACTTCGAACTGGACCTCCTGGCCAATCTGGACACGGGTCTTGTCGGCCGCGAGGGTCAGCTTGAGGGACTTGGAGGCGGGATCCTGGGCCGAGGCGAAGGGACTCGCCGCCAGCACCACCACCGCGAGCAGGGCCATCCTGGTCATCGAAACGCTCCTTGTTACTTGGAGGACTTTTCCGCCAGCGTGATCTTCTTGATGACGACGTCCACCCGGGGGCGGTCCTCGTGATGGGCGCCGCAGCACGGGGTCGGCCTCGGCTCGAGTTCCTTCCCGCATTTGGGGCAGGGCGAATGGTCCGTCGGGACCTTCTCGATGGCCCGCAGCACCGACTCCCCCGCCACCATCTGGCCGAAGACGGTGTATTTCCCGTCGAGCGCCGGGAGCCGGGCGAAGCAGATGAAGAACTCGGTGCTCGCGCTGTCGGGCTCGTTGGTCCGGGCCATGGAGAGCGTCCCGACATCGTGCCGGTAGTCGTTGAATTCCGCCTTCAGCCGGAATCCCGGGGGATCCTTGAATTTCCCGCCCTGCATCATGAACGAGGGGATGATCCGGTGGAAGATGAGGCCGTCGTACCTTCCCTGCCGGACCAGGTCGGTGAAGTTGAGGACGTGCCTCGGGGCGACTTCGGGGAAAAACTCCAGCTTGATCTCCCCGTGGTTCGTCTCGATCGTGGCAACCCAGTCCCTCACGACGAAGGGCTCGATCGTGTTCGAGGTCGCGCCGCCCAGTTTCCACGTGAGCTTGGCGATCCCCTCGCCGCCCTTGGACTCGGTCATGGCCGGCATGATGTCGACGACGCGGCCGATGAATCCGCCCTTCTCGACTTTGACGGTCCGCTTCTTCGCCGAGCCCGCGCCGAACTTCTTCAGGACCTTGCCGTCGCCGTCGAGGATCTCGAGCCCGTCGAGGTAGTCGGCGGGCTCGTCGATCTCGAGGTCGCCTTCCGTGGCGTTCTCGATCGTGAAGCGAACCGGCATCTCCTTCGACGGATTGAGCCGCCGCTCGGAGGAGAGTCGGACCCTGATGGTCGGAGCGGTCTTGGGCTCCTTCTCCTGCGCCGCCGCGAGGAGGAGCACCGCGAGGATCAGCTTACTTGCCCGCATAGTCGTAGAATCCCGCGCCCGATTTCTTCCCGAACCGCCCGGCCCGGACGAGCCGTCGCAGCAGAGGCGGCGCCGCGTACCGGGGATCCTTGAACTCCTCGTACAGGACGTCGGCGATGTGGAGCGCCGTGTCGAGCCCGACGAAATCGATCAGCTTGATCGGGCCCATGGGCATTCCGCATCCCAGCTCCATGCCCGCGTCGACGTCCTCCTTCGTCGCGAGCCCCGCCTCGACGGCCCGCACCGCCTCGCACAGGTACGGCACGAGGAGGAGGTTCACGATGAACCCCGGCGTGTCCTTCGCCGTGATCGTCGTCTTGCCCAGGGACTCCGCGAACGTCCGCGCCTCGGCGTACGTCGCCTCCGACGCCGTCTCAGGTCGTACGATTTCGACGAGCTTCATGATGGGGACGGGCTGCATGAAGTGGATCCCGAGGACCTTGTCCGGCCGCTTCGTCGCGGCGCCGATGGCCGTGATCGAGATGCTCGAGGTGTTGCTCGCGAGGATCGCCGATGGCTTGCAGACGCGGTCGAGCTCCGCGAAAACCCTGCGCTTCTCCTCGAGGTTCTCGACGACGGCCTCGATGACGAGGTCGCAGTCCTTGAGGTCGCCGGCCTGGGTGGTTCCCGAGAGGTTGGCAAGGACCTTGTCGGCGTCGGCCTGCGCGACCTTGCCCCGCTTCACCCCCTCCTGGAGGAAGGTCTTGATGCGGCCCAGTCCGCGCGCCAGGAGCTCCTCGTTGACCTCGCGGACGATCGTCCGGTACCCCTTCTGGGCGCAGACCTGGGCGATGCCGGAGCCCATGAGCCCGCACCCGACGACGCCGACGGTGGATATGGTCACGAGGGGGGACAGTCTAAGACCGGAGCTTCAAAGCTTCAATAGCTTCACGGCGGCGATGGAACGGGTGGAATCACCGCTCCCATTGCCTGAAGCTACGAATCCGGCTTCCCTTCTTTCTTGTAGGCCTTGAGCACGGGAAGGAGCTTGTCCGCGAGCGCCTTCATCTGGGCGGAGTCGTCCTCGATGGCCTTGGGCTCGTTCGGCGTGACCCGGCCCGCCCAGCGGATGAGCAGGTTGTCGCCGATCCCGGCCATGTCGCCCGGCACGATATTCTTCGCGCCCGCGTCACGGAAGAGGTGGCCCGGGCGCACCGGTTCCTTCCGGTCCTTGAGGAAATCCATCAGGATGTTCCTCAACCCCTCGGCGAAGGCCTTGAGGGCGTTGACGTCGTTCTTCGCGAAGCCCTTGACGTGCTTCTCGAGCTTCCCGACCCGCTCCTGCAGCTTTTCGAAATCCATGTTCAGGGTGCCTCAAAGCGCACGGCCATTCCCAGTCCCCCGGAAACGCAGAGCGTCGCGAGGCCGTGCTTCGCGCCGCGCCGCTTCATCTCGTGGAGCAGGGTCACCACGACCCTCGCCCCCGTCGCGCCGATCGGATGTCCCAGCGCGATGGCCCCGCCGTTGACGTTCAGGCGGTTCCGGTCCATTTTCAGTTCGCGATCGCACGCCAGGACCTGGGCGGCGAACGCCTCGTTCAACTCGATGAGCTCCGCCTGGGCGAGCGACCATCCGCCGCGCGATTCGAGTTTCCGGATCGCGGGGACGGGGCCGATGCCCATGAACTTCGGATCGACTCCCGCGCTGGCGGCGTCGGCGATCCGCGCGAGGGGCTTCACGCCGAGCCGCTTCACCATGCGCGTCGAGGCGACGACGACCGCCGCCGCGCCGTCGGTGATGCCGCTCGAGTTGCCCGCGTGGACGGTGCCCCCGGTCTTGAACACCGGCGGAAGCTTGGCGAGCGAGGCGGGCGTGACTCCGTCGCGTGGGTGCTCGTCGGAGTCGACGGTGATCTTGGCGCCGTCGGACGAGATCCCCGGGGCGGGCGCGATCTCGTCGCGGAACCGCCCCGCCTTGCGCGCGGTCTCGCACCGATTCTGGCTTTCGGCGGCGTACCGGTCCTGCTCTTCGCGGGGGATCGCGTGCTTCTCGGCCAGGTTCTCGGCGGTCTCACCCATCAGCTGGCCGCACAGGGGGCAGAGGAATCCGTCGCGGTACATGCCGTCGATCAGCTCGGCGTGGCCCAGCCGGTAGCCCGCCCGGGCGCGGTCGAGGAGGAACGGGACGCGCGACATGCTCTCGGTGCCGCCGGCGAGGATGAGTTCGGCCTCGCCGAGCGCGATGGACTGGCGCGCGAGCGTGATCGCCTTGAGTCCGGAGGCGCAGGCCTTGTTGACGGTGAAGGCGGGCACGGAGTCGGGAAGGCCCGCCCGGCGGACGACCTGGCGGGCGACGTTGGGGCCGTTGCCCGCCTGGCGGGCGCAGCCGTAAATCAATTCGTCGACCTGCTCGGGACGGGCTCCGGCGGCCTCCAGGGCGGCTCCGGCGGCGACGGCCCCGAGCTCGGCGGCGGTCGTCTTGGAGAAGGCGCCCATGAATTTGCCGATGGGCGTTCGCTTCGCCGAGATGATCCAAGCCTCTTCCACGGCGGGAATGTAGCAGAGCTTACGCTCAGCTCCAAGTGCCCAGTTCCCAGATCCCAGCGCAAGAGGCGCCCAGTCTCGAGTTCCCAGCCCGAACTGGCCGTGGGGCCTGAAGATGAGGAAGGACCCTGAAAAACAGATTGGCCGCTCAGCTCCAAGTGCCCCGTTCCCAGATCCCAGCGCAAGAGGCGACCCGTCTCGAGCTCCCAGCCCGAACTCGCCGTGGGGCCTGAAGAGAGGAAAGACCCTGAAAGACTGATGGGCCGCTCAGCTCCCGTCACGCCGCCGAATGGCCGACCCGTCGAAAGGATCAAATGGGAGGCCCCCGGTGGATTCCGAATTGGTGACAAAAATTGTCATAGTGACGCTGGGCGAAGGTCTCGCTTGGGGGCCGTACGTTTCTAAAGCCCTGCCTCTGAACGGGATGATATCCATGCATGGAATATGGCATGGGTCTTGCTGGATAGGAGGCCTCGAGGGTCGGGGGCGATTCCCCACTCTGGGGTCTTCGGATACGGAGAATGTCATGAACAAGAGAGGATTCACGCTGATCGAGCTGATGATCGTCATCGCGATCATCGCCGTGATCGCCGCCATCGCGATCCCGGGTCTCCTCGCCGCGCAGCGCTCCTCCAACGAGCGCAACGCGAGCACCTCGCTCAAGACGATCACCACGGCGGAGGCCGACTTCCGGTCGAACGACCGCGACGGCAATCGCGTCACCGACTATTGGACGGCGGACGTCTTCGCCCTCTACGGGATGATCCCGATCTCGGGCGCCACCACCGCCGCCCCGGCGGACTCGGCGACCGCCTCCAACGTTATCAAGCTCCTGGAGCCCGCCCTCGCCGGCGCGGATGGCCGGACCGACCAGGCGCTCTACGGCAACATCGAGTTCGGCACCTCGCTCGTCACGGGCACCACGAAGGCCGGCTACATGTTCCGCGCCCTGCACAACGAGGTCACCGGCGGCGCGGCGACGACGCTCCTGGTCGACACGGACGGCGCGGGCCAGTTCCTGGGCGCGTGCCACGACCGTGACCGGTTCGCCTTCATGTCCTACCCCCTGTCGCTGAGCTCGGGCAAGATCGCTTTCGTCGTGAACGAGGACAACACGATCTGGCGCTACCAGCTCCCGTCGACGTACCTCGCCACGTTTACGGCCTCCTCGGGCGCGTCGACGGACTCGACGAGCTCGACCGCGGGCGCGGGCCTGGCGGCGGAGTTCACCCTGACGACGGCGTCGGGCCAGGGCACTTTCCCCGCCGCTCCTCCCTCGATCGGCTGTTCGAAAATGGACTAGGAAACGGAAACAACCTCTTTTTTTAAGGATGGATCTGCCATGACGAAGAAGGGCTTTACGCTGATCGAACTGATGATCGTGATCGCGATCATCGCGGTGATCGCCGCCATCGCGATCCCGGGTCTCCTCGCCGCGCAGCGCTCCTCCAACGAGCGCAACGCGAGCACCTCGCTGAAGACGATCACCACGGCCGAGGCCGACTTCCGGTCCAACGATCGCGACGGCAACCGCGTCAGCGACTTCTGGACCGCCGACGTCTTCGCCCTCTACGGGATGATCCCGATCTCGGGCGCCAGCACCGCCGCCCCGGCGGACTCGGCGACCGCCTCGAACATCATCAAGCTCCTCGAGCCCTCGGTCGCCGGCGCGGACGGCCGCACGGCCCAGGCCCTCTACGGCAACATCGAGTTCGGCAGCTCGCTCGTGACCGGCTCCGTGAAGGCGGGTTATTCCTTCCGGGCGCTGCACAACGAGGTGACCGGCGGCGCGGCGACGACGCTCCTGGTCGACACGGACGGCGCGGGCCAGTTCCTGGGCGCGTGCCACGACAACGACCGGTTCGCGTTCATCGCGTTCCCCTCCTCGGCGAGCTCGGGGAAGCTCTGCTTCATCGTGAACGAGGACAACACGATCTGGCGGTACCAGCTCCCGGCGACGTACGCGGCGACGTTCACCGGCGCGACGGGCGCGTCGACGGACTCGACGAG
>Ga0075423_10001761_pt1 | contig 19331 bp, 12 predicted proteins | sample SoiMethybrSBSTD2_FD_80114 | JGI IMG/M metagenome (GOLD analysis project Ga0075423, IMG submission 80114) | Bulk soil microbial communities from a Populus tree surrounding site in Tennessee, USA - Soil MetaG P. TD hybrid SBSTD2 | ecosystem: Environmental > Terrestrial > Soil > Tree plantation...
CGTCTGATTGCGGCACCGCGCCAGGTGGGCGAAAACCACCCCTTCATCGTCGGCGCTGACGCGGTGCAGCGCTACTTCACCGTGATGGCGGAGTGCGCGGTGGCCTCGAAGCTCCGGGCGGGCGCGAGGTAGGGCAAACTCCTTCCTTCGGAAACTAGAAGGCGAACTTGGCGTTGAACGTGAGGAAGCGCATCACCGAGTTGTTCACCGCGCGGACCTGTCCGAAATTCGTGCTGGTCGGGTCGAGGTTCGGATTGGCGTAGTGCTGCCGGTTGAGCAGGTTCTGGATGTCCAGTCGGAACTGGAACGTCCGGCGGCCGCCGAGCGCGAAGGTGCGCGCGATGTTCGCATGGAGAAAAGACAGGTCCTGGCCCCTCACGCCGTCGACTCTGAACGGGAACGCCCGCCTCTGGAAGGCCGCCGGCTGATTGGCGGTTGCCCGCTCGAAGCCCTCGATGTTGAACCAGGTCTTCGTCGGGTCGAACGTCCCGTCGGGCAGCAGCGCGATTTCAGGATGCTTCCTGGCGATGTCCTTCAGGTCGCCATAGAAGAAAAGGTTGTTCTGGCCGTTGATGTTCACGTTCCACGTGAGCAACGCGCCCGGCTGATATTCGTAAGTCGCGCCCGTCGTCCAGCCGCGGGCGACTTGCGCCATCCAGCCGTTGTCGTGCAGGAATTTCCTGCCGGGACCGAACGGCAGCTCGTAGACCAGCGCACCTGTCAGCCGCCAGGGCCGACCGTTGTTGTTGGTCTGCCACAACGTCGGCGCGCGATCGTACTCTTCGACGGTGCGGTTCTCCGTCACGCGATTGACGGTCAGCGCACCGTTGGCGGTCAGCCCGTCCGAGTACCGGCGTGTCAGGACGACCTCGAGCGAATGAGCTTTGATCACGCCCAGGGGCTGATCGTTGTAGAAGAGGCCGCTGTTGGCGGCCCCGCTTCCCATCTGCGGAAACGGCCGCAGCAGACGCTGCCGCTGAATGGTCGTGGACGTGAACAGCGCCGATCCCTGCAGCCGTTGGTAGAGCAGCGGGTTGGTCGCCTGCAGCGACCCGAAGTTGCCGATATAGAACGGGTTCGGAACGTTGCCGGTGAGGAAGTCGTTCGCCGATGTGTCGCGAACGTTGGCGCTGCTCCAGTACTGCTCGGGCAGGTAGTCCGCTCGAATCGAGATCCCCTGCCGGTCGGCGTACGACCCGGCGTAGGCGATGTCGATCGCGGTTGACCGTGTGAGCTCGCGCTGCCACCCGAGACGCCAGCGTTGCACGCGTGAATGGACACGGTCGCGGTTCTCGGCCGTGAAGTTCCGGCCGAGCACGGTGTCGGCCCCGAGGGCGTTACCGGGCACGGTCTCATACCGGCTGCCGGACGCGCGCACCGGGAACGGATCGGCCAGCGGCAGGACCCCCCTCCGTGGATCACCCAACGCGAAGGCCAGACCGAAGTCGTTGCTGAGGGGGTTGGTCGTCGTCACGTTGTAGCCGTCCTGGCTGGGAGTCCAGTCGCGGGCGTTGAGGGTGTCGTAGTACATGCCGTAGCCGCCCTTGATGACGTTCTTGTCGCCCAGCTTGTAGCCAAACGACACGCGCGGCATCCAGAGCGCCTCGGGCTTCCAGGTGCGGTCGCCATAGCCCTGGGTGCCCGCATATACGCCGCCGCCCACCACCTTGAATTGGCTGGCCGGCACCTGCGGAAGAGGATTGGCCGCGTAGGCCGTCTCCGCCACCGCCGCAATCGAGACCGGCGCCAGAGGATCGAACCACAGCAGCGCGCGGTCCTGCTGCTCCTTGATGCCGTTCTCGTACTCGAAGCGCAGGCCGGCATTGATCGTCAGGTTCTGGCTCACACGCCAGGTGTCTTGCGCGTACGTGCCGTAAAAGTTGTTCCGCACGTCGAAGCCCTGGTTGTCAGCGATCGACACCGAGGTCGGGAAACCAAGCATGAACGCGGCGAGGCTCAAACCGATTTGCTGTGCGGGAAAGACGTTGGTCGTGTCCGCCGCGCGCGTGTAGGTGTTGTCGTACGTGAACGTCCCCATGTTGCCGGCGCCATCCCGTGACGTGCGCTGGGCCAGCTGGACGTCGACACCGCCGCGCCAGGTATGCGACCCCCGTGTGGCCGTCAGGTTCGACTGCCCCTGGTAGGTCGTCACCCAGATGCCCCCGTCGACGGTGCCGCCCATCGCTTGATACGAGTTGATGTTGTTCTGCGGCAGGATGCACTCGAATCGCGCCTGGCAGAAGTCATCGAGATACGGCGGCAGGCCGACCGATGACGGCCCGTAGTTGACCAGGTTCTTGCGCGTATCGCGCTGATGCGCGCGGTTTGCCGAGATCTGCGTGTCGAGGACCGTCCGGCCTCCGAATACCTTCGTCCAGGTGCCGGTCCCAGACCAACTGAATCGGGCGCGCGATACGTCGTGCAGGCCACGGAACTGCGGATCCGGCGAGTCGTACGTCCAGTCCACCAGCGACGACTCCTCGAACTGGTTGCCGTTGGCGCGGAAGAAGAAGCGGGAGCTCGGCGACTGGTTGTAATCGATGCGAAAGCTGCCCTGGGTGTTGTGCGGCTGATCTGGTTCCGCCGCGCGGTAGTAGTTGTTCACCGGCTGCTGCGTCGGCGACAGGAAGTTCTGGTTTGGCGCCGGCACCATGGCCTGGTAGAGGCCGAACGCCGGGTTCTTATAGCTGCCGTCCGGGTTCATGAACCGGTCCTTCGGGATGATGTTGTTCGGGAACGGATCCCGAATCACGCGCCCGGGACGCAGCGGATCGGGCCGCGTCGTCAACGGATCGAAGATCTGGTACTGATGGTGGCCGGCCGGCGTGGTCGCGCCGGCGCCCGACGGCAACGACAGCAGATCCGAGAAGTCACCTTCGAGATGTTTTCTGTTCGCCGGAACGGTCGAATTCCCGGCCAGGCGGCCCGGCGCCGAATCGTCGGATTTCGAGTAGTTGGCGAAGAAGAACACCTTGCCGCGGCCGTTGACGACCTTCGGAATCACGACCGGGCCGCCGAGCGTGAAGGCGCCGATGTGCGAGCGGCCCGAGCGCCACGCGTCTTCCTGGCGCGGGTCTGCCTTGAACTGGGCCTTCTGCTGGATGTTCGGCGAGTTCAGCTGATTGTTCCAGTGCGTGTAGTTCGCGGAGCCGCGCAGCGTATTCGTGCCGCCGCGCGTCATCATCGAGACGCTGAGTCCGGTGCCATGACCGACCGCCGCGTCGAAGTTCGACGTCTCGACGCGCAGCTCCTCGATCTGATCGGCGTTGGGGGAACTGGCGATCCGGCGTCCGAAGCCGTTGTTCTGCGCGCCATCGATGGTGTAGTTGTTGCCGGTGTTGCGGTTGTCGAAACCGCTCCCGGTGCCGACCTGACCGCCCGCGGCGCTCGTTGTCCCTTCCATGTATCCCTGGAAGATGTTCTGCACTTCCGCTTCGGCCGGGGCCACTCCAGGCGTGAAGCGGGCCAGCATGATCGGCATGTTCGAAAACATCGGCAGGGTCTCGACCATCCGCCGATCGAAGTTCTGGCCTGAGGAGACGGTGGTTGCGTCGAGGAGCGGCGTCTCCGCCGTGACTTCGACGGATTCGGTGATCTGTCCGACTTCGAGGGTCAAGCTCAGATTCACCGTCTGGCCCACAGCGAGAACCACGCCACTCTGCGTCAAGGTCTTGTAGCCAGGTAACTCGACGCGCACCTGGTAATCGCCCGGATTGAGCAGCACCGCCTCGAAGTAGCCGCTGTTGTTCGTTACGAGCTGCTGGGTCTGACTCGTGCCGGTGTTCGTAATCTTGACGACCGCGCCAGGGATGACCCCGTCCTTGTCCTGCACGACTCCGTTGATATTGCCCCGGGTTTCCTGTGCTGCTGCCGCGAGGGGCAGAAGGAGTGCGAACACGAAACCCCACCACGTCGATCGCATGCATCCCCCTTGTCGGTACTCAGCGTCGGACGGCAACCACGTCTCGGTATGGAACCGGTTCCAATGGAACGCGGCTTTAACTACACCCCAACGAACAGGTCAAGGATCGATTATCGGATTCGAACGTGCCCCGGCTACAGCCCGCGGCCGCGGCCCCGACCGGGGCCGCCGATACGCTGCGGCGGCGAGGCGAGCATGTCATTCTTCTTGTTCATGTCGCGAGCGATGCCAACGACCAGGAACTCGAGCGGCGTCGTTCCCGTGTTCTCGAATCCCTTCAGCTCGCCGACGCGGATCGGCACTGCAGCGCCGGTCTTGATCGGCGCCGTGTCCTGGCCCACCGTCGCCGTGCCTTCGCCGTTGATCACGTAGTAGAACCCGCCGACGCCTGGCTCGGCGCCCGGACCGACCGAGGTGCCGGGCGGCAAGAGCAGGTGATCGACGTAGGCCCAGGTCGAGAGGAACACGCTGGGCGACAGGGCACGACGGTACTGGACCGTCCCTTTGCCGCCCTGCATGCTCTCCACCTGCTGGAGTCGCGCCGCGTCGAGCCGCATGGTCATGAACTGCGGAACCGGGTCGAGCGGTGCCCCGACGCGGCCGTCGCCGAGGTCGAATGCGTCGTAGACGGCGCGAAACGCGGTCACGTTGATGTTCATCCACTGCACGGGCGTGTCGGTTGCGTTGTAGATCGCGTGCGAGTGGCCCATGCGCGCCGGCGCGCCAGCGGGCGCGTTGAGCGTCGATGTCCGTCCGTCGATAGTGAATTGCGCTTCGCCGTCGAGGATGACGAACATCTCCTCGCAGTAATTGTGAAAGTGTGCGCCGATCCCCGACTTCGGCTCGAGGACGCCGCGATGGAGGAACCAGAGGTTCGTATCGAGCGCTTCGCCGCCGAACATCGAGAAGAAGTTCAAACGCCCGGGGCCACCGTGTACGCCCATCGAGGCGCGATAGCGCGACGGATCGTTGTGCGAGATGCGCTGCTCGAGCGGCAGCCGCGGGGGGTTGGCTGCGGGGTTGGGCATGGGAGCGCCACCACCGCCCTGCTGCGCGAGGATGGCCGGCATCGTCCCGAGCACGATTGAGGCAAATACGAGACGCTGGTTCATCACACGCGTATCCCGCGGATCGTTCTTCGGTCTAGGCAGCGCCGGTTGGATTGTGGCGGTGGAAGATAGCATTTGAACCGATTCCACACAACAAGAAAAATCGATAATCTAGTGCACGCAATAGGGTCGCCGGACACCATTGCGCCGCGAAAGCCGCCCCGAGCCGTGCGGCTGTATCGTGCGGCTACTGAAGGAGTCGTTCATGCCACGTCCGATTCAGCTTCATGCCGATCTGGCTATCGATCCTGACCGCGAGGCCGAAGCCGTCCGCTACTTCGAGACCGTGTACCGGCCGACGGCCAGCCGGTTCGAGGGCTACATCGACCTCCGGCTGCTGAAGCTCCAGGCGGCGCTGGTCGGCTCGGCTCCCGCCGGCATCAACTACCGGTTCTCGATCATGTTCAGTAGCGAAGAGCTGCGCCAGCAGTGGGTCGCCTCGGACGCCCACCAGGAGGTGTGGGGAACGCTCGAGACGTTCTTGCCGAAGCGTGACTACAACTTTCTGCTGTTCGAGGTCATCTAGGCTCTTAGCTCTGCCAGCCGCGAGCAACCTCGGCGCGAGGATCGAATCAGATGCAACGCGCAAGCAAGCGGTGGATCGTCGTGCTGCTCGCCTCGGGTGCGGCGGTCTTCATTGGCGCGCTATTCGCCGTCCTCCCGCGAGATCGAAGGGTCCCTGAGACCGGGGCCGCTGTCAGAAGCGAGCGTGTCGCGGACGGCTATGCGGAACCTTCCGCGTGCGCGAGTTGCCACGTGCGGATCGCCAACACGTACGCCCTGACGGGTATGGCGCGGTCGTTCGCGCGCCTGGGCGCCCGCAAGAGCTGGCTTGGAACAGCGGGGCGGGTGTACCACCACACGGCATCGGCCCGGTATTACACGATGCTGCAGCGCGACGGCAGGGTTTATCAGCGGCGTCACGAGATCGGCTTCGATGGCACCGAGACGAACACCATCGAGGTCGAAGCCCACTACGTGATCGGCTCCGGGAACCACGCACAAACATTCCTGCACCGCAATACTGACGGACAACTCTTCGAGATGCCGGTGAGCTGGTACTCGAAACAGGAGCGACGGGAGATCGGCGAGGGATCCGGCTATTGGGCGATGAGCCCTGGCTACGACAAGTCCGTGCATCAGGACTTTCGCGGGCTGATCAACCAGGACTGCCTGTCGTGTCACAACGGATACCCGCGCGCGCCGGTGACCGATGACGGCAATGGCCCGGTGTTCACCGGCGCGCTGCCCGAGGGGATCGACTGCCAACGTTGCCACGGGCCCGGTCAGGCTCACATCGATGCGATCCAATCGGAGAATGTCGAGGCTGGCCGCCAGGCGATCGCAAATCCTGGGCGATTCGATCGCGAGCGGCAGCTCGAAGCCTGCATGCAGTGCCATCTCGAGTCGACGAGCGGCCCGCTGCCGTTCCGGATCCGCCGCTACGAACGCGAGCCGTTTTCATACGTGCCGGGACAGCGCCTGGGCGATTACTTCATTCACTTCGACCACGCGCCAGGCACGGGCCGGGAGGACAAGTTCGAAATCGCGGGAGCCGCCTATCGGCTGCGGAAGTCGGCATGTTTTCAGCGCAGCGAAATGACGTGCCTCACCTGTCACGACCCGCACGACATTCCGCGGGGCGCAGAAGCGGTGCAACGCTACGTGGCCATCTGTCAGAGCTGCCATAAAGGCAGCCATCCCTCTGGTGTGGCGCGCGGACCGAACGTCGGCCTCGGCGCGACGTGTCTCGACTGCCATATGCCCAGGCGCCGCACCGAGGATGCCGTTCACGTCGTCATGACCGATCACTACATTCAACGGCGAAGACCGGCGGCAGACCTGCTGGCGCCGCGTGCGGAACCGGACAGCTATGAGTATCGCGGCGAGGTCGTGCTCTATTACCCGCCCAAGCTCGCGTCTTCGCCCGAGAACGAGCTGTATCTCGCGCTGGCGCAGGTTCAACACGGCGCCGACCTCGCGGGTGGAATCCCTCGACTCGAGCGCGCGATCGAGCGGTACCGGCCGGCACGGCCGGACATTTATTATGAGCTCGCACGCGCGCACGCGAAGACGTCGAACTCTGCCGCCGTCATCCGCTGGTGCGAGGAGGCACTCACGCGCGACGGCACCTTCGTACCAGCGCTCAAGGAGCTTGCCGCGGCCGCGGTCAAACTGGGCAGGCTCGCCGATGCGGCGCGGGCGCTCGAAAAGGCGGTTGCGCTCGGCCGGAACGATGGGTACGCGCGTGCGGACCTCGGCAACGTGTACCTGCAACAGGGCCGTGTCGATGAGGCCGAACGCGCGCTGCGAGACGCGCTCACGATTGACGCTGACCTGCCGCAGGCGAACAACACCCTGGGCCTTGCGACGCTCAAGCGAGGCGATCACGCGCAGGCCGAGGGGTATTTCCGCGCGGCGCTGCGCGTCCAGCCGGACCTTGGCGAGGCTCAGAACAATCTCGCCACTCTGTTGGCGGGCCGCCGCGCCTATCGGGAGGCGGCCTACCACTTTGAGAAGGCGATCGGCAGCAATCCGGCCTACGTGGAAGCTCGCCACGGTTATGGCCTGGTGCTGGCGCTGATGCAGTCGTATACGCGAGCTGTCGCAGAGCTCGAAACCGCCGTGCGATTGGCGCCCGACCGCGCGCCGGCGCGCGTGGATCTGGCAGACGTGCTCGCCACGCTTGGACGCGTCGGCGAAGCCAGGCGCGAATACATCGCGGCGATTCAGCTCGATCCTGCCAATCAGGCGGCCCGCGCGGGCCTGGCGGCGCTCCGTCCGTGAAGGCGGCTGATCGGGCGAATTCGATTGACAGGACCACTCAGATAATCGATTATCGGGCGCCGTTTACGGCACATCCCGGTCGCCAATTCTCGGTTCGCGATTGGAGGGCGCATGTTCAGCAGCTTCGCCGTATGGATCCGGATCGTCGCGATTGCGGCGGCCCTCGTGGTTCCGGTATCGGCGATGAGCCAGAGTTTTTACGGCTCGCTCGTCGCGGTCGTGGAGGACGCGCAGGGAGGTGTCATGCCCGGAGCCGCCATCCTGCTCGTCAATACCGCGACGAGTGCACGGCGCGAGGGCGTGAGCGGGGAAGACGGCACATACCGCTTCGTGAATCTCGTGCCTGGCACATACCGGCTCGAGGTGGAATTGACAGGCTTTCAGCGCTACGTCCGCGACCAGATCGCGGTCAACGTCCAGTCGACGCCGCGCATCGCGGTCACGCTGCAACTTGGCAGCCTCCAGGAAACCATCGCGGTCACCGGTGAAGCGCCACTGTTGCAGACCGAGAACGCTTCGGTCGGCACCGTCGTCGGCAGTCGAGCGGTGCAGGAGCTGCCGCTCAACGGACGCAACGTGCTCAATCTGATCACCGTGGCCCCCGGGGTTGTTCCGCAGGGCGGCAGCGAGGGGAGCTTGACGGGCAAGAACGTCTTTGCCGCCGGCAACTACCAGATCGGCGGCGGCGTCGCCAACCAGAGCGCCTCGCTGTATGACGGCGTCCCTCTGCAGGACACGGCGTACGGCAACATCGTGGTGCTGACCCCGAGCCCCGAGGCGGTCGAAGAATTTCGCGTGCAGACCAACAACAGCAGTGCCGAGTTCGGTCGCTTTACCGGCGGCGTCGTCAACATGGCGTCGCGCTCGGGCACCAACGCGTTTCGCGGCAGCACGTTCGAATATCACCGTAACAAGGCGCTGAACTCGAACACGTTTTTCGGCAACCGTGCCGGCCTCGACAAGCCGCCGTTCGTGCAGAACAACTTCGGCGGCGTGCTGGGTGGTCCGGTGCTGAAGGACAAGCTGTTCTTCTTCTCGAGCTATGAGGGCTACCGCAATCGCGAAGGCGTGTTGTTCCGCCGCACCGTGCCGACTGCGGCGATGAAGCGCGGGGACTTCTCCGATTATCGAAACCTGGCGACCGGTGCCGTGGTGCCGCTCTACGACCCGTGGACGCAATGCGGCATCGTGAATCCGGGGACCGGTGGCTACAACGGCGACTGCGGCACGGTGCCGAATCGCCTGCAGTTCCCCGGCAACATCATCCCGGCAAACCGGATCAGCCCGATCGCGCGAAAGTACCTGGATTTCCCCGTCTACGCCGAACCAACCGTGTCAGGCCCGTGGCGGACGGAGAACTTCGAACGAAACGCTTCGGTCGGCGGCGATAACGATCAGTTCAGTTTGCGCGGCGACTACAACCTGAGCCAGAAACAGCGTCTGCTCGGCCGCTATACGCGTTTCGAGTCGACGAATCTTCCCGTCGATGTCTACGGCAACGGCCAGCTTCAGGGGGATCCATATTCGCCGGAGCACTTCAGCACGACCCAGGTGATGGCTGCCCATACCTACACGCTCAACGCGAGCACCGTCATGGACGTGCGCTTCGGGTTCCTGCATTGGGACTACGACCGCACGCCGGGCAACCTCGGCATCAACCTGACGCAGACGTTCGGGTTGGCGAATACACCCTACGGCCAGATTTCTGAGCGAAGCGGCATTCCGGGAATGGAAACCATCCCGACCATTGGCGCCGGTTCGAACAGCTTCATCAGCACCGGCCTGCTCTACGCCGACAACAGGTCGTACTCGGTGACGCCGACGCTGACGAAGATTGCCGGCCGTCACACGCTCAAGCTCGGCGCCAACGTCCTCTGGGCGACGGAAGACTACTTCCAGAACAACTCGACGGGAGGGACGTTCAACTTCGGCAACGCGCCGACGGCGCTCGACGGAACCAACCCGGGTGCGACCGGGGATCCGTTCGCATCGTTCCTCCTGGGCATCCCGACCGGAGGGACGTACCAGTCGTCGGGGTGGACCTACGCCCGCACGAGGTATCACGCGTACTTTCTTGATGATTCATGGCAGGTCAACAGGAAGCTGACGTTGAATCTAGGCTTCCGGTGGGAAATTCCTGGTGTCTACAGCGAAAAGGACGATCGCATCGTGACCTTCAACCCGGACGCGGTCAATCCGGTCCTTGCTGGTCGGACGAATCCCGTGACGAATCAGCCGTACCTGGGCGCGTTCGAGCTGGTGAACAGCTCCGAGCAACCGGAGCGCGGTCTCAGGAAGGAGGTCTTCAACCGTGTCGTGCCGCGACTGGGCTTCGCGTATCAGATCACCGATGACACGGTCATACGCGGCGGCGGCGGGACCTTCATCACGCCGTCCACGGTCAGATTCCAGGACGGCGTCAATGGCCCCATCATTCTACGCACGAACAACATCGTGACCAGCGTCGACAACAACCGCACGTTTTTCACGGATATGAGCAATCCGTTCCCGACCGGCGTGGAAAATTTTCCCGGACGCGATCCGAGCTTCCAGCGCGTGCTTCTGGGCGGCACAGCCGCCCAGTTCTACCGGGACGAAGAAGGCTACCCGGGCTATTCACACCAGTGGAACGTCGCTCTCCAGCATCAGTTCCGGAACAACCTGTCCATGGAGATCACCTACACGGGTCTGGACGGGAATCACCTCCCCAACACGCTCAACATGAACCAGTTGGGCAGAGACCACATCGATCGGGCGGCAAGCGATACGAGCATCTGCAGCTTGACGAACAATCAGGTGATTCCGCAGGGGCAGCCGGGCTTCGTTTCGACCCAGCGGGATACGTGCTACGGCGCCTACCTGCGGCAACTGGTGTCGAATCCGTTTGTCGGGTTGATTCGCGAAGGCGCGTTGTCCACGCCGACCTTGCAGCGGCAGCTGCTGCTCACGCCGTTCCCGCACTACTCGTCGGCCAATCGCCCCGGCTATTTCGGCTCGAGCCGCTACCACGCGCTGGCGCTCCGAGCCGAGAAGCGCTTCGGCGCCGGCGGCCTGGTGAGCGGCCATTACACGTTCTCGAAGAACATGACCAACGCCGAGACGCTGACGACGTGGCTGGAGTCGGGGGCGGGGACGCCGGCTGCCGGCTACCAGACCAACAATCTCGAACAGGAGTGGGCGCTGAGCAGCTTCGATGTCCGTCACCGCCTGGTGCTCAACTTCGTGCTCGATCTTCCGTTTGGTGAGGGCCGCAGGTTCGGTGGAGGGGCCCCGGGAGTCCTGGCCAAGCTGATCAGCGGCTGGAGCCTGAATGGTATCGGCACGATCCAGAGCGGGTTTCCGCTCGCCTTCACCGCCACGCCGAACCTGATCGGGTCCGGCTACGGTTTGCGGCCGAATGTGGATCCGAACTGCGACAAGAAGGTCGGCGGTTCTGCGCTCGACCGGCTGGATCGATGGTTCAACACCAGCTGTTTCACCGTGCCCAGTGCGGGGTTTGTCGCCAGCGATGCGTCAACGAACCCCGCTCTGCGCTGGCAGCTCGGCAACGCGCCGCGTGTCGATCCGGACCTGCGGGGACACGCCGTCAACAACTGGAACATGGCCGTCTCGAAGACAACCCCGCTTCAGGGCCGCGTGAACCTGACGTTCCGCGCCGAAGCGTTCAACCTGTTCAACAGAACACAATTCGGGCCGCCCGACACGCAGGCCACGACAGCGGCACAGTCCACATTCGGCCGCGTGACCAGGCAGTTGAATCAGCCACGGCTGATGCAGCTGGCGTTTCGGTTGACGTTCTGATGTGCCGATGGCCAACACGGCGGACACTGTCGAAGTGACCGACCCCGAACTACTGCGTCTGATCAATCGGGACGCGCCGGTCGAGCAGGTGTGTACCGGGTTCCAATTCAGCGAAGGCCCAATCTGGAATCCCAAAGAGCAGTGTCTCTATTTCAGCGACATGCCGAGCGACATCCGCCGCCGATGGAGCGCGCAGGGCGGCGTCGTCGAAGTGCGCAACCCGAGCAACAGGTGCAACGGCATGACGTACGACGCCGCAGGCAATCTCTACGTCTGCGAGCACCTCACGAGCTCGCTCGTCATGGAAACACCGGCCGGCGAGCCGAAGGTGGTCGCCTCGCACTGGCAGGGCAAGGAGCTGAACAGCCCGAACGATGTCGTCGTGCGATCCGACGGCGCCGTCTACTTCACCGATCCGACCTACGGACGGATGCCGGTGTTCGGGCTGGAGCGGAAGCAGGAGCTCGACTTCCAGGGCGTCTACCGGGTCGCGCGCGACGGCGCGCTGCATTGCGAAGCGAACGACTTCGACCAGCCGAACGGCCTGTGCCTGTCGCCTGACGAGAGGCGTCTGTACGTCAACGACACGACACGCGCCCACATACGCGCGTTCGCGGTCGCAGCGACCGGGTCGCTCAGCAACAGCCGCATCTTCGTCGAACACATCGGCACGGGGGACTACAACGAGGGGGTCGTGGACGGTATGAAGTGCGACGAGCACGGGAACGTCTATGTGACGGGGCCGCGAGGCATCTGGGTGTTCAGTGCCGAGGGCAAGCACCTCGGCGTCATCCGCTTGCCTGAGGTCGCGGGCAATCTGAACTGGGGCGGCCCGGACTGGAAGGATCTCTATTGTGCGTGCTCGACGTCCATCTACCGCGTCCGAATGAACGTGCGCGGCAATCCGGTCGCGTACATGCGGATGACCTGACCGGGCGCGCGCCCGCAATCCTGGCCGGTGATCTGAAAGATGGTGTCTCTGCTCACTTGGTCGAGGGATCGCGCGGTTGTAGACAACGGTCACCGCCTCGTGAGCATGACGCCAATCGCCAGCACGATGACGCCGACGATGCCCATTGGCGTGATCGGCTGCTTCGGCGAGCCGAGCCAACCGTAATGAGACAACACCATCGCGCTGATAATCTGACCGGCGAGCAGCGCATAGGTGAATGGGCCGGCGCCGACGCGGGGGATCAAGTAGGCAATCCCGAACACGAGCGAGGCGCCCATCGCGCCCGCCGTCAGCAGGATCGGATTGATCGTTGTCAGACCGCTGAGGGCGCCGCTCTGCCAGCCGGTAGTGCCGAGGATGACGGCCGTCAGCGCGCCGATGCACCAGAACACCGCGTTGCCAACGCGCGCATTGTTGATGGCGGCGCCGACCCTACCATTCATCGCGAGGTGAACGGTCAGCACGACGCCCAGAAAGACACTCAACAGCAAGAGCGGTGTTTTCATTCAGGGCTCCTCACAGAAATCATGTTGGGGACCGCCGCGGCCAGCTGGGGCGGGCGACGATAGCATTGGAACCGCTTCCACACAAAGCGAAAAAATCGATAATCTAATATCCTTTTGCATCGCGCGGCACCCGATCCCTCCGCAAGACACTTTATTAATAGAGAGGGGAATCACCCGTCGGCGGCCGGACGGTTCGCTGACGCACTGGTAGCAGCCGCCTGCGGCACAGGAGCCTTCTCGAATGCGTGGGATTGGAATCGGGGCGAACCCCGTTCTGCACTTCGAGGTCGACACCAAGGCGCTGAGTTACACCGGACACGACCTCCAGCGACCCGAATGCATTCTCGCCGAACCCGATGGCACGCTCTGGGTGGCCGACGCCCGCGGCGGCGTCGTACGAATCCACGACGGCGAGCAGGCGATCATCACCCAGCGCCGCTCGGAGGCCTTCTCCGATGCCGGCAATGAGTCGACGCGGTATCTCGAAGGCACACTGCCGAATGGTCTGGCGTTCGGGCGAAACGGCGACATCCTGATCTCGAACTTCGGAACTGATTGTCTCGAAATCATGTCGCGCGACGGCACGTCGCGGGTACTTGCCGATACGATTGACGGCGAGCCGATCGGCAAGGTCAACTTCGTGCTGCGCGACTCGCGCGATCGCATCTGGATCACCGTTTCGACACGAATCACGAACTGGATGCACGCGCTCAGGACCGATCTCGCCGACGGCTACATCGCGCGCTACGAGAACGGCAGGTTTCGCATCGTTGCCGATGGATTCCACTTCACCAATGAAATCCGGTTCGACCACCGCGAAGAGTTTCTGTACGTCGTCGAGACGACCGGCGGGCGCGTATCACGATTGCGGGTCGACGATCACGGAAACCTTCGCGACCGTGAGGTGTTTGGTCCGAGCACACTTGGAAAAGGCGCGTGGCCCGATGGGATTGCGTTCGACAGCTACGGCAACCTGTGGGGAACGATGGTGTACTCGGACAAGCTGTTCGTGCTGACGCCCGAAGGGGATCTGCGGATCCTGCTCGACGAAGGCGACCCGGCAAAGGTCGAGGCGCTCGAGCGGGCCTTCTTCAGCAACCACGTCACGGAGGACGTGCTGTTTGCCACGGGCCGTGGCATCGCTCCCTGGATGGCGAGCGTGACTTTCGGCGGACCCGATTTGCGGACGCTCTACATCGGGTCGCTAAAGGGCACGCGCATACCCTACTTGCGCGCCCCTGTCGCCGGACTCCCGATGGTTCACTGGAACCAGCACGGCACGTCGGCCGATGTGGGCTGAGATCGCGGCTATCGCCGACAGCCGTGAGGCCGGGGACGCTCCTGGCTTCCACTATTCGAAGAAGGGCACGCCTTGCACGGCGTACTTGCGCATCGCGTCCTCATTGATGTCCACCCCGATCCCGGGCTTTTCCGAAACCCTGATGAAGCCCTTCTCGACCTGCGGTCCGTCGTAGGTCACGATCTCCTTGTACATGGGGGTCGTGTCGAAGTAGGTCTGCCACTCCAGGATCATGAAGTTCGGAACCGAGGCGCACACGTGACAAGAGGCCATGGCGCCGAGGAATGAGGCGACCATGTGCGGCGCGAACGGCACGTAGTAGAGGTTCGCCAGGTTGGCAATCCGCTGCCCTTCACCAAGGCCGCCCGTCTTCTGGAGGTCGGGCATGATGATGTCCACACCGCCGACTTCGAGCAGGCGCCGGAAGCCATGCGCCAGATACAGGTTCTCTCCAGCGCAGATCGGGGTGGTGGTCTCCTGGGCGATGAGCTTGTAGGCGTCGACGTTCTCCGCGGGCACCGGTTCTTCCAGCCACATCAGATTCAGCGGCTCCAGACGTTTCGCGACCTGTTGGGCGGTCGGGTAGTCGTACCTGGCGTGCATGTCGGCGCAGATGTCGACGTTGGGTCCGACTGCCTGCCGTGCTGCCGCCAGCTGGTCCACCATGCGCTGTATCTCCGCCGGGCTGGCCGTCCAGTTGAACTGGTCGTACTTGTTGGGATCAGCCGCTTGATCCAGGTCGAATTTCACAGCCGTGTAGCCATCCTTGGCCGCCTTGGCTGCCGCCTGTGCGAATTGCTCCGCCGGCGGGAGCTTCGTTTGATACAGCGCGGTATCCAGATACACGCGGATCCGATCGCGGAATTTGCCGCCGAGCAGCTGATACACGGGAACGTTCAGCGCCTTGCCGGCGAGATCCCACAGCGCCGTTTCTATCGCCGATAAGACGGCGATGAAGACACCGGACTGCGCCCCGCCGAAGACGGAGCCCTTCCGGATCTGTTCGAAAATCCTGTGCACATTCAACGGGCTCTGGTTGCGAAGGCGTTGGCCGAAGCCGCGAACCATCTGATACGTGCCCTGGACGGCATCGACGGCTTCGCCGCAGCCCCAGATGCCCTGGTTCGAGTGAATCTTCACGAACAGGCTTCCGCGTACGTAGCCGCACTTCACGTCCGTAATGCGGAGCGCGGAGGGGCTCGACGCCTGCTTTGCATTGTCGATGGCCTGTCCAAACGCCGACAGAGGGCGCGCCGCACCGGCGCCTGCCATCGCGCAGGTGGCGAGGAACGCGCGGCGTCCGGTGCTCGACTTGTTCATGGCTCCTCCGCTACTTGATCTCGAAGATGTACGCCCGACCGCCAACGGGCGGCGTGGGCGCATCGTGAACCGTTCCAGCCGGCACGAATGCCGCCTTCGGTGCCGTCGAACCATCGAAGACCAACTCGACGGCCTCGCCGACGTGCCGGTGCCTCGGGGCTGACGAGTTGGGCATGACGAGCCACGCGGCCGCGCGGTTGTTCTCCCAGGCTGGTGCTCCGGCAACCTGCCGCAAGCCATCGGCGGGCTCCGCAGCGGTCGGACGAGGAGCCGCGGCCTTGACCTCGATCAAGACCGCGCGCATGGGCGGGTCACTGGCCCCCTCCTCGACATGCGTCACATTCGCGCGGTTCGTCTGGAAGACCCAGGGCTTCGTGTTGACCAGACGCCCGGGTGTGTCTCCCTGTGTGATGATGCGGTCGCCTTCGACGTAGGAGATCCCCACCAGGTCGTAGCGGTGCGTGTGAAGCGGGTACTTCTGCTTGAGCCAGGAGACATTCCAGACCGCGACCACGTCGTTTTCGAGAAGCGGTGTGGTGCCGGGCCTCGGAAACGGCGGCGGCAGTGGTTCGGCCTGCGCCGCGATGACTGCGACGAGCAAGAGTAGATGCCACATCATCGGTCTTTCCCCTGGCAGCTATCGAAACAGCTGTGGCGCGAACTCCTTCAAGCAGCGCCGCCACGTCAGCCACTCGTGCGCCGTACCCGGCGATTCGTAATAGATGTTTTTGATGCCGGCCTGCGTGAGTTGCTCGCTGAAGGCCTTTGTTCCAGGGCCTTCCGCCGATCCGATGCCCAGGAACAGGACCTTCACTTTCTTGTTGAACGCGGCGGCATCCGCGAACACGCCGCCATTCGAGGTCTGCGGATCGAATCCGCCGCGCCCGCCGCTGCTGCCGCTGAAGCCGCCGATATACGCGAACTTATCGAGGTTCGCGAGAGCCGTGCCGAACGTCTGTGCGCCACCCATGGAGAGCCCCGCCATCGCGCGGTTCTCCCGGCCGGGCGCGACTCGAAACGACCGCTCCACGATCGGAATCAGGTCCGTCAGCATCATTTCGGTGAAGACGGAGCTGGCCAATGGCCCGCGTCCGCCGCGCGCCGGACCGGCGGCGCGGCCGGCCGGCGGAACGCCTGCCGGTTGCGGCGGCGCGGGGACCGCTTGCGTGATCGCACCACGCGCGAAGTACAGGCCGGCACTCTCACCTGGCTTTACGGCGTTCAAGTTGTCCATGACGATGATCATGGGCTTCGCCTGCTTTTGCGCGATCAGGTTGTCCATGATCGTGTCGACGTGACCTTGAACGTGCCACCCTTCCTCGTTCTCTCCCCAGCCGTGCAGCAGATAGAGGACGGGATATTTCATCCTCGTGTTGACGTCGTAGTCGGGAGGCGTGTAGACATAGGCCCGGCGCCACGTCCCCGTGGTCTTCGAGAAGTACCGCTCTTGACGCACCATCCCACGCGGCACGTCCTTCAAGCTGTAGTAGTCGCCGTCGGCCGGGAGCTCGGGCACTTCGATGGCGCTGTTGTAGAAGCCGGATCCGAAGAACGTTCGAGTGGCCGGATCAGCAACGACAGCGCCGTCGATGGACAGCGTGTAGTAATGGAACCCGACCACCTGCGGCGTGGTGGTGACGTACCACAGCCCGTCGGCCTGCTTGCTCATGTCGAAGCCCTGGCCCAGGCGCACCCGGACCTTCTGCGCATCGGGCGCGACGACCCGAAACGTCACCCGTTTGTCATTAGAGACGCAGGGAAATGGCGCCACCGGGATATTCAAGGGATTGGGTTTGCAATCGGCGGGCGGCTGTTCCCGGGCACTTGGCCCGGCCCAGACCCCCGCGCAAAGCAGGAATGCCAGTACGGCGTGTTTCTTCACGGTGTTGCTCCCTCCCCGGTTCTGCTCGGCACCCACCAAAGGCCGCGCGGTGGCCCGTCAGCCCTGGGTCGCGAGAATTGCGGCGGACGATAGCATTTGAACCGGTTCCACACAACAACAAAAGTCGATAATCTATGCCGGTTCGCGCCCGGGGATTCGCCGTGCGGGCGGCGCGTCAAGCGCGTCAGTCAGGAGTCCAGAATGCACATGCACCGCAGAAGATTCACGCAGTGTTTGAGCGGGGTCGTCGGGGCGTTCGTGACGGGCTCGAGTGCCGTCGCGGCGTCGCCGTCGCGCGGATCCGGCTCTCTGACGCGAGCGCAGGAGCGCCTCCCGGCCACGAAGGTCTCGAGAATCCGAATCTTCTATCCGCCGAATTACGACCGGAACGGCCCGCAGGCTTTCCCGCAGAGCAACATGGTCGTGCTCGTCGACACCGAGGCGGGCATCACCGGCATTGGTCAGGGCGGTTCGCCGGACACGGTTCGCAACGTCGCGCGCAGTGTGATCGGGAAGAACGCATTCGACACCGAGATGATCTGGCAGGCGGCCTTCATGGACGGCTTCTACTCGCCGGGCAAGGAACGGCTGCACGCGCTCGGCGCCATCGACCTGGCCTTGTGGGACATCAAAGGCAAGGCGTTGAACGCGCCGCTGTATCAGTTATTCGGGGGAAAGGCCCGCGAGCATATCGAGCTCTATGCAACCTCGGGCCTGCCTCAGGGGATCGTTCCACCGGCAGAAGCGGCGGCCCTGGGGCTGAAGGACCGTGCGGCCGCGACCATGGCCGCCGGGTATCGCGTCTACCGCGTCGACGGCGGCATTCTGCCCAGCACCGGCCGCTCGGGTGCGGCACCGGGGGCCGGCAGCGCAACGGGCGGGCGCGCCGCGGGTGCGCCGCCGGGACCGGCCGCGGGAGGTGGGCGAGGCGGCGGCGGTCGTGGCGGGACCATGTTCGATTCGCGGTCGCGCATCCGGCAGATCATTCAAGCGGTCGAGCAAATCCGCGACGGCGTCGGCGCGGACGGCAACTGGATGATCGACCTGCACCAGAAGTTCGACTTTCACGAGGCCGTGGAAGTCTGCAGGCTCATGGAGCCATACCGGCCGTTTTGCGTCGAGGACCCGGTACGCGAGGAGCAGTTCCGAACGCAGATTCCGAAGCTGCGGCTGCTGACAACCGTGCCGCTGGCTCCGGGCGAGGAGTGGGGCACGAGGGCGGAGTTCAGTCCTCTTGTCGAGCAGCGGGACATCGACTTCGCGCGGGCGTCACTGCCAAACGTCGGCGGCATCACCGAGATGCTCAAGATCATGGCGGTATGCGACACGCACAAGGTGGGCATCGTCCCGCATTTCACCGGACCCATCGCGACCGCCGGCCACATGCAGACGATGATGGCATTCCCCGGTCAGGTCCTGATGGAATACAACCAGGGAGACCGGCCCGTGCCATACATGCCCGAATTCCTCGATTGCAAGAACGGCAAAGTCTGGCCGAACGATCGGCCGGGACTGGGCGTGAGCATCGACGAGAAGCAGCTGACCTTCATTGAGGCAATCACAGAGGGAGCTGCCGGTGTTACCCATCGACGGCCCGATGGATCGCTCACGCACTGGTAGGAAGCGAGAGAGCGCTATCGTTGGTGCGAACGGTCGGTGATGGCAGTAGTCGCGCGCAGGTCGACCGCCAAACGAGTCTCGCTCTCTCCCGACCCGTGTCCGGCGAGACCCGTCTCAACGCCGCCCTCGACA
>Ga0075423_10001762_pt1 | contig 19327 bp, 18 predicted proteins | sample SoiMethybrSBSTD2_FD_80114 | JGI IMG/M metagenome (GOLD analysis project Ga0075423, IMG submission 80114) | Bulk soil microbial communities from a Populus tree surrounding site in Tennessee, USA - Soil MetaG P. TD hybrid SBSTD2 | ecosystem: Environmental > Terrestrial > Soil > Tree plantation...
GCGCACGCGCGACCCGGACGGGACGGGACTCGTGAAACGGATCCTCTCCGTGCCGTAGTTGACGCCCATGACCGCGTCGCTGACGGACACGACCTCGCTCAGCAGCATCGGCAGCATCGAGAGCGTGAGGTATCCGTGCGCGACCGTCGTCCCGAACGGGCCGTTCGCCGCTGCTTCGGGATCGACGTGGATCCACTGGTGGTCGCCGGTCGCCTCGGCGAACTGATCGATTTGCCCTTGCGTGATCTCGTGCCAGTCACTCGCGCCGAGGTCACGGTCGCCCGAAGCTTCCAGCTCCGCAAGCGTCAGCGTCGTCGTCATCCCGTCACTCCTCCCTGCGCTGCGAGAACCTCGCGCAGCGCCTTGCGGTCCGCCTTGCCGACCGGCGTCAGCGGCAGGGCCTCCAGCACGTGGATCTCCCGCGGGTACTTGTATCCGCCCAGCCGCTCGCGCCCGAACCTCACCAGCTCCTCTTCACCAACCGGAGCGGTGAGCGAGACGAACGCGACGACCTCCTCGCCGTAGACCGAGTCCGGCCGGCCGAGCACGCAGGCCGTCGCGACAGCCGGATGCTCGAGCAGCGCCTCCTCGACGTCGCGCGGGAACACGTTGAAGCCGCCGCGGATGATCAGATCCTTCTTCCGGTCGACGATCGTGAGGTACCCGTCCTCGTCGAGGCTCCCCATATCGCCGGTGTACAGCCAGCTGTCGCGGACCGCCTCGGCGGTCGCCTCGGGCGCGTTCCAGTAGCCCGCCATCACGAGCTCCGAGCGCACGCAGACCTCTCCGTCGACGATCCGCACCTCGGTTCCAGGAACCGGTGGCCCGACGGTGCCGCGCCTGCAGCGCCCGGGCGGGTTCGTCGACACGAGCGCCGACGTCTCCGTCAGTCCGTAGCCCTCGCGAATCTGCACGCCGGGCACGCGGCGGATGAACTCCTCCATCGCGCCGACGGCGAGCGGTGCCGCACCGGAAGCGACGAAGCGCAACTCCGAGAGGTCGTACTGCTCGAGCGGCTGCTGGAGCAGCAGATAGAGCATCGACGGCACCAGCGGCGCGATCTGGACGCGATGGTCCTGGGCCAACCGCAGCCAGGTCTCCGGTTCGAACCAGCGCATCAGCACGGACTGCTGCCGCCCGGGGTGGTGCAGCGCGACGTTCAGCACGAGCAAGCCGTACGAATGCGCGAGCGGCAGACACGAGAGCGAACGGTCGACGCCGTCGACGTGTCCCGCCTCATGCCCGGCACGTCCCGCTTCGTACAGGTTCGCGTGCGTGAGCATCACTCCCTTCGCGCGACCGGTCGTGCCGCCCGTGTACACGAGTGCGGCGAGGTCGGACTCGTCGCGCTCGACGATCGGCGTCGGGTCGGCCTCGAGCTCTGCGAGATCGGCGACGACGCGCACGTTGCCCGCGGCCGCGCGCGCCGTGTCGGCAAACATCTGGGAGGTGAGCACGAGCGAAGGCTCGGCGTCGCGAATCAGTCGGTCGAGCTCCTCGCGCGTGAGCAGGAACACTGCGGGCGTGACAACGCCCCCGGCTCGCCAGATCGCGTGGTACGCGACGCCGACGTCGGGTGAGTTCTCCATCACCACGACGACACGGTCGCCCGCCTCGACGCCGAGCTGGATTCGCCGGGCGCGCTCGAACAAGTGCCCCGACGAATGCCATTCGCCCTCGAACCACAGCGCGGGATAGTCGCCGCGCCGCTCGTACGTCTGCTCAGCGAGGCACGCGAGGTTCCGCGCGGCGCTCACCGCTCGCGCATCGACTGTCCGCCGGCGCGGTGCATCGACTCGAGCATCCCCTGAGGTGCGGCGCCGTCGGGCAGCCGCAACTGCAGCTCCCGCAGCAGCGTGTCGGGATCCCAGCGCTCGTCGTTCGCAAACAACTCGCCGGCGTCCCAGCCGTGCAACATGTTCACGACCCCGCCGTAGACGAAGAACACCTGGCCGGTGATGTGCTGGGCCTCGTCGGCGCAGAGCGCGACGACGATCGGCGAGTTGTTCGCCGGATCGGCCGGGTCGAATCCCTCCGTGGGCGGTGGGAGCTCGCCGAAGGCGGCCTCCGTCATGCGCGTCCGCGCGTTCGGCGCGAGGGCGTTGACGGTCACGCCGTAGCGCTGCAGCTCCTGGGCGGCGATCAGCGTGAAGCCGACGATCCCGGCCTTGGCGCAACCGTAGTTCGCCTGGCCGACGTTGCCGAAGACGCCGGAGGGGCTGGAGGTGTTGATCACGCGGCCACGCACCTCGTCGCCCGCCTTCGCACGCTCGCGCCAGTAAGCCGCGGCATGACGCGTCGGCGCGAAATGCCCCTTGAGGTGCACCTCGATCACAGCATCCCACTCGTGCTCCTCCATGTTCACGAGCATGCGGTCACGCAGGATCCCGGCGTTGTTGACGAGGATGTCGAGCCGCCCGAATGCCTGCACGGCCGCATCCACCATGCGTTTCGCACCGGCGAAGTCGGCGACGTTCTCCCCGTTCGCGGCTGCCTCGCCGCCGAGCGCCTGGATCTCACGCACGACGTCGTGTGCGGGCCCCTCGTCGGCGCCCTCACCGGCGAGCGAGGCACCCAGGTCGTTGACGAGGATCTTGGCGCCGGCCCGTGCCAGCGCGAGCGCGTGCTCGCGGCCGATCCCGCGTCCGGCGCCCGTGACGATCGCGACTTTTCCTCGCAGCTTGGGCATTTACGTGAATGCACTCTCCCCGGTGAGTGCGCGGCCGATGATGAGCTTCTGGATCTGGCTCGTGCCTTCGTACAGCGTCGTCACGCGGGCGTCGCGGAGGTATTTGCCGACCGGATACTCGTCGATGTAGCCGTAGCCGCCGTGTACCTGGACGGCCGCGTTCGCGGCGCGCACCGACGCTTCGCTCGCGTAGTACTTCGCGATCGACGACTCGAGCGTGTGCCGCACGCCGGCGTCGGAGAGCGCGGCCGCCCGCCAGGTCAGCAGGCGTGCGGCGTCGGTCTCGACGGCGATGTCGGCGATCAGCTCCTGCACCAGCTGATGGGAGGCGATCGCCTTGCCGAACTGCTGCCGCTCCGAGGCGTAGCGCAAGCACGCGTCGAGGCATCCTTGCGCGATCCCGACGCAGCCGGCTGCGAGAGAGATCCGCCCGTTGTCGAGCGCCGACATCGCGACCTTGAAGCCGTCGCCCTCCGCGCCGAGCCGGTTGGAGTCGGGGACGCGGACGCCGTCGAGCGTCAGCTCGGCCGTGTCCTGCGCACGCAACCCGAGCTTGCCCTTGATCGGGGCGGCGCCGAAGCCCTCGGTCGCCGTCGGAACGAGGAAGCACGTGAGCCCGCGCGCGCCCTCCTCGCTCGTGCGCGCGAAGACGAGCGCGACTCCCGCCCACGAGCCGAGCGTGATGAAGATCTTCGAGCCGGAGAGCACCCAGTCGTCGCCCTCGCGGAGGGCCCGCGTCGACAGGCTCGAGGGATCCGAGCCGGACCCGGGCTCCGTCAGCGCGTAGCAGCCGAGCGCCTCGCCCGAGCCGAGGCGCGGCAGCCACTCCTCGCGCTGCCCGTCCGTCCCCCACTCCGCGATCGTCTTGCCGACGAGCCCGACGTTGACCGAGACGATGCCGCGGACGGACGAGTCGGCGCGTCCCAGCTCCTCCATGACGAGCGCGTACGAGACCGTGTCGAGCTCCCACCCGCCGAGGTAGCCGACGTCCGCGAGCTTCTGCACGAGCGCACGGTCGAGATCCTCCTGGCGGTCCCAGTCGCGCACGTGCGGCGCGACCTCGCGCTCGCAGAACTCACGCGCCGACGCACGGATGAGCTCCTGCTCCTGGGTGAGGGAGAAGTCCATCGGGAACGAGTGGGGCCGGACGGGCCGGCCCCACTCCCTGTCCTGTCAGCGCCCCTTGATCAGAGGGCCGAACTCGGTGAAGACGCCGTTCTCGTAGCGGACGAGCTTCAGCTGTGAGATCGGGAACCGGTCGTTCTTGCCCGTCTTCACGCGGATCCCCTTGATCGTGTACGGGTTCACCCAGTTCATCTTTCGCGTCGCATTGATCAGCGACTGACGGGTCGGGTTCTTCCCCGCGTTGTAGAGCAGCTTCACGATGTCGTACCCCTTCGCGAAGCCGTAGAAATAGAACGAGTTGTTCGGATCGGCGCCGTTCGGCCCGTACTGCGCGAGCAGGCGCTTGTAGTTCACCACGACAGGATCGTTTGCGTACTTCGGCGCGTCGTTGTTCTTCAAATAGCCGGTGCTGATCGCCCCGTTCACGTATGCGGGCCCGGCCGCGCCGGCCGCCGCCTTCATCACGGCGTCGATCGCCGCGACGGAGTTGATCACGATCGTGTTCGGCTTCCAGTTCAGCGCCTTCGCGGTCGCGAGGGCCCGGACGGTCGGGGTCGGGATCGAGAGCAGCACCCATGTGTCGGCGCCGGACGCCTTTTGCCGCGAGATCTGCGACGCGTAGCTCGTGTCGGTCGCCTCGTAGCTCTGTTCCGACACGATCAGGCTCGTCTTCGAGCCGAGCCCGATCTTGAGCCCACGCAGGTAGTCCTTGCCGTAGTCGTCGTTCTGGTAGAAGACCGCGATCTTCGCGTTCGGCGCGTTCTTCTTGATCCACTCACCGTACGCGCGGCCTTCCGCGATGTAGTCGGGCTGCCAGCCGATCGTCCACGGGAACTGCTTGTACTGCAGGCCCCAGTAGCTGGCGCCCGTCGCAACCAGGATCTGCGGGATCTTGCGCTGGTTCAGCATCGGCCGGATCGCCTGGTTGTGCTCGGTCCCGAGCGAGCCGACGTCCGCGAAGATGTGGTCCTCCAGCACGAGCTTGTTCGTCAGCTGGACGGTCTGCGCCGGGTTGTACCCGTCGTCGTAGTACTTCCAGATGATCTGGCGGCCGCGGATGCCTTTCTTGCCGTCCGGGCCCTTGCGGTCGTTCACCCACTTGAAGTACGCCTCCATCCCGCGCGGGATCGGCGCGTACAACGACGCCGGGCCGCTCAACGGGAATGTGCCGCCGATCGTGATCGACGTCTGCGTCACGCCCGGCGTCGCCGCCGATGCGCCACCGATGTTGACGCGCGCGAACGCGCCCGGGATGCACACGGCGAGCGCTGCAAGCACCGCCGCGAGCGCAACCAGCGCTCTGTTCACGAGTCTCCCTCCTCCTTCACCAAGACATGCCCCGGCACTCGTATGCGACGACCGCCGCAGCCGTTTGTTGCGATCGCACGAAGGCTGCGAGCCGCGGTCGGACCTGCTTCCTCCACCATTGCGGAGCCTACCGCCGTCTTGCCGCCTCCTCCTCGTCGCCGGACCCAAACTTGCGACGGCGACATTGTTGACGGACAACAACGGCCGCTGTCAAGATCACCGGGTGGCGACGCAGGCCGTCGAGACACTCGAACGGGGCGACCTCGTCCGCGCCGAGCGGGCGCGAATCCTCTCGGCGCTCCTGGGCAACCTCGATTCCCTCGTCGAGGCCGCGGTCGAGGCGATCCGGGCCGAGATCCCCGCCTACGCCGCCCGGGACGAGATCTTCTCGGACGTGAAAGAGCAGGTGGCGGCCCACTACCGGACCAAGCTCACGGCCTTCCTCGAGGAGCGCACGGTCACGCTGGAGGAGGTCGCGTTCATCCGGGGCGCCGCGACGCGACGCGCTCGCGCCGGGCTCGCGCTCGAGGACTACATCGCGGCGTACCGCGTCGGCGAGAAGGTGCTGTGGAACGCCGTCGTCTCGGCGGCCGGCCGGAGCCCGCAGGGGCAGGAGGCCGCTCTGACCCTCGCCGCCCCGCTGATGCGCTACGTCGACTTCGTCACGACGCAGGCGGCGCGCGCCTACGTCGAGTTCCAGCAGTTTGCGGTTGCGGACGCGGACCGCGAGCGGCGCGACCTGCTCGAGCAGCTGCTCGCCGGCGAGTGGCCGGCGCAAGCGGAGCTGCGCGAAGCGGCAGAGCGACACGGCGTCGGCCCCGCCACGCCGCTCGTCGCGATCGTCGCGGCCGCGACCTCGGGGGAGTCGGACGCACCGCACACCGTTGGCGGCGCGCTCGAGCGCGCGGCCAGGCAGAAGGCGCAGCCGCTGATCGTCGTCCGCCGCGACGAGGTCGTCGCGCTGGCGGCGGTGTCGTCGCAAGTTGACGCCGAGGCGTTGTCGGAACGCGTCACTGCGGCGCACCGGCGGCTGGACGCCGAGGGCATCCCGTTCGCCGTTGCGGTGAGCACGGTCGCGAACGGCCCGAGCGAGCTGCCGCGTGCCTACGCCGAGGCACGCCAGGCTGTCGGGCGGATCGCGGAACGCGGTGGCGTCGTGGCGCTGCCGTCCCTGTCGGCATTCGAGTACCTGACGTCGCGCACGGACGACACCGTGGGACGGCTCGTCGACCCGCGGGTGCGCCAGGTCATCGCCGAGGACCGAGCGCGCGGGTCCATCCTCACGACGACGGTGCGCGCCTTCGCGGAGTCAGACCTCAGCCTGCGGGTGACGGCCGAACGGCTGCACATCCACCCGAACACGGCGCAGTACCGGCTGCGCCGCCTGGAGGAACGGACGGGACGGAACCCACGCCGTTTCCGTGACCTCGTCGAGCTGCTCGTCGCGATCGCGCTCGACGAGCAGGCCGCGCCCGTCTAACCTGCGCGACGCGACGCGAGGGCGACGAGCGGCCGCGCCAGCCGGCGCAGCAGCGACGCGGCGCCGCCCGGAAGCAGGAAGACGATGACCATCAGCACAACGCCGAACACGACAGGGGCTGCCTGCTTCGCGAAGCTCGCGTGCAGCAACGGCGGATCCTGCGCGTAGATCGGCAGGAACTCGAGCACGAGCGCGCCGACGATGACTCCGGACAGCGACGAGAGCCCGCCGATCACGACGCTCGCGAGCAGCAGGATCGAGAGCGTGAGCGGGAACGTGTCCGGATTGATGTAAGCGTTCTGGATTGCGAACAGTGCGCCGGCGACACCCGCGTAGGCGGACGAGATGCCGAACGCAAGCGTCTTGTAGACGGAGGGATTGACGCCGGACGAAACCGCCGCGACCTCACCGTCGCGGATCCCGCGCCACGCGCGGCCAACCCGTCCCCGCACGAGCAGCCAGGCGACGAGCAGAAGGATCCCGGCCGTCACCCACGCCTCGTAGTAGAGCCAGTGCGACGGCGAGATGTCCCAGCCGAACGGGGCCTGGGGCAGTGGGAGCGACAGGCCACCACCCCCACCGGTGAGATGGTCGAAGCGCTTCGTGATCTGCGGCATCGAGACGGCGACCGCGAACGTGGCGAGAGCGAGCGACACCCCGGCGAGGCGTAGCGCAGGCAGGCCGAACAGGTAGCCGATGATCCCGGTGACGAGCCCGGCGATCGCGATCGTCCAGATCGGGCGCACGCCATGCTCGGGGAGCACGTGCGACGGGTGCTGCCCCGCAAGCCCGAAGCCGCTCCGGCCGAGGATCAGTACCGCCGACGTGTACCCGCCGATCGCCATGAAGGCGCCGTGGCCGAGCGAGATCTGGCCGTTGTAGCCCGTCAGAATGTTCAAACCGAGCAGCGCGATGAAGTAGATCGCGACGTACGTGAACTGGCCGAGCCGGAACTCCCCCACGGCGCGCGGCAGCAGCGCCACCACGACGCCGGCGGCGGCGACCACGAGCAGGCCGAGCACCGTCGTGACCGAGCGCCTCATCACACCCTCCGCACGTGGACGCGGCCGAAAAGCCCGGTCGGCCGGACGATGAGGACGACGAGCAGGACGGCGAGCGCCGTCGGCAGGCGCAACTCCTGGCCGACGAAGTCGACGTACGCCCCGAGCAGGTTGACCACGACGCCGAGCAGCAGTCCGCCGACGACCGCCCCGATCGGGCTGTCGATGCCCCCGAGCACCGCCGCCGCGAACGCGTAGATCAGGACGACGATCATCATGTCCGGGTCGAGGAAGATCGACGGCGCCGCCATCATCCCGGCGATCGCGCCGAGCACGGCCGCGAAGCCCCAGCCGAGCGCCAGCATCCACCCCACGCGCACGCCCATCAGCCGGCTCGCGGCTGGATTGAACGCCACGGCGCGCATAGCGAGCCCGAGCGTCGTGAAGCGGAAGAAGAGCCACAGCACGACGACAGTGCCAAGGCAGACGCAGAAGGTGCCGATGTCGCGGACCGAGACGGCGACGCCGCCGACGATCACCGAGCTGTTCGGGAACGGGCTGTCGAACAGCTTCACCTCCGGCCCCCAGATCCACCCCGTGAGCCCGTTGATCGCAATCAGCATCCCGATCGTGAGGATCACGATCACGAGCTCGGGCCTGTGCTCGACCGGGCGGATCAGCACGCGCTCCACCGCGACGCCGCCGCCGAAGGCGATCGCGAGTGTGAGCGCGAACGCGGGCCAGTACGGAAGGCCGCGGTCCATCAGCGTCCACGCGATGTACGTCGTCAAGGTCGCCATTTCGCCCTGCGCGAAGTTGACGACGTTCGTCGTCTGGTAGATCAGCACGAGCGCGAGTGCGAGGCTCGCGTAAACCGCGCCGGCCGCAAGACCGCTGGTGATCTGCTGTGCGAAATCGGTCCAGGTGAAGAAGAGCGGCACCGTCAGTACCCCAGGTACGACTTGCGGACGCCCTCGTGCCTGCGGAGGTCACCGCTCTCGCCCTCGATCGCAACTTGCCCGACCTCGAGCACATACGCGCGCGCCGCCGCGTCGAGCGCGACGTTCGCGTTCTGCTCGACCACGAGCACCGTGAGCCCTTCCTCTGCGTTGAGCTCCTTGACGATGCGGAAGATCTCCGTGACGACTGTCGGCGCCAGCCCGAGCGACGGCTCGTCGAGCATCAACAGGCGCGGTCGCCCGACGAGCGCGCGCGCCAGCGCGAGCATCTGCTGCTCGCCGCCGCTGAGCGTGCCGGCCTGCTGGTTGCGGCGCCGCTCCATCCAGGGGAAGTACTTGAAGACGCGCGGCGCCTCTCCGCGAATCGTCCGCCGCTCGCCGCGGACGTAGGCGCCCATGCGCAGGTTCTCCCAGACGCTGAGCTCCGCGAAAAGGCCGCGGCCCTCGGGAACGTGCGCAACGCCGGCGCGCGCCACCGAATCGGCTCGCGCGCGGGAGAGCTGCCTGCCCGCGAAGACGACCCCGCCCGTGTGGCGGACGAGCCCGGACACCGCGCGCAAGGTGGTCGTCTTGCCCGCGCCATTCGCTCCGAGCAGCGCGACGATCTCGCCGTCGTCGACGTGGAGCGACACGCCGTGCAGCGCTTTGATCGGCCCGTAGCGCGCCTCGACGTTGTTCAGCTCAAGCAGCGGCGGAATCGTCCGCTCCGATGTATGCCTCGATCACGTCGCCCGGCTCCGGCGCAGAAACCATGTTCCCCCGCAAGCCCCTTCTTCTTCTGCTCGCTCGATCACGTGATCGAGGCTGCGGCCTGTCCTCACGCTGCATCGGCTCCCAAGTACGCCTCGATCACCTCGGGGTTCGCCTGCACCTCTGCCGGAGTCCCAACCGCGATCGAGCGCCCGAAGTTGAGCACGTGGACACGGTCGCAGACCGACATCACGAGGCTCATGTGGTGCTCGACGAGCAGCACGGTCAGGTCGAAGTCCTTCCGGAGCTTGCGAATCACGTCCGCGAGCTCGCCGACCTCTTCGTGATTCAGTCCGCCGGCGGGCTCGTCGAGCAAGAGCAGCCGCGGCTTCGCGACGAGCGCGCGCGCGAGCTCGACGCGCTTCAGGGTTCCGAAAGGCAGCCCGCCCGGCAACCGACCGGCGATGCCGGTGAGCCCCACGTAGTCGAGCGCCTCGAGCGCCTGCTGCCGGCCGCGGCGCTCCCCGAACGGCCGCATCTGCGTGTGCGCGCCGACCAGCAGGTTCTCCAGCACCGTCATGTTCTGAAAGAGGACGACGCTCTGGAAAGTGCGCGCGATCCCGAGCCGGACGATCCGGTAGGGCGGCGTGCGCGTCAGGTCCTTGCCGTCGAAGACGATGCGCCCCTCGTTCGGCTTGTACAGCCGCGTGATCAAATTGAACAGCGTCGTCTTCCCGGCGCCGTTCGGGCCGATCAGACCGCCGATGTCGCCGGCCTCGAGCGCGAGCGAGACGTCGGCGAGCGCGACGATGCCGCCGAATCGCCGGGTGACGTCCTCTACCGCCAGAAGCGCCATCGAATTCGCGGGATGATATGACCGTCGCAGGCACAGATGAATTTCGACGGCACTCAGGTTCAGAACCAGATCTACTTGAGCGGCGAGTCGCCGTGGCCCGTCGGCGCCGACGAATGGGAGGCGCGGGCGGCGGAGCAGCTCGACGCCGGGCCGTACGGTTACATCGCCGGCGGGGCCGGCGCGGAGTCGACGCTGCGGGCGAACCGCGAGGCGTTCGAGCGCCGGCGGCTGCGACCGCGCATGCTGGCTGCGCACACGGAACGCGACATCTCGGTCGAGGTGCTGGGCACGCGCTCGCCGTACCCGTTCCTGCTCGCACCCGTGGGCGTGCTCAGCATCGCGCATGCCGACGGGGAGCTCGCGGCGGCGCGCGCAGCCGCCGCCGCGCGGGTTCCGTTCGTCCTCTCGACCGCAGCCTCGCACTCGATCGAGGAGATCGCGGAGGCGATGGGCGACGCGCCGCGCTGGTTCCAGCTCTACTGGGTCAGCAACCGCGACGTCGTGGCGAGCCTCGTGCGCCGCGCCGAAGCCGCCGCTTACAGCGCGATCGTCGTGACGCTCGACACGCTCATCCTCGGTTGGCGCCCGCGCGACCTGCGCAACGCCTACCTGCCGTTCCGGCAGGGCGAAGGGATCGCACAGTTCACGAGCGACCCCGCTTTCCGCGAGCTGCTTCCGGTGGCGGCCGAGCAGGACCCGCTCGTCGCTGCCGCGACGATGCTGTCGATGTTCCCCAACCTCGCGCTGCGGTGGGACGACCTCGCCTATCTGCGTGAGCTGACGTCTCTGCCGATTCTCGTCAAGGGCGTTCTGACCGCCGAGGACGCCGCGCGGGCTCTGATGGCCGGCGTCGACGGCATCGTCGTCTCCAACCACGGCGGACGCCAGGTGGACGGCGCCGTCGCCGCGCTCGACGCCCTGATCGAGGTGCGCGCCGCCGTCGGCCCCGAGGCGACGGTGCTTGTGGACGGCGGCGTGCGCGGCGGCGCGGACGTCGTCAAGGCGATGGCGCTCGGCGCGAACGCCGTCCTCGTCGGGCGGCCCTACGTCTACGCGCTCGCCGTCGGCGCGGAGCCGGGCGTGGCCGCGTTGATCGAGCAGCTCGCGGCCGAGACCGACCTGACGCTCGCACTGCTCGGCGCGGGCTCGATCACCGAGGTCGACCCATCGTGGATCGCGGCGTCGTCCTGAGCGCCCCGGGCGCGGTCGCGCTCGAGGAGATCCTCGTCGACGAGCCCGAGCCGGGCGAGGTCGCCGTCCGGATCGAGGCGAGCGGCGTCTGTCACACGGATCTCCATGTCGTCGAAGAGCACGGCTGGGGGCATCCGCTGCCGGTCCTGCTCGGGCACGAGGGGGCGGGAACGGTCGAGACTGTCGGCGCCGAGGTAGAGCACGTCGTTCCCGGCGACCGCGTCGTGCTCGGCTGGCACACCGCGTGCGGCGAGTGCGCGATGTGCGTGCACGGGTTGCCGCGTCAGTGCAAGCGGCCGCCCGCCGCCACCGGACGTCTGCACCGAAGCGACGGCGCCGTCCTTTCGCCGGTCTTGCGCACCGGGACGTTCGCCACTCGGACGGTCGTGCCCGCGACCGCCGCCGTGAAAGTTCCCGCCGGGCTTCCGACCGAGCAGGCGTGCCTGCTCGGCTGCGCGGTCGCCACCGGCGTCATGTCCGTGCTCGAGACCGCCCGCGTCCCGGAAGGCGCGAGCGTCGCCGTCATCGGCTGCGGTGCGGTCGGTCTCTCCGTCGTCCAGGGCGCGCGGCTCGCAGGCGCTTCCGAGATCCGCGCGATCGACGTCGACGAACGCAAGCAGGAGCAGGCGCTGCGGTTCGGCGCGACGGTCACGGGCGCGGGCCTGGTCGACTTCGCCTTCGACGTCGTCGGACGGCAGGCGACATTCGAGCTGGCGCTCGAGCTGCTGCGCGGCGGCGGGACGGCAGTGCTCATCGGCCTGTCGCCCGGCGGCGAGAAGGCGGAGGTCGACCTGCCGCGCCTGTTCGCGAAGCGCGCGCGCGTGCTGACCTCGCACGGCGGAGATCATCTGCCGCAGCAGGACTTTCCGCGGCTCGCGGAGTGGGCGCTCGAGGGAAAGCTCGACCTGGCCGGCATGGTCAGCAGACGCATCGAGCTCGACGACGCGCAACGCGCCCTCGAGGAGCTGAGGTCGTCGCCCGACCTGATCCGCTCCGTGATCGTGCTCTAATCTCGGCTCGTGGACCTGCGCGACAGTCCGGACGAAGCCGCCTTCCGCACGCGTGTCCGCTCGTGGCTCGAGGGCAACCTGCCCGCCGAGCCCGGTCCGGATTGGAGCCGCAAGATCTTCGACGCCGGCTTCGCGGGGCTCACCTGGCCCGAGGAATACGGGGGAACCGGCGCGCCGTACAGCCACCAGGCGATCGCGCTCGAGGAGTTTGCGAAGGCGGGAGCGCCGAACCACATGAACGTGATCGCGCTCGGGATGGCAGGGCCGACGATCATGGTGCACGGCACCGAGGAGCAGAAGCAGCGGTATCTCCCGAGGATGCTTTCCGCGGAGGAGATCTGGTGCCAGGGCTTCTCGGAGCCGGACGCTGGATCCGATCTCTCGGCCGTGCGCACGCGGGTCGAGCCGCGAGACGACGGCTTCGTCGTCAACGGCCAGAAGGTGTGGTCGTCGCTCGCACACCTCGCCGACTTCTGCATCCTCGTCGGCCGCAGCGATCCCCAGTCCGAGCGTCACGCAGGACTGACGTACGTCATCGTCGACATGCACGCGCCCGGTGTCGAGGTGCGGCCGCTGCGCCAGATCACCGGCGAGGCCGAGTTCAACGAGATCTTCTTCTCCGACGTCGAGGTGCCCGCCGAGAATCTGCTCGGCGAGATCGGCGGCGGCTGGGCGGTTGCGATGACCACGCTGCTGCACGAGCGCGGCACGCTCGGCTTCGCGCTCACGGGCGTGCTCGACGCGCAGGTGCAGCGCCTGATCGCGCTGGCGAAGGAACGCGCGGCCGACGACCCGATCATCCGCGACCGTGTGGCGCGCGAGTGGGTCGAGCTCCAGGCGCTGAAGCTGACGAATTACCGCTCGCTCGCGACGCTGATGCAGACGGGGATCCCCGGCCCGGAAGGCTCGGGCTCGAAGCTCTTCTGGTCCGAGCAGAACCAGCGCCTGACAAAGCTCGCGATGGAGATCCTCGGCGGTGAGGACGACGGCTACTGGGGCTACCAGCAGCTGCGCAGCCGCGGCAACACGATCGAAGCCGGGACGAGCGAGATCCTGCGCAACATCATCGCCGAGCGCGTGCTCGGCCTCCCGAGATCGCGCTGATGCAATTCGCGTTCACCGAAGACCAGGAGCTGCTGCGACGCGAAGCTCGCGACGTGCTCGCAAACGGCGGCTGGGGGCGTGAGGAGCTGGCGGAGCTCGGCTTCCTCGACCGCGCAGTGCTGTTCGAAGAGGCCGGTCGGGCGAATCGCGGCGAGGAGTTCTTCGACCCCGAAGCCCCGGAGCTCGAGCAGCTCGCGGCGCTCGCCCTCGAGGCCTCGGGCATCGCGCGCCGCGCGCTCGAGCTCGGCGTCGAGCATGCGAACACGCGGGAGCAGTTCGGCCGCAAGATCGGCGTCTACCAGGCTGTCTCCCATCCGCTCTCGAACACGTACGTCGAGGCGGAGCTTGCACGCTCGCTTGCCTACTGGGCCGCGTGGTGCGTCGCGGAGGAGGACGAGCAGGCCGCGATCGCGGTCGCAGCGGCGAAGAGCTACGCCGGAGACGCGGCCGTCGCCGCGTGCGAGCGCGTGATCCAAGTGCTCGGCGGCATCGGCTTCACCTGGGAGCACGTGCTGCACACGTACTACAAACGTGCGCTCTGGATCCAGGCACACGGCGGCTACTCGCGCGAGCAGCGCGCGAAGATCGCCGCCTGGCTGCTCGACTGATGCGGACCGCACTCGTCACGGGCGCATCGTCGGGGATCGGCGCAGCGTGCGCGGTGCGGCTCGCCGCCTCGGGCTGGCGAGTGTTCGCGGGCGTCAGGAGCGCAGGCGCCGCGCCTGCCGGGACCGAGGAGATCCTGCTCGACGTCACGCGCGACGACGAGATCGCTCAGGCCGCCGCGCGCATCGACGAGCTCGATGCGCTGGTGAACAACGCGGGGATTGCGGTCGCGATGCCGCTCGAGTTCATCCCCCTCGACGAGCTGCGGCGCCAACTCGAGGTCAACGTCGTCGGGCAGGTCGCGGTCACGCAGGCGTTCCTGCCGCAGCTTCGCCGCTCGCGCGGGCGCGTGGTCTTCGTCGGCTCGATCGCCGGCCGCAGCGCGCTGCCGTTTCTCGGCGCCTACGCGGCTTCCAAGCACGCGCTCGTGGCGGTCGCCGATACCTGGCGCGTGGAGCTGCGCCCGTTCGGGATCGAGGTTTCGCTGGTCGAGCCGGGCACGATCAGAACGCCGATCTGGACGAAGTCCGCGCAGCTCGCCGATTCGCTCGCGAACGGCGCGCCACCGCAGCTGAGTGAGCTGTACGGCAGGCGAATCGCGGCCTTCGGGCGCGTCGCTGCCGAGCGCGGTGCGAAGGGGGCCTCCGCCGAAGCCGTCGCGTGCGCCGTCGACGCGGCGCTGACGAAGCAGCGACCTCGCACGCGAAAGCTCGTCGGCCGCGACGCGAAGTTCCGCGCGGGAGTCGAGCGCCTGCCCGACCGCGTGCGCGATTCGGTGTACGAACGGCTGCTCTTGCGCTAAAAGGAGGACCTGTGGACGGGCTGATGATGGATTTCCAGCTGACGTTGCCGACCATCCTGCGGCGCGCCGAGGCCTACTTCGGCGGCAAGGAGATCGTGACGCGTCTGCCGGACAAGTCGTTCCACCGCTACACGTACGCGGACATGACGCGCCGATCGAAGCAGCTGGCGGTCGGGCTCAAGCGGCTCGGCGTCGAGCGCGGCGATCGCGTCGGGACGCTCTGCTGGAACCACTATCAGCACCTCGAGGCCTACTTCGGCATCCCCTGCGGCGGCTACGTCCTGCACACGCTGAACATCCGGCTGCACCCGAACGACATCGGCTACATCGCTTTGAACGCCGGTGACCGTGCACTCATCGTCGACGCGAGCCTCATGCCGCTCGTCGACCAGTTCCTAGGGCGCACGAAGATCGAGCACGTCCTCGTCGTCGAGGACTCGTACGAGGACCTGCTCGCGTCGGCCGACCCCGACGAGTGGAGCGATCCGCACCTCGACGAGAACGAGGCCGCTGCGATGTGCTACACGAGCGGCACGACGGGGCTGCCGAAGGGGGTCGTCTACTCGCACCGCTCGACGATGCTCCACACCGTCGGCACCGCAGCCGCGAACCCGCTCGGGCTCGGCCTCTCCGAGCAGGACACGATCCTGCCGGTCGTTCCGATGTTCCACGCGAACGCGTGGGGGTATCCGTACATCGCCGCGATGCAGGGGGCCAAGCAGGTTTTCCCCGGGCCGCATCTCGATGCGGAGAGCCTGCTGGAGGATTTCGTGCAGGAGCGTGTCACGTGGACTGCGGGCGTGCCGACGATCTGGCTCGCGATCCTCGGGCTCCTGGACGCCAATCCGGACAAGTGGGACATGTCCGCGATGAAGGGCATGCTCGTCGGCGGTTCAGCGGCGCCGCGGGCTATGATCGCGGGCTTCCAGGAGCGCCACGGGTTGCGGGTCTGCCACGGCTGGGGGATGACCGAGACGTCGCCGGTTGCCTCGATGGCGTCGTTGCCGGGCGAGCTCGCTCGGGCGGATCACGACACGCAGTTCGACTACATCGCCATGCAAGGGCTCCCGCTGCCGCTCGTCGAGCTGCGCGCGCGGGACGGGGACGGGAACGAGATCCCGCACGACGGCGAGACGATGGCCGAGCTCGAGGTGCGCGGCCCGTGGGTCGCAAGCGCCTATTACGACACACCCGGTACGTCAGAGCGATGGACCGAGGACGGCTGGTTCCGCACCGGCGACATCGTCTCCTTCGATCCGCGCGGGCACATCCAGATCAAGGACCGCTCGAAGGACGTGATCAAGTCTGGCGGCGAGTGGATCTCCTCCGTCGACCTCGAGAACGCGTTGATGGCCCATCCGTCGGTTGCGGAGGCGGCGGTGATTGCTGTGCCGGACGAGAAGTGGCAGGAGCGCCCGCTCGGCGTCGTCGTCCTCAAAGAGGGTGCGACGGCGACCGAGGAGCAGCTGAGGGAGTTCCTCGCACCCCACTTCGCCAAGTGGTGGCTGCCGGACCGGATCGTCTTCGCCCACGAGATCCCGAAGACGGCAGTCGGCAAGTTCAGGAAGACGGCGCTGCGCGAGCAGTACGCGCAGCAACCGGCGACGAGCACCACCTAGGTGGCGGACGCCCGTCGAAGCTGGGTGGAGACCCCGCCCGGGCCGCCGCACGTGTGGGCCACGCTGGGGTACCGCGGTCTCGTGCAAGGCGATGGTGAGGCCGTGATCGAGTGGGACGCGCCGGTCGAGTACTGCTTCACGGGCGCGTCGGGCCCGATAGTCCACGGCGGCCTCGTGACGACGCTGCTCGACACGGCGATGGGCGGCGCGTGTCACTCCGTGCTCGATGGCGGCGCGACCTTTCTGACGGCGGATCTGCACGCCGAGTTCCTGCGCCCCACTCGCCCGGGGATGCTTCGCGCGCGCGGCCGCGTCGTTCATCAGACGAAGCGCACCGTGTTCTGTTCGGCGGAGCTGCACGACGCCGACGGTAACCACCTCGCCAGCGCGCGCTGCACGCAGGTCGTGCTGCCGCAGCGCTAGCGGATTTTGAGCAACGCCTTCCCGCGGTTGGCGCCGTTCAGCATCCCGATGAAGGCGCCGGGCGCGTTCTCCAGGCCGTCGGTCACATCTTCCATCCAGCGCAGCCGGCCGGTCGCGACCCAGCGCGCGAGCCGGGTCGCGGCCTCGTCGAACCGGTGCGAGAAGTCGCTGATGAGGAAGCCCTCCATCCGCGCGCGGTAGACGATCAGGAGGCCGGGATGGAAGGACGGCAGCGGGCGGGGCTCGTTGTACTGCGAGATCTGACCGCAGATCACGATGCGCGCGCCGACGTTGAGGCGGCGGTGCACCGCCTGCGAGATCTCCCCGCCGACGTTGTCGAAGTACACGTCGACGCGCTCCTCGCGCAGCGCATCCGAAACCCCGCCGGCCTTGTAGTCGATCGCTGCGTCGTAGCCGTAGAGGTCGCGTAGATCTCGCGCCTTCTCAGGCCCTCCCGCGATCCCGACGGTGCGACACCCTGCGAGCTTCGCAAGCTGTCCGGCGATCTGTCCGACCGCTCCCGCGGCGCCGGAAACGACCACCGTGTCGCCGGGCCGCGGCTTGCCGACGTCGAACAGGCCGAAGTAGGCCGTCATGCCGGTCGCACCGACGGCGTGCAGCGCGAGCGTCGGCGGTTCGAGCGCGGCCGGGACCTTGCGCAGCGAGCCGCCGCGTGCGACGGCGTACTCCTGCCACCCGAGTTGGCCGAGGACGCGGTCGCCCGGCGCGAAGCGTGCGTCGTTGCTCTCGACGACCTCCCCGATGCTCTGCGAGGTGATCACGTCGCCGATCTCCATCGGCCTCGCGTAGGAGCGCGCTTCGCTCATCCGTCCGCGCTGGTAGGGGTCGACCGAGGCATGCGAGAGGTGGACGAGCACCTCGCCTGTACCGGGGCCTGGAATGTCGACCTCGTCGAAGGCGAAGTCCGATTCATTCGGGAAGCCGTCCGGACGCGCGGCCAGCGTGACGCGTCTATTCCGCGGCATACATCTAAGGCGCCGACTTAAGGCGCCGACTTGGCGGCGCCGACCACAGGGGTCGTGTCGGCTCCGCCGGCGCGGCCGCCCAACACACCAACTTGGATCGAGAACAATTCGAGCCTGCTCTGCATTGGCCTAGCATCGCAGGTCGTGCGTCTGGGCTTTACGATGGGATATGCACCGCCGGGGACGAATCCGCTCGAGCTGATCGCGCTCGCGCAGGAGGCGGAGCGGCTCGGCTACGACTCGGCCTGGACCGCGGAGGCGTGGGGCACCGATGCGGTGACGGTTCTGTCCTGGCTCGCAGCGACGACGTCGACGATCAAGGTCGGCACAGCGATCATGCAGATCCCCGGACGGACACCGGCCAACACCGCGATGACGGCGGCGACGTTGGATTTGCTCTCCGGCGGCAGGTTTCTGCTCGGCCTCGGCACATCCGGGCCGCAGGTCGTCGAGGGCTGGCACGGGCAGCCCTGGGGCAAGCCGCTGACGAAGACACGTGAGTACGTCGAGATCGTGCGCGCGGCCCTGCGACGCGAGGCGCTGGATTTCCACGGCGACCAGTACGACGTGCCCTACGCGGGCACAGACGCAACGGGCCTCGGCAGGCCGCTCAAGCTGATGCTGCGTCCGCTGCGCGACTCGATCCCGATCTACCTCGCGGCGCTCAGTCCGAAGAACGTGGCGCTCGCCTTCGAGATCGCCGACGGCTGGCTGCCAATCTTCTTCTCACCGGAGCGCGCGCGCGAAGCGTTCGGATACGAGCCGCGTGAGGGCTTCGAGATCGTTCCGACGGTGCACGTGGTGCTGTCGGACGACCTCGACGCGGCGCGAGACCTGCTGCGACCGATGCTTGCCCTGTACATCGGCGGGATGGGCGCGCGCGGTGCGAACTTCTACAACGCGCTCGTCCGGAGGTACGGCTACGAGGACGAGGCGGAGCGCATCCAAGAGCTCTACCTCGGCGGGAAACAGCGTGAGGCGATCGCCGCAGTTCCCGACGGGTTGATCGACGAGGTCGCGCTCGTCGGCCCGCGCGAGCGCATCCGCGATCGGCTCGATGCGTGGCGCGAGTCGGGCGTGACGACCTTGCTCGTCGGGACGCCCGATGTCGAGGCTTTGCGCACGCTCGCGGAGTTGGCGCTTTAGCCGGACCGGATCCAGCGCGTGTCCCGATCATGCCCGTGCGCCCAGAGGGTTGCGGTGTCTCGTGAAGGTGACGCTCGGGAGCGAAGCAGCTGGCTGGAGGCTCGACGGTCACCTACCAGAAGGTCAGCCGCGGCTCCTGCCGGGCCGCAGATTCGACGTCTGCGCCCTAAGATGAGCCCTCCTCGTCCACGAGAAGGAGGCCAACATGCGATGCGTCCTCGTCCTGCTCGCTGCCGCCGCCACGCTCCTCGTCCTCGCCGCCGGACCGGCCGCTGCCGACCCGGGGAATCAGAACACGCTCAGCTTCACGCTCAACTGCGGTTCTGCCGGAA
>Ga0075423_10001765_pt1 | contig 19314 bp, 17 predicted proteins | sample SoiMethybrSBSTD2_FD_80114 | JGI IMG/M metagenome (GOLD analysis project Ga0075423, IMG submission 80114) | Bulk soil microbial communities from a Populus tree surrounding site in Tennessee, USA - Soil MetaG P. TD hybrid SBSTD2 | ecosystem: Environmental > Terrestrial > Soil > Tree plantation...
ATTGTGTATCCTCCCGTAGACACCGACTATTACACTCCTGGCTCCCGCTCCAGCTCCCGAAGCTTCCTGATCGTGTCGGCGCTCGTGCCTTACAAGCGCCTCGATCTCGCCATCGAAGCCTGCCGCCGACTCTCCGCCCCCCTGACCATCGTCGGCACGGGCCCTGAAGAGGCGCGGCTTCGCGCCATGGCGGGTCCCGACGTGCGGTTTCTCGGGTGGCAGTCGGACGAGCAGGTCCGGGAGCTCTACCGGTCCGCGTCGGCCACGATCCTCCCTGGAACGGAGGATTTCGGCATTGTCCCCGTGGAATCCCAGGCCTGCGGCACTCCTGTTGTCGCCTTGGACGATGGGGGGGCGAGGGAGACGGTGGTCGAGGGGGAGACCGGAGTGCTGGTGGCGGAACCGGCGGTTGACGCGTTCGCGGAGGGCCTCGGCCGCGCGCTTCGGACCACGTTCGACCCGGAGGCCGCCCGGCGCAACGCGCTGCGCTTCTCGCGGCAGCAGTTCATGACCTCCTTCCGCCGGGCGCTGGACGAGGCGATCGCGGAGAAGGGTGGTCAGCCGCGGCAATGATGCGGCGATTCAATCGTCTGCTCGTTGTTCTCTACCTGATCACCGACGGCGTGCTCGGCATGGCCGCGTTCGCGCTGGCCTACCTCCTGCGCTTCCACGGACCCATCGCCCAGCTGATTCCACCGGTCAAAGGCGTGCCGCCGTTCAAGTGGTACGTCTACATGCTGCCGTTCGTCGCGGTGCTGGTGCCCGCCGCGTTTCACGTGCAGGGACTCTACCGCCTGCGCCGCAGCCGGACGCGGCTCGACGACTTCTTCGCGGTCTTCGTCGGCAGCATCCTCGCGGTGGTCCTCGGCGTCTTCGGCACCCTGGTGATCGGGACGTACTACCTCCCCGAAGAGCTGAAGGATGCGGGCGTCTACGAAGTCTCGCAGGTGGGCTGGGCGCTGTTCCTGGTCATCAACGTCCTGTTCACGTACCTGTCCCGCGAACTGGTGCGCGAAGCGCTGGAGCGGCGGTGGAAGGCGGGCGTCGGGCTCAAGCGCGTCCTGATCGCGGGCGCCGGGGATCTGGGCCGGATGGTCGCGGACAAAGTCCTCGACCATCGGGAGCTCGGTTTCAAGCTGCTCGGCTTCATCGACGATCGCGCGTCCGGTGACCACATCGGCTATCGCGGCCTGCCGCTTCTCGGCACGCTGGCCGACGCCGACGAGATCATCCGGCGGGAGCGCATCGATCACCTGTACGTGGCGCTGCCGCTCGAAGAGCACGTCAAGATGCTCGGCCTCGTGGAGGTCACCAACCGCGAAGGCGTCGATCTCCACGTCGTACCGGATCTCCTGCAGTTCATCGCCCTCCGCGCCCGCCTCGAGAATCTCGACGGCGTCCCGATCATCAGCCTGAACGATGTCCCGCTGCGGGGCTTCAACAGCCTGCTGAAGCGCATCATCGACGTGGCGATCGCCGGCAGCGTGCTGGTCGCGATCTCGCCGCTGTTCGGCCTCATCGCGCTGCTGATCCGGCGCACGACGAATGGCGCGGTCTATTACCGTCAGGAGCGGATGGGGCTCGACGGCCAGGCCTTCGAGGTCCTGAAGTTCCGATCGATGTACGAGGGGGCCGAGGACGAGACCGGTCCGGTGTGGGCCCGCGACAACGATCCCCGGTGCACGCCGGTGGGCACGTGGCTCCGGCGCTTCGATCTCGACGAGCTGCCCCAGCTCTGGAACGTGGTGCGCGGCGACATGTCGATCGTCGGCCCGCGTCCGGAGCGCCCGTACTTCGTCGAGCAGTTCAAGCACCGCATTCCGCAGTACATGCTGCGCCACAAGGTGAAGGCGGGCATCACCGGCTGGGCGCAGGTCAACGGCTGGCGCGGCAACACGTCGCTCGAGAAGCGCATCGAGTACGATCTGTATTACATCGAGAACTGGTCGGTCGGCCTCGATCTGAAGATCATGTGGCTCACGCTGATCCGCGGCTTCCAGAAACACGCTTACTGAACTTCTCTCATTGCCGACATTGCCAAAGTTGCCAACACTGCCACCATTGAAAAACCCGGCTTGGCGGTGGTCTGGGCAATATGTATTTGCGATGTTGGCATTGGTGGCCCGCCTCCGCTGGTCGGCGAGAATGGCAGCCGACCAGCTACGGCGAGGTCTCGCCGAAGCGCCGCCGATGCCAGCGGCGCGGAGGCGGACAATGTCGGCAGTTTTGGCAATGATCGCCTTTCCCTATGCCTAGAGTTGTCATTACCGGCGCCGCCGGCTTCATCGGATCGCACCTCTCCGAAACGCTGCTCGATCGCGGCTACTCGGTGATCGGAATCGATAACCTGCTGACGGGCTCGACCCGGAACATCGCCCACCTGGTGAACCGGGACTTCGTGTTCATCAAGCACGACGTCACCAACTACATCTACGTCGAGGGGCCGGTCGACGCGGTGCTGCACTGGGCCAGTCCGGCCAGCCCGATCGACTATCTCGAACTGCCGATTCCGACGCTCAAGGTCGGAGCGCTCGGCACCCACAAGGCGCTGGGGCTCGCGAAGGAGAAGAAGGCGCGGTTCGTTCTGGCCTCGACTTCAGAGGTGTACGGCGATCCGCTGGAGCATCCGCAGAAAGAGACGTACTGGGGCAACGTCAACCCGGTGGGGCCGCGCGGCGTCTACGACGAGGCCAAGCGCTTCGCCGAGGCGATGACCACCGCGTACTACCGCTACCACAAGCTCGACGCGAAGATCGTCCGCATCTTCAACACCTACGGCCCGCGGATGCGGCTGCACGACGGCCGGGCCGTGCCGGCGTTCATGTCGCAGGCGCTACGCGGCGAGGACGTCACGATCTTCGGCAGCGGCCAGCAGACCCGCAGCTTCTGTTACGTCAGCGATCTCGTCGACGGCGTGATCCGCCTGATGGAGTCCGACGTCAACGATCCGGTCAACATCGGCAACCCGCACGAGATGACGATCGAGGAGATCGCGCGCGCGATCATCCGCCTCACCGGCTCGAAGAGCACACTCGTCTACCGTCCTCTGCCCGAGGACGATCCGAAAGTCCGGCAGCCCGACATCACCCGCGCCCGCACGCTGCTGCAGTGGGAGCCGAAGGTCAGCCTCGAGGAAGGCCTGAAGAAGTCGCTGGAGTATTTCAAGGGACAGGTCGAGGCTGAGGGCTGACTGATCGATGAGAACGTGTCGCCGGCAAGGGACAAGGGATAAGGGACAAAGTTCGATATTCAGCCCGCTTACTCCGCCGTGCGCCCGATCCGTAGCACCTGGATCAAGTAGTGAAACGCTGAAATCAGCGTGATCGCCAGCGACGCGTAGACGAACGCCCCGACGATCGGCGTCTTCTGCCCCAGGTAGTTGTAATAGAGCGTCACCACGCCGGTCAGGATGTAGGTGGCGGTGGCAATCTTCCCGAAAATCGAAGGGCGGAAGGTGCGGCGGCCGACCGCCAGGTTCACGACCGCCACGGTGGCGACGATCGCCACGTCCCGGCTGATCACCAGGATCGTGAACCAGACCGGCAGCTGGTTCGCGGACCCGATGCCGGGCAGCGTCAGCACCACGAACATCGTGACCAGCAGCAGCTTGTCCGCCATCGGGTCGAGCCACGCGCCGAGCGTGGTCTTCTCCCCGGCGAGGCGCGCCATCAGCCCGTCGAGCAGATCGGTGAGGCCGGCGACCATGAAGGTGATGAGCGCCCAGCCCTGATGGCCGTAGAGCAGCAGGATGACGAACGCCGGAATCAGCAGCATCCGGAGGATGGTGAGCTGGTTCGCGGTCGTCAGGTTCATCGGGCCGGCAGGCCTCCGAGCTCCGCGAGCTTGTCGACGGCGGCCACGCCCTCGGCTCCGGTGACCGGACGCGTCAGCTGGAAGCTGCCGTCGGCGGCCGTCGTCATCACCCCCGACTCGACCGCGAGCGCGGCGGCGGGAAAGCTCAGATGACCAGGCGCGACGTCCGGGAATTTGCGCCGCGGGTTGCGCCACGCGGCGGCGAGCTGCGGCCGGCGTTTGACGACCAGCTCGAGCACTTTGCCCACGATCCGGGCGAGGTCGGCGCGGCGGACGGGCGCCTCCGGCTGGAAGGTGTGATTGGGATAGACGTCCATGACCCCGGTCCGTGCGGCCGCGAGGATGTAGGGTGAGGCCCAGTGGGACCGCGTGTCGGTGATGACTACCGCGCTCACTGTGCGGGCGCCGCTCAGGAGCGGCTCGAGCTTCACGGCCAGGAGCGCGGCGAGCTGCCCGCGCGTGATGACCGCCGCGTCGCCGATCCCGCGATACTCCGCCGGCATCGCCGCGAACGCCGCACGCGCCCGCAGGTTTTCGATCCGGAGGCTGAGCGTCTCATCCGGCTGCAGCGCGACCGCATTCCCGAATTCTTCGGCCGCCTTGGCGAAATCGCCGCGGGCTTCGTAAATCTCCCCGAGGATGACGTGCGAGCGCGGCTCGTCGGGCTCGAGCTCGGAAGACTTGCGCGCGTGTTCCATCGCGCTGTCCAGCGATCCGGCGCGCCGTTCCACTTCCGCGAGCTCGCGGTACAGGAACGGGCTCTGCGGCGAGGCCGCGATCGCCGCCAGGTAAGCGGTCCGCGCATCCTCCAGACGATTGGCTTCGGCCAGCTCTCTGGCCCTGGCGATGTCCTGCTGCTGGCCGCGGAAGCGCAGCACTTCGATCCGCGAGCGGAGGCCGGTCAGCGACGGATCGGCCTGGAGCGCGGCCTCGATGCTCTGCAGGGCTTCCCGTTCTTCGCCGAGCGCCAGCAGCGCTTCGGCGCGGCCGCCGAGGGCCGGCGCATACCGGGGATTCATGACCACCGCGCGATCGAAATGCACCAGGGACTCCTTGTGCTTCTTCTGCGCGAGGGCGACATACCCGAGCCCGACTTCGGCGGGATAGAACGGCGGAGACTGTTTGAGCGCGGAGTTGAAGTTGCGCTCCGCGGCGCGCAGGTCGCCCGCCTGCAGCCAGCCCCAGGCGGCCTGATGGCGGTCGATGGCCGCCGGCGTGCCGACGCCGCCCGGCGGGGTCGGGTAGATGAACTCCGGAAACCGCGGTGTCGCGACGGCCGGCGGCGTCGGCACCGTCTTCGGGCCGCAGGCCGCGGCCGTCACGATCAGACAGACCAGCGCCAGACGCCTCATCGCAGACTGCTCCGCACATCGTCGAATCGCGGGACCAGCCGTCTGGGAATCTCGGCTTCGATCGAGACGTCGTGGTCGGACGCCACGTGCCGGAGGATCCGGGCCACCCGATAGAGCTCGGCGACCCGTTCCCGCGACGCGTCGCCGTTCAGCGGAAAGCTCAGGGTCACCCGCGCCGTATCCAGGCCCAGACGGGTCTCCATTGCCGCGATCACCTCGTCGCGGCCTTCCCCGGTCAAGGCCGACACGCAGAGCGCCCCCGGATGCAGCGCACGCAGCCGCGCCCGTTCGCCCTCGTCCAGGCGGTCGCACTTGTTGAAGACCTCGACGACCGGCAGGCGCCCCGCGCCGACTTCACCGAGGACCGAGGCGACCGCGTCCATGTGGCGGCCGCGGTCAGGCGACGAGGCGTCGATGACGTGCAGCAGCAGGTCGGCGCCGGCCACCTCCTCGAGCGTCGCGCGGAACGCCGCGACGAGCGAGTGCGGCAGCCGCTCGATGAAGCCGACCGTGTCCGAGACCAGCAGCTCGCGCCGGTCGGGCAACTTGACCTTGCGGACCAGCGGATCGAGCGTGACGAAGAGCGCGTCCGAGACCGCCGCTTCGCCACCGGGCACCCCTCGGCCGTGCTCGGGGTGACCCTGAGCTCGTCGAAGGGTCAGGAGGTTGAACAGCGTGCTCTTGCCGGCGTTGGTGTAGCCGACCAGCGCGACCGTCGGCACGGCCGACTTCTGCCGCCGGTCGCGGAGCTGCGTCCGGCGTCGCCGGACGGCGTCGATCTCCGCCGACAGCATGCTGATGCGGTGGCGGATGCGCCGGCGATCGGTTTCCAGCTTGGTTTCTCCGGGCCCTCGTGTGCCGATGCCGCCGCCGAGCCGGGACAGCGCCGTCGCCGAACCCACCAGGCGCGGCAACAGGTATTTGAGCTGCGCGAGCTCGACCTGGAGCTTGCCTTCGCGCGTGCGCGCGCGCCGCGCGAAAATGTCGAGGATCAACTGCGTGCGATCGACGACTTTCCTGTCGAGTGTGGTCTCGAGGTTGCGCAGCTGCGCCGGGGTCAGCTCGTTGTCGAAGATGACCGTGTCGATCGACGCTTCATCTGCCGCGGCCGCCAGAGCAGTGACTTTCCCGCTGCCGAGGAAGGTGGCCGGATCGGGTTTCGGCCGCTCCTGCAGCACGCGCAGACGCACGTCGGCGCCGGCGGCCGCCGCCAGTCCCGCGAGCTCATCGAGCGAATGTTCGGGATCGAAGTTGCGGGAAGGACCGGAGAAGAGGCCGACGAGTGCCGCACGCTCCCGGGGCTCGTGCGCGCCCGATCGGGAAGACGAAGTGCGCATCACTCGACGGATTCTAGCACGCGGTCCCAGGCGATCGCGCCGGCGCGATGGAGCGTGAGACGGCCCGCAATCACTTCGACGATCGTCGAGGGCGCGCCACCCGGCGCCGGGCCGGCGTCGAGCACGAGATCGATGCCGGACGCGAAGCTTCGTGCGACGTCCATCGCGGTCGACGGCGCCGTGCCGCCGGAGGGGTTCGCGCTCGTCGCGGTGATGCACCCGCCGAAGCGCAGTGCCAGCGCGCACGCGACGGCGTGGGCCGGCACCCGCACGCCCACCGTCCCTCCCGGCGCCAGCCGCCGCGACATTCCGGCCGATGCGGGCACGACGATCGTCAGCGGTCCCGGCCAGAAGGCCGCGGCGAGCCGGCGTTCGACGGCGCCGAAGCGTCCGGCCTGCTCCGCGTGCGCCGGATCCGCGGCGATCAACGCGATTGCCGCCGCGGCGTCGCGTCCCTTCAGTGCGAACAGCGCCTCGACTGCGGCATCGCTGGACGGATCGACCGCGAGGCCGTAAAGCGTGTCGGTTGGGTACGCCACGATTCCACCCCGTCGCAGGATGGCGGCGGCCTCGTCGATGACGGCACGATCGGGCGTAAGGGGATCGACGACTGCGACCCGCATCTCAGATCTCTTCGGGCGCCGGCGTGGAGGCCTTCTCCAGGCGTGCGATCACCATGAGCCGGCGCACGCCCGCGGCCACCGCGACCATGAGGAGGACGTCGAGCAGGAAAACGGCCCGGATGTTGGCGGCGCTCAGCAGTCCGGACAGGATCGGGCTCAGCGCGAGCCCGGTCAGCGACGCCGTCGTCAGCAGACCGAAGCCGGTTCCGCGCGCGCTGGCCGGCATGACCACGCTCGCGGCCGTATAGGTCGTCGTCACTGCGGTGCCGAGCGCCATCCCGAGGATCGGCGTCGCCGCAAACAGCCAGATCGTCCTCGGCGCCACCAGGAACATGAGCGCGCCGATCGCTCCGACCGCGGCCGCCGCCGAGATGATGGCGCGCGGCGTCCGCACCCGCAGCAGGCGCGCCGACAGCTGATTGCCCACCGCGCCGCTGGCGGCCGCGATCGAGAAGACGATGCCCGCGACGAGCGGCACGCGTTCGCGGCTGGTGCCGAGCGCCTCGACATACAGCGGCAGGATCGGACCGTAGCTGCGATCGACGACCTGGAGCCCGAAGATGACGGCCATCAGAAGGACGAAGTTCTCGAACGCGAGGACGTTCTTGAACCTGACCGGCTTGTGATCGGGTGCGTGCCGCTCGTACCGGACCAGCCCTTCGTCATACATCACGAGCACGATGACGAGCGCGGCCACGTAGAACAGCGACGTCACCAGGAACGCCCGGCGCAGGCCCACCATTTGTGCGACGACGCCGCCGAAGATCGGCCCGATCGCCGGACCGAGCCGCTGCGCGGTCTGAACGGTGCCGATCGCGTACGCCGTGCGATCTCGCGGCGCCGACTCGGCGGCCATCGTGAGCGCAATGCCGCCGTAGCCGGCGAAGAGTCCCTGGACGGCGCGCAGCGCGAACACGTGCCACGCGCGCGTCGCGTAGGCCATCCCCGCCATCAGCAGGATGAAGCTGACCAGCGATCGCTCGACCATGATCTTCCGGCCGAACCGGTCCGACACCCGGCCCCAGGCCGGCGCCAGCAACGCCGTGATGGCGGGCGTGACGCCCAGGCTCATCCCCGACCAGACCGCGACTTCCCCCACGTCCTCGACGCCCAGCTGCTGCAGATAGAGCGGCAGGAACGGCATCACCAGCGTGAAGCCGGTGAAGCCGACGAAGCTCGCGGTTGCGACGGCGAAGACGTTGCGCTGCCAGGAAGCCAAGACGGCCGCGAGGCGATCAGAACCGGACCAGCGCGCGCGCGCCCTGGATGTGGATGGTGTCGATGAAGCGGATGCGCGCCGGCCTGCTCTGCATCACGACCGAGCTCGTGCGCACGCCATCGCCGAAGAACCGCACGCCCTTCATCAGCGCACCGTCGGTGACGCCGGTGGCGGCGAAGATCAGCGAGTCGCCGGACGCCAGATCGTCGGACCGGTACACCTTCCGGAAGTCGGTGATGCCCATCGCCCGGCACCTGGCTTCGTGCTGCGGCTCCTTGACCACCAGGCGTCCGAGAATCTCCCCCTGCAGGCAGCGGATCGCCGCCGCGGTCAGCACACCCTCGGGCGCGCCGCCGATGCCCATGACCGCGTGCACGCCCGATCCGGCCACCGCCGTCGCGATGCCGGCGGCCACGTCACCGTCCGGGATCAGCCGAATCCGCGCCCCGGCCGCCCTGATGTCGGCGATGAGCGTCTGATGCCGCGGTCGATCCAGCACCATGACGACGAGGTCGTTGACCTTGCGGTTGAGGCTGCGCGCGATCGCATCCAGATTGTGGGCCACCGGCGCATCGAGATCGACGGCGTGCCTGGCCGGCGCGCCGACGATCAGCTTCTCCATGTAGAGGTCCGGCGCGTGCAGCAGGCCGCCGCCGTCCGACGCCGCGAGCACCGTCATCGCGTTCGGAGCGCCGGTAGCGCACAGGTTGGTGCCCTCGAGCGGATCCACCGCGATGTCGACATGGGGCAGCGCGCCGCGTGAGGTGGATTTCGCCCCGAGCCCGACCTTCTCGCCGATGAACAGCATCGGCGCGGCGTCCCGCTCCCCTTCCCCGATGACGATGGTGCCGTCAATCGGAACGCTGTCGAGCGACTGGCGCATCGTTTCCACGGCGGCCTGGTCGGCGGCATGGCCGTCGCCCTGTCCCATCGTGTGCGCGCACGCGATCGCGGCCTGCTCGACGACGCTCAGGAAATCGAGAGAGAGGTCGGACTCCATCAGCCCCCTCAGTCGTCGGCGGCGCCGCCGACGGCCGGCAGCTCGCAGCGGGTCGGCCGATCGACGCGATAGCCGAACACGTAGTCGGCCTGCATCAGCTTGTGGATTTCGCGCGTGCCCTCGTAGATCACCGCCCCCTTGCAGTTGCGATAGAAGCGGCCGACCGGGTATTCATCGGAATAGCCGTTGGCGCCGTGCACCTGGACCGCGTCGCCTGCGGCACGTTCCGACGCGACCGTCGCGAACCACTTGGCCAGGCCCGTCTCCCGCGTGTTCCGGCGCCCGCGATTCTTGAGGAACCCGGCGCGCAGCCAGAGCAGCCGCGATGTCTGATAGTCGGACTCCATCTGCGCGATCATTTCCTTCACCAGCTGGTGCTCGGCGATCGCGACGCCGAACGTCTTGCGCTCTTTCGCGTAGGCGGCGCTGGCATCGCGGCAGGCCCGGATCAATCCGGTCGCGCCAGCCGCAACCGTGAAGCGGCCCTGATCGAGGGCGAACATCGCGATCTTGAAGCCCTCGCCGGGTTTGCCGACGAGATTCTCCTCCGGCACCTCGACCTCCTCCATCTTGAAGAAGCCGGTGTTGCCCGCCAGGATGCCCCACTTCTCCTTCAGCGTGCCGCTCGAGAAGCCCTTGAACCCGCGCTCGACGATGAACGCGCTGATTCCCGAGGTGTCGCGCTGCTTCTTCTTCTCGAGGTCGGTCCAGGCAAAGACGAGGAAGTTGTCGGCGACGTTCGCCAGCGAAATCCACATCTTCTCGCCGGTGAGAACGTAGCGATCGCCGCGCTTGACCGCCACCGTCTGGATGCCGCGCACGTCGCTGCCGGCCGACGGTTCGGTCAGCCCGTAGGTGGCGATCTTCGTGCCCTGCGCCTGGGGCACGAGGTAGCGCTGCTTCTGGTCCTCGGTGCCCCAGGTCAGCAGCGTCAGGCAGTTCAGACCGGCATGCACCGACATGATGACCCGCAGCGACGTGTCGACGTATTCGAGCTCCTCGCTGATGATGCCGAGGCTGATGTAGTCCATGCCCGCGCCGCCGTAGTCCTCGGGGACGGCGCATCCGAGCAGGCCCATCGACGCCATCTGCGGCAATACGGCCGGGTCGAACCGATGCTGACGATCGAGCTCGCGGATGTGCGGCGCCACCTCGCGCGCCCCCCATTCGCGGACCGAGCTCTCCAGCAGCAGCTGCTCCTCGGTGAGGTCGAAATCGATCATGAAAACAGGCCCTCGACCTGTCACGCCGAAGCGCGAAGCGCGAAGGCGGACGAAGAAATGAACGCAGTATTGTAACTTCACCGCCTCGTCTTCGCCGCCCTGCCTGAGGCCTCCTGACTCCTGTATTCTTGGGAGTGATGCGTCCCGTTATCGCGCTCCTCAGTGACTTCGGCTCCCGCGACCACTATGCGGGGACCATGAAGGGAGTCATCCTCAACATCTGTCCGGATGCAACACTCGTGGACATTACGCACGACGTGCCGCCGCACGACGTGCTCGACGGCGCGCTGCAGCTCGCGGCCGCGGCGCGCTATTTTCCGGCCGGCACGATTTTCCTCGCCGTCGTCGATCCCGGCGTCGGCAGCGCGCGCCGCGGCATCGCGGCGGAGGCCGGCGACTACCGGTTCGTCGCCCCCGACAACGGCGTGCTGACGTCCGTGCTGCGCGAATGGCCGCCGAAGAAGATCGTCGAGCTGACCGACCGGCGCTATGCGCGGCCCACGGTGAGCCGCACCTTCGAAGGCCGCGACCGCTTCGCGCCGGCGGCGGCCTGGCTGGGCAAGGGCACGCAGCTGACGGCGCTCGGCCGCCCCGCCGCGGACTATCAACGCCTCGACATTCCGGTCCCCTCGGTCGGCGAGGCCTCGATCACCGGCGTCGTCCTCCGCACCGACCGGTTTGGCAACGTCGTCACCAACATCGATCGCCGGACGTTCGAATCCGTGGCGCGCTCGGGAACGATGGAGGTGACCGTGGGCGAGCAGTCCATCGGACGGCTCGTGGCGACGTACGCGGACATCCAGCCGGGCGAGATCTGTGCGCTCTTCGGCAGCACGGATCATCTGGAGCTGGCGGCGAACTCGGAAAGCGCCGCCGATCGACTGCAGCTGGCGCGGGGCGGCGTGGTGTCGGTGAACCGGCGCTAAGGCTTCTTTCGCAGCAGCATCTCGCGCGTATTGTTCTTCAGCAGGAACGAATCGGCGACGACGAGCCCCTCGAACATCCGGATGATGTCGCGGTTCGGGATGCTCGTTTTCCGGCCGCCGACCCCGGGGTGGTAGCGGTGCCGCAGGTGGTGATCGTCCACGATCTCGAACTTGGTGAACTGCGCCCGTTCGACGGCGGTCGAGCAGAAGAAGCCCATGACCGCGCCGCCCGGCTTCAGCATCCGGACCACCTGCGCGGCCAGCGCCTGCGTGGCGGTCTTGTCCAGGAAGTCGAAGAGATCCCAGCACAGGATGCCGTCGATGCTGGCGTCCTTGTGCGAGAACCGCGTCGGCATGGAGCCCGCGAGATCGGTGCCCGGCACGCCGCGCAGCTGGCGGTCGACGTCGGCGAGCAGATCCTCGATGAACAGCTTGCAGCCGAGCCGCTCGCCGCAGAACCCCACGTTCGAGCCGATCACCGGTCCGAGATCGAGCAGGACCGGGGCCTCCTTCTGGGACAGTGTCGCGACGAACTTGGGGAACGCCTTCGACGCGACAACGGGCTCGTCGCGCGCAGCCGGACCTTCAGTACCGCGGCCGGAGGCATCCGGACGCTTGCCGCCCCACTTCAGCAGATCAGTGAGCATGACGGAAGGAGACCTGACGGATCAGTCGTCCGGCCAGGAGCCAGCGCTCGTGACGAACGCGGGACTCCTGGCGCAGTCGCTGCCGGGCGCTGACCGCCGGGACCCGAGCTACCGCGACGCCCCGGCGGGCGTGGGCTGCGGGGGAGCCGCCGTCGGCTGTGCGGGCTTCTGCTCGGCCTTGGCCTCGCCCGAACCACCACTCGGCTTCTCGCTCGGCTTGCCCGTCCGCTGCATGTCGATGCTGCCGCGGAAATGCGCGCCTTCGGCGATCGCGACGCGCGGAGCCGCGATGTCCCCGTCGACCGACCCGTTATCTCTGATGTCCACCTTCTCGGTGGCGGTGACGTTGCCGGTGACTTCGCCCAGGATGATCACGGACTTGGCGAATACCTGCGCCTTGATCTTGCCGTTCGGACCGATGGTCAGCACGTTCTGCCGAAGCTCGATCTTTCCTTCGACCTGGCCCTCGATGGTGAGGTCCTCGCTGCCGTTCAGCTCGCCCTTGATGATCACGGATTTGCCGATATTCACGGTCTTCTCCAGTCCGCGGGGTGTGTCTACGTTTGTGATGGGCTGAGGCCGGGCCGCCTCCGCGGCTGCCGGGGGTGCGGCCGGCCTGTCAGCTGCCGGCGCCGGCGATGGCTGTGACTGCCCACCCGGCTTTGCCGCTTCGTCCCGTTTCCACATGTGGCACTCTCCACGTGTCCGAAAAATATCCTCCGCAGGGTGTCTGACGCTTCCTCCAGCGCAGCAGTCCGGAGTATATGCAAGGCCCTTCGACCCTGTCTAGTCCTTTTACTGCTGAGAGTTAGCGCCAATGTTATGATCGACGGTCAGCCAATGCGCGTGTACTTCGACCATAACGCGACGACCCCGATGGACGCCTCCGCGGCCGACGCGATGATTCGCGTGCTCCGCGAAGACTATGGAAATGCGTCGAGCGTCCACCGCCTCGGTCAACAGGCCAAATCCATCCTGGATGAGGCCCGCACTTCGGTCTGCACTCTTATCGGCACTGAGCCCTCGGAACTTGTATTCACCAGCGGAGGCACCGAGGCTGACAATTTTGCGCTGCGGGGCGCGGCCGAGGCACTCGAGCCCACGGGCCGCCGGCATCTGATCGCCACGGCCATCGAGCACGAGGCGGTGCTGGTCACGCTCAAGGCCCTCGCCCGCCGGGGCTGGCGGACGACGCTGCTCCCCGTCGGCGAGTCGGGCATCGTCACCACCGCCGCGCTCGAGGATGCCATCACCGACGACACGGCGGTCGTGTCCGTGATGCACGCGAACAACGAGCTGGGGACGATCCAGCCGGTCGCCGAGCTCGCCGCGATCGCCCACGCGCGGGGGGCCCTGATGCATACCGACGCGGTGCAGTCGGTCGGGAAGATTCCGGTCAACGCGCGGACGCTCGGCGTGGATCTCCTGTCGCTGTCGGCTCACAAGTTCAACGGGCCGAAGGGAGCCGGGGCGCTGTGGATCAAGCGCGGGACCCGGATCGCGCCCATCCTGACGGGCGGCAAGCACGAACGCACCCGCCGCGCCGGAACCGAGAACGTGCCGGCCGTCGCCGGCATGGGCGTCGCCGCGGCGCAGGCACGGTCGAAGCTCTCCGCCGAGGCGGCGCGGGTCGGCGCGCTCCGCGATCGGCTCGAGCGCGAGATCCTGGCGCGGATTCCGGGCACGGTGGTGAACGGCGATCCCGCGGCGCGGGTGCCGAATACGAGCAATATCAGCTTCGATCGGATTGAAGCCGAATCGCTGCTGATCGCCCTTGACCTCGAAGGAGTCGCGGTGTCGACCGGCGCGGCGTGTTCGTCGGGCACGCTCGAACCGTCTCACGTCCTGCGCGCGATGGGGCTGCCGACGCACCGCGCCCAGAACTCGATTCGTTTCAGCCTCGGCGCCGGCAACACCGACGCGGAGATCGACTACCTGTTGGAAAAGCTGCCGAAGGCCGTCGAGAAGCTTCGCTCCCTCACGGGAGCTCGCCGGTAAGCATTGCCAACATTGCCAAGACTGCCAACATTGCCAACATTTTGTTGGTGGTGGAATTCAGAAGGCTCCGGGCAATGAGGCAGGTTGCGGACTGAGATGTTGGCAGTGATGGCAATGTTGGCAATGAAGAGATGCGCGTAGTTGTAGCCATGTCGGGCGGCGTCGACTCCTCGGTCGCCGCTGCCCTGTTGACTCGTGAGGGGCACGAGGTCATCGGCCTCTCGATGCAGCTGTACGATCACTCCGGATCGCACGCGGATGGCGAGGTGCGGTTCGGCACCTGCTGCACCATCGATGACCTGCACGACGCTCGCCGCGTCGCCCGGCAGCTCGGCATCCCCCACTACATCGTCAACTTCGAGCGGCAGTTCGACGACACGGTCGTGTCGAACTTCGTGCGCGAATACGCGGCCGGCCGCACCCCGATTCCCTGCGTCCACTGCAACGGCGATCTCAAGTTCGCCACCCTCGCCGCCCGCGCGCAGGGGCTCGGCGCCGATCTCGTCGCCACCGGGCACTACGCGAGGGTCTCGCGCGATGACGAGGGGCGCCAGGTGCTGCTGCGGGGCCTGGACGCGGCGAAGGATCAGTCGTATTTCCTGTTCACGCTGACGCAGGCGCAGCTCGCGCACGCGATGTTTCCGGTCGGCGCGCTCGACAAGGCCGCGGTTCGGACGCTCGCCCGCGAGCTCGATCTGGCAGTCTCGGAGAAGCCCGACAGCCACGAGATCTGCTTCGTGTCGAGCGGCGATCACGCCGATTTCCTCGAGGAGCACGGCGTCGCGAGGACAACCGGGGCCATCCGCGACGTTGCGGGCCGCGTCGTCGGCACCCACGACGGCGTGCACCGCTTCACGGTCGGACAGCGGAAGGGGCTGGGCCTCTCAGCACCCGTGCGGCTCTACGTCGTCGGCATCGACGCCGGCCAGGGCGAGGTCACGGTCGGTCCGCGCGAGGCGCTGGAGCGCCACGAGCTGACCGCGTCGGGCGTGAACTGGATTTCTGGAGTTGCGCCGGCGCTCGGCACGCGGGCGACGGCGCAGATCCGCTATCGGCACCGCGAGGCTGCCGTCGCGGTCACCGCGCTCGACGGCAACCGCGTGCGCGCCATCTTCGACGATCCGCAGTACGCGGTCGCGCCTGGTCAGGCGGTGGTCTTCTACGACGGGGACAAAGTACTGGGCGGAGGATGGATCGACTGAGTCACGTGCTGCGTGCTACGTGCTGCGTGCTACATCCGGATGCCGTGCAGCACGAGCACGTAGCACGTAGGACGTAGCACGTAGGACGTTCTAAGCGTGCAACTCGGCTTCGCCCAGGTGCTGCGGCACCCCTTCGAGGTACTTCTCGGCGTCGATCGCGGCCATGCATCCGGATCCTGCTGCGGTGATCGCCTGCCGGTAGACGTGATCCTGGACGTCGCCGGCCGCAAACACGCCGGGGACGCTGGTTCGGGTTCCGTCGTGCGTGATTAGGTACCCGTTGGCGTCCATCTCCAGCTTGCCCCTGAAGAGGCTCGTGTTTGGCGTGTGGCCGATCGCGATGAATACGCCCTCCACCGGCAGTTCCTTCTGCTCGCCTGTTTTCAGGTTCGAGAGCACGGCGGCCGTGACTTCCCCCTTGCCGGTGTCCTTGATTTCTTCGATCGCGGTGTTCCACTCGAACGCGATCTTGGCGTTGGCGAACGCCTTGTCCTGCATGATCTTCGACGCCCGCAGGGTGTCGCGGCGATGGACGACCGTGACGTGCGAGGCGAATCGCGTCAGGAAGATCGCCTCTTCCATCGCCGTGTCGCCGCCGCCGACGACGGCGATCGGCTTCCCGCGGAAGAAGTAGCCGTCGCAGGTCGCGCAGGTCGAGACCCCGTGGCCCATCAGCGTGCGCTCGGAGGGCAGGCCCAGCAGCCGCGCCGACGCGCCGGTCGCGACGATCAGCGTCCGGCTGGTGTAGCGCTCCTCGGATGTGGCGATGGTGAATGGATGCGAGGACAGATCGACGTCGGTCACATCGCCTCGAAGAATCTCGGCGCCGAACCGCTCCGCCTGCGCGCGGATCTCCGCCATCAGCTCGGGCCCAATCACGCCGTTTCTGTGGCCGGGCCAGTTCTCGACCAGCGTCGTCATCATCAGCTGGCCGCCCGCTTCCAGGCCCTCGATGACGAGCGGCTTCAGGTTGGCGCGCGCCGCATACAGCCCCGCGGTCAGGCCGGCCGGCCCCGAGCCGATGATGATGACGTTTCGCAGTGAAGCCATGATCTCCGCGGCCGCCGGATCAGACGTGCTTGTCGATCAGCTTCTTCAGCGAATCCTTGTCGGCGAGACCGACCACCTGCTCGACCAGCTGGCCTCCCTTGAACAGCAGCAGCGTCGGGATGCCGCGGATGCTGAAGCGCATGGGCGTCGCCGGATTCTCGTCGACGTTCATCTTGGCGACGACGACGCGGCCGTTGTAGTCCTTGGCGAGCTCGTCGACGGTCGGAGCGAGGCGGCGGCACGGTCCACACCATTCCGCCCAGAAGTCGACGAGCACCGGCTGGGGCGTGTGATTCACCGTGCTTTCGAAGTTCGCATCGGTCAGGGTCTGGACGTTTTCGGATGCCATAGGTCGATGTCCTCAGGAATTCGCACTGTACACTTTGACATACTCGAGGGCCGGGACGTCCCAGGAGTAATCCTTCGCCATCGCGGTCCGCTGCATCCGCTGCCAGTCCTCCGGCGAACGGTACGTTGCCAGCGCCCGCCGCACGGCGGCGACCAGCGCCTTCGGCGTGTAGTCCTCGAACGTGAAGCCGGTGCCCCTGCCGGCCGCGCCGTCTTCCACCGTGTCCTTCAGGCCGCCCGTCGCGTGCACGATCGGGAGCGTCCCGTAGCGCAGGCTGTTCAACTGATTCAGCCCGCAGGGCTCGAACCGGGACGGCATCAGGAACGCGTCGGCGCCGGCCTCGATCAGGTGTTCGAGCCGCTGGTCATAGCCGATCCGGACGCTCACGCGGCCCGGACACCGCTGCGGCAATGCCCTCCACGACTGCTCGTAGCGCGGCTCCCCGCTCCCTAGCATGACCCACGCCGCATCCAGCTCCATCAGCTCATCCAGCGCCGCCGCGATGAGGTCGAATCCTTTCTGATCCGTCAGCCGCGAGACCAGCCCGATGAGCGGCCGCCGCAGAGCCTCTTCGGACGAATCCAGGTCGCACGTCTGGAGGAGGAAGCGTTTCGCGTCCCGCTTGCCCGAGAGATCCCGCGCGCTGTAGGACGCCGGCACGAAGGCGTCAGACTCGGGGTTCCACCGGTCGGTGTCGATGCCGTTGAGGATACCGACCAGGTCGTCCGCCCGGCGCATGAGCACGCCGTCGAAGCCGAAGCCCTGCGCCGGAGTCAGCACTTCCTTCGCGTAGGCCGGGCTCACGGTCGTCAAGCGTTCGCTGAAATTGATCCCCGCCTTCAGATAGCTGATGCCGCCATGGAACTCCATGCCCTCGACGTGCAGGACCTCCCGGGGCAGCCCGATCTGATCGAGCGTCTCGGCCCGGAAGTTTCCCTGAAAGGCGAGGTTGTGGATCGTAAACACGACCGGCACGCCGCCGACCACGGGATCGGGCGAGAACAGCATCTTCTGATAGGCCGGCAACGTGCCGGTCTGCCAGTCGTGGACGTGGATCACGGAGGGCCGCACGCCGCGGAGACGGACGTACTCGAGCGCGGCACGGCTGAACACGGCAAAACGGTAGGCGTTGTCCGAGTAGTCTCCCCCGTCGTCTCCGTAGAGCCCGTCGCGATCGAACAGCTCGGGAACGTCCACGAAGACGACGGCCACGCGTTCGGACAGAGCGCGGCGATAGAAGCTCACGCTCTGCTGACGCGGGCCCACCTCCAATACGACGCTCGAATCCGGCCCGGGATCCGAACGGTGCGGGGTGGGCATCTCGGTGGCAATGGCGGGAGAGACGCCGACACGCCGATACCGGGGGATGATCGCCGTCACCGTGTGGCCGAGCCGGCCGAGGGTGGCGGAGAGCGCCGCCACGACCTCGGACAGCCCCCCGCTGGTGGCGAAGGGGTGCATCTCCGCGGCAACCATGACGATATCGAGCGGCGCTTGTCGTCCGGGCTTCGTGCTCCGAGCCGTCTTCGGGGCCGTCGTCGATGCCTTCGCTGTTTTCGCCGGCGTCGCCCCAGTCCGGCGCGTAATGGTCTTTTTCTTTTCCGTCGAACGCGGCTCGGGCGGCGGCGTCTTGCGCCTCCCGGGAGCACGCGTCGCAGGCTCGGGCGGCTGCGCGGCAGGCTGGGTCTGTCTGGAGGATTTGCGACGAGCTGTCGGAGAAGGTGAAGCGGGTGCCGTGGGACGTTTCTTGGCCATCACTCGGTCGGTGGAGCGTCTTTCCGTTCGCCCAAAACCTTGAGTTTAACACGTGCGGTCGCCCGGGGGTCCGGCAGAACGGCTCCGCTGTCGCGTCGGCGCGCACCTCCTAGGGAAGTGCCCAATAGCAGAGCGAGCGCCGCCTCCAGTACAATTCTGTCGTGACCGAAGCTCAGCAGCCGCGATCGGAGCCTCGCGAAATCGTCGAGCTCCGGCGCCTCAAGGAAGAACAGCCCGATCTCGCCTCAGCCGTTGACCTCCAGATCGAGCTGCTGCAGCTCCAGCGACGGGTCCAGACACGGGTGCCGCTTCCCGGCATCAACCTCGACACCGCGCACCTGACCCGGCTCCTCCAGGCTGGACCCATCCTTCACTTCGATCACCTCAAGATCGATTGGAGCGATCTCCGCTTCCTGGTCCGCGCCGCGGCGGCGGCGATGCGAACGCACGAGGCCCTGGAAGCGGCCGACCTGCGCAAGATCGACCTCATTACCCGCGACTCGGAGCGGCTGCCTTCCATCGTGCGCGTCTGGTTCGACGGCACCGGACAGTCCGGCAACCCGCCGAGCGAGATCGAAGGGCTCGAGACGGTGCTGCTGCAGGCGATGCGCCCGATCCTCACGCGCGCGGCGGACGCGATCGTGGCCCGCGTCGACCTCGCCGGCTGGGTACACGGCCACTGCCCGGTGTGCGGCGGAGAACCGGATCTCGCGGTCATCACGCCGGCGGCCGAACGGCTGTTGATCTGCAGCCGTTGCCTTGCCCGATGGCGTTTCGATCAGATCATGTGTCCGTTCTGCCGGAACGCGGAGCGCGAGCG
>Ga0075423_10001766_pt1 | contig 19314 bp, 11 predicted proteins | sample SoiMethybrSBSTD2_FD_80114 | JGI IMG/M metagenome (GOLD analysis project Ga0075423, IMG submission 80114) | Bulk soil microbial communities from a Populus tree surrounding site in Tennessee, USA - Soil MetaG P. TD hybrid SBSTD2 | ecosystem: Environmental > Terrestrial > Soil > Tree plantation...
GCGGCGAACACCTCGCCATGAGCGGCCTCCCGAAGATCTCGAGGGCCGACACCGCCGATTTCATCCTCACACAGATCGACGATCGCTCGTACGTGCGCAAGGTCGTGATCGTGTCGTACTAGCGCTTGCGGGCACAGAGAGAGCGGAGCGCGCGGAGAGAAGAGCGATCACGCAGAGATCGCAGAGGGGCAGAGAACGCGGAGGAGCTGCTGCGGGTGCCGCGAAGCGCGGCATGCATCGAGAGGAGGCCGTGATCACACGTGCGCGCACGAGTGGAGTGGCACGTGTGATCACGGTCTCCTCTCGATCCATGAGCCGGCCTCCGGCCGGCGCACCCGCAGCAGCTCTCTGTGATCTCTGTGATCTCTGTGTGATCGCTCTTCTCCGCGCGCTCCGCTTCCTCAGCGTCCCCTCTTGTAGCGGATGGTATCCTGCGGCACTCAGATGAACAGCAGCTACGACCCGGCCATCTACGACGCCACCATACCGGCGTCGTTTGGGGGCGATGTCGAGTGGTACCGTCAAAAGGCGCGTGCGTGCGGCGGGCCGGTCCTCGAATTAGGTGCCGGTACCGGACGCGTCACGTTGAAGCTGGCGCAGGACGGAATCGCGGTTCATGCGCTCGACAGTCACGCGGGGATGCTCGCCGCTCTGCGGCAAAAAGTCGCGACCGAGAGCGATGTCGTTCGTGGGCGAATCGAGATCGTCGACGCAGACATGCGCACGTTCGAGCTGCGCGAGCGTTTCGCGCTCGTCATTGCGCCGTTCCGAGCGCTCCTGCACAACCTGACCGAAGACGATCACCGTGCCTGCTTTCGGCGGGTGCGCTCGCATCTCTTGCCGCATGGACGCTTTGCGTTCAATGTCTTTCATCCGTCATTGGAGTTCATGAGCCAGCACGCCGGTCCGCTCGCCGGCGTCTGGCGGTGGGGATCCACGACCGAGAGGCCAGACGGCGCATCGATCGTCCGTTCCGACGCCAATCGGTACGACACCGTGAACCGCCGGATTCACTCGCTGCTCCGTTACGAGGAATACGCGAGCGACGGCACGCTCACGCGAACGTTCCTGCATCGCCTCGAGCTCTCGTACTTGTATCCCTCGGACATCACGCGGTTGCTGCAGGACGCCGGCTTCCGATCGATCGACATCCGTGGGGGATTCGACGAGCGCGAGTTCGAGCGCGACACCGATGAACTCGTCGTCGAGGCAGGTCTCGACTGACATGGCGATTCTCACGCGAGTCGCAGTGCTGAACGACATCCACGCGAACGTGCCGGCGCTCGATGCGGTTCTCGACGACGTTCGAGGCGCCGATGTCGAGGCCATCGTGCTCGGCGGCGATGTGCTTCCAGGGCCGATGCCGATCGAAACCCTCGATCGTCTTCGCGATCTCATCGTCCCGGTGCATGCCGTCTACGGCAACGGCGAGCTGGCGATGCTGGCCCAACTCGACGCAACCGATCCCGATGCGGTGACGTACTGGGGGACAACCGGCGGCGCGACGCTGCCGGACAAATACAAGGAGTGGGTCCGGTGGAACGCGCGTCAACTGAGGTCCACTGACGTCCAGTGGCTCAGGACATGGCCGCTCACGCTCCGCTTGGAGATCGCCGGCGTGGGCGGCGTGCTGTTCTGCCACGGCACGCCGACGAGCGAGACCGACGCCTTCACGCGCACGACTCCTGAAGAGGTCCTGCGGCCATTGTTCGATGGTCTCGGCGTCTCGTGCGTCGTCTGCGGCCACACGCACATGCAGTTCGATCGGACGATCGGCGCGACGCGAGTGGTGAATGCTGGCAGCGTCGGATGCCCGTTCGGGCGAACCGGGGCTGACTGGCTGCTGCTCGACGGCGGCGTGCAGTTGCGGCACACGGAATACGATCTCGTGACGGCGACCACACAGATGCGAGCCACCTCATTTCCGGGCGCCGAGGAATTCGCCAACACGGTCCAGAATCCGCCACCAGAAACGGTGATGATCGAGGCATTCGCACGCGCGTCGTTCTGACGTGATCTAATAGAACACCATGCCGACAATCACTGGCGCTCACATCATCATCTACAGCAAGAGCGCAGAAGCCGACCGCGCCTTCCTTCGTGACGTCTTCGGCCTGCCGAACGTGGATGTAGGACACGGCTGGCTGATCTTCGCGGTGCCACCCGCCGAAGTCGCCGTGCACCCGTCCGAGGAGAACAACATCCACGAGTTCTATCTGATGACCGACGACGTCCGCGCATTGTTCGACGACCTCACGAAGCGCGGTGTGAAGTGCTTGCCGCTGCAGGATCAGGGCTGGGGCGTGCTGACGCAGGTCAAGCTGCCAGGGGGCGGCACTGTCGGCGTCTACGAACCGCGGCACGCGCGGCCGTCATCCAGCTGAACCTCGCTCCGGCCGATACCCGAGGGTATGACCCTCGGGTGGAAGGCTGCCCTGAAGTTCCCCTTCGACGACCCTCAATGGGCGCCCAAGCTATTCGTCGGCGGATTGCTCATGTTGATCTGCCCGCCCGTCGGATGGGCGACCGCGCTTGGGTATCGTCGCGCGGCTGGATTGCGGCTTCGGACAGGCGCGAAACCGCCGCTTCCTGACTGGCACGGGGCCTGGTGGTCCTATTTCACGGGCGGCGTCGGCGCTATCGGGGTCATCCTCGGCTATTACCTGCCGTTCATGGCTCTCTACACGGGCTTGGCGTTCGAGCCGTCGCTGAGAGCAGCCGCACACCTGCCAGAGATCGCGTTGTTCTTCGCGCTGATCGCCGTCTTTCCGCCGCTGTTTCTTCCGGTGCTTCCGTTGCTGTACGCGTACGTGTTTTCGTGGGTGCAGTTGACGCCGGTCGAGATCGTCGAACTCGTCGTGCTCTTCTTTGCGACCGCATTCGTGCTTCCTGCCGCGTTCGTACAGGTGTCGGTGACCGGGAAATTCCGAACGGCATTTCGTGTGTTGCAGGTCGCCCGCTTCATCGTTCACCATCCGGGCATTTACTGTGAGGCGTGGACGCTGTCGCTGATGGTGAGTGCGATCGGCGTCGGCGCAGGTCCGCTGGCACCCTGGGTGTTGTTCTGGTCGTACCTGGTGATCCTTCACGCGTTCGCCGAGGCGTTTCTCCGCAGCGGCCGGGCCGACGTCATCGCCGCGTTCGCCGCGTCCCCGCTGCTGGCGCGGATTCAGCGCGATCAGACATCATCGCCGGCTCGGCGGTTTGCACCGCAGTCCAGGTATCCAGAAAGCAAAGCGAGCTAACCCGTCCCGCTAGCCAGACACCTCCGGGCCGAATGACAATAGGGGGCTGCGAGGGCCGACGATGACACTGCGCACCCTGGAGATCCGACACCACCTCGACGCAGCCTACCCGGACGTCTTCACCAACAGCGTGACCGGCGCGCTCGAGGCGCTCGCGCCGCTCGATGCCGACCGCAAGCGGGTGATGGCCGCGCGCATCGCGAGGCGTCAGTCGCGGTCCCAGCAGAAGCAGCGCATCGCCTTCCTCGATCCGAAGTCGGTCATCCCGCGCACGCAGATCACAGTGCAGGACGCGCGCGACGGCAAATTCGTCGGCAGCGACATTCCCGCCGACCTCCAGCGCCAGTGGATTCAGGGCACCGGCCCGGCCGCGCGTCCCAACGCCAGGCCCGAGCAGAGCATTCGCAACATCGCCTACGCGCTGCTCTCGGGAGCCGATGGCTGGATGTTCGACGGCGAAGATGCGCTCGGCCAGGTATCGACGATGTCGCTCGATAACCAACGGAATCTGAAGCTCGCGATCAATCGCGACCAGATCTTCATGAAGATTGCCGAAGGCGTCGCCGCCGAGATGAACCAGTGGGCGCAGGGCTTCTTCGGCAAGCCGACTATCTCGGATTGGCGGACGCAGCTCGATTTCACCACCAAGATCTTCCGTCCGCGCGGGCTGCATCTCGACGATCGCCACGTGCGGCTGGCGGGGGGCGGCGGCTTCTCGGCCTCGATCGTCGATCTCGCGCTCTACGTCGTGAACAACCACCAGCAGATGCGGCGCGCTGGCTCATCCCTCGCGCTCTATCTGCCGAAGATTCAGACGGCGGAAGAAGCGGCACTGTGGAACGACATCCTCAGCGCGCTCGAGCGGCATCTCGGTCTGCCGGTCGGCACGATCAAGGTGTACGTGCTCGTCGAACAGATCGAAGCGTGCTTCCAGTTGATGGAGATCCGCGCCGCGCTCGGCCTGCACTTCATCGGCTTCAACACCGGACGCTGGGACTACATCAACAGCGTGTCGGACGCGGTGGCATGGGATCCGACGTTCGTGAATCCAAACATCGACGCCATCACGATGACCTACGGCTACATGCGGATCTACGAGGATCGCGTGCGCCGTGCGGTCAACACGCCCGATGTCAACGGCCGCTTCGCGTTGTGGCAGGGCGGGATGGAGCCGAACATTCCGGTCGGCTCGGAAGCCGGTGTGACCAATGGGATGACGCGCGCCGTTGCCGGCGCCGACCGCGAACAGCGCGAAGGCGCGAGTGGCAAGTGGGTCGCTCACTGGAAGATGGTCCACATCGTCCGACCGGTGTGGGAGAAGGTGGGCGACGCCAATCAGCTTGGACGATCGTTCCCGCGTCTCACGTATACGCCGGCCGACGCCGACGGCCTCACGCTGCTCGAAGACGCCCCGCGCACGATCCGCGGCGCCCGCGATCTCCTGAGCGTGGCACTGCAGTATGGCAACGCCTTCGGGCAGGGACTGCAGGCCGCGGCACTCAAGCCCGCCGACTTCTTCGGCAACGAGGACGTTCTCTATCTGATGGAGGACATGGCGACCGGTGAGATCCGCTTGAGCATCCTCTGGGAGTGGCTGCACAAGAACGCCACCCTCACTGCCGACGATCCGATCGGCGTCAAGGCCGGCGATCGCTTCACCGCGGATCTGTTCGCGCAACTGCTGCGCGAGGAGTACGACAAGCTGCTCAAGGCGAGCAACCGCGACGTCTACGATGTGTCGAAGATGACGACGCTGCCGATCGCGCGCGAGATCGTGGACGCCTACGTGACCGACTCGATCAAGCTGCCGTGGTACATCGATCTGCTGAACATCAATCTGAATAACTTCGATTTGGACGAAGCGAAGCGGCGGATTCAGATGTTGGCCGAGGCGTTCCGCAAGGACGGGACGCGGATCACGGAAAACCTCGATTTTGCGGGCGTGTCTGCGTAATTCGCGGGTCACGCACTCTCGACGACACACAGAGGCGCCGAGGCACAGAGAATTCTTAGAGTTTTGGCCTCTGTGCCTCTGTGCCTCGGTGTGTCGTCATTTCTGCGTTAGGATTTCCCTCCATGAAGAGACTCCTCGCCATCATTGCCGTCGTTGGCATCACCTCTATTGCCGTCAGCGCCCAGTACTCGCTCACGGTCAACAAAGATCGCCTCATGAACGCCCAGAACGAGCCGCAGAACTGGCTGCTGATGAACGGCGACTACGGGTCGACGCGCTACTCCAAGCTGACGCAGATCAATCGCGACAACGTGAAGAACCTGCGCATGGTGTGGGCGATGGCGCTGGGCGGGATGCAGGACGTCGGGCAGAACGGCCCCGAGAACGAGGTCAATCCGCTCGTCGACAACGGCTACATGTACACGAGCGACGGCTGGGGGACGATCTACAAGATCGACGCCCGCAACGGATCGTTCGGCAAGTTCGTGTGGATCGCCGACCCCGGCGTGCAGCACGAAGGCAACACCTCGCGCACGCGCGGCATCGCGCTGTGGGAAGACAAGGTGATCGCCAACCTGCCGGATGGCCGCGTGATCGCCGTCAACCGCGAGAACGGCGAGATCGTGTGGGACAAGAAGATCACCGCCAAGAATGAGTTCGGCAACCAGGAGCGTTTCCTCACCGCGCCGCTCGTCGCCGACGGCAAGGTGCTGGTGCAGAATGGCGCCGGCGACGGCGGCACACGCGGATGGGTGGCAGCGCTCGACGTCAAGACCGGCAACGAGCTGTGGCGCTTCTACACCGTGCCCAAGCCCGGCGATCCCGGCAGCGAGACGTGGAAGGACGATCACAGCGCGTGGAAGACCGGCGGCGGCGGCATCTGGCAAACGGGTTCCTACGATCCCTCCACCAACCTCTACATCGTCGGCACCGGCAACCCGTATCCGATCTACGACCCGCAGTTCCGCCCGGGCGACAACCTCTACACGAACTCGGTGATCGCGCTCGACGTCGCCACCGGCAAGCTGGCGTGGCACTTCCAGTACACGCCGAACGATTCGTGGGACTTCGATGAAATCGGCGTGCACATGTTGTACGACCTGAACATCGACGGCCGCTCGCGCAAGGTCGTCAGCCACTTCGCCCGCAACGGCTTCTTCTACTCGCTCGATCGCACCAACGGCCGCTTCATCAAGGCCGAGAAGTACGTCAACGATCTCAACTGGACCAAGGGCATCAATCCCGAAACCGGCAAGCCGCTCGAATACAGCCCGAAGATCGACGTGCAGATCTACAACCCCGAGGCGCGCGCGCTGCGCGGCGACCCACAGAAGCGCACCTGCCCGACGTGGCACGGCGGCGTCGCGCATCAGCCGCTCGCCTTCAATCCGGTAAAGAAGATCGCGTACGGTGTCGGCACCGAAGGGTGCTTCAGTCAGAACGGCGCGGCGGTGGGATCGAGGGGCAAGGACGGCGGCATCGACAACAAGACCAGCCAGCCGCGGCAATACAGCAGCGATCTGTATTACGGCGCCATCACCGCGTTCGACGCCGTTGGCCACAAGGTCGTCGCGAAAGCCATCACCGACATCGAAGTGCGCTCGGGGGCCACCGCTACCGCAGGCGGACTCGTGTTCACCGCATTGCAGGACGGCTGGATCGTGGCCTACAACGACGAGACGCTCGAAGAGTTGTGGCGCTTCAACGTCGGCACGCCACTCAAGGGCGCGCCGGTGACCTACGCGATCGGCCCGAAACAGTTCCTCGCCGTGCAGGCCGGCGGACGCCATCTGCATCCGGTGAATTGGGACAAGCTGGAGAATGCGAGTTATTTGTTTGTGTTCGCGCTGAACTGAAGCAGGCCGCGCTCACTTGGGTTCGATGTGAGCGTGGGGCTCGCGGGTCCTGTCGCCGGGCCTTCCCCACGCCCTTGTCGCCAAAGGAAGGATCACGATCTCAAAAGCAGTCGTCACGCAGAAGGCGGCTGCGGCGATGGGAATGCCCCTCCCGGCGCCACCCGCTCGTCATCGCAACCAGCCCCGCAACCCAAGTGAGCGTCGGTGTCAGCCTCACTGGGGTCGACATGAGCGTGGGGGCTCGCGGGTCCTGTCGCCGGGTCCTTCCCCACGCCCTTGCCGCCAAAAGCGGATCACGAGTGTCAAAAGCACTGGTCACGGAGAAGGCGGCTGCGGCCGTGGGGATGCCCCTCCCGGCGCCACCCGCTCGTCGTCGCAACCCGCCTCGTAACCCAAGTGACCGTCGGTGTCAGCCTGAGGCATCCGGTCGCGACCAAAAACCTGTTCGGCGCTGCCTAGCCGGTTGCTGATTCGTGCGTCTCGTTCGTAGACGTGCTCGCTCTCATCAGCGCGAACAACGCGCTCACGTGGGTTCGACATAAGCGTGGGGGCTCGCGGGTCCTGTCGCCGGGTCCTCCACGCCCTTGTCGCCAAACGAACGATCACGGCGGTCAAAAGCGCGTGTCACGCAGAAGGCGACTGCGGTCGTGGGGATGCCCCTCCCGGCGCCACCCGCTCATCGTCGCACCCAGCCTCGCAACCAAGTGAGCTTCTTGTAGAGCCTTGAGCCTGGCCCAGCCCTGATTCCTGATTCCTGAAACCTGATTCCTATTTCAGGCGCGCTGCTCGCTATCGCAGCCGCGCGAGCGGCGCGCTACGGATGATGCCATCGCCTTCCCGCACCGTGATGATCTGGTTCGCGGGCACGTTCTGGACCACCTCGTTTCGTCCGCTCGGCCACCGCACCTCGATGCGATCGGCGCGCGTGGCGGCATCGAGTCCGAAGTGCTGGCGCAGATCGTTCTGCCCGAGATAGCTCGATCCGGCTTTGACCTCGCGAATCTGGGTACGCATCCCGGTCGTGATGCGGATCCGTGCGCCGACAGCGTCGCGATTGCTGCGCGTGCCGACGAGACGGACGAGCATCGCGTTGCGGCGGTTGCCGCCGTCGTTGCGGAGGACGTCCGCAGCCTGGCCGTTGTTGGTCACGACCAGATCGAGATCCCCGTCGTTGTCGATGTCACCGGCAATGAGACCGCGGCTGACCTTCTCGAGGGCAAACCCAGGGCCGGCGCTGCGGCTGACGTCGGCAAAGCGGCGCGGTGCGATGTTGCGGAAGAGGAGATTGCGCTGCGCGTAGGTGGCGCCTGCTCGAAACACCGGCGCGTTGTCGAAGATGTGGCCGTTGGCAAACGCCAGATCGATCTGCGCGTCGTTGTCGAAGTCGAAGAACACCACGCCAAACCCGACGAACGGAAGCGTGGCCGGCCCGATGCCGCTCTCGGGTGTGGCGTAGCCAAACAGTCGCGGCCCCAAACTGCGATACAGACTGTGCATCTCGGAGTCGAGATTGGTCACGACGAGATCGAGTTTTTCGTCGCCGTCGTAGTCAGCGACGTCGACACCCATCCCCGCCCGCGGTTTGCCGTCGGTCGCCACCGCCACGCCCGCGCGCAGCGCGATCTCGTCGAAGCGCAGATCGCCCGATCGCTGGAACAGGAAGTTCGGCATGCTGTCATTGGCGACGAACACCTCCGGCCACCCGTCATCGTCGAAATCGGCAACCACGACGCCGAGACCGTTGCCGCGATACGCGCCGATGCCCGACTGGGCGCTGATGTCCGTGAATACGCCATTGCCATCGTTGCGGTACAGGATGTTCGGCAGCGGATCGAAGTTGAGCGGATGACAGTACGAGCGCGCGTGCAGTCTGGCGTTGCCGCAGAAGGGACTATGGTCCGAGGGGGCGGCAACGTAGTTGGTGACAAAAAGATCGAGATCGCCATCCTTGTCCAGATCGGCGAACGCGCACCCGGTGCTCCAGAGCGGCGAACCCACGCGCGCAGGGCCGGTCACGTCGGAGAACGTGCCGTCGCCGCGATTGTGGTACAGCACGTTCGGGCCGAAGTTCGTGACATAGAGATCGACCCATCCATCGTTGTCGTAGTCGCCGGCGCAGGCACCCATCCCGTAGTCGCGTTGGCGAATACCGGAGCGACTGGTCACATCCTCGAACGTTCCATTGCCGCGATTGCGATACAACCGATGCTGCGCCCGTCGCGCCACCGATGGATCGGCCACCGATCCGCCATCGACGAGAAAGATGTCGATCCAGCCATCGTTGTCGTAGTCGAAAAACAGACCTCCCGACCCCATCGTTTCGATCAGGTATTTCTCGGTCGATGCGCCGTTGACGTGCTGAAAAGTGACGCCCGCCTCGCGTGTCACATCGGCGAACCGCACAGCCGTCCCTTCCGCCGCGTCGTGCTTCTGGCCATGAACGAGGGGGGCGCTGACGATCGAGGTGGCGATGACGGCTGAGAGGACGCCGCCAAAGAGACGAGTCACCGTGCGCCACCTTGATTGAGGCTTTGAAGCGCTTTCTGGTACATCGCGGCGGCCTGGGCAGCGTCCTCGGCGCGTCCGAGCTTCCTGTATGCCTCCGCCAGCTCGCGATAGACCACGGGATCCGCCGCCGGCTGTCGTTCAATGACCTGACGCCACAGGGCCACGGCGCGCTCGTAGTCACCGTCGCTGGCGCGCGCGCGCGCCTCCTCTTTCAAGACATCGAATGTCATGGTCCGACGTCTCTCGGTCAACGCTTGACGCTGCTCGCGTGCAACGCGCTCGAACTCGCGGTCGGCTTGGAGCGTGTTCCCGACTCGTGTCAATGCGGTCGCGAGCGCATAGCGCGCCTCGGTGTGATCGGGCGACAGCTCGACGGCGCGTTGCAAGTGGGCAACAGCGTCGCTATTACGCGCGGTGTTCAAGAGAAGCTGGCCAAGACCGGCGTGAGCATCGGTGTCGAGCGGATCGATCAATAGCGCGGCGACCCACTCGACGAGCGCATCATCAGGCCGGTCCTGCTGCTGCAGCACCCAGGCCAGATACTTGTGAGTATCGCGATCATTCGGGCTGGCAGCGATCGAACGTGCGAACGCGTCGGCAGCGGCAGGAAGGTCGCTTTGACGCAGGGCGAGGCGGCCGATTGTCGCATCGATCGCGCTTCGTCCGACGACGGCGCCTGCGGCGGCCTGTTCGAATGTCCGCCGCGCATCGAGAAAGCGGTTCAGCCGTTCGTAGGTCACGCCAAGCCACCAGCGCGCGCGCACGGATTCAGGCAAAACGCGGATCGCGTCCTGCAGTATCTCCGCAGCGTCGCCATCGCGCTCGGCCAGGCGCAGCACCTGGAACAGCGCCAGCCGCGAACGTTCGTCGCGCGGGTTGCGGCCAACGGCTGCCGTAAGCTGCTCTACGCTCTTGGCGTCGTCCGATCCGGCCCAGTAAATCAATCCGAGCAGACGATGCGTTTCCGACGACTCACGCAGCTCGCCCGCGTTCTCGAGACGCGAGCGCGCCTCGCTCAGACGTCCTTCCCTGAGCGCACCGATAGCCTGCACCATCGTCAGTGGCCGAGTGCTCGAGTCGACGACGATCGGATCGACTGCAGCGGCAGCTCGAAATGCGGTGATCGCTCCGTCGTAATCACCACGCGCGAGACGCGCATAGGCTGGCGCGTAGGCGGCGAGCGGCATGAGCGGTGTCTCGGATGCACGTCGCTCAGCGATGCGAATATCCGGGAAGCGAGGAGTCTGTGGACGCGTCTTCGCTGTCAGCAGCGTTCGAGCCGTTCCGACCAACAGTTCCCGTGCCGCTTGCGCATCGGCCGTGCCGATCGACGTCGCATGTCGAAGCAGGTAGTAGGCATTGATGGGATCACGGGCGTCCCGCATCCACGCCATGGCGAAGGCGCCAGCCGCGTCGGCGGACTTCCCGGATTCAGCGAGCACCAGTCCACGAAGTTGATACACATCAGCGCGCCCGGGCTCGAGACGAATCGCCCGGTCGATCTGACGCAGCGCGTCATCGATCTTTCCTCGCTGCGCGTGCATGCGCGCAAGCGTGACCAGCGCATCGATCGTGGACCGCGTGGACGACTCCGACGCGAGTCGCGCCTCGATCGCCTGAATGTTGCGATCCCATTCGGCCAGCGCGCGCGACATCTGGTCCAGCGCCTCGCCGATCCGCGGACCCTCATCACCGTAGGTGCCTTCGAGTGCGCTCGTGAGATCGCCGAGCCGCTGAAAGAAGACGTCGGGCTGTGCGGTGGCGGGTGTTGGGAACACCACTGCCGCCCCGCTGGCGCATACCGCGAGCAGCAGTCGCCTCATCACCGTGCCGTGCCTTTTCCGCCCGACAATACGGCCAACAGGTCGATTAATCAAGGCAGCGGCTCTGCTTGGATCATCGTGCTAGTATCGCGCCGGATTTGGCTCCGCAGTTTCGGCGTCCTCCGCACCGGGACAGGCGGAGGCGGTTGCCTTGGTGGGCGATCGCCGCAGCAGGTATCGCAGTCGCTCTTCTGGCCGACGGCGTGCTCGGGGCAGCTGCGCGCCAGCGCGCACAGTTGCCGGCCACTCCCACACCTTCTTTTCGTGACGTCGCCCAGCAGGCCGGGCTGGATTTCATCCACGTCAACGGAGCCAGCGACCAGAAGTTCCTGCCTGAGATCATCGGGGCCGGCGGCCTCTTCCTCGACTTCGACAACGACGGATGGCTCGACGTGTTTCTCGTCGACGGCGGCTCGTTCGCCGATCCGAAGGTGGCTCGTCGCGCGCGCCACCGACTGTATCGCAACCGCCGCAACGGAACGTTCGAGGACGTGACGGACGCCTCGAACATCCGTCACCGCGACTACGGGATGGGGGCGTGCGCCGGCGACGTCGACAACGACGGGCTCATCGACCTGTACATCACCAACATCGGTCCGAACGCGCTCTATCGAAATCTCGGCGGCGCACGCTTCGCCGAAGTGCCCAACGCCGGCGGGGCTGGCTCTGCGATGTGGAGCACGAGCTGCGCCTTTGTCGACATCGATCGCGACGGAGACCTCGATCTCTTCGTCACCAACTACGTCGACACCTCGCGCGCGAATGAGTTCTGCGGGTTTGCGGGGCCGCCCGCCATCCGCGACTACTGCCATCCGCTCGTCTACCCACCGCTGACAAACCTGCTGTACCGGAACAACGGCAAGGGCACGTTCGAAGACATCAGCGTGCAGGCAGGCATCGCTCAGTACCGCGGAAACGGTCTCGGGGTGGCGGTGAGCGACGTGGACGAGGACGGCTGGCCAGATGTCTTCGTGGCCAACGACAGCACGCCGAACTTTCTTTTTCACAACAACAAGAACGGATCCTTCACGGAGATCGCGAGCCTGGCCGGAGTGGCGGTGGCCTCAGACGGCAAGGCCCGCGCGGGTATGGGAACCGCCTTCGGCGATTTCACCGGGACCGGGCACCTGGGACTCGTGGTCACGAACCACGAAACCGAGATGCACAGCCTGTTTCTGAACCTCGGCGAGCGGCTGTTCTCGGATGTCACGATCCATAGCGGCGTCGGACCGGTGACGCGTCCATACGTCGGCTTCGGCGTCGTGTTCTTCGACTACGACAACGACGCACGACTCGACATCGCGATCGTCAACGGCAACGTCATGGCGAATGTGGCGCAAGTGCGGGCCCGCGGCAAGCTCGCGCAGCGAAAGCTGCTCCTGAGGAATATCGGGGAGCGTTTCGTGGACGTCACCAAGGAGGCCGGTCCGGGTTTCAGTCTCGAGGGTGTGGGCCGTGCGCTCGCGGCCGGCGATGTCGACAACGACGGCGATCTCGACCTGCTCGTCATGAACAACGGCGACCGTCCCAACCTGCTGCTCAATGACGGGGGCAACGCGGCGAACGCACTGCTGGTGCAGGCGGTCGGCACGACGAGCAACCGAAGCGCCATCGGCACGAGGCTTACGCTCACGACAGGTGGGCGCCGTCAGGTGCGCGAAATAGTCTCCGGGTCCAGCTACCTCGCCCAGAATGATCTGCGTGCGCATTTCGGGTTGGGCCGGGCGGAGCGGGCAGAACGTCTCGAGATCCGTTGGCCCGACGGCTCGACCGAAGTCGTCGAGAATCTGCCGGCCAATCACGTGGTGACCGTTCGGCAAGGAAAGGGAATCGTCAGTCGCACGCCTCTGGCGCGTTGAGGGCGAGACGCTTTACACATGAACGCACCGCGCCTTCTTCTGCCCTTTCTGCTCGTCGCGCTCGCCATCCCGTCGACGGCTGTCGCGCAGCGAGAGAGCTTCCTCGCCGCGCTCGTACAGTTTTACCAGACGCTGCGGGGTCCGTATGGCGATGAAGGTCCGCAACTGGCCGCGCACTTGGAGAAGATGACGACGGCACTGGCTGCGTGGGACCGCGAGATCCGCGACGCCGAAACCCAGCTGCAGCCTCGCCTGAAAGGCGCGGATCCGCAGACGGCCCTCGAAGCCCACACGATTCTCGCGTCGCTCTATTTGGAACGAGGCCGTTTCAACGACGCCTTGCGGGAGTTTGAAGCGGACATCAAGATCGACTCCACGCGCGCGGCCTTTCACCGATACAAGGGGCTCATCTATCAGGCCACCGCGCGGCCGGCCGAAGCGGCCGAGGCGTTCCGCGCGGCGTGGCTGCTCGACTCGGCGGATCCGCAGAACACCTATCGCCTCATCGTGTATCGGTCAAAGAGCGCGACGACGGCGCAGATCGAAAAGGGGCTCGCCTCGTTCGCCCAGATCGAGGGCGAGCTGACTCGACTCGAGCGGCCGCGCGGCGCGCCGCCGTTCCGGACCACTCAGGCCATCGACGACGATGCCGGCGGCGCGATGGGATTCGTGCCGCCGGCGTACGCACGTGGATTCTCGCTGCTGCTGCGGGGAGAGTACGAGGACGGTCTTGCGGCGCTCCGCACCGCGGTCGCAGCCGATCCGCTCGTGGCCGACGCCGCGTCCCGATCGGAGCCGATGGCGCAAGGGATCGCGGCGTTACGGCAGGGCATGGTGGACACCGCCATCGATCGCCTCGAAGCTGCCGTCGCGCGCGCCGGCGATTCCTCCGAGGTGCACAGGATCCTCGGAACCGCGTACGGAATTCGCGGCGATATGGCGAGCAGCGTGCAGCATCTCCGCGATGCCGTGAGACTGAACCCGCGAGACGAACGAAGTTGGATCGCGCTCGCGAGTACGCTCGAGGACACGGGCCAGCTCGCCGAAGAAGTCGCCGCGCTTCGAACCGCGATCGACAAACTGCCCGACTCCGGTGCGCTGCGGTGGCGCCTCGTGTCTGCGCGCCGCCAAGTGACCGACGAATCCAATCTCGAGCTGCTCTCCATTGCGGATCGCCTCGTCCTGTTCGCTGGAAAGGGAGAGATGTTGGGCCAGATGGCTGCGATGGCTCAAGGTCACCTTGATTACGAACGGGCGCTACAGCTGCTCGAGGCGCGAGTGGCGCTGACACCGAACAACGCCGCGGCACACAAGGCGCTCGGGCGCGCGTACGTCGATCAGAGTCGTGAGGAGACCGGGTACGCGGAGCTCGTGATGGCGCTCCTTCTCGATCCGCTCGATGCTGAAACGTTGGACGCGCTCGGTCGGCTGCACCTCGAGGCAGGCCGCATACCGCAAGCAATTGCCGCCTTGCAGCGGGCACTCACACTCGATGCCGCCAACAGCCAGGCGCTGCACGCGCTCGGCAACGCGCTGATCCGCGCCGGCAGAACCGCTGAAGGACAGCAGCGCCTCGAGGAATCGGTGCGACGGCAGGCACAGGACGTCGAGGATCAACGGAGCCGGCGGACCGCCGCCATGCTGTCGGTGCAGGCCGCGATCCACGTATCGCGGGGCGAGTACGACGCGGCGATCGACCTCTGGAAACAGGCGATCACAATCCGTCGCGACAGTGTGGGCCCTTTTCAGGTCGCTGACGCCTTGATCAAAGCGGGACGGCTCGACGAGGCAGCGGCGCTGCTGCAGGCAGCGATCCCATCGAATCTCCAGTCGCAAGTACATCGCCGCCTCGCAGAGGTGTACGCCGCGCAGGGCCGAATCGAGGAGAGCGTGAGGGAACGTCGGACGTACACCGAACAGCGTCTCGAGGAGTTGCGGCGCGGCGGCTAAAGCGCAGCGATTGCTCCGCGCAGATCGTGCCGTCCGGGTATTGACAGGCCCGGACAGGAGGCGTAAAAGTGCAGCACGCTTAACGACGAGTTAACAAACTTCACGAGATCTTTACGCCGGGCAGCGGGGTTGTCATTCAAACGGAACTCAGGAGGAGCGCGATGCGACGAGCCCTTCGGGCGACCCTCACGGTCGCAGTGCTGGCATTCATGGCGGGATCGGCCTTTGCCCAGCAAGGCCAAATCGCGGGAACCGTTCGGGACACATCCAGCGCGGTGATACCGGGCGTGCTCGTCGAAGTCACGAGCCCGGCGCTCATCGAAAAAGTCCGCTCGGCAACGACGGACAGCTTGGGACAGTATCGAATCACCAACCTGCCCGTCGGCACGTATTCAGCCACCTTTACGCTCTCGGGGTTCACGAAGCAGCAGCAAAACAACATCGTGATCACCACCGGATTCACCGCTCCTGTCAATGCCACGATGGCCGTTGGACAGCTGGCCGAGACCGTCACGGTGGTGAGCGAAGCGCCGACCGTCGACGTCCAGAGTTCGCGTCAGGTGGCGACGTTTGCCAGCGCGGACATTCGCGAGCTCCCGACGACGCGCAACATCCGCAGCGTGCTGACGCTGACGCCGGGCCTGACGAACACCGGCCTTGGTGCCGACTGCGTCGGCGGTGTCGGCGTCTGGTGCAACAACAACATCTACAACCTGAGCGCGCACACGGCCACCAACGACACCGACGGCGGCGCGCAGGGCCGCGTCATGGTGGACGGAACCATCATCAATACTGGCGGGGGCGCCGGCATCATGGGCATGACCGGCGGTTATGTCGCCGACGTCGCCAACGCCCAGGAGGTCAGCGTACAGATCTCCGGGGGACTGGGCGAGTCGGAAACCGGCGGCGCGACGATCAACATCGTTCCACGCACCGGCGGCAACACGTTCGCGGGCAACTACTTCGTCACCTATACCCAGGGTGACTACAACGCGAATGGCGACCTGCGCGATGGTGGGTTGTTTAGCGGTTCGTGGTTCTCGCAGAACAACGCCCATCATCCCGAAATCAGCAACGGCTATCCGCTCATCAACGACTACGACACGTCGGTCGCGTTCGGCGGACCGATCAAGAAGGACCGCCTGTGGTTCTTCTCTGTGGCGCGCGCCTGGCAGAAGGACGCGTGGAGCCGGCAGCAAGACCGCATCTGGGACAACAAGAACGCGGGCATCTGGGGGCAGAACTACCAGCCGGATCGGTCGACGCCGGCGCTGCAGCTGCTCAACTGGACGCGCAACGCCAACGCGCGCATCACGGCTCAGGCGACGTCGAAAAACAAGGTCAACTTCTTCTGGGACGAGGGATACACCTGCCAGGATCCGTGCGACGGCTCCGTGGCGCCGTGGACGGCGCGAGACGGCTGGTGGTCGGGTCAGGTGCATCCGGCCCGGCTGATCCAAGCGGGGTGGACGAATCCGCTGACGAACGTGATCCTGCTCGAAGCAGGGTTGTCGGCGAACCGGCAACTCTACGACTTCTCACAGCATCGCTACTTCACGCCCAATCCGGACATCCCACGCGTGACTGAATTCGGGACAACCGTTGGTGCGACTCCCGACTTTCCCATCCTCAATGGCACGAACTTCACCGCCAACGGTGTGCCATCGGGACCGTGGGCCGACGGTATCGGCGGCGCGGCGGAGCAGCGACAGCTCAACGACTGGCGGCCGCGTGCCTCGTTCTCGTACGTCACCGGCACGCACAACGCCAAGTTCGGGTACGACGGCGGCTACTTCGCGCAGACTCGGTCCAACAGAACCAACAACGTTCGCCTCGAGTACCGCTACGACACGCCGGCAGCAACCTGCTTCGACGTTGCGAGTCCGTCAGCGTCCACGTGCGGCAACACGAGCCGCTACTACCCGAGCGATCCGTTCAATCAGGCGCGCCGACCGGTGCCCTCGCGAGTCAAAATCAATACCGGCCCTTCCACCATCGATAACCGGGTCGGCTATACCGGCTTCTACGCGCAGGATCAGTGGACGTTGAAGCGGCTCACGTTCAGCGGCGGTGTCCGCTACGACCACGCGTACAGCAACTACCCCTCGACCTGCATTGGCAAGGACGGCAACAGACTCGGCTCCAGCGGCAACGAACCCTATGTCCCCGCGCAGGTTGGTGGGGAGTTTGCCGGACAGCGCAGTTGGTGCACGCCCGAGACCGATGGCGTCTCCTACCACGACGTCACCCCGCGGTGGGCCGTGACGTGGGACGCGTTCGGCAACGGCAAGACGTCGGTCAAGTGGAACATGGGCAAATATCTGTCAGGGGCGGGAATCAACGGTATCTACGCCGACGCCAACCCCGCTCAGCGAACGGCCAACACCTACTGGCGTTCCTGGACCGACGTGAACGGCAACCGCATCGTCGACTGCGATCTGCTCAATTTCAACGCGCAGGACGGAAGCGCGTCGGGCGGGGACATCTGCGGCGGGCCGGGCTCGGTCGTGACAATTCCTGACGCATCCTCTGTAACCGCTGCAAGGAATTACGGGCGCGACCCGCTCAGCCTCGACGCTTCTGGTACGCCGATTGGCCTCCAGACAACACAGTGCGGACGTAGAGAAGCGGGGATCCCGGCCGCTGTCCAAGCGTACTGCGATCAATCCAATCAGAACCTGCTCGACGGACGGGGCAAGCGTCGCTCCGAGTGGCAGTACACTGTCGGTATCCAGCACGAACTCCTGCCGCGCCTGTCTGCGGAGCTGACCTACAACCGCAGGAACTACTCGAACCTGACGGTGACCGATCAGCTCGGGATCGGGTGTGATCGATTCAACGGCGCACAGGACATGCAGGCGTGCCAGGACGGATACCTGAATTTCACGTCAGCGAACTACGGTTTCTTCAATGCCGTTGCGCCAAGCAATCCTGGCCTGCCGGGCGGCGGCGGATACGTGCTCCGTGGACTGGCCAACCAGAACGCGACGCTGCCGCTTTCGCCGGGGTCCGCGGTGACGATCATGGACGCACTCTCGTACAAGTCGAACTTCGTGGACACGAACTTCGTGTGGCGCGGCACCGACAAATGGCACCTTCGCGGCTTGCGCGTCAATGGAGGAACCACCACCGGCCGCGCGGTGCGTGACCAGTGCGGCACCATGCTCGACGGCCCGGACGTCAAGCAACACGACGGCGTGACGCCCTCCTGCAACCCGTATACGCGGTGGGAAACGAACGTCCGCGGCACCGCCAGCTACACGATTCCGAAGATCGACGTGACCGCGAGCACGGTGTTCCAGCGGCGGAACGGCCCCGAGCGGGCCGCGAACCACGCCTTCACCAAGGACCAGGTGACGTGGGAAGCGAGCAGCGCCGCTCGCGCGACGCAGCCGTGCCCGGCCGGCGCGACGGCTGGCCAGGTTGGATGCTTCACCCCGAGTGGCGCCACCGTTACGGCGACGTCGTACACGGTCAACATGCTCAATCCTGGTGAGCTGTACGGCCCCGGTTACACGACCTTCGACCTGAAGCTCGGGAAGAACCTCCGGTTCGCCCGCAAGCGTCTGAACGTCGGTGTCGATATCTACAACCTGTTCAACAAGGAGCAGGTGCTGACTTACCAGGACAACTTCGACACCGTTGACAATCCAGCGACGCCGGTCGTCGAGCAATGGGGACAGGCGACGTCGCTGCTGAGCCCGCGCTTCGCGCGTCTGTCGATCCAGTTCGACTTCTAGGCCACGAAGGGCACGAAGAACACGAAGAAGGCGAAGGGCACAAAGGCCGGTCCTTTCGGACCGGCCTTTTGTGTCTTTAACGACGCATCAGAAGTACGTCTTCAAGCCGGCCGTGAACGCAACCCCCGATGGATCCACTCCGCGAGCGTCGGTGATGGCGTGATACCGCCCTTCACCCTTGAGCGCGACGCTGCGATTGAAGAAGTACTCGACGCCACCGCCGGTGTTGAGGCCGAATCTCGATTCGGTCTCGCCAATCGAGGTACCACCGTTTCGAAACTGCATGAAGTACACGCCAACGCCGGTACCGACGAATGGATGCCAGCGGCCTCCTTCCCAGTTGTAGTTGACATCGAACCTGAGAGGCATCTGCCGCAAC
>Ga0075423_10001768_pt1 | contig 19302 bp, 20 predicted proteins | sample SoiMethybrSBSTD2_FD_80114 | JGI IMG/M metagenome (GOLD analysis project Ga0075423, IMG submission 80114) | Bulk soil microbial communities from a Populus tree surrounding site in Tennessee, USA - Soil MetaG P. TD hybrid SBSTD2 | ecosystem: Environmental > Terrestrial > Soil > Tree plantation...
ATCAAGATCCGGGCGTTCATCAACGGCTGGAACGACCGCTGCCAGCCCTTCGTGTGGACCAAGACCGCCGACCAAATCCTGACGAAAGCCAACCGTAAAACAACTTCAGTTGCAGTCCACTAGGGAGCATGTTCGGCCCCAGCTGATCGCGCACCGTTTCAAGCCGATATCAAGCACCGCCTCCGAACGCCGCCCCGAGCGCGGCATCGGATTGGATACCGCTTTCGGACTCCTCAGATCTTTGCCCAGACATCCGGTGTGCCCCATCAGTGCGGCACACCGACTCATCGCTAGATCGTTGCGATTCGTCCATTTTCAAGATGCACATTTGTGCGTGGACAGTTCTCTTTCGGGCTGAATTAATAGTGAGTTGGAGTTTGCGATGAGCGACAAACAGCTGAACATTTCCAGGGCGACGCATGACCGGATTCGTATATGACAACTTGACAATGGCGCTTATCACGCTGACCGCCGACGGACGCAGAAGCATCTGCACCGACACCGCAGTGGAGGATCTTTTCTTGTCCGAAGATGCTACGGAGCGCAGCCTCGCAACCCAGCTATGCCGCCTGTGCCCTGTTCAAGCTGAGTGCCTCGCAGCAGCCATAGCCAACGGGGAACGATTCGGCGTATTCGGCGGACGCGACTTCACCAACGCAACACCCACAGAGGTTGCATGACAGATCTGCTCCCAGTGTCTCGGGTTCTTGTGCATGGCTCTTTCACCAGCAACCCTCGCAGGCCCGCGCGGGTCAGTGCTCCAGGAGCACATTCCAAGATCTAGACCTGACCCTAATCCGGTTTTGGGGCACCAAGACCGCTGACGAGTAGTCGGCCGTGCCAGACGCCGCTCTCATGCCTGCTCGTAAAGACGACCTTGGGCACGGCACCAATACGGCGTACGGGGAAGTTAGTTCGCCGATCCAGTAGTACTTGCGATGTGGTCGCACGCTGGCGAGATTGATTGGTGGGTAAACGAGCGACGGCCGGGTCCGGAGTGGTTGGACGCAAGCGGTGCGGACCGTAAGCAGCGGTGGATTAGGCCGCCGATCTTCGACGGCAGCACGGCACCGGTCACGCTGATGATCACATCGAGCCACGCGTGGCCCTCATGGCGCAATCTCAGGTGGCACTCAGACAGACGGTGTGACGGTTGATGCTGCGCATTTTGCCCGGCCCACTACCCCCGATTCCAAATTAACCGCCGACGAAATACAACTGAGCGGTCGGTGCCACTGCCCCTCCACGAGGGATCCGGTCGGCACCGTCGCGGCCTATATGAGATCGCTGAACATCCCGAGGGCAACACATGACCGGATTCCTGTATGACAACTTGACAATGGCGCTTATCAACCTGCCCGCCCAAGGCCGGAGAAGCGTCTGCAGCGACACCGCAGTAAAGGATTTTTTCTTGTCGGAGGACGTTGAGGAGCGAAGCCTCGCATCGCGACTATGCCGCTTGTGCCCCATTCGAGCTGAATGCCTCGCAGCAGCCATAGCCAACGGGGAACGATTCGGCGTATTCGGCGGGCGCGACTTCACGCAGCCGCCAACCGGAGAGGTCGCATGAAAGACCTGCTCAACCTCATCCGACCCAAGCTCACGGCTTCGGTCATAGAACCGCAGCAAGATCGACCGGTGCCAGCCGCACAGCTGCAGTAGCGATCACACTCGGCTTGCTCGGCCACCTGAGGATCACGACGGCGGTTCCGTTGGTTTCGATCAGCTCTACGGTGATTGCTTCGGTGTTTGGTGATCTGAGCGCCGGCAAGCTCGATTACTTTGGACATTGCGGCTCGCTCTTAACCGCTGAGATCCTCAGCCGGTCGGGTGTAGGCCAGTTGCGGGCATATTTGCCAGTGCGTGGTTTTGCTCGCCTAATTGATCTTGTTCTGCCTCTCCCGTTCAACTCGTTCCACTTCAGTTGCTGTGTCGGCATGCGTTCGGTGCACGAAACAAGGCACCTACTGCCGAGTAACAGAGCCTTCGTCAGGCATACGAAGCAGCGCATCCACGAAGTGGCGCTGCCGGCATCTGCTAAGACATCAACGTGCCGCCGCCGCGGCGATCCGCTGAGGCTAGGCTGTGGCCCGGCACCGTAGGGGCCCGACCGCGTTCGGCGAGACACCGCGAGCGACACCAGGACCACCCAAACATCAGCACGAAATAAGGAGTCCTCAGCAGCCATGTCGACCTCCGTAACCCTCCCAGCACTGGGCGAGAGCGTCACCGAAGGAACCGTCAGCCGGTGGCTCAAGCAGGTGGGTGACACTGTCGAAGCCGACGAGCCGCTACTCGAGGTGTCAACGGACAAGGTCGACACTGAGATTCCCTCCCCTACCTCGGGCGTGCTGTTGGAGATCAAGGCGCAGGAGGATGAGACCGTCGCAGTCGGCGCGGTACTCGCCGTGATCGGCGAGCCGAACGAGGCAGACGGCGGGTCTGCGCCGGCAACTGAGTCGCCCGCAGAGGAGACTGCCGACGAGGCAGCCACGCCCCAGGCTGAAGAATCCGCTCGGCAGCCTGAAGAGGCTCAACAGGCCGAAGACCAGCAAGCCGACGAGGGTCAACAGGTCGAGGAGCCTAGAGGAGAAGAGGCACAGCCGGCGGCCCAAGAGGCGGCACCGACGACGGAACCCGAGCAGCCGCAAGAAACCAGCGAGGCTGAGCCGGCTGAAGCAGCCCGGAGCGGAGGTGGGAATGGCACTTCTGGGGCGACCCAAGTCACCCTCCCGGAATTGGGCGAGAGCGTTACCGAGGGAACGGTAAGTCGCTGGCTGAAGCAGGTCGGTGATTCTGTCCAGGCCGATGAGCCGCTGTTGGAGGTTTCGACCGACAAGGTTGACACCGAAATTCCTTCTCCGGCGACCGGCACGTTGCTCGAGATTCGGGTGCAAGATGACGAGACAGTCGGTGTAGGCGCGGTCCTTGCGGTGATCGGGCAGGCAGAGAGTGCAGCGCCACCAGAGGCGCCCGAGCAAGCACGTGAGGCTGCGCCAGAGCCCGAGCCCGAACAGGAACCCCAGCCGCAGCAGGAAGCAGAGAAACAAGCGGAACCCGAGACACAACCGGAACCCCAGACACAGCCGGAACCGGAACCCGAGCCAGAGCCAACAGTTGCTGAACCGAGCGCGCGGGAAGACGCTCGTCCAGAAGGAGACGGCAGCGGAGGGGCTGCAGGTACGACGGCACCGGCACCTACGACAACACAGAGCGATTCGGACACCACGTATGTGACGCCGCTGGTACGCAAGCTAGCCAAAGAGCATGGCGTCGATCTCGGATCGCTCAACGGGACCGGTGTCGGCGGCCGGATCCGCAAGCAAGACGTACTAGCCGCCGCTGAGGCTGCGAAGCAGGCCGCTGCCGCCCCGGCGCCGGAGGAACCGGAGGAGCCAGCGGCCTCCGCTCCAGCACCCGCGGCCGAGGTCAGCACCCTGCGCGGCACCACGGAGAAGATGTCGCGGTTGCGCCAGACGATCGCCAAGCGCATGGTGGAGTCCCTTCAGGTTGCCGCCCAGCTGACCGCCACAGTTGAAGTGGATATGACAGCCATCTCGCAGATCCGCGCGACGGTCAAGGATGACTTCAAAAAGCGCGAGGGCGCGACACTGTCCTACCTGCCCTTCATCGCCAAGGCTGCCGTCGAGGCCTTGAAGGAATATCCGAAGGTCAACGCCACCATTGACACCGAAGAACGGACCATCACCTATCTGGATGCCGAGCACCTCGGCATCGCGGTGCAGACCGAGAGAGGTCTGCTGGTCCCGGTGATCAAGGATGCCGGGGATTTGAGCATTGCCGGCTTGGCGAAGCGGATCAGTGACCTGGCAGCGCGGACTCGGCAGAACAAGGTGACGCCCGACGAATTGACCGGCGGCACGTTCACCATTACCAATTACGGCTCCGCGGGCGCATTGCTGGACACCCCGATAATCAACCAGCCACAGGTGGCGATTCTGGGAACCGGTGCGCTGGTCAAACGTCCGGTAGTGATCTCCGATTCGCGGCTGGGCGAGGTCATTGCGATCCGCGACATGATGTACCTGTCGCTGTCTTACGATCATCGGTTGATCGACGGCGCCGAAGCGGCCCAGTTCCTCAGCACCCTCAAAGCGCGCCTTGAGGAAGGTGACTTCGGCGCAGAGTTTGGGATCTGACAACCATGAAGGTCGTCGTTGTCGGCGCCACGGGAAACGTCGGGACCAGCGTCGTCGAAGCGCTCGCAGCCGACTCCACGGTTACCGAGATCGTCGGGGTTGCCCGGCGGACTCCGGCGTCATGGCAGCCGGCGAAGACGCGGTTTGAAGCAGCGGACGTTCGAAAGCCTGAGATCGTGCAACATCTTCAGGGCGCTGACGCCCTGGTTCTGTTGTCGTGGGCTTTCCAGCCCACGCACCGACCGATGTCAACGTGGGACGTCAACGTGCTCGGCAGCATGAACGCGCTGGACGCAGCGGCCGATGCCGGGATTCGAACAGTCGTCTATGCGTCATCCCTGGCCGCCTACTCGCCGGGACCGGGCAGGCATGTGGACGAAAGCTGGCCGACCCATAGCATGCCAACCGCGGCGTACGGGCGGGAGAAGGCTTACCTTGAGCGCTTTCTCGACGCTTACGAGTTGCGCCACCCAGAAATTCGGGTCGTCCGGATGCGTACCAGTTTCATCTTCAAACGATCCTCGGCCAGCGAGCAGCGGCGGATATTCGCCGGACCGCTAATCCCGCGTGCGTTGCTCCGTCCAGGCCGCTTGCCCGTCGTCCCGCTGCCGGCTGGCCTGCGGTTCCAAGCCATGCATGGCAACGACGCCGGCGAGGCCTACCGGCTGGCGCTGCTGAGCGATGCCCGCGGCGCTTACAACGTCGCTGCGGATCCGATCATTGATGGCGAAGCACTCGGCAAACTGCTGGAAGCAAGGGCCGTGCAGGTTCCAACACGAGCCGCCGCAGCCGCTATGGCGGGCGCGTGGCGGTTGCGCGTCATCCCCTCGGACGAGTCGCTGCTCAATCTGTTCCTATCGCTCCCAACACTCGACACCGGACGCATCCGTAATGAGTTGGGCTGGCAGCCGCAATGCTCCGGAGGCAACGCGCTGCGTGAGGTCATGCAGGCGATGGCCGAGGGCGCCGGTGGTCCCACCCCGCCGCTGCACCCCACCAGCGACAGGACACCTACCTCATGAACACCCCATGAAGTGGTTGCTTGCAGGTGCATCCGGTTACCTGGGCACAGCGCTCAGAGTGCGCCTGGCAAGCGACGGAGAGCAGGTCGTCAGGCTGGTACGCCGTGAACCGGCAACGTCCACCGAGTTCCGCTGGGATCCGGACGTAGGCGAAATGGATATGGCGGCGTTTGAGGACGTTGATGTGGCCGTCAACTTGGGTGGCGTTCCTGTCGCCCCGCTGCCATGGACCCAGTCGCGACGAGAGCAAATCCTCAGATCACGAGTCAATACCACGAGCACCATCGCACGAGGCCTAGCCGAGCAGGCCAGCAGCCGAGCGCTGACACTCATCCAGGCAAGCGGAATAGCCCGTTACGGCGCTACTTCTGGAGCCGAGCCATACACCGAGCAGTCACCGGCAGCGGCCGATTTCCTAGCCGAGGTAACAACGAAGTGGGAGGCCGCCACCCAGCCGGCAGCCGACGCCGGCGTACGGGTTGTGATCTTCCGCACCAGCCCTGTGATGGGCGCGGGCGGTGGCCCGCTGGCACCGATGAAGCTGGCCTGGTGGTCCGGGCTCGGGGCCGTCGTGGGCGAGGGTAGTCAACGGATGCCCATGATCAGTCTCCGGGACTACCTTGCGGTCGTGCACTGGGCGGTAACTAATGATCACGCCTCCGGGCCGTACAACCTGACACTTCCGCAGCCGACAACAAACGCTGAGTTCACTGACGCCCTAGCCAACGCGATGCACAGACCTCGGTTCCTTCGGGTACCGGCTTCGGTGATCCGGACGGCCCTCGGCGAGCTGGCAGGTCAGATCGTCGGAGACATGTATGCGATTCCGAAACGACTAACCGAGGATGGCTTCGTCTTCAGCGATCCCACGGTTGAGGACGTTGTCGCCTCCGCGCTCGGATCAGCAGGACGACACTAGACTCGGCGCCATGGCAGTGCAGTTCCTTGATCTTGGGCTGGGTCGCGAACATCGCGACTACCAGGAAACCTGGGACCTGCAGCGCGCCATTCATGCCGAGGTGTCGGCCGGGACTCGACCGGATACGGTGCTGCTTCTGGAGCACGCCAGTGTGTATACCGCTGGTAAGCGCACCGAGCCTCAGGAACGGCCTGTCGATGGGACGCCGGTCGTCGATGTCGACCGCGGCGGTAAGATCACCTGGCACGGGCCTGGGCAGCTGGTGGGTTACCCGATCGTGCGGCTGCCTGAGGCGGCTCTTGTCGTTGACTATGTACGACGACTGGAAGAGGCCATGATCGCGATGCTTGGCGAGTACGGCCTCGGCACCGGTCGCATCCGTGGTCGGTCGGGGGTTTGGCTTGCCGCGGATGATCACCGGCCGGAGCGCAAAATAGCTGCCATTGGCGTTCGCGTTGCGGCTGGTACGACAATGCACGGACTTGCGCTCAACGTCGATCCCGATCTCTCCGCGTTCGGTCTCATCATCCCGTGTGGATTGACCGGTGTAGGCGTGACATCAATGGCTGCTGAGCTGGGCCATCAGGTGATGATCACCGATGTGGCACAGGCGCTCATCCCGCAGTTGCGGCGCTACCTGGCTTTCGAGGAATACGTCCAGTCCCCTGACATTGGATCCGCACCAGACCCGGCCCTTCCCAGGGTCACAGTCGGTGCCGCGTGACGAGCTGACGTCGGCCAGCGGAGCTCACCGTCGGGCCGTCGTCGCGCCGCCAGTCGACTATGCCATTGAGGCGTACAGCCTGAAAAAGGTGTATCGGACCAGGCATGGCAAACAAGCGGCCGTCGACGGGCTGGACCTGCGAGTGCCGGTAGGCGGAGTCCACGGCTTTCTCGGTCCCAATGGCTCCGGCAAAACAACCACAATCAGGATGCTGCTGGGACTGACCGCCGCGGACTCTGGTCACATCCGGATCTTCGACCATGAGGTGCCACTTGCGATCAACGAGATCATCGACCGGGTTGGCGCGATCGTGGAGCAGCCCAAGTTCTTCCCGGCATTCTCGGGGCAGAGGAACCTCGAGCTGCTGGCCCAGGCCATCGGAGCCCCGCGCCGCCGCGTCGATGCGGTACTGCAGGGTGTGGGCTTGGGCCGTCGCCGGGAAGACAAGTTCCGCAGCTATTCATTGGGGATGAAACAGCGCCTTGCGATCGCCGCCACGCTGCTGAAAGATCCTGACCTGTTGATCTTCGACGAGCCAACCAACGGCCTCGACCCAGCCGGCATTCACGAGATTCGCATGATGATGCGGAACCTGGCCCGCCGTGGCAAAACCGTCTTGGTATCCAGCCACATCCTCAGCGAGGTGCAGCAGATCGCCGACACGGTCACCATCATTGGCCGTGGTCGGTTGCTCGCCGAGGGCAAGGTCAGCGACATCCTTGCCGCCGACGGACAGCTATCCGTACGAGTTGGCGTGTCGGACCATCTGCGCGCCACTGAGATCCTCTCCGCCTCGGGCTTCACGGTCGAACCGCTGCAGGAGCGCCAGCTCAAGGTCAGTTCCAGCAACCGCGAACTTGACCCCGCGGTCGTTAACCAGGTGCTGGCAGATCATGACTTGTACGTCTCCGAGCTGGTCCCCATCCAGCCGGATCTTGAATCAGTGTTTCTGAATCTGACTGCTGGAGATCAGCGGCCGTGAGCCGGCTTGTGTGGGCCGAAGTCACGAGGTTGCTGAGCCGGCGGTTCACCGGCATCGCTCTAGTGGTGTTGCTGCTCGGGCTCGGCGGATACCAGCTCGTGGTCAACGAGTCATTGTCACCACTGACCGACGAACAGCTCGCCGCCGCGCAGGGGTCGTACGAGCAATCGCACAAGGACTGGGTCGACAACCACAAGAAGTACGAGCAGAACTGCCGCGAGACTGGTGGCACACCGGAGGAGTGCGCCATACCGGAGCCCAGGCTGAATGACTTCACCGTGGAACCAACGCCCTTCAGCCAGGCCGCACGGACGGCACTCAGTATGTCGACGGTATTAGTCTCGCTGGCCGCTTTCATGATCGCCGCCAGCTTCATCGGCGCCGAGTACAGCTCTGGCTCGATCTCCACCTGGCTGACTTTTGTGCCGCGCCGCGGCGCCGTCTTCTGGTCAAAACTCCTTACCGTGATCGGTTTTGCGGCGCTGCTTGCCGCAGTGAGCAGCGCGTTGGTGCTCGCCGCGACCCTCGTGCTGGCCAGGCTGCACGGTGCTCATGTCGAGTTACTTCGCGATCTTGCCGCGATGGCAGCACGCAGCGTTCTTGTCGCCGTTGGACTGGCTGTTCTCGGATTCTGCCTCGGTCTGATGACTCGCCACACGGCCGGCGCCATAGGCGTCCTACTTGCGCTGGTCGTTGTCTCGTTTGTCCGGATCGGGCCTTTGAACTCGCTGGCTTGGGCGCAGCGCATTACGCCGTGGACTCCGGATGGAAACTTGGCAGCGATCGTCGCCCGCGGCTACAGGTACTACATGCCGGTGGAGAAACTCACTCCGGAGGGCGTCAATGTCGAATTCACCCAGCACAGTCTGAGCCTGGCCCACGGGGCCACCTATTGGGCGATTCTGCTCTTGGTGCTCGTAGCGAGCTCATTATTGATCTTCCGCCGCCGGGAAGTGCTCTGACATCAGGCTGCCACTAGGCTGGGACGGTGACCATCGCTCCCGAAGGCCGCAAGCTGCTGCGTCTGGAAGTTCGCAACGCCAGCACGCCGATCGAGAAGAAGCCGTCCTGGATCAGGACGACGGCGCGGCTGGGGCCCGAGTACCGCGAGCTGCACGAGCTGGTCAAAAGCCAGGGCTTGCACACTGTCTGCCAAGAAGCGGGATGCCCGAACATCTTCGAATGCTGGGAGGATCGCGAGGCCACCTTCCTCATTGGCGGAGATGTCTGCACCCGCAGGTGCGATTTCTGTCAGATCGACACCGGCAAACCAGCCACCTTCGATGCAGGGGAACCGGTCCGGGTCGCCGAGTCGGTGCAGAAGATGGAGCTTCGCTATGCAACGGTCACCGGTGTGTGTCGCGATGATCTTGCCGATGAGGGCGCCTGGCTTTACGCGGAGACCATCCGCAAGATTCATGAGCTCAATCCCGGCACCGGCGTCGAAATGCTGGCACCGGACTTCTCAGGAAACCATGAGTACCTGAATCAGATCTTCGAGACCGAGCCAGAGGTCTTCGCACACAATGTTGAGACCGTCCCGCGCATCTTCAAGCGGATTCGACCGGGGTTCCGATATGAGCGATCACTTGATGTGTTGCGCGCATCACGCACGGCCGGTCTCGTCACAAAATCCAATCTGATCCTCGGCATGGGCGAATCCCGTTCCGAGATCAGTGAAGCGCTTCGGGACCTGTACGACGCCGGTGTGGAGATTGTCACGATCACGCAGTACCTGCGACCATCTCCTCGTCATCATCCGATCGAGCGCTGGGTTAAGCCTGAGGAGTTCGTCGAGCTCGCGGACGAGGCAACTGCCGTCGGTTTCGCTGGCGTGATGAGCGGACCCCTCGTACGCTCCTCATATCGTGCCGGTCGCCTGTACCGTCAGGCACTGCAAAACCGCCAGGCTCTGTCGAAGAGCGCTTCGGCGGTCTAGGCAGCCAGCACACAGAATCAAGAGCGGAAAGTGAGTGGCAATGGCTGACGCGGCGGCCAAGAACGCTAAGACCGGCGCCAAGGACCCGAAGGCCGCGGCCAAGGATGCAAAGGTTCAGGCCAAGGCCGCGAAGAAAACGGAGAAGGCCCGCAAGAAGGCAAGCAACGATCCGAAGGATATGGGCCGATTTCGGCAGCTGATTCGGGCTTATCAGGTCACCCATGAGTACGACCGAGCGCTGCCGTACATCTTGCTCGGCGCCTTCTTATTGCCAATCGCGATCGCGGTGGTCATTGGCTTTCTCTGGGGCCACGTCTTCAATCTGGTCTTGATCGGGCTCGGGCTCGGGCTCTTGGCGGCGATGGCTCTATTGGTTCGCCGCGCAAAGCGGGCCACCTACAAGCGCTACGCGGGAAAGACAGGCTCTGCCGAAGTCGCCTTGTCGATGCTGCCCAAGAAGTGGATCTCTTCGCCGGTCATTGCGGCCAATCGCAACCGTGATGTGGTGCATCGCACAGTTGGCCCCGGTGGACTCGTGTTGATCGGTGAGGGCGAAACTGGCCGGGTACGCCAACTTCTCGCCAGCGAGGTGAAAAAGCACGAGAGGGTCGCGTACGGGATCACCGTGACGACGATCGTGATGGGCAACAAAGAGGGCCAAGTGCCGCTGGATAAGCTCGCCGACCACATTCGCAAACTGCCGAAGGTGCTTCAGGCGTACCAGATCACCGACATCAAGCAGCGGCTGCGCGCCCTTGACGCACTCCGTCCGCCGGTGCCGATTCCCAAGGGCCCGATGCCGACGAGCCCGCGCCAGGTAAAGGGCGCCCGCCAGGCGATGCGCGGACGCTGACTCGGCTCCTCGCCTAAGTGTCCGACCGCGTTATTGATCAATGGTGAATTTGATCAACGCCGAACTCGTCACGATGAGTTATGGCACTCATACCCTGCTCGATAGTGTCAGTCTCGGCTTGGACCGCGGCGAGGTTGTTGGGATCGTCGGCCGCAATGGAGCAGGAAAGACCACCCTGCTGCAGATTCTGGCCCGGAGGCTTACGCCGGACAGCGGCCGCGTGATCCACACCAGAAACCTGACGATCGGCTCCTTGGAGCAGACTGACGACAACGGAGCAGACGCCTCCGTACGCGACCTCATCGTCGGCGGCGCGCCAGACCATGTTTGGGCTGCCAATCCCGGAACCCGGGCGATCGTCGGGCACTTGCTGGCCGATGTCGATCTTGATGCACCAGTCAGCAGCTTGAGTGGTGGAGAGCGTCGCAGAGTGGTGCTGGTAGAACTGCTGCTTGGCGATCACGACCTGTTGATCTTGGATGAGCCAACGAACCATCTCGATGTGGAAGCAATCGATTGGCTGGCCAAGCATTTGAATGATCTTCGAGCAGCCGCTGTTGCGATGTTGATCGTCAGCCACGACCGCTGGTTCCTCGATGCCGTCTGTAGCCGGATTTGGGAGGTACACGACGGCCGTGTCGACGCGTACGACGGCGGCTACGCGGCGTATGTGCTGGCACGGGCCGAGCGTGAACGCCAGGCGACCATGATGGCTACCCGGCGGAAGAACTTGCTTCGCAAGGAGCTGGCTTGGCTACGACGGGGACCCCCGGCGCGTACGTCCAAGCCCAGGTTCCGACTCGATGCGGCCGCCGCGCTGATCGCAGATGAGCCTGAGGCGCGGGATCGGCTGCAGTTGCAACAATTCGCCACAGTCCGATTGGGCAAGGACGTTTTCGATCTTGACCGGGTGGGCGTGACTCTGGGCGGCTGTCCCCTACTTCGGGATGTCTCCTGGTCTATCGGGCCGGGCATGCGGATTGGTGTCATCGGCGTCAACGGCTCCGGCAAGACGACTTTGTTACGGCTACTGGCTGGTGAAATCGCGCCGAGTGCCGGCACCGTCAAACGCGGCAAAACGCTTCGCATCGGATATCTCAGCCAGCTGCCAGACCACGTCAAGGGCACCGACCGGGTGCTTGAGTCGGTCGATCGGGTACGTCGGCAGGCGCGGCTTGCCACAGGTGCCGAAGCCAGTGCCCGGTCACTGCTGGAGGATTTCGGATTCACTGGCGACCGCCTGACAGCCCGGATCGACGAGCTCTCCGGCGGCGAACGGCGGCGGCTCCACATTCTCCGCTTGTTGCTCGATGAGCCGAACGTGCTGCTGCTGGACGAGCCCACCAACGACCTCGATATTGAGACCTTGACGGTGATCGAGGACTATCTGGACCGCTGGCCCGGCACCCTGCTTGTCGTTACCCATGATCGCTACTTCTTGGAGCGGGTATGCGATGTCAGCTATGCCTTGATGGGTGACGGCTCATGTGTGCTGCTTCCGGGCGGTGTTGATCAGTACCTGGCGTCGAGGCGTGACCGGCCGGCTGAAGTTCCGGCCGCAACAGCATCCATCAAGGGTCAATCGGCATCACCGAGCGCGGCGACCCGACAGGCCAAGAAGGACCTCGCGCGCATCGAACAACAGATCGACCGACTCGACCGCCAACTCACAGCACTGCATGAGCAGATGGCAGCTTCGGCAAGTGATTACCAGCAACTGACCGCGCTACAGCGCGAGCTGGATGTGATCACTGCTAACAAGGATGAGCTGGAGCTTGCTTGGCTAGAGGCGGCCGATATCGCTGGTTCCTGACTCGGTGATCTAGGTTGGGCCGCATGGAGACTGCGTTGCAGCAGCTCGTCGCCACTCTGGGTGACGCCGTACGCACTGATCCCGTGACCTGCGAGAACTACCGCTTCGACTGGTCTCGCGATCCAACGGCTGGAATCCCTATCGCAGTCGCCCGCCCGGCTGATGCGGCCGGGGTTCAGACCGTCATCCGCTGGGCAGCCGACCATCGGGTACCCGTTGTGCCGCGCGGTGCTGGCAGTGGTCTATCGGGTGGATCATCAGCGGTTTCGGGAAGCATTGTCGTCAGCTTGGAACGCATGCGCTCGATCGAGATCGATACGGCCGCCAGGGTTGCCATTGTCGAGCCGGGAGCCTTCAACGCCGACGTGAAGTCGGCCGCAGCCCAGCATGGTCTGTGGTATCCACCGGATCCGTCTTCGTACGAGATCTGCTCGATCGGCGGGAACATTGCGACCAATGCCGGCGGACTGTGCTGTGTGAAGTATGGCGTCACGACCGACTACGTCCTGGGACTTGACGTCGTACTCGCCGACGGAACCCTGATCACCCTGGGTGGCAAGCGGATCAAGGATGTTGCCGGACTCTCGCTCGTCAAACTCTTCGTCGGCAGTGGAGGCACTCTCGGCATCATCACTCGCGCCATCCTCCGCCTGATACCGGCCCAGGGAACTCGATCGACTCTGGTCGCGTACTTCCCCACCGTGCAGGCAGCCGCCGACACCGTCGTGGCGATCGGTAACAAACTGCGCGCCTCCATGATGGAGCTGATGGATCAGACCTCGATCAATGCCGTCGAGGATTACCGCAAGATGGGACTCGACCGCTCTGCCGGTGCGATGCTCATCGCCCAGTCCGACGCGCCGGGTGCCGCATGTACGGCGGAGATCGAGTTCATGGAGGCTGCCTGCAGCACGGCCGGCGCCAAAGAAGTCTTTGTGACCAGCGATCCGGAGGAGGGCGAACTCTTTGTTGAGGCTCGCCGCGCTGCGTTTCCAGCGATCGAGGCCCGCGGCTCGATCCTGCTGGAGGACGTCGGTGCACCAGTGCCGCAACTACCACAGCTGCTCTCAGGCATCGCTGCCTTGGCGGAGCGGTACGACGTCGAGATTCCGGTAGTCGCTCACGCCGGTGATGGAAACACTCACCCGATCATCGTCTTCGATCGTGGAGACGAGGAGTCGCAGGAACGGGCTTATCTTGCGTTCCACGAGATCATGCAACTGGCAATCCAGCTCGGCGGAACCATCACCGGTGAACATGGAGTGGGCCGAGCCAAGAAGGCCGCCCTGCCGGATCAGCTTGGTCCCGACGTAATGGCGCTAACTCACAAGATAAAGAACGCCGTCGACCCGCTTGGCATCCTCAACCCAGGAGCTATTTTCTAGTTACCCGCTGTCACTCGTCGGCAGAAAAAGTGTGGGCGAGTGACGCATTCTCGGGCCTCAAAGTTGCCACTCACCCACACTTTTCGACAGTCAGAGGGCTCGCTTCCAATGGCGCTGGGCCCGCGCTCGACCGGCCGGCCGAAAAAGCGAGTCATTCAACAGCGCCTCCCACCGCGTAAGGTGTCGCGGATCCCAGCGGCGGCCCAGGAGGCGGTCAGCGCTGGCGATGATGGAGGCGCCTTCGTGAAGTAGCTGGGCCGAGGTGAAGCCCATCCGGTTGGCAGTCGATCTCGACGAGTCGGCGATCTCGAGCCAGGTCGCTGCGGTGAGTCTGACGCTCACGATGTCCGTCTCCGTCGTACTCGTGAATTCGTCGAGTACCGACCAACCACAGGTCGGCCCGAGCGACGAAGCGGCCCCATTGATCAAAGATCTCTTTTTGCGGCTCGACACGGATGCCGGCCGCCTGATGCAGAACTCGCATGACCGATTCCCACGGGGATTCACTGCGATCGTCCAGAAGCGGCAACACCGCTCGGAGGCGAGGAGCGCCACGTCGTTGCTGTGCGGCGGTGGCTTCGAGTTCCTCCACGGTGCAGTCGCCGGTACGCAACGCAGAGTCACCGAGAATCACCAAGTCAAGGATTCCCAGGTCACGGGCCGCGGCAAGCAATGTTTCGGCACCGGTCGTGATCTTGAAACCGTTGACTGTCACAGACGGCACCGGGCGACGATGGCGGCACACGAGTAAGCCTTTCCGATGGGGGTACCGTTCCCCGATGGGCACTGCGGCGAAGACAGGGTGAGGAACCGACTGAGGAAGCCACCAACCTCTGAGTTCAGCGGCAGTGAGCGAAGTGAATGCGGCACACTTTGGCAGCACCAGCCCCCAACCACGGAGAACGTCGATCAGTGTGCGTGCGCGCGGAATGTAGAGCCCGCGAGAAAGCTGCTCCCATTGGCGTTGCCGCGTCCTCCCGCTGAAGGGTTCTGCCGCCGTCTTCGAATTAGCTGGCGCCACACAGGGAGCATGCGTTTGCGAGGTCTACATCGATCGGCCCTGATGGAATCTGTGGATAGACCTGGGCTCGTCAACAGCTGCAGAAACTGTGGGCGAATGGCAACTTTCCGGCGCGGAGATGTGTTACTTGCCCACAGTTTCTCAACGCCCGTACGAGATGATCACCGCCGGTTGATGACTACGGTGCCCGCTGCAAGATCTTGAAGACCGCGCCGATCTGTCGAAATGACCAAGGCCGGCAGCGCGAGCGACACCAAGAATGCCCGCAGCAGCGCTCGCGGCAGGCCAAGCGGCTTGACATCGAGCCGCACTACGGCAATGCGGCTCAGCAGCTGCCCAAAACTGCCGCCAGCCAGCCAAGACAGCACCGTGGATTCGACGAAGAAGACTGTCAAGATCATCCAGGCCCGCCAACCACCTCCGGTGAGGACCCCAGTCCCAAAGAGGCCAACCGCGACCGCCATGCAGGCGGCCCAGTCGATGATCAAGGCGCCAATCCGCGCTCCCCAGCTCGCCAGAGATCCGCGACCCTCGGATGGCAGGCCGAGACGCTGACCGGGATAGGCTTCGCTCTCCGAAGCCGTATCCGGAGCGTTCTCCACCACGTGGCCGAGGCTACCTGTCGCGTACGCCGGGTGCGCGTTTCCGTGCCTGCCGAGGCCGTGTTACATGTGTGAAACAGTTGTGCAACTGGACAGAAATCGCATCTCCATTAGGCTCTCGAAAACAACCGAGCGCGGAACTGGAAAGATCCGCATTCGTCCAGCATTGCCTGCTCAGCGTGGAGTACGCTCCGGCTGCTCAACGTTGAGCGGGATTGTCCATTTGCGTGCCTTCCAGCGCGTAACCACACCGTGTGCCAAAGGCACGTTTACCTCACCGGAGGACAGATGTTCCAAGGAGCCGACGACCTGTTGGCCTATGTCAAGGATGAGGGCATCGAGTTCATCGACATTCGCTTCTGCGATCTGCCCGGCATCATGCAGCACTTCACGGTCCCGGTGGGCAGCTTCGGCCCTGAGTTCTTCGAGGATGGTGTCAACTTCGACGGTTCGTCGATCCGCGGCTTCCAGAAGATCCACGAGTCCGACATGGCCCTCTTTCCGGACCCCAGCACGGCCTTCGTTGACCCGTTCCGGACGGCGAAGACGCTGGCCGTCAACTTCTTTGTCCATGACCCGTTGACCAAGGAACCGTACAGCCGCGACCCTCGCAACATCGCGCGCAAGGCAGAGAGCTATCTGGCCTCGACCGGCGTCGGCGACACCGCATACTTCGCACCTGAGGCCGAGTTCTACATGTTCGACGACGTGCGGTTCGAGACCAAGCAGCAGACCGGCTATTACGCAATCGACTCAGTGGCCGGCGCCTGGAATACGGGCCGGATCGAAGATGGTGGCAACCGCGGCTACAAGGTCCGCTACAAGGGTGGTTACTTCCCGGTGCCCCCGGTCGACCACTTCGCCGACCTTCGCGACGCTATCGTCAAGAATCTCGAAACCTCAGGTCTCAAGGTGGAGCGAGCGCACCATGAGGTCGGTACTGCGGGCCAAGCCGAGATCAACTACCAGTACGCCACCATGCTGACGGCCGGCGACAACCTGCAGAAGTACAAGTACATCGTCAAGAACACTGCCTGGGCGGCCGGGAAGACGGCGACCTTCATGCCGAAGCCGATTTTTGGTGACAACGGGTCGGGCATGCACGTTCATTCCTCGATCTGGAACGAGGGTGAGCCGCTTTTCTACGACGAGGCCGGCTACGGCGGCCTGTCCGATGTCGCGCGCTGGTACATCGGCGGCATCCTCGAGCACGCTCCATCGCTGCTGGCCTTCACCAATCCAACGGTGAACTCCTTCCACCGTTTGGTTCCTGGTTTCGAGGCGCCGGTCAATCTGGTTTACAGCTCGCGCAACCGCTCGGCCGCGATGCGGATCCCGATCACCGGATCCAACCCGAAGGCCAAGCGGGTCGAGTTCCGTTGTCCTGATCCCTCCTCTAATCCCTACCTGGCATTCGCGGCCATCCTGCTCGCTGGGGTGGACGGAATCTTGAACAAGACGGAGCCAGCAGCACCGATCGACAAAGACCTCTACGAACTTCCACCGGAGGAACACGCCTCGGTGCAGACGGTTCCCGACAGCTTGGATGGAGTGCTGGCCAACCTGGAAGCCGATCATGATTATCTGCTCGCCGGTGACGTGTTCACGCCCGATCTGATCGAGACCTGGATCGAGTTGAAGCGCGAAGACATCGACGCTGTACGGCTCCGCCCGCATCCGCATGAGTTTGAGCTCTACTACGACGTCTGATTCCGGTCGTTCGCCGAAACCCCCAGATTCACGCGTGGATCCGGGGGTTTCGCGCTTCTCGGGGAGACTCGATCGGAACCGGATTCCGCAGGGATTCCGCAGGAGATCCGCTCCAGATATATCGCCGACCAGGCCGCTGGCCGGGGCGACGATCGTTTGTACCGGTCGAAAGTCCGCCCGTCGTGATCGGCGCTACTGGCACTGCGGCCATCCTGCGCTGCCTACTGCTCCATGATTCGAAAGCCTGCATACGCGTGTCGCAAGCCGATCATCTAGCGGGTCGCCTGCAGTTCGAGGCGTTCGCAGTGAGTCATTTCAGGGCAGGCCGGCGCGATCGAATTCCTGTTGGAGCCGTGGCCGACGGCGGTGTGTCTCGCGGAGGTCGGCGATGAGCTCGTCAACTCCGGCCGCCTCGGCTGACCCGCTGGCCAGCTTGCGCATTTTCGCCAACCGACGAGCGGCGATCCGGTAATGCTGCGCCCCCGCCTGGGTCAGTTGGTTGTCGACGAGCTGGGCGTGAACCGGCAGCACGGCGAGCGGGTCGATCTTCTCGTACGCCATGGCCAGCCGCTCCCACACATCGTCGCTGTCGAGGCCGAGTGAGTTCGCCAGGTTCCAGGCGAACTTGACCTCCTTGAGGGTGAGCAGCGCGAAGAGCACAGCGTCGCGTGGGCTTGCGGTCAAGGTGGCGACCACCTCGGCGCGGTAGCTCGGCCATGACGGCCCGGCGTCCTGGTAGAGGTGGGCGGCTGTGCTGGAGCACGGCCACCGCCGGAACACCTCCAGGCGGGCCGGGAGGAGCTCAGCGCGCTGGTGCTTGGCCAACAGGTTGCACCAGTATCCGGCGGCCTTGAGCGACTGGTGCCCGCGGTCAAAGTCGGTCGCCTGCTTCGCCCAGTCGAGGGCCAGGCCGATCTCGCCGATCTCCTCGAAGGCCTCGGCGGTGTCCTGAAGCCACGCGGCGACCTTCCGGTCCCGGGCGTAGGTGCGGATGATGGCGTCCGTGTCGCGGTCCAGAATGGCTAGGCGCCGAGCGTTCCACTCGATCATGAACCTCAGCCGGATCCGTCGTTGGGATTGCCGCCTCCAAGATGTCGACGGCTTCATGCATCTGCCGACCGTGCGCATTCGACGCGCTCCACCGGGAGAGGTCTGCTCGAGTCCTGATCAGCGGGAGGACGGTCTCGGCGAGTGTGGTCACGGTACAGATTCTCTGTCAATCGCTAACCGAGACGAGTCTTGCCCATGCCCGACGGGTCACAGGAGGATTCGCTTGCAGGCGGCGTTCACCGCCTCGGCGAAGTCGTTCCGTACCGCGACCGGCTACCGGACATCGCGACAATGTCGTCGGGTCGGTCCCAACCGAGTAGAACATTCGCAATGTCGCCTGCTTGAGTTACAGAGATCACCCGCCCGTTGGCCTTGCCCCGGCAGGTTGCGACCACTCCGCGAAGCACTCGCTGATCAAAGACCTAACGAGGTTTCCTTCCGCGTCGGTGTAAAAATCCAGGCGTCCTCGTGAAACGCCTCTTCGAACATGTTGATGTTGCCTGCGCCGAAGGCGTCGCTGTACAGGTGAACAACCCGCACGATCTCGTTGTAGTCCGGCGCACTGCTTCTCATTGGCGCAGTCGCTGTGGTCATTCCGGCCCTCCTGTAGCCGGGTTGCGTTGGCGCCCTGCGCGCGAGCCGCTCGGTTGGCCGACATCTCTGCGACAGCGCCTGCCCCACGAAGCCGAGTCCCGTGGAGGACCCTCTAGCGACACATCAATGCGCGCCTCGACGGCGGGACTGACACAGGAAACCACCTCAAATTCAATAATCTGTTTCAGATGCGACTGGTCGTGAGGGTATGCCGTTCGGCCAATGGGTACCGGAACTGGCCGCGGGTCGCAGTGTGGATCTGAGGCGACACACGTCAAAATCAACATGATCAAGATCAACTTCAGAACAGCGAGAGTGTTCCGCAGACGGCGTCGGCCTGGCTGATCATCCGATGGTCCGCAGCTTCAAGTGGCCGTTCATTAGGTGGTGTTTGCAGCGGCTCCAAGGGCCACGCCGACAACTCGACAGTGCACGATGGCCGCCGCTAAGGTCCCGGCCGAGATGAATTCTTTGGCTTGTGATGCGTCACTGTGATGCGATTCGCGGGGCCCAGCTATCGCGGCGTCG
>Ga0075423_10001770_pt1 | contig 19295 bp, 19 predicted proteins | sample SoiMethybrSBSTD2_FD_80114 | JGI IMG/M metagenome (GOLD analysis project Ga0075423, IMG submission 80114) | Bulk soil microbial communities from a Populus tree surrounding site in Tennessee, USA - Soil MetaG P. TD hybrid SBSTD2 | ecosystem: Environmental > Terrestrial > Soil > Tree plantation...
AGACATAGCAGCCTCAGTGAGAAAGAGAGAGAAAAGCACATGGCGAAGATCGCGAAGAACAAGCGCAAAGCGAAGACAGCACGGCGTCCGAAAACGAAGCGGACCACGGCCAGGCGCACGGCCAGTGTCCGTCGCAAGACCACAACCGCACGCGGCTCCCGTCGTCGCACGGCGGCGCGGCGCAAGGCCGCCTGAGGAGAAGTCGAGCGGGTCTATCTTTCGGCTGGCGCGCGGGCCCGCGCGCCGGCCGAAGTTGTTTTTGGCAAGGGGTGTTTGTCGACGCAGGTATATCGCTGCACGACTGAACATTATCTTTGGGCAAAGCGGCGATGCGACTGTCGATATTCGTCAATCAATACCTTTGCCCATCGCCGTAAAAGCGAGAAAATGTGGACTCGCTGCAACAGAAAGATCGTAAACGGCCGTCAAGGGCCTGCAGAAATCCTATTCGCTATCAACAAATTATCCCATTTTGCTCATCATGAAGATGTTCGAACTGATTCGAACGGAAATGAGAGAGGGACTTTGCAATGGCTAAGGCAGCGGTGAAAGCGAAGGCGAAAGCCAAGAAGAAGGCGGCGAGGAAGCCGGCGGCGAAGAAGCGCAAGGCGCGCCGCTAACGGTTGCTGGGGATTGGGCAGCGCGCCTCGTCCGGTCGGGCGCCGGATAGGGCGCCAGATCGCATCCCCGTCACCGACCTTGGACAATTTGGGGGCCGGGGGGATTCTCCGGCCTCACATTTTTTCCGCCCACGGGCTACTCGGGGAGATGGCAGACCGCCTCGATATTGTGTCCGTCCGGGTCGAGGACAAATGCGCCGTAATAGTTTTGATGATAATGCGGGCGTAATCCGGGTGGACCATTGTCCTTACCGCCGGCTTTCAGCGCCGCCTGATGGAAGGCACGCACGGCAGCCCGGTCCTTTGCCGTAAAGGCGAAATGGACTTGGCCCCGGACCGGTTTACCACTGCCAATCCAGAACTGCGGCTTTGCCCCGGCACCGAAGCCGGCGTGACTATGGCCGCCGGTTTCTTCGGAAGCCACTTCGAGGACGAGATCATATCCGAGCGGGGCCAAAACCTTTAGGTAAAAGCCCTTGGAGCGCATGAAATCCGAAACGGGTACGCCGACGTGGTCCAGCATCGAATGAACCTTGGCTGCTACTGATCCTCGCTCGAGCCTATCAGACCCGACGCTCCACCATCAGCTTTTTCAGCTCGGCAATGGCTTTGGCCGGATTGAGGTTCTTGGGACAGGCCTTGGTGCAGTTCAGGATCGTGTGGCAGCGGTACAAGCGGAAGGGGTCTTCGAGGTTGTCCAAGCGCTCTCCCGTGGCCTCGTCGCGGCTGTCGACCACCCAACGATAGGCCTGGAGCAGCACCGCCGGCCCCAAATATCGCTCCTGGTTCCACCAGTAGCTGGGGCAGGAGGTCGAACAGCACGCGCACAAGATGCATTCATAGAGCCCGTCCAGCTTTTCGCGGTCTTCTCGGCCCTGCCGCCACTCCTTCGGAGGTGTAGGGGTAGTCGTCTTCAGCCAGGGCTCGATGGACTGAAGCTGGGCGTAAAAATTGGTCATGTCGGGTACGAGGTCCTTGACCACGCTCATGTGTGGCAAGGGATAAACCTTGACGGCCCCGCGCACCTCGTCGATCGCCTTGAGGCAGGCGAGGGTGTTGGTGCCGGCGATGTTCATTGAGCAGGATCCGCAAATGCCCTCGCGGCACGAGCGACGAAACGTCAAGGTCGGGTCGATCTCGTTCTTAATCTTGATGAGGGCATCAAGCACCATTGGTCCGCAGCTCTTGCGCTCGATCCAATAGGTGTCCAATCGAGGGTTTAGGCCATCGTCTGGATTCCAACGATAGATCTGGAACTCTTTCCATTCGCCACCGCTCTGCGGCTCATTCCACCTCCTACCCGAGGTGACTTTGGAATTGCGGGGCAGCATCAGTTGGACCATTGCGAACGCGCTTTCGGTTGCTTGAGCAATGCTGGGCGCGGACTTTGATCGTCCGACGGGCGCTCTGTCAACGGCCGGCAGTGCCGCGTCCGCAGGCGCCGGAATTGCCCCAGCCCCGCGAGAGGGGTGCGACCGCGCTGGGGGTTGCCGCCACCTCGGCGGCGGGCGCCGCCCCCGCATGAGCCTCCCGGGGCGGGCCTTTCCGATCGGTGGTGTAGAAGTCACCAAGAACCAGCACATCCATGCCACTGAGCAGATAGCAGCTGACCGCGTCCTTGGGCGAAGCGACGATCGGTTCCTTACGATTGAAGCTGGTATTGAGCAGCACGGGGACCCCGGTCAGTCGCGCAAATTCCTCGATCAATCCGTAATAACGGGGATTGGCGGTGCGATCGATCGTCTGGATGCGCCCGGTACCATCGACGTGGACGGCGGCCGCAATCACGCCCTGCTTCTCCGCGCGCACGCGGGGCGCAAGTGTCATGAACGGGTCGGCTTGCGTGACCTCGAAGTATTCGGATGCCCTCTCGGCCAGGACGACCGGAGCGAATGGGCGAAATGGTTCACGCTTCTTCACGCGATCGTTCAGTTCATCGCGCATTTCGGCGCGGCGCGGATCGGCCAGGATTGAGCGATTTCCAAGGGCGCGAGGCCCCATCTCAAACCGGTCCTGGAACCAACCGACGATCTTGCCATCGGCGAGATCCTTGGCAACCCGCTGCAGCAGCTGCGCCGTCGGTAGCCGATGATAGCGCAGCCCTTCCGTCTCCAGGGCGCGAATGATCTCCTCGTTCTTGTAGGCGCGGCCATAGTACGGGTGCGTCAATTCAAAACGGCGCGGCAACCCGAGCGTCTGATGCGTGTGCCAAAGCGCGCTACCAAACGGGGCACCGGTGTCGGAGGCACAGGGCGGTACCCAGACGCGACGGATATCGGTCCCTTCCAGGACTTTCGCATTGGCAACGCAGTTGAGCGCCACACCGCCGGTCATGCACAGGTCCCGGACAGGATACTCTCGCAAGAGGCTGCGTACGCGATTGAGGATCACCTCCTCGGTCACCGTCTGCAGGGCAAAGGCAAGATCGCGGTGCCGGTCGGTGAGGGGTTCGTCCGGCTGGCGGGCTCGGCCAAAAGCGTCGATGAATTTACGCGTGAAGGGACGCAGCTGCCCGAACTTGTCGTAGCTAAAATAGCTCATGTCGACGGCGTAATCGCCGTCCGGGGTCGACCGGATCACGTCGCGGAATTTGTCGACATAGGTCGATGTACCGAACGCAGCTAGCGCCATGACCTTGCCTTCGTCGCCGAACCCGGCAAATCCCAGGTGTTGGGTGACAAAAGTGTAGACGAGGCCAACGGAGTTCAGGATTTCGGTCGACCACCTGCGGTCCAGGCGCGTACCACGGCCGAAATAGGCGCTGCTGGAGCTGTCATCCCCGTACCCATCCATGACGAGCACGAGCGCCTCTTCGAACGGAGAGACAAAAAACACGGCCGCGTGCGAGTCATGATGCCCGACATTGACGATCGGGGGCAGCCTGGCAGACCCGAAGCTTTTCCTCAGTCCCCGCCGCAAGTAGCTGTTGAGCACCATGATCTGGTTCTGTTGCGATTCATGCGTGCTCGGAAGCAGCAGGCTGAGGCTCAGCGGAAAGTTCCGGGCGAGGAGTTGGACCGCCGTCTTGCGCAGTTGGCGCACGTTCCACGGGGTCGTGATCACGTCGACGTCGGCAAGGCGAAGCGCGAAGTCCGTGGTCGCCGCGGTCAGGCTGTGCTTCGGGAATTTCTTGGTTTTCTTGGTGCGGTTGAAGCGCTCTTCCTCGAAGATCAGCTCCGGCACGCCGTCATCCAGAAGCGCGATGCCGCTGTCGTGAGTTTTGGCGACGACTCCAAGAACCTTCACGGCATCAACACCACGGCATCCCGCAAGACGCTCCCCGTTTCAGCCCCCCGCGCGGCCAAATCAAAATCAACGCACTATTACATACCTGGGCGCGGTCTTGTCGAGGATGCCGCCGGTCCAGCCATGTACCGCACCCCGCTTATGATGTTTTGCCCACGGAAATGTGGCAACACCTCCGCTCTAGTCGTGCTTTCCGTGGCAATGCTTGTATTTTTTGCCCGAACCGCACGGACAGGCGGCATTGCGGGCCACCTTGCCCCAGGTAGCGGGGTTCTTGGGGTTCAAGTCGTTACCCCGCCTGCGGGTTTGCACCGGGGTCCGCCGTTCATCGCGAATGCCAGGGTGCACTTCGGCGGCCAGCGCCGCATCAGCCATGGCGAGCTCGTCCTCGCCGGTGAACGGGTCGATATGCTGGGCACGCATGGGTGGCAGCTCGACCGGCTCCAATGCCTCTTGCTCCTCTGCTGGCACACCCTGGATGTGCATCAACTGCCCGGTCACGGCCTCGCGTAGGTTCGCGAGCATCGTCTCGAACAGATGGAAGCCCTCGGACTTGTATTCATTAAGCGGATCGCGCTGACCGTAGCTGCGGAAGCCAATAACCTGACGCAAGTGCTCCAATGTCACCAGGTGGTCGCGCCACAGGTGATCGAGCGTCTGCAGCAGCACCATCTTTTCGATCTGCCGCATGGTTTCGGCGCCGAACTCGGATTCCTTTTCGCGCGCCTTATCGTCAACCTCCTTCAGCAAGCGCTCGCCGATCTCCTCATCGGCAATGCCTTCCTCGGCCGCCCATTCATCGACGGGGAGATCGAGCCCGAAGACGCGCTGCATTTCCGTCTTGATTTCAGCCGTGTTCCATTGTTCGGCGTAGGCATTCTGCGGAATATTCTTGCTTACCAGTTCGCGGACCACCTGGTGGCGCAGATCGACGATGGTTTCGCTGACATCGTCATGTCCCATGATATCGATGCGCTGTTCAAAAATGACCTTGCGCTGATCGTTCATCACGTCGTCATACTTCAGCACGTACTTGCGGGCATCAAAGTTGCGTGCTTCGACCTTTTGCTGTGCCTTTTCCAGCGCCTTGTTGATCCACGGATGGGTGATCGCCTCACCCTCCTGTAGCCCGAGCTTTTGCAGCATCCCGTCCATGCGGTCGGAACCGAAGATCCGCATAAGATCGTCTTCCAGCGACAAATAAAATTTGGAGCGGCCGGGGTCGCCTTGCCGGCCCGAGCGGCCGCGCAGCTGGTTGTCGATGCGCCGGCTCTCGTGCCGCTCCGTGCCTATGACGTACAAACCACCGGCAGCCAGAGCCTGGCGCTTCTTCTCGGCGACATCGGTCTGGATCTTCTCACGCTCCCCGTCGACCTCCTCCGGGCTCGGCGCCGTGCCCTTGGTGCTTGTCTCATTGAGCCAGTCGCGCAGGCGGTAGTCGGGATTGCCACCGAGCTGGATGTCGGTGCCGCGGCCGGCCATATTGGTGGCGATTGTAACCGTCCCCGGCACGCCGGCCTGGGCGATGATGAGCGCTTCTTGCTCGTGATAACGCGCGTTCAGAACCTGGTGTGGTATGGGGTCACTGCTGGTGTTCTTACTCCCTACTCCCACCAGATAGCTGCCGATCTCATTGAGCTCGGCCTTTAGCTCATCCTCCTTGCCTTGCTTCAACCCGTCGGCCTGCTTTTTCAGGTACTGGCCGAGCTCGCGCACGTACTTATGGTCTTTCAGCAGTGCCGAGAGTTGTTCGGATTTTTCAATCGAGGTCGTGCCCACGAGGACGGGCTGGCCGCGGCGGCGGCAATCGGCGATCTCGGCGACGATCGCGCGCGATTTCTCCTTGACCGTTCGATAGACCTCGTCGTGCTCGTCGGCGCGCGCGACGGGCATGTTGGTCGGCACCTCGAGCACGTCGAGGCCGTAGATGTCCATGAACTCGTTGGCCTCGGTGACCGCGGTACCGGTCATACCGGCCAGCTTTTCGTAAAGACGGAAGTAGTTTTGGAAGGTAATGGAGGCAAGCGTTTGGTTTTCGGGTTGGATCTCGACGTGCTCCTTGGCCTCGAGCGCCTGATGCAGGCCTTCCGAAAACCTGCGGCCGTGCATCATGCGGCCGGTAAATTCGTCGATCAAGATGACCTGACCGGCCTTGACGATATAATCGCGGTCCCGTTGAAACAGCGAGTTGGCCTTGAGCGCCTGATTGGCGTGATGCACGACGGTGACATTTTCGATGTCGTAGAGTGACTCGCCCTTGAGCAGATCCTGCTCCCTGAGCATCTTTTCGATGTGCTCGTTGCCGGCCTCCGTAAACGCGACCTGGCGCTGCTTCTCGTCGAGCTCAAAATAACCCTGGGTCTTCAGGAGTTCCTTAAGCTGCTCCTTGCTGGCGTTCTTGCTCAGCTCCTTCTCGATCTTGCTGTGCTCTGCGACCAGGCGCTTCACCAACACATCCAAGGCATTGTAGAGCTCAGCCCGGTCCTCCACCGGACCTGATATGATGAGCGGGGTGCGCGCTTCGTCGATCAGGATCGAATCGACTTCGTCGACGATGGAGAAATAGTGTCCCCGTTGCACCATTTCCTGCGCCCGCATTTTCATGTTGTCGCGCAGGTAGTCGAAGCCAAGTTCATTGTTGGTGCCATAGGTGACATCGCAGGCGTATTGCTCGCGCCGTTGCTCATCATCAAGCTCGTGCACGATGCAGCCGACGCTTAGTCCGAGGAACCTGTAGATGGCACCCATCCACTCGGCGTCACGTTTGGCCAGATAGTCGTTGACCGTGACGACATGAACCCCGCGTCCCGTGAGGGCGTTCAGATAGACCGGCAAGGTGGCAACCAACGTTTTGCCTTCGCCGGTCTTCATCTCCGAAATCTTGCCCTGATGCAGCACCATGCCGCCAATCAGCTGCACATCGAAATGACGCTGGCCTAACGTCCGCTTTGCCGCTTCGCGCACGGTTGCAAATGCAGGGACCAACAGATCCTCAAGTGGCGTCCCAGCGGCCAGCTGCTTGCGCAAGCTGTCCGTTCTGCCCCTCAGCTCGGCATCGGAAAGCCGCACCATCTCAGGCTCGAGGGCGTTGATGGCGGCGACCCTGGGCCGATAGGACTTGATCTTGCGGTCATTGGAGCTGCCGAACACCTTGGCAGCGAAAGTGCCGATAGACAGCATGCGAAAGGGTTCCTCACGTCAGCCGCAGGGTTGCGGCAGCAGCCCCGCTCTCAATCGAGCCCATAGCACAGGCTGGCCGCCGCATGCAGAAGCCGGACCTGTGCCGGGCTCGCGAGCGTTGTCTCACTGCAGGGAAGTATGAACCCGCGCGAAGAAGCGCCTGCGAATAGCCGGTCCCGCCGGGCCTATTCCAGATAAGGAGCCCCAAATCCCTTGTCAACGAAGGGATGGCGAAGGGCTAGGCCACACAATGCCCATGACGCAAACGTAACTTTGAGCTGGGCGACAGCTCGGCTATGCATCGGCGTGTTTTGAGCCAAGAAAATCCCCGCAGAAGTCGAGGACCATCACGTGACTGTGACATATCGCTGGGCAACCGCTGGCCTCCTCGCGCTTGTGGCGTTCGGGGGACTGGCGGTGCGGGCCCAGGAACCCATAGTGGCCCGGGTCGATGGCAAGACCATCACGGAAGCGGACATGCGCCTCGCCGAGGCCGAAATTGGCAGCGATCTTGGTAGCCTGCCGGACGCCACCAAGCGGCGAGTACTACTGGAATTCCTCATTGAGAACCAGCTCTTTGCCGATGCCGCTGAGAAACAGAAGCTAAGCGCCGGCAGCAGCTTCGATGAGCGTATGCAGTACTGGCGCCGACGCGCGTTGCGCGACGTCTACTTCGACAAGAGTGTCAAAGACACCGTCAGCGATACGGAGACCAAAAGGTTTTACGATCAGCAGGTTGGTGCCTTAAAGCCCGAGGACGAGGTGCGCGCGCGACACATCCTGGTCGAGGCAAAGGACAAGGCGCGCGAACTGTACCAAAAGATCCTGCACGGCGCCGATTTTGCGGCCCTCGCGCGGGAACATTCCAAGGACCCCGGCTCGAAAGATCAGGGTGGTGAACTCGGCTTCTTCTCCCGCGGACAGATGGTGCCGCAGTTTGAGGAGGCCGCTTTCAAGTTGAAACCTGGCGAGGTCGCCGAACCGTTCGAGACCCAGTTCGGCTGGCATATCGTGAAGGTGGATGAGCGGCGCCCGCGCACCGCACCCGCCTTCGAGGAGGTGAAGGACCGCGTGCGCGCGTCCATAATCCACCAGAAAGCACAACAAATCGCCGGTGAATTGCGCGGCAAGGCCCAGATCGAGTACATCGATCCGGACATTAGAAGGTCGGTCGAGAGCGATCGGATGCCGTCCCTGCCCAAGCAGTAGGGGCACGCCCGACCGCGGTCACCGGCGCGCCGATCCGTTGGGAGGGATCATGGCCAAGGTTGCAGCCAAGCCGTCACCATTTGCGCCAGCTCGCCTACCGACGCTGCCGGCCCTGGAGGGGGTGCGGTTTGCGGCCTGTGAGGCGGGGATTCGCTATCAGGGGCGCACCGACCTAATGGCGGCCGTGCTGGAGCCCGGTACGGTCGTGGCCGGGGTGCTCACCCGCTCCAAAACCTGCTCGGCCCCGGTCCTTTGGTGTCGGGACAATCTTGAGCACGGCCGTGCCCGGGCGCTCGTCGTCAATTCCGGCAACGCGAATGCCTTCACCGGCAAGAAGGGCAGCGAGGCCACCCGTCTAACCGCCGAAGCGATGGGCGAGGCGGTCGGATGTCCCGCCAGTGAGGTCTACGTCGCCTCCACAGGAGTAATTGGTGAGCCGCTCGACGCGCACCGTTTCGCGCACCTCCTCGGTGGTCTTGTGCGCTCCGCCTCGGCCGATCAGGTCGAGATTGCCGCCCGTGCCATCATGACCACGGACACCTATCCCAAGCTTGCCACGCGATCGGCCGAAATCGCCGGGGTGCCGGTGGGCATCAACGGGTTCTGCAAGGGCGCAGGCATGATTGCACCCGACATGGCGACGATGCTGTGCTTCGTCTTCACCGATGCGGCGCTGCGGCCGAAGGTGTTGCAAGAGCTGCTGGCGCGGCACGTGCGCACGACGTTCAACTGCATGACTATCGACGGAGATACTTCGACCAGCGATACCTGCCTGTTGTTTGCGACCGGCACGGCGGCCAAGCGGGGGCAGCCTCCGATTGCGAGCGCCCAAGAGCGTTCCCTTGCCGCCTTCGAGGCGGCTCTGCACGATCTATTGCGCGATTTGGCCATCCAGGTCGCCAAGGATGGCGAGGGCCTCTCCAAGTTCGTCACCATTGAAATTGCTGGGGCGGAAAGCTGGCAAGCCGCGCGCCGGATCGGGCTGGCGTGCGCAAACTCGCCCATTTTGAAGGCGGCTATTTTTGGCGAGGATCCCAATTGGGGTCGCCTCGTCATGGCGATCGGCAAGGCCGGCGAGGCCGCTGATCGCGACAAGCTATCGATCTGGTTCGGCCCGCACGAGGTCGCCCGCAATGGCCAGCGTGCGCCCGACTACGTCGAGCAGGCGGTGGCCGACTACATGAAAGGGCGCGAGATTCTGATCCGCGCCGACGTGGGGGTGGGATCGGCAGAGGCCACCGTTTGGACCTGCGATTTGACGCACGACTACATCTCCATCAACGCTGATTACCGCAGCTAGCCCAAGCCGCGGCGAGGCGGGCGGCGCCTCGTCGGCCGCCGTGCCGCGGCGCCTGCGCGGGCGGCGGGACGAACCCCGCAGGATGGGCCGGTGCGCGCCTTGCCAATCCTTAACCCCCCTCTCTGCCGAAGTGTTAACATCTCATCCGTAGGCTGGAGCATAAGCATGGGCTCGGACGTTCTGCTTGTCGTTGCCTGCGCGCTGATCGACGCCGATGGGCGTGTGCTGCTGGCCAAGCGTCCCTCGGGACGGCCGCTCGCGGGGCTCTGGGAGTTCCCGGGCGGCAAGGTTGAGCCGGGTGAGACACCCGAGGCGGCCCTCATTCGCGAGCTCGAAGAAGAGCTCGGGATTAGAGTGCCGCCGAAGTGCCTCGCGCCTTTCACCTTCGCCAGCCACGGCTATGAGGCGTTCCATCTGCTGATGCCTCTTTACGTGTGCCGCAAGTGGGAGGGATCGGTGAAGGCGCAACAGGGACAGGAGCTTGTCTGGGTTCGCGCGAAGCGACTTGCCGACTACGCGATGCCGCCGGCCGATGAGCCATTGAAAGCCATGCTTCGGGATCTGCTGTGACCCGCGCAGGCTTGCGGGAGTTTGGAGAGGCTTTACCCATGACGATCGTTAAGGGTTTGCGCCTGAAGAGGAGCGCCTTGGGCCGCTTCCTCGCCGACCGCGGTGGTGCGACCTCGCTCGAATATGGCCTCATTGCCGTGCTCGTGGCGGTTGGGATGCTCGCCGGACTCAAAGCCCTCGGTGCCGGCAACAGCAGCAGCTGGAGCAGTACCAGCAATAAAATTACCGGAGCGATGCAGCAGCGCGCGCCTTAAAGACACCTGCCGGCTTCAATCCGGCCGGTGGCCAAGCCGCCGCTCCACCGTGCCAAGCGCGTCAGCGAGCCGGACTGTCGCCGACCCGGGTCGCAATGGTTGCTGTTGACTTTCGTGGGGGGCCCAGCCGGTCAGGGTGACAATCTCAAAGGTGGCGGGCACGCGGCCGGTCGGCAACCCGAAACGCTGGGCGTAGTGGTGCAGAGCACGGGCGAGCGTCTCTCGGCGCAGGGGCCGGCGGCGGCGGGCGCGCAGGGCGTTGGCGACACCCGCAGCCTTGAGCTCGCGCATGAGGGCCAGCGCATCCGGATAGGTCACGGTCACGCTTTCGGTGTCGACGACGGGCAGAGCGAAGCCGGCACGCAGCAACAGCGAACCGACCTCCCTTACGTCCGCAAATGGCGCAACGCGCGGACTGGCACCACCTTCCACTTCCTCCTCGGCCAGAAACAGCGCGGTGCGCAATTCGTGCAGGGTCGCACCCCCCAAGATCGCCGCCAGCAGTAGACCGTCCGGCTTGAGCGCCTGGCGGACCTGCAGCAGCGTCCCGGGCAAGTCATTGACGAGTTGCAGCGCTAGGGCCGACACGACAAGATCGAGGGACCGATTGCGGAACGGCAGCGCCTCCTCATCGGCCCGCACGCACAGGCCGCTGCACTGGCGCAGGAGGCCCTCCACGCTCTCCATCTGGACGACCAGATCGACGCCTGGCAGCGCACTGAGCCGGGGGCCGAGAAGGCCGTGCTGCGCGCCCAGGTCTAGGACAACGGGAAACGGCCGCCGCACCAGGGCCAGCCGCTCGATGAGATCGTTCGCCACGCGGGCGGTCAGGATCTCGTGTTGGCTGGCCGCAGCCGCGGCCCGCTGACGCCGCTGGCGCAGCAAGGCACGGTCGAAGATCAGGGGGTCATCGCCCATCGCGCCAAGCTAGTGGGGGAGCCCGCTGCATTCAACGGCAAGGGCGCGGCAAGGGACGCGTTTGTCCAGCGGCGTCCGAGCGGCCTTTCAGCGCAATCGCTGCGGCGGGGAAAGACCGCCGGGTCCCTGAGCGTCCGTCGAGACATTGCGAGCAGCTGTCGCCCTTGCCTCGTTAAAGGCCGCAGGCCGCTGGGCCCGTACCGTTGAGGCCGAGCTCGAGCTCCAGGCGAGACGATGGGCCCTGCACAAAATAGGGGCCGGCGCGGGCCGCGGGCCGCCCCGCCCTTGCAGTAACCGCCTGGGCACGTGCGCATTTGCGGACCTTGCGGAGAGCCGTCCAAGCCTTACACTGCAGCTCTATCCGCGAGAGAAGCCCAGCAATGCTGACGCAAGCGACATCTCGGTTCCGAGCAGGCCTGGTGCAGATGTGTACCGGGCGTGAGGTGGAACGCAACTTGCGCGAGGCCGGCGAGCTGATCCGGGACGCGGTCGGACGCGGTGCGGAGTATGTGCAGACGCCCGAAGTTACGACCCTGATGGAGACAGAGCGCGCCCGCCTGTTTGCGTCCGTGCACCCCGAGCAGGGCAATCGGGCCGTGGGTTTTTTCGCCGAGCTCGCGCTCGAGCTCAAGGTTTGGCTGCACATTGGATCGATGCCAATCCTGTTGGCCGACAGCAAGATTGCCAATCGCTCGTTCCTGTTCGCGCCGAACGGGGGGATTGTGGCGCGCTTCGACAAAATTCACATGTTCGATGTCGCCCTTCCCAACGGCGAGACCTATCGGGAATCGAAGCATTATGCCGCGGGCGAAGAAGGTGTGCTGGCCCAGCTGCCCTGGGGGACATTGGGCCTGACGATTTGTTATGATCTGCGCTTTCCGCAGCTTTATCGCGCTTTGGCTCAGGCCGGTGCCGATTTTTTGGCGATTCCTTCCGCCTTCACCCGGCCTACGGGCGAGGCCCACTGGAACGTGCTGATCCGCGCGCGGGCCATCGAGAATGGGTGCTTTGTGCTCGCTGCGGCGCAGACCGGCAGGCACGAGAGCGGGCGGCAAACCTATGGGCACAGCCTGATCGTGTCGCCCTGGGGGGAGATCCTTGCCGAAGGCGGCGTTCATACTTCTGTCATTGTTGCGGATCTTAACTGTGCTGAGGTAGAAGAAGCGCGCCGGCGCATCCCCTCACTCCAGCATGACCGACCGTTTCGGGTGGCTCCCCTAGCGATGGCGGAGACGAAGTAAACCCCATGATCCGCTATCGCCTCAAATGCAAGAAAGGCCACCAATTCGACGCCTGGTTCGCGAGCAGCGCGGCTTACGAAAAGCAGGCCAAGGGCAAGCAGCTTTCCTGCGCCAAGTGCGGGAGCACCCAGGTTGCCAAGGCCCTGATGACGCCCAAGGTGGCCAAGGGCTCCGCCGCCAAGGTCGCCGCGGCCAAGGAAGGGCCGAGGTCACGGGAAGCCACCCCCAAACCTGAAACGCATCGCCTCGCCGCGCACGGCGAGCTGATGGCCGCCATGCGCAAACTGAGGGCCGAGATCGAGGCCAAGTCGGAGTACGTGGGCCCTCGCTTCCCCGATGAGGCACGCAAGATCCACTATGAGGAAGCCCCGGCGCGAGGCATCCACGGGGAGGCCACGGCCGAGGAGGCCGAGGCTCTGAGCGAGGAGGGGATCGAGTTCTTTCCGCTGCCGATCCTGCCCGAGGATCACAATTGAGACCGCGCGCGGTGTGGCTCAAGCTGCCCGGCCTCGCTGCGGCTGTGGCCCTCCTGGCGGGCGCGCCGGCGCAAGCGCAGGGGGATCCTTGGGCGGCGCTGCGACAGCCTGGCCACGCCGCGTTCATGCGGCACTCGGAAGCGCCGGGGGGCTCCGGCGACCCGCCGGGTTTTCGGCCCGACGAGTGCGCGACCCAGCGGAATTTGAGCGAGGACGGACGCGCCCAGGCGCGCCGCACTGCGCTCGCGCTCCAACGCAATAGCGTGGCCTTCGACCAGGTGTTTACGAGCCCGTGGTGCCGATGCCGCGAGACCGCGCAACTAGTGACGGGCCGGCAGGCCGAAGACTTTGCCGCCCTGAGCAACCTGGTGGGCCGCGAGGAGAATAGGATATCCCAGATCGCCGCGCTCAAGGTGCGCCTTGGTGAGCTTGACCCCAGCGCACGGGCGCTGTTTGTCACCCACGGCGTCCTTATCGCCTCCCTGCTCGGGGTGCATCCGGCGCAGGGCGAGATTGTGGTCGTGCGGATCGGTGCGGGTGGCGAGCCTAGTCTGGCCGGGCGCCTGCGCGTCGACTAGCCTTGGTCCAATCAGGAGATCGCCATGTGTCGAAGCATCAGGACCTTGCACAACTTCGAGCCACCCGCCTCCGCCGAGGAGGTTAGGGCCGCTTCGCTGCAATTCGTGCGTAAACTGGCTGGTTTCAACCGACCTTCGAAGGCCAACGAGCAGGCCTTCAACGCTGCCGTGGACGAGATTTCGCAAGCGGCAAATCGGCTCCTCAACTCACTGGTTACACACGCCCCACCGCGGGACCGCGAAGTGGAGGCCGTCAAAGCCAGGGCGAGGACGGCCCAGCGTTTTGCTGGCACGGAACGGTCGCAGCAGGACTAAAAAAAGAGCCCCGCTGCCGCGGGGCCCACAGCCAATTCCGTCGCCGCCGTCAAATGGCTTGTTTCAGGTCCTTGGCGGCGCGGAAAGCGATCTTCTTGCTAGCCTTGATCTTGATTGCCTCGCCGGTTGCGGGATTGCGCCCCATGCGCGCCGGGCGCTTCCTGACCTGCAGGATGCCCAGTCCGTTCAAGCGAATGCGCTTGCCTTTCTTCAGGTGCTTGGCGATGTCCTCGACCATGTGTACGAGCATGGCGTTGACCTCGGCCTTCTTGACCGCGTGAGCCTCCGAAAGAGCGGTGGCAAGATGTCGGAGGGTAACGGTTTCCACTTTGGCTTTTGCCTTGCCCGGTGCGACCCGGGGAATGCTGGGTTCGATGCGCTTCATGTGCTGCCCTCTGCTTGTGCCCGATTACTACAAAAATCTTGTGATTCCCGAGCGATATGTGTATTCGCGCAGTTTGGGTATCAAATCCTTGGGCCCCCTTCAGCAAAGGCGGGACGCGTGGTCGATTTGCCACGCTCTGTGCAAGTCGCGAGGCGTTGGGTCCAGCCAATCAGTGCGCGCTGCGGCTGCGCCTCGACGGTTCGGAGCCGGAAGTTGAGAACGAGACGAAAATGGCGTTGACCAGGAAGGAAGCCAGCACGCTGCATAAGGCCATGATCACGTAGTGGTGGCCGGAAAAGCCCTGCCGCGCCGCGTTGGTGAGCTTGCGGGCCCCCGGCAGATGATCACCCGAGGCGCTCAGCCAATCGAGCGAAGCCTGCCAGACCCAGTCCGCAAACCGCAGCAGCTCGGCGTAGAGGGACGGCACCAAGGCGTTGAACGTAAAGAGCACGACGGCGAGCACGACCGTGGCGGGGATGCTGATGAGGGCAATCGCGATGCGCTGTAGGGCCGTGCGCGTGCCGCCGAGCAGGCGATTGAAGGGAATGCCGACGACGATGGTGGCAACTACGATGGCCGGGATGGAGAGCACCACATGCGTCATGTTCACGCGTTCGCGCAGGTGGTTAATCGCGACCTGGCCCCAGTGGCTGCCCGAGGCAAGCCAGTCGAAAGCAGCAACGATGCGGCGGCCAAGGTTAAACGCGGACGTTATCACGGGCTCCAGTTCGCGGTCGTAGACGACAGACAAAACCATGATGCCGAGCATCAACGCGTAGCTGGTTGTGCCAATGCCGACGGAGACGATCAGTCGGCGAAGCCATGCCCATGCCGCCACTTGTATCCCCCTCCTCGGCTCAACACCGCCGCCCTTGCGCTTAATGGTAACCATTAATGAGGCATCAGTTCATTCCCACAAGGGTGCTGAGCCTCTCTGTGCTAGAGAAAATGCAATCGTGCTTTGCGAGGCCTAGATGGCCTGTCAGGGGTTTTGGTCCATGCTCACCGTGTTGATCACAGGTGGCGCTGGCTATATCGGCAGCCATGCCGTGCATGGCTTTCTCGATGCAGGCTACCAAGTGGTGGTGCTGGACGACCTCTCGACAGGCGTTAGGGAGAATGTAGCCCCAGCGGCGCAATTCTACCAAGGCGACATTGCGGATCGCGAGCTCTTGGACATAGTGCTCCGGCAGCACCAGATCGATGGCGTATTGCACTTTGCAGGTTCGGCGATCGTGCCGCAATCGGTCAGTGAGCCTGCAAGGTACTATCGCAACAACGCTTTTCGTAGTCTCGAGCTCGTCGATTTTGTCGTCTCGCGGGGCGTTAAACGTTTCCTGTTCTCCTCTTCGGCGGCCGTTTATGGCATCCCCAATGGGGGGACCCCGGTTTCGGAAGCGTCGTTGCTGAATCCGATCAACCCGTATGGATGGTCCAAGCTCTTTGTGGAGCGCATGATCAGGGACATATCCGCAGCTTCGGGCCTAAACTACGGCATCCTGCGCTATTTCAATGTGGCCGGCTCCGATCCGAAGGGACGAACGGGGCAGAGCACTCCCAGCGCCACGCACCTTGTCAAGGTTGCTTGCGAAGTTGCCGCCGGCAAGCGCGAGAGCTTGCCCATTTACGGAACGGACTACGACACGCCCGACGGCACCTGTGTGCGGGATTTCATCCACGTGACTGATCTGGCGCTCGCGCATGTAGCCACCTACGAGTTCCTCAGTCGCTCCGGCCGCAATGCTTGCTTTAACTGTGGCAACGGCAAAGGCTATTCCGTTCTGGAGGTACTTCGCACAGTGGAGCAGGTGCAAGGACGGAAGTTGCGCGTCGAGCCCGCCGAACGCCGTCCAGGCGACCCTTCTGCGGTCATCGCCGACGCCTCAGCCATCCGCAAGACGCTCGGTTGGCGCACGCTTTATGGCCTCGAGGACATGGTTCGCACGGCACTCGCCTGGGAGCGTCGCGAGCAACGTGATTTAATTCAGGTCCCGTAGCCTGACTCGCACGCGCGGCGCGCCTGGTCCTCCCCTTACACGCAAATTGAGGTCCGGTTATTGGCCGGCGAGCGCCTGCAGCATCTCGCGTACCTGGGGTGGAAGCTGGTCGGCATTGGGTCCACTGAGTGCCTGCTGAATGCTTGCCTTGACCTCGGGTGGGATGGGTTCGGGCGAACTCGTCACGCTCGTTGGCGCCGCGGAAACGGCTGGATCAGAGAATACCGACAACCAGTCCCAGGAAATCGATGGGCGCTCCCAGCTGCCACCGACGCGCAGGGGTACGGCCAGATGCTGAGGCGGCGGGAAGGCCTTGAGGCGTAACCTTTGGTCCAGGGTCTGCGATGGTAAGGTAATGGTCCCAGTCGAGGTGATCTCGATCTCCGGGCCGGTCAGGGACAAATCACCTATCGTCCGTACTACTCCATCCTTAATACCGTAGTTGCCCGTGATCTTGTCGAAATTTGTCCGCTGTTGCGGATCGTATGACCAGCTGCGCCACCACTCCAGGAGCGCCCGGCGGATATTGAAGCCAATCAACCGACCCTTCTCGACCGTAACGTCCACCTTGCCGTCGAGTGTTTTGAGCACCTCCTGCGCATTGCGCCCTTCGCCCGCCACCACGACATTGAGCTTGGCGAGCCCCATCACGAGGGCATTGTCGAGCACCTGTCCCAGAGCTTTCTCGGCGGGGACGTCGCTTGCACTGAGGCTGAGCGCGACTTTGGCGGGTTTAATGCTCGCGTCCACATCCACCCGGCCGCTGGCGCGACCCTTGTCGATGCCGATCTGCTTCAGGGTATAGGTGAGGCGGCCGTCGTGCAGCAGGACATCCGCCCGTGCATCCTGCATCTGCACGCTGCCATGCGTGATAAGGTCGGCCGCCGTCGTCAGATTGAGGTCCACCGCCGTTAAGGCGTCGAGGTCGAGCGTCTCCACGCTCCACGAACTGCGGTCGGATCGGGCTGCCGGTGACGCGGCGAGTGCGCTGAGTGCCACCCCGGGCGCAGCATTGAGTTGCGCAAGTTGGGTGGTGAGAGCTTGCCAAGCCGAGGGGATAATGGTGCCGTCAACGGGGCGTGCCTGCACGCTGAGCGCCGCCATCTTCGGGGTTTCACCCAACAGTTTCTGCAGGTCGAGCCGCCGCCAGACGATGTTGCCGGTTACCTGCGGCCGCCGCTCGCCAAAACGGATTTGAGTATCCCAGGTGCTTTCACCCGCCTCCATCTTCAGCGACGCCTTCAGGAGCGCAATCTGATCGGTATCGGCAAGCATAGGACCTTCGAAATTCGCAGGTCCCTTCAATGCGTAGGCACCGGGATCGATATCAAGCCAGCGCGCCAAGTCACGCAGCGAATTAGTGCTGGCCGTCAGGGTGCCTTGCACATGTGGCCTGTCCTTGGGGGAAAGCTCACCCTTCAACTCGAGGATGAGGTTCTTCACGTCGACTTTGAGGCTGAGGGGCGACGCGTCGCCCCGGGCATAGGCGCGCGCATCCGCAAGCACCGAGCTGAACGTTACCTTGTCGTCGCGCCATCTAAAGCTGCCGCTGCCTCGAGTTTCACCGTTGCCGGTCGTATCAGTGAAAGTGGCCGAGGCCTGATCGATGCGCCAACTCGGATTGGGTTGCCTAACAAGATAGTTGACGGAGCCGTCCGTAATCGTGATCTGACGGAATACGATCTCGTCAGCCTTCAACCCGATGCCACCCGACTGGCTCTGCGACACACGATCGAGAAGTCCACGATCCTCAGGCCGTAGGGTAAGCGTGGGCCGGACAATTTCAAGCTTGGAGATCTCCGTCCGACCACTGAGTAATGCAAGCGGGTTGACTTCACCGGCGATGCGCTCGGCGCGGACGAGCTCTGGGCCGGCGGCATCGGGTGGGCCAGCAAGAGTGACGTCCTCAAGGAGCAGGCTTGGCCTTGGATAGAAAGCTAGCTTGACCGCACCCATGACTTTCAGCTCTCGCCCAGTGGCGTCCTCGACCATGCGTGCGAGCTGCTCGCGGACCAAGGCGATAGGAGGAGCGACGACAAGGGCGGCGATCCCGAGCGCCAGCGTCAAGAGGAGACCGAAAGGGATGAGGAAAAGCGGACGCCGCCAAAGGCTCCGGCGTGGCTTGTCTTGTGGCGTCGGCATTGGCAATCTCCCCCGATGTGCGCGAAAGTTTGGAACCCCGGCGCTGTCGGCAGTATAGTCCGACAGCCATGGTCTTGCCGCGCAATTGTGACAGCAGTGGCGCTGGCCGGATCGCCGCAGGCGCGCCACAGTTGGCTAGGGGGTTGGGGATGCTATCGAATGCCTTTCGGATCGGGAGGCGCCTCTTGGTGCTGGTGGGCCTCGGCCTGTTGGCGTCGGGGCCATTGCACGGACAAGAAAAAAGCATCCAAGTGGATTGGCAAAGCCCGGAAATCGCGGCCTTTGTGCAAGCGCGGTCGGCCAATCCGCCGCAATCGGTCGGGGTCGGTTCGCCGGACGAGGCCAAACTCGCGCGGCTAAAATTGCCCGTGCTTGCCTTCGACACACCACCGACCACGGCCAGCAATGCGTTTGCGACCGGCGCGCGCCCACAGCTCGAACGCACGATCATCACCGATGACGCAGACCCGGTCTGGTATCAGATCGTCGACCGCTATGGGGACATGACAATTACGGTCGAAGCCGATCTGAGGGTGCAGCATCAATTTCCCTCCAACTATCCCATCTACGGGCCAAGCAGCCAGGGCGCGGCCGTGGAGCCGCAGGTGTCTGTTTTCGATGAGCGTACCGAGGAGGGCATGGAGGGCGCTATTGCCGAATATACGGTCTATAAATTTGGGCAAGTGCCCTACAAGGTCACCATCGAGTGTACCCAGCGGAACAAGGCGCAGTGCAAGGACATTGCTGTCATCAGTAGGGATAAGGAGCTCTTGAAGCTGATTTCGGCGCGGCCGCCGCCATAGGCCTCGGCACCGCTTTTCAGCGCTCAGGTATGCTGGACAGGGGTGCGGCAAGCCCCTATAA
>Ga0075423_10001771_pt1 | contig 19294 bp, 16 predicted proteins | sample SoiMethybrSBSTD2_FD_80114 | JGI IMG/M metagenome (GOLD analysis project Ga0075423, IMG submission 80114) | Bulk soil microbial communities from a Populus tree surrounding site in Tennessee, USA - Soil MetaG P. TD hybrid SBSTD2 | ecosystem: Environmental > Terrestrial > Soil > Tree plantation...
CAGATTAATGATGTTCGATACCCAAAGCAGTCGCATCGCTATGGCGGCGTCGCCCGCGCCGCGAAAGATGGCGTTGTTCAGAAAGAGCAGCAGAATCACGCCGCTGGTACCCAGCATCAAGCGGGCATAGTTGCCGCCGACCGCTATGATCTGAGGCGATGCACCCATGGCGTGCAGCAGGCGCGGTGCGAGGAACAAACAAGGCACTCCCATCAACAACGAAATTACGATCCCCAGAGCCACCGCCTGTACAGCGGCAACTGCTGCTCCCTCCGAATCCTTTCGCCGATGCGGCGCGCGACCATCGCGGTCGTGGAAAGGCTCAATCCCATCGCCACAGCGAACACAAGAGTGAGCAGAGATTCGGTAAGTCCCACAGTGGCGACGGCGTCTGCTCCAATACGTCCAACCCAGAACACATCGACCACCGCAAACAGGGACTCCAGGACCATCTCCAGCACCATTGGAATTGCGTGCAGCAGAATGGCGCGGTTGAGATGGCCGGTGGTGAAGTCCTGGTCAGATCCCTGAATAGCCTCCCAAACCGAAGCCCAGAACTTCAGCGGTGCTGTGGCCGTGGCTGCTGTAGTCATAAGGAAACCGCCGTGTCGGACGCGATTCCGAAACCTAAACGCCTGCTGAATGTGAAGAAAGTGGTGAAGCCGATTGGCTTAGCAATCGAAGGACAACGGACTAGCGGGGATTGTACATATTCTTGTCCTTCGGTCAGCTTGCTGCTGGACTGCTGACCAGCGGCGGACAATTGAGGTGAGAAGAATTTAGCCCGAAGGAATAGCGCTCGCAACCAGGTCTCTTGGCCACGTGCGTTTCGGATCGTTTCGGATCGGGAGGAGGCACAGGCGCGGCCTCAAAAAAAGCTCTGTGCGGCGCTTGACCCTTTTTGTCCATGAAGTTCATAATGCACGTCTGTCGTCTCCGAGCGCGCGTGGGGCAAGAGAATTCAAGGAGAAAAGCATGTTGTGGAAGAAGGAGGAGGACGTGGTAGCCGACCAGCCCACGCGAGCAACCATGGCGAGATACACCGAAGCCGTAGACGAGTTCACCAGGAATGCCTCGGCATTTCTCGAGCACATTCCACTTTTCAGCAAGGCCCGCGAAGCGTACGAAGAGGCCATCCGAGCCAGCGCGGAGCTGCGTAGAGTCTTAGACACCGGCGACGAAACCCTGCGAAGCCTGATGAGCGAGATCGAGGAAACGGTCAACGTTCATGTGGTGAAACCCACCCCTGACAAGAAACGGCCAGAACCGGCAAAAATCGAATCGATTAAGGCGGAAGAAAGAAGCCCGCAGGTCGTAAACGAACTTCCATAGCAGGACCACCCGCGAGGTAGTCCAGTACTAGAGGTAGTCCAGTACTAATAGTCCAGCCTAATCGTCGTGAGACATGACCCGCGTCGTGCCATTTGATGGGGCACTTCCTTTCTCTTCCACAAGAAGCAGGAAAAGAGTACCTCGATGCGTCGTATCGGCTACACGTCACCTAGAGCAACGGATTGTGCCAGGTCTCATGGAAGGCGGAGCGTCCTCATGAAAGCAAACCTGAATTGGAAATTATTCGAGCTCGAAGATGAAATCACGGATAAAGAAAATCAGCCAGTCTCTGCCGTCCTAAGCGGAGTGGCTGAACAGGTCTGTTTGCTGATGAGCGCTGAGGGCGTGGCCATCGCGCTCTCCGATTCCGAAGGTGTGATATGCCAGGCCAGCACCGGCTCTGCGCCCGCCATCGGCTCACGGCTTCCAGAGGACTCCGGACTTACCAGAGAGTGCTGTGAAACCGGTCGAGTAGTGCTGTGTGAGGACTCTGAAAGCGACCCCCGAATACGCCCCTCTGTAGCCAGAAACCTGCACTTGCGTTCGGCGATCGCTGTGCCGATCCTTAAGCAGAGTACGGTGATCGGCGCGGTGTTGGTGTTTTCTTCCCGGCCCTTTGCGTTTGATAACACGGACGTAGCCGTACTGCAGCAGATTGCCGAATCACTTGCGATCATTTCAGGGCCAGATGCAGCGCAGGTGGAGGAGCAGACGAGCGACAACGGCCCTTCTCTTGTCGAACTGGAAGAGCCTTCGCGGGGGCAAGAGCTGGCTACTGCTCAACCATCGCCCGGCCTAAACCCATGGAGCGATAAACCACCCGCGGCTGCGCCTGTGGAAGCTGACGAGCATGCTGCTTCCGATGCTGCGCCTATCGTGGCCGCACCGGCAACAAAGCAAGAGGCTGGCAGTCGGCTCTGGCTTGCCGCCGCGGCAGCGCTGCTCAGTGTGGCTTGTCTTTTAGTCTGGCTGGGAACGCGCAGCTCGACAAAATCCGTGCCTAGAAGGCCAGCGCCGACTGTGGCGAGGCCATCCCCACCACAAGCTTCAGAGGACCGCGTGGCCACTGCTGCCTCTGCCGTGAAGGAGCCAGCAGACTCGGCACCTCGTAAACAAGAACAATCAAGCACCATTGGCACTCCAGTATCGCGGGATCAGACCAAGGATCGATCGACAAAGCCCGCGATCACTATGACCGCAAGCCAGCCTCCATCTAAGGCGGCAAAGCTTGAGCCACAGCAGACGACTGCCGCCTTGCCGCCGGCGCTTGTCATCCAGGGAGTTCCCACAGGAGCGCAAGTCTTTATCGATGATCGGTTGGCGCCAGCGAGCAACTCGGCTGGCCAGGCAATGATTCCGAGCATTGCTCCCGGCCAACATAACGTGCGCTTGAGGGTCGATGGTTACCAGGACCATGAACAGCGCGTGGACGTTGAGCCGGGACGAACCTCCACGCTTACCGCGAAACTCGAGCCGCTTCAGATGCCACTGCCGCCTGCGACGATCGGTCCGAGTCTCGCTCTTACGCCCGCGCTTCCTCCTCTCGTCAAGTTAGTTCAACCGGACTTCGAATTGGACCGCACGGTCAAGGGCCACTCCAGCTGGGTAACTGGAGTTGGCTTCAGTGGTGACGGACAACAACTGGTCTCGGCCAGTTGGGACCAGACCGTCAAGCGTTGGAACGTGGCGACTGGAGCGGAATTGACCGCAGTTGCAAGAGACATAAAGGAGGTGCAGGCGGTCGCCTTCAGCCGTGATGGACGTTGGCTGGCGACGGAGAATTCTTCAAACGGGGTAATTCTGTGGGATGCGACAACTGGCCGAGAAGTCCGCAGGCTCGCAGGCAAGCCTACCGGTATCTTGGGCAGTAGTTGGGTGTATTCAATCGCGTTCAGTCCGGATGGACGCTGGCTTGCCTCCGCACTCGATGACAAGACTGTTCGAGTTTGGGACGTTCAGACCGGGGATAAGATACGCGATTTCGCTGGGTCGCGCAGGCCCGTCATCTACATCGCTTTTAGTCCTGACGGACGATGGGTTGCGTCCGGACTTGATGAGAAAACGGTTGCAGTCTGGGACGTATCCACCGGGAAAGAAATCCACCGCCTAAGTGGCCACAAGAAAATAGTTTATGCAGTTTCCTTCAGCCCGAACGGTCGCTGGCTGGCTTCGGCGGGTGCAGATAGGACTGTAAAACTCTGGGACATTTCTGCGGGTCGCGAGATTCGCACCTTAACCGGACATCGAAATCTGGTTACCAGCCTTGCTTTCAGTGCTGACGGTCGCTGGCTCGCATCCGGCAGTTGGGATAACACGATCAAGATCTGGAACGTCGCGACAGGACAGGAAGTTCAGACGCTCAACGGACACAACCATCACGTCTATAGCATCGCCTTCGACGCCACAGGACAGCGCTTAGCGTCCGGTAGCGAAGACGGCACGATCAAACTCTGGCGGCTGGGTGAATCGATAGCGCAGAGCAAGCACCCGAGCGGAGGCCAGAGCAGTTTGCGGTGAGCGCAATGTGCTGTGGGCTACCCAGCTGGATACGAACAATGATAGCGATCTAAACCTTTCGAGAGAACATCTATGTCAATGCCGTTGAAAAATAGTCCGTCTGAAAGTTTACGTTCTGCAGTAAGCGGCCTCATGCGAGTATTGCTGGTGTTCGTGGTCGCGCTGGTAATAGGAGCGAACACCGCCTCCGCGCAGAGTCTGAACTGGGAAGGGCAGACAGGGGTGTTTGTCACTCCCTTGGCCTACTCCGCGCCTTCAGGTGACAAAGGTTTGGGCAGGCCGATTGTTGCTTATCACTATCTCGATGCAGGGGACGTTCTCGGGGGATTCCACCAGGTGTCGATCACGGTGGGCGCCTTTAATCGGATCGAGTTTGGTTTCACCCGGAACGTTCATCAAGATGGCAATACACCGGCTCTAAGCCGCCTGTGGGGAGACGGCTTTAATGTGTTTCATGGGAAAGTCAATCTGGTGCGGGAAAGAAGGGCGTGGGTTCCCGCCTTCTCTATCGGATTTGTGGCGCGCACGCAGGTTCACAATGTGGGCGGAGTGATTGCAAATCAGGATACGAACAACTTTGACTTCTACGCCGTCGCGACCAAGACCCTAACCAACCTTCGTCACCTTCCGCTCGTATTCAACCTGGGCTTCAAAGGGACAAACGCCGCGTTGCTCGGATTGGTGGGAAACGCGCCGGCGTATAAGGGCCGATTCTTTGGTGCTGCGGCATTTGCCCTGAAAGGGCCAGCCCGAAGCACCATTTTGCTGGGGTCAGAGTTTCTGCAAGAGCCGCGAAGCGTCGAGAATTTGCCCGGTCCGGTGGTTCCGACCACGATCACCTATGCAGTTCGCATCGTGCCTGCTGGGGCGCTCCCTCTCCACAATTGGAACGTCGAAACTCCGAAGCTCACCATCGACCTTGGTGTGGCTCAGGCCGCCGGCAACGTGTTTCCGGGGGTGAATCTGCGCGCCCGGCATCAGTTTGCGCTTGGCATTTCTTACGGCTTCTGAGTCTGATTGCACCAGTTTTCGGTAATAAATTGTTGCTGCCATTCTAAGCGGAATGTCAGTTGCGTAGTTCTGGCTGCGCGTTTATAGTCTGCGTGCGGAAATTGCGAACGCCAGAATGAGACTACTCCTGAACTGGGTGCTGAGCGCGCTCGCGGTCTGGGTCGTGGCCAGGTTGGTTACGGGATTTCACGTCCAGGGGCCCTTTGCCGCATTGATTGCCGCCCTGGTGATCGGCTTTGTGAATGCCACAATCGGAGCATTTCTGAAGATCATCACCTTTCCGCTGACCCTGTTAACGCTCGGAATTTTCTGGTTCGTCATCAATGCCGCCATGATCGAGTTGGCCTCTGCCATAGTGCCTGGGTTCCGCGTTGACAATTTCCGGGCAGCTTTCTGGGGAGCCATCGTGCTGAGCTTGGTAAATATGTTCTTTCGCTGGTTGGTGGGAACGGCGCGGAAGCAGGACTGAGAACGAGTCACACATCACAAGCCACGCGAAACCCGTAGTCTGCATATTGAAAATCAGGCGGAATACTGGAACGCGCAGCGCAGCGGCTTACTTTGGTGTGGTGTCGCCACGATCCTCCGCGGGAGGCGCGTCGCGTACCTGACTCGGGACCTCGCGGGTTCCGTTCCGGCGAACTGGCATAATATCCCGCCTGGTACCAATCTCTGCACCATTCGTGAACGTTCTCGCAGATGTCATAAAGACCGAAGGCATTCGGGGCATAGCGCCCGACAGGCTCGGGACCAGATTCCCAGCGGTTCTCATATTCCGGTAATGATTGCGGAGGAGCATCGCCCCAGGGAAAGAGTTTGCCTTCGGCTCCGCCGCGAGCCGCGCGTTCCCACTCGGCTTCGGTAGGTAAGCGAAACACTTTTTCTGTGTAACTTTTGAGCCACTCGCAATACGCCTCCGCCGCGAACCAGGAAATGGCTACAACCGGCTGTGCGGGATGGCTGAAGTTGGGATCGTTCCAGAACGGCGGTGCTTCTCTGCCAGTTGCGCCCAAGAACCAAGCGTACTCGGCATTGGTAATTTGCCGCGAGGCAAGCTGGAACCCGTCCACCCACACGCGGTGTACTGGGCGTTCATTCTCCTGCCCAAAATCAGAACCCATACAGAACCAGCCTTCAGGAATCTCGACTAGCTCCGGTTCCACGAACCTCGTCTGCGTAGAAGCAGGCAAAATTGGCTGCAATGACATCAGCTTGGATTATCTCACCCGCTAAGGAGAGGAATCACACATGTCTCTCCCCAGTCGCTGGCGGGAACGCTATGTTTGCTGATGCAAGTCGGGCCAGGTCGAAATGTATTCATCAAATTGTCAAACCGATAGCCAAATCATAGTTACCTTTCGTGGAAAGCGCCGGAGATTCATAAATGGAATGTTTCGTCTGCATTCATTGCCATTTTTATCAGCCACCGCGCGAGAACCCGTGGTTGGAAGCGGTCGAGTCTCAGGAGTCAGCCAGTCCCTATCACGACTGGAATGAGCGGATTACTGCCGAGTGTTACCGGCCGAACGGCGCCTCGCGCATTCTCGATGGGCAGAGGCGAATTGAAAGGATTCTCAACAACTACGCCCGCATCAGCTTTAATTTCGGACCTACGCTCCTTTCTTGGATGGAAGAGCGCGCCCCCGAGACTTACGAACGCATCCTGAGAGCTGATCGCCAGAGCCGGCAACTTTTCTCCGGACATGGTTCTGCTTTGGCCCAGGCGTATAACCACGTCATTCTTCCGCTGGCGAATTCCAGGGATAAGCAGACTCAGATTCTCTGGGGCATCCGCGATTTCCAGCAGCGTTTCGGACGAGACCCGGAGGGCATGTGGCTGTCGGAAACCGCTGTAGATCTGGAAACATTGGGAATCTTAAGCTCGCTCGGAATCAAGTTCACCATTCTCGCGCCGCAGCAGGCAGGCAAGGTGCGCGCAACTTCCGCTTCCCCGTGGTCGAATCTTTATGGGCAGGGGATCGATTCGCGGCGGGCTTACGTTCAGAAACTCCCTTCGGGAAAGAGCATTGGCTTGTTTTTCTATGATTCTGCGGTATCGCGCGCTGTAGCCTTTGACAAACTTCTTTACGATGGCGCCAATTTTGCGCGGCGGCTGATGGGGCGCTTCGACCCTGGTGGCGATTTCGCGCAGCTTCTCCACATCGCCACGGATGGAGAGACTTACGGACATCATCATATTCATGGTGACATGGCGCTCGCTTACGCTCTCGATTACATAGAAAAGGACAAGCGGGCTCGCCTCACCAACTACGGTGAGTATTTTGAGCAGCACCCGCCGTTGCAGGAAGTTGAAATCTTGGAGAGGACTTCCTGGAGTTGCATGCACGGCGTCGCCCGCTGGGAGAGCAATTGCGGATGTAATTCGATGGCAAATGGCGACTGGAATCAGCACTGGCGGAGGCCATTGCGCGAAGCGTTGGATTGGCTGCGTGATGATCTCGCCGGTCCTTACGAGACCAATGCAAACAAATTGCTGCGTGATCCATGGACTGCTCGCGACGAATACGTCAACCTGATGATTGATCGCTCTAGGGCCAGCGTGCAGGCCTTTTTGGCCGAGCACGCTTTGCGGCATTTGAGTCCCGCGGAAGAGGTACAGGCCTTGCGGCTGCTGGAAATGCAGCGCCACCTCATGCTGATGTACACGAGCTGCGGATGGTTTTTCGACGAGCCCACGGGTCCGGAGACGGTACAAATCTTTCAATATGCCGGACGGGCAGTGCAACTGAGCGAGGAGCTGTGTGGCGGAGGCCGCGAAGAAGAGTTTTTGAAGCACCTGGAAGTGGTGCGCAGCAATATTGCGGAGTTCGGCAATGGCAGAGATATCTACGAGCGATTCGTCAGGCCCGCCATGCTGGACTTGTTCGGTGTGGCCGCTCACTATGCAATCAGCTCGCTTTTTGACGGATATTGTCGGTCCGACTCGGTCTACTCATATGACGCCGAGCTCCAGGAGGTCAAAATATTGGAGAAGGACAAGACCAAGCTTGCCATTGGCCGTGCCGCGATTACTTCCCGCATCACCCGAGCTCGACTGCAATTCAGTTTTGCCGCGCTGTATTTTGGCGACCACAACCTCAGCGCCGGCATTCGTCCCTGCCATGAAGAAGATGGATTCGAGCCATTTCTAGAGCGAGCCAGCGGGACGTTCTCCAATCTTGAGCTCAGCGAGTGTTTGCGCACGATCGAGGAATACTTCCGCGGAGCAACGTACTCGCTTAAGTCGTTATTTCAGGATGAACGAAAGCGAATTATTTCCCAGATTGTGAATTCGACCTTAGCCGATATGGACGAGGTGTACCGGCGAGTCTATGACGAACATGGCGCTCTGGTCAATTTTCTCTCCGAAGTCCAAGTACCTCTGCCGAATATCCTGAGGGTGTCGGCAGAATTTGTGCTCGGAAATGAAATTGGACGCTGCCTGGCACAAGAGCAACTCGAAGTCGATTACATCCGGATGCTGCTCGATACGGCCAGACGTAACGGCCTTACCCTAGTGACTTCAACGGTTGAACCGGCTCTCTGTCAACGCCTGGACAAACGACTCGAGCGGTGGAAGCAAGAGCCGGGTGATTTGGAAAGGCTCAACGCGCTCGAAGCCCTAGTGACGTTCGCGCAGATACCGCCCTTTAAGGTGGATTTCTGGAAGGCCCAGAACGTATACCACGAATTGCTACAGGCTGTTTCTGATGGTAAACATTTGAGCGCCAGTAGCCAGTGGCTTGCTCGCTTGCATTTGCTGGGAGAGCGACTGGGCATGGCACCCTCGCAGCTGATCTCGGTTCCGGTATTCACCTGCGAGGACGAGCTAAGCTTTGCGACTTCAAAGATCCTCCAGCAGCCGATGCCGGCAGCTTGAGCGCGTTTAATTCGCGTACTTCTGCCAATTGCGTGCGCAATTTGTGGGTAGCGCGAAACAGCGTGTTCTTAATCGTGCCTTCCGTCGTATTCAATATGCCCGCCACAGTCCGCAGACGTAATCCATGGTAGTGCTTAAGCTCAAAGACCATCCGTTCGCGGGGAGAGAGGCGTCCGAGCGCCCCAGTGATCGTTTGACGCAATTCCAGGCTCGCCAGATTCCGTTCAGGGCTGGCCGCAGGTGTTCGATCGGCGACATGGTCCAGCACTTGCTCTTCTTCCCCTTCAGGAGAAAGCGTGGTGGTGAGATCGCGCCCGCGAGAGTGTTTCTTCCGTAGATGATCGAGACACAAGTTGGTTACGATGCGATAGATCCAGGTATAAAAAGAACACTCAAAACGAAAACGGGCCAAGTTGATATACGCGCGGAGAAATGCTTCCTGGTAGATATCTTGTCCATCCTCGGGCGAGCCGGTCAGGTGAATGGCAAGGCGCAGGACTGGGCGATCGTAATGCCGCACCAACTCCTCGAAAGCTGACGTATTTCCCTGCTGGGCCTCGCGGATGAGAGCCGAGTCGTCCACGCGTTGCTGGTTTGCGGCAACAACGGTCCGATTCGCGGGGACAAATGCAAGGCTGTTGGTGTGCATCGGAAGGCGGCGGATTTTGCTGGTCTCTGACACGATCATTTTTCCGTTATCCCGTTTCCGTTATCCCGTTTCCGTTATCCGACAAACTTGTAGCCCGTCCCGTGTACAGTCAGAATGAAGCGCGGTTCATCCGCCTTAGGCTCGAGCTTTTGACGCAAGCGCACGATATGCGCATCCACTGTGCGCGTAGTGGGAAACCGATCGTATCCCCACACGTCTTCGAGTAAGCGATCACGGCTTAGAGTCTCTCCGGGGTGACACAGGAAATATTTCAGCAACTCAAATTCCTTCGCGGAGAACTCCAGTTGCTTGCCGGCGCGTGAAACCTGGCAGCTGCGGAGATTTACTTCGACATCGCCGAAAGCGTAGCGCTCCTGTTCTTTCGGAACAGTTTTGGCACGTCGAAGGACGGCCTTCACCCGGGCGAGAAGCTCACGGATGGAAAATGGTTTTGTCACATAGTCATCGGCGCCGAGCTCCAGACCGACAACTTTGTCCACTTCCTGGCCCCGCGCGGTGAGCATGATGATGGGCACGGACGGCCGCTTCGATTTGAGTTGCTTGCAAACGTCGAGGCCGCTCATGCGAGGCATCATCACGTCCAGGATGACCAGATCCGGCGCTTCGTTGAGAGCGCGCTCCAGGCCTGCCACACCATCGGGCGCGGTGATCACCTCGTAGCCCTCGAACTCGAAGTTGTCGCGCAGACCGGCCACCATGTTGGGTTCGTCTTCGACGATCAGGATTCTGGCCATCTTGTGTTCCCTCGGAATTCCTACGGTCTTTTCGGGAACCGGAACCGTTGACTGGGCACGTGCCACGTTCATCCTCCTGGCTTAGGCGGAAGCGGTGCTGCCGCCATTCTTGCCTGCCTGCACGGGAAGACTAATGGTGAACTTGCTGCCGCTTCCCGGCGTGCTGTCCACCAGAATGTCACCCCCGTGAGCCTGCACAATGTGGCGCACGAGAGAGAGTCCGAGCCCACTACCCTTGGTGTTGTGAACCAAGGGATCGCCGACTCGATAAAATTTCTCGAAGATTTTCTGCTGTTCTTCGGCCGGTATGCCGATCCCGTGATCCACCACTTCAAGCTTCACCGCTCCGTTATCGCGATATAGGTTCACTGCCACGAACTTTCTATCCTGCGAGTACTTCAAAGCGTTGTTTACGAGGTTCAGTAGCGAACGCGCCATGGCTTCGCGATCGACGCGGAGCGGCGGCACGTCATCGATTTTTTCTTCGTAGACGAACCCGTTCTGCTCGATCTGATAACGGTAGGAATCGAGGGTGTTGCGGACCAATGCGCCAAGATCGGTTTCGCGGAAGTCATACTCCTTGCGGCCAGCCTCAATGCGAGAGAAGTCGAGAATATTGTTGATTAGAGCGGTCAGCCTTTCGCTCTCTTTACGGATGATCTGGTAGTACTCCTGGTACTTCTGTGGATTTGTGAGGCGGCCCATTTCCAGCGTCTCGGCGTACAGCCGGATTAGAGAGAGCGGTGTGCGCAGCTCATGAGAGACGTTGGAGACAAAATCAGATTTCAGGCGTGCCAGCGCCATTTCCTTGCTCACGTTGCGGTAAGTCCAGGCCAACCCGGAGGCGAGGATCAAAGAAAGTGCCGCCAGGGTAATGAAGCTGGTGCGGGCGAATTGCTGGCCAATGGCCTCAATGGTGGTGCCGCGCAGCTTCATTGCCAGGACCAGGCCGGGCAACACGGATTCCAGGTTGCGCTCCACCTCCGGCACGCCGCCATCCCATCCTGCACATGCTGCGAGCGGAGTGGAATCACTCTTAAGATGAATCATCATCACGGCATGCTCACCCTGTCCTTCTGCGACGTTGTGGCTCATCACACCTTCCAGGACTTCAGGAAGGAAGTGGTCCCGTACATACTCCGCGTCAAACACGACCGCGCCGATCGCCTTGGCGCCACTTTTCTCGTCCACCTTCGCGAAAATAAATGCGGGCTGATAGAGATGTTTCTCCCCGCGAGTTGCGTATAGGCCCTCGGGATAGTAGCGAACGCCCTTTTTCTCCAGTCCCTGTAACTTCTGGAACAACTCGTCAAACTCAAGCTTGAACCAGGCCTCGTACATTTTGGATTGAGAGGCGGCCTCAGCGCGAAAGTCCGGCTGTTGTAAACGGCTGGGCTGGGAACGGAATACTATTCCGTTGACCGGATCGTAAAGGAACGCGTGCGCTACGTACGGGTGAGCCGCGATGATGCGATCCAGAGTCTCGCTGCACACATTTCCCGGGCGTGGGAAATTGCTGGTAACGTCGTCTACCAGGTCAAAAGCCTTGTGATTGATGTGCTTTTCGGAAATCGCCAGCACCTGATTGAAATCGCGCTGGATGGCGGCTTCAATGGCACGGTCCCGCTTGAAACGTTGGAGATGGAGGCCGCTGAAGATCACCAAGGCTGCGGCCGGCAACACAACCGCAAGCTCCAAGATGACGATCAACCGGGTTCGTTCGTTCCAGCGGCGCTTGAACTTCATCGGGTTTCTGTCCGGTTCAACGCGGACGAGAAGAAACATAGTCCAACCCGCCAGCGGCAGTGTCAATCGTGGGTAAAAAGACGTAAAAAGTTGTGAAGTGGGTGAGGATGTGGGATCGAACCTCGTTAAAACGGATGCTACGGGAGCTTGAAATTCACTGTGATGTGGGTCTGTGCCTCCAGCGCATGGCCATCCCGGATATAGGGTTGGAAGCGCCACTGTTTCACGGCTTGATAAGCTGCCTGCCCGAGCAGGAATGATCCACGAATCAGCTTGAGGTCGAGAAGGTTGCCGTCGCGGCCAATCGAAGCCTGTAAGACCACGGCGCCTTGCATTCCCGTGCGCAATGCTTCTTCAGGGTACTTGGGAAGAACAGTCTCAACTAACAACTTCCGTGCCGACTCTTCAGGGAGGTCCACCGGTTCGAGCGACGTTGCCAGCGATACAACACTCTTCGTATTTGTTGCCGCCCGGGCGGACTGAGAGGATCCCTGCAGGCTGTCGGGGATGTGAAGAGCAGCTATTGGCCGTGGCTGCTCGGTAGTCACCGGAATTGCAATCGAGGGCGGGCGCTTGTTCGATTTGACAGCAGCGTCGCTGACCGTAGCCGGGCTTCTTTCTCGGCTGCGGCTAATATGCTCGACTCGCTCCGGCGGAGTTAACGGCGTGCTTTCCAGGACCGGTGGTTCAGTCGAGGCCTGAACGGTCGTCTCATGATGGTGCAGCCATGTTTTGCTTCGATCCAGGGCACGCCCGGAGATGACGCGGAGTGAGGTCATCAGGCCCTGCGTGCGCACAGGCTGACTGAAAGCGTAAACAACCGAAACCGTCGTAACTACCAATGCCGCAATCCGCAAAGCCATGTGCGGCCAGTTGCTCACGGGCGCTTGCGCAGCTTCATCGCTGGGAGCTGAGGAAAATGCCTTGTGAACAGCTGGGTTGGGGATGAAATCATCTTCGAACAGGACTGCCGGCACGACGGGCAGTACAAGCGGCCGTTCTGATCTCGTAACGAGAGATGAGGCCACTTGTGCGTTTCGGATCGGCCATGGGCGTTCTGCCAGGAACGCAACCGGAGTGGCAGCAGGGGTTTCCTCTGCTGCTCGGAAGCCCCACTTCGGAAGCCATGCCGGCATGTGATCGACAAATGCCTTACACGAGAGCATCGCATGCTTTGCCTTTTGGGGAACGATGGGCCGGCTGATTAGCAGTTCAGCGCCGGCTTGGCGCGCGGCGGCAGCAGCTTCGGGTTCCGCAATAGCAATGGTGAGTGCTTTCCGGTTGGATTCCAGTTCGTGCGTGGTTTTCAGCACGAACATTGCCTCAAGCCCTTCGCTCCAGTCTGCGACAACCACGTCGTAGCTGCGACTGGTTAGCTTCTCGACTGCACCGAAGATCTCGGGGCAGTATTCAACGTCGAAATCGAGCTCGCGGAGGGCTTGTCCGAGCAATCGCGATGCCTCCGCGTCGGAGTGATGACGTGGAAGTTATGTGTCTTTAGTTTGTTACGTTTGCAATATTAAAGCAACACATTATGAGAATCGTCAACGGAAAGCATTTTTCCGTCGAACTGGAAACCAGCTTCCACGCGGCCGACGCGCGCCAGCACCTTTTGGCAACGCAACTCCTCACGCTAAAAAATATTTTTACTTCCTATTTCGCTTGTAGTGCAAAACGTAATGTCAACTCGGTTGGCACAATACTTTTTAGACGCGTTTTGTGCACCAGATTCTATCTTACAAACACCCATGATGCAGGCAGGTCGCGGTGAAGAAGCGGAGGGGAACGAAATGCCAGGGCGGCGCACTGGGCAGCTCAGGTCGAGAGTCGGTACCCGATACAATCTGCGATCGGCGGGATGAACAAAACCGCGGTCACGTGAGTCCCAAAATTCTCTTCACGTGCCTCCCCCCAGGCATCCCGCTCCTCCCTGCCACCAGCATCCCATTTGGACTTGGCCCGTGTTTCTCTCTCGCGATCAACCAAATTTTCTGTTTAATTGCAAAACTCCGCATAATCCCAGAATCTATCGTCCCTCATCTTACGATGAGGTTGTAACTTGGCCAGCATAACCCTATGAATATCAGCAATCTAGCGACCAGATGTTTGCTGGGGTACCACCACGGGTGAGCGTCGCAGTTGTTGCCGTTTGCCCTATGTGAAGCGGCACGGTTTCCGGCGCGCGTGGTACGTGCTGCGTACCGGTGCGAAGAAACCGGATTGGAAGGCACTGGGCGGCGATTATTTTATCGCGCCGTGGGAAAGGAAAGGTGCGGTGGGACCGGAAACACAGACGAAGGGTATGGCGGAGTAGCTATTGCTGACCCTGGGGGGTCCCGCGGCACTAACAACGTTGTTCTGCGGCGGTGCTGGTTTGCGGCGGGATTATGGTCGCGATCCCGACTTTTCCGTATCTCAACTGCCGATTGTGTTCGTCCAGCGCAGAGTTGATCTTTGCCGCAAGCTCCAGCAGCTTATCGGAGTCCATTTCTTTCGAGGCCATCTCGCAGAGCACCCGCCAGTCTTCCGATCCATTCGTGTCTTTCATGGTGCCTCGAAAACTACAGCTTCAAGAAGCAAGTTTGGTTCCTTTGTTCCTGGCGACGCACCGTTCTGGTAACAGTTTGTTCAGGAGCAACTTAGGACGATGCTGTAGTCGGTTGGGGCAGAGCCCCCTAGGCAAAATCTGCATGTGGAGCTGTGCAAATCACATAGCAGGATGTCTTTTGCGGGACGTCTCGGCGGCACTTCTAAAATTAGGGGTGGGACGAAGTCTGCGTTGCCATGAGTTTGTTTCAAAACCAAAATTCCTGTATGGCGCAGATTGGCGCTTTCTAGTCAAGCCAACAAGCCTAGGATTCCCGCGTCTGATTCGCAATCTCTGGCCGAGATTGGTTGACCCTAATGTCAGAAGACGTAAACAATCCGAGACCGTGGAAAACAATAGCCTGCGAACTGTCGCAAGAGCGTGATCCTGAGAAAATCCTTGCCCTTAGCCTAGAACTCGACCGGGTACTTGAAGAAGAAAACAAGTCGGAAAAGCCGCGATCAGCTAAAGGCTGATTCAGCAGGAAGGCGGGCGGCGGACATTGAAGTGGGATTTGCCTTGGGCATATAGTGTGGTGCGGGTGGACCGTGAAGCGCTTCCTATTAGCCGTTCTGATCGGTTCACTGCTGGTGGTCTCGACTGGCTGCGGAAACGTGTTCATCCGCGGCGCGATCAATACTGGATCGACCACCACGGGCTCGGTCAGTGTTGTGCAGCTGGGCAATGTCTTGAACGGAAGCGGCGGAACCGTTCAAGTCACTTTCGTGACGTTCCTCCAAAACGGCTTTTCGTCCACCCCCGGTTTTTGCGACGATCAAAGATCTCTCTTCCCTCTCGACCAAACCGTGCGAGTCAATTTCAACCCCGGCCAACCCTGCGCGACTATCCTCATCGTGGTGATTATTGTTTGAAGTATCGCTGTTGCGATGAAGATTGCAAAGATTTCAGCCGTGACGCTGCGGGTCAGAAACATGAAGGCATCCGTGCAGTTCTATCGGGATGCACTGGGCATGGAGTTGCTTTACGGTGGCGAAGGAACAGGTTTTTCCTCGCTGGGTGCCCGAGATTCGGATTCTGCCGTTCTTAATTTAGAGGAGGGCGACGGACGCACGGAGTGGGGGCGGCTGATCTTTCACGTCCCGGATGTGGATGCCTGCTGGACCCACTTGACCGACTTGGGATTTCCGGTAGACAAGCCGCGAAATGCGTCCTGGGGCGAGCGGTATTTTCACATGCGCGATCCGGATGGGCATGAGCTGTCATTCGCCCGACCACTGAAGTGAGTAGTGGCGAGAGAGGATTTACGCTGCGCTGAGGTCTGGGTCAACGGGGATGTTCCAGGCGTCGAGCAGCCATTCGGGGATGTAGCAGCGGTTCTTATTGCGTAAGCACCATGTGCGCAGTTCATGCGATGACGCATAGGTCTCCGGTGTAAGCCGCAAGTGCCGGACCTGGAGTTCAAACTCGGTAGGGAGTGCTGGACCGAATGGCATGGGTTTGCCCCAGTTGGGATTGCCTCTACGAGTCATAGAGCATTTGATTTTTGGCCCCAGCGGATGATACTCCGCGATGCTCAGTTCGGAAGAAATCTTTTCTGGCACTCCTTGCCCGCAGTTACCAGTTGGGTGAATCCGGAGGTCCGTCGCAGTTTATCCAAGAATGGATCTTTCTCCAACGCAGAAACTGCGCAGTAATTTTCGTCAATTGCCCTCTTTAACATCCGGGAGGCAACATCTTCTTTGCCGCAATAAGCTACCACGGAGCCCTCGTGATACCACTCTTCAGGATCAGCTTCAGTCGCGCTCGTGCGTTCCGTGTTCTCGACGGCCTTCTCTAATTCTAATTCACCCGACAGTCGTGGCTGCAAGCATGCTTCCAGCAAATCACGGTGATAGCGAAAATTATCGGCTGGCACTTGTTTTACCTCTGCACTTGCGTCCGCCATTTTGCCCTCACGCATAAGCAGGTGGACTGTGGCCCAGGACGCCCATTCTGAGCCGGAATCGAGGTGAATAAAATCTAATGCCCGTCGGCCGTTGCCAATGTACATGAAGCTCCATGCGCACGAGCGAAACTGGTAATTACCTGGATCGAGGGACAAGGCTTTTTCGCACTCTTGCGCAGACTGCTCTAGCATTCCTGCATAACGCAGGACATAACTCATCGTAAAATGGTTCTGCGCAATTTCAGGGTGCCGCTTAATGACATCACTTGCCTGCTTATATGCCTTGCCGGATTCCCGCCGCTCCACCAAATTCGTGACAAGTTGCGCGGCGGCAAGAATCAGATTGGGATCCAGCGCGAGCGCACGCTCCATTGCTGCGTTGGAGCGTTGAAACATCTCTTCTCCGCCAGTGGAATATGTTGCGTCATAGTAATATCGAAGTCCTAATGCTTCCCAGGCCGGTGCGTAGCTCCGGTCCAGTCCTACTGAGCGCTCCAAAATGGCGATCGCTTCTTTGTTGGGTGCGGGATCATGCGGCACCGCCGCACTCCGCAAATACAAATCGTACGCTTCCTCATTCTTAGGCCGTGTCGCGCCTTCTGCCGCTGTCTTGCCCACGCCTAACGCGGGGAGTAGCGCTTGACGAACCCGGCTCGTAATCTTTTCGCGCATGGCGATCATGTCGCTCGAAGGAACACTTAGTGTCTCTACCCAAACAGTGCGATTGTTTTCTACATCAACGGCTTCGAGCGTGACCTGTAGCTGGTCTCCTTCTTTCAAGTAGTGTCCGGTTACGATATTGGCGACACGCATTTCACGACCTGCCTTCTGCAAATCGAGATCAGGCCCCGCGTACTTACTGCTCATCGCCAATGGACGTATCGAAAGGGAGTGCGCGTAACTAAGGGTCGTCGCGATCTCATCCGGCAATGCAAGCCGGAGGAAATCGGCCTGCTTTTCGGAACCTGCATTCTGGAACGGCAAAACGGCAATAGCGGTAGGTGTTGCTGCATTGGCTGGAGCCACCGCGCGGTTCTTTCCATACCAGAGAGTGGCCGCGACTACCGTCGTGACGACCACAAGACCACCTACCCATGCCGTGCGCTTACGTCTTCGCGCACTCCACTTAGACGCAACTTCCACGTCGGCAGTCGCCACGCGCCCGGAAGCCGAATCCCGCCTCGCGCGTATCAGGTCTGCTTTGATGTCGGAAGCATGCTGATATCGCACGTCTTTATCTTTTTCCAGCGCCTTAGTGATGATGTGTTCCAGTTCGGCTGGAAGTTCAGGGTTCAAGCGCACAGGTGGAGCGGGCGAGCGATGGACAATCCCTTCGAAAATGGCTCCTGTGGTGTCACCTTTGAACGGAAAACACCCAGTGGACATCTCGTAGAGCAGAACGCCGAAGGAGAATAAATCAGTGCGAGCATCCAAACTCTTGCCTAGGACCTGCTCTGGCGACATATAAGCAACAGTTCCCAGAGCGGCGCCAGGACTGGTGAGGTCTTCTTCTTCCATTGCGGCAGAGCGGGTTTCTTCTGCCGCAACTTCACTGGCCGAAGTAACAGGAGCTGCTACCTTGGCCAGCCCAAAATCCAAGATCTTGGCGTGCCCGCGTTTCGTGACGAAAATGTTAGCGGGTTTGATATCGCGATGAATGATCCCTTCCCCATGCGCTGCATCGAGCGCATCGGCAATCTCAATGGCGAGTGAAAGGATCGTATCGGTTTCCATCGGACGGCCTGCGATCCGATGTTTCAGCGTCATCCCGTCAAGGAACTCCATGGCGATGAATGCCCGCCCATCATGTTCACCGATGTCATGGATCGTGCAGATATTCGGGTGATTCAACGCGGATGCGGTTTGCGCTTCGCGGCGGAAGCGGGCAAGGGTCTGCGGATCGCGGGCGACGTCCTCCGGCAGGAACTTCAGAGCGACAAAACGACGCAGCCTTGTGTCCTCGGCTTTGTACACAACACCCATCCCCCCGCCGCCAAGTCTTTCAATGACTCGGTAGTGTGAGATAGTTTGCCCGAGGAGTTGAGATGAAGTTTCCACCGGCGAGAATGGTAGGTCGGAAGGTCTGGAAGGTCAACAATTGCGGGCGAGCACGCCATTTAAAATAGGCAGGGTAACGAGAGAAGCGAATGGCGGTCACCGTAGAGATGCACAACACGGGCGATTCCGACGTGAAGGCGGATGTGGTTGCGAGCATCGAGCACGCGCTGGCGGATCGGCCAGGAGATTGGCGGGTTCTGATTGTCGGTTCCCAGGCGAATGATCGGTGGGAGATGAAGATTGCCGGGCCGAATGGATTTGAGCGATCGTATGCACTCGAAGGCAGTCAAGGGGAACACCGACCCGAGACTATTCGGACTCTGCTGGGAAAATTGGTGCCGAGCATTCGGACTTAGAGATTTTCTATTCCGAAAGGGGGGAATAAGAAAGCGCCCGACAACGTGGGCGCTTCTTGATTTTCAGGTGATTTCTAATCAGGCAGCGGTGCTGCTGACTTTCCTTTCGCTGATTTCTTCTTCTGCGCGCAACCAGTCCTCAAGGTCATGGCCATTTTTCCGGCCACGTGCCTCATAGAGTTCATACGCGCGTTGGCGGATCTCGTTTTCAAGTTCTTGGGAGCTTCCCGCTGTCGCAGGTGGCTTCTTGCTTGTATCCTTGGGCATGGAGTACTCCTTCCTTTGCGGTCATCAGAAGCCGCGTGAGCGGACACAAATTTTCGGAGTGTCCAAAACATAACGCTGGCTTACCGGATAGGTCAATTGCCGAAAATCGGTGCACTGGGACATGCGCGTGATGGCGCGGACTGGCGCAACTCACGATTCAAAAGAAACCGAATGTTCCGGCGGAGTATTTCGATGCAACTCGCGAATCAACAGCCATTTCTCATGAGAAC
>Ga0075423_10001773_pt1 | contig 19270 bp, 20 predicted proteins | sample SoiMethybrSBSTD2_FD_80114 | JGI IMG/M metagenome (GOLD analysis project Ga0075423, IMG submission 80114) | Bulk soil microbial communities from a Populus tree surrounding site in Tennessee, USA - Soil MetaG P. TD hybrid SBSTD2 | ecosystem: Environmental > Terrestrial > Soil > Tree plantation...
GGAAACAGCATGCGCAGCCGCGCGATCTCATGCGCGCTGGGGCCGCCTTCGAGCTGCGGATCGACGGCGGCCAGCTCCACCGGGCGGGTGCGGATTGTCGCCAGGGCGTCATCCCAGTCGCGGGCGCACACCACCGGGAACCGCGGGGCGGCCGCCCGGCGCAGCTTGTGAAACTGGATGGCGGGGACAGCGGCTAAAACGAGCATCAGTGTCGCAAAAACGCCCCCCAATGTCGCGAAAACGCCCTAACTCCCCCCGTGCCGGAGCGCGACTTTAGCGGCGCTTGCAGCAGCGCCCACTCTCACTCCAAAAACTCGTGGAGGATCTATGTCGCGCTCGATCCGCATCCTGCTCGTTGCGCTCGTTGTGTCGCTCGCTTTCGGCGCGTCGGCGTGTGCCGATTCCACCGGCCCAACGCACGGCTGCGACTACAGCGGCAGCAACACCTGTCACTAAGCTGTGCCTGCGAGGTCGGCAAGCGCTACTGACACCTCGCGCACGGCTTTAGGCTGCACGACCGGCTCCGCGACTTCCGCCGGCTTCTCATTGGGAGCCAGGCGGCAGTCGCGTAGTCCGGCATTTATGCGTTCGATGCGGAAGGTGAACTCGTGGAGCCCCGCTTCATCAGCGATCCGGAGAGCCTCCGCGAGGAGACGCTCTGCCCGGTCGATCTGCGCGAACCGGGCGCGTCCGATCCCGGCCTTTAGCAGGTAGTCCACGAGAATGTTCGGCGGCATCTTCTCGCGCCGCGCGTCGCACTGCTCGCGCCACCGCTCGAACCCGACGCGGTCGCGGCGGAACGACGCGCAGTGCATCAACTCGATCGTGGCATTGTCCACGACGTCCTGGCTCGCCCCGTTCTTGAGAATTTGGGTCAGGGCGCGCTCCGCGCCATCGACGTCGCCGACGATCAGCAGCATCACACCCAAATCGCTGAGCACGCGCATGCGTGAGAGGGCGTCTTCGTACAGTTGGAACGCGCGCCATTCGTGGGGGATCGCCTCGGCAGGTTGACCCCGAGTGCTGAGCACGACGGCGAGCTCCTGCCGTGCGCGCGCCTGGGCATCCGAATCGTCCAGATGCTCCGCCTCCGTCAGGATGTCCCGGTACGCCTGCTCCGCTTCGAGGAGATTACCGCGGCCCCGGAGCGCCTGGGCCCTCCCGATCCGGCTGAGCAGCTCCGAATGCGTGTCCCCGATCGCCGCGGCCATCGCCCCGCCCTCGGCATACGACTGCTCGGCGGCATCGAACTCGTTGAGCTTGCGGTACACCCGGGCGCGACGCAGCCGTACGCCCACCGCGTCCGCCGGCGGGAGCGTCGTGCCGCCGACCTGGAGCAGGGTGTCGAGCACGTCCAGCGCCTCCGCGAGTCGCAGCTCGTCCTCGAGGTAGTGGGCGTAGGCGAACAAGGCGGGGTGCAGCAGTGCGGCGCTGCGCTGCTGGAACGCATCGCGCGTCACGCGCACCAGGTCCACCAGGTGGCTCGCTTCGGTCGAGCCGGGCGGCAGGTCGCGGCAGCAGCGCGTGGTGGCGACGTACTGATAGTGGAAGGCATCGGGATGCAGCGTCGCGTGCTCGGGGCCGAGCAGGTCCACCAGGCGCAAGGCGACGAAGGCGGCGCGGCCGAGGCGTGGCTCGAGCGCCGACGGCGAAGCGGCACCGGCCAGGCGGTGCAGGAAGACGGCGTGCGGCAGGCCGGCGTGCTGGGCTACGGAATCCGTCATCGTTCACCCTTCCGGTCGCCTGGGGGGGCGTCGGGGCGAAACTAAGATAGCGTCTTTTTGGAGGGAGCGGAGTGCGGGACGTCACCGCGCCTCACCCCTTTTGGGGCAAGGAGCAGACCAGGGGCCGGCCGCCCAGCGGCGGCTTGAGCCGCGACCTCAGCGCCGCAGCAGCAGATTGATCACGCCGATGCTTGCGCCGATTAGACCCAGAGCCGTGGGGGCCCAAAAGACGAACATCCACTTCACCAGGTCGCTCTTCACTTGGGCGAGTCGCTGCTCCAGCTTGGCATCGAAGCGCGCGAAGTTGAGCTCGTTCAATTCACGCAAATCGGCTCGGTACGTAGCGTCCACGGCATTGAACCAGTCCACGAGCTCGGTGGCGATCTCCTCGCCGAACACATCGTAGAACCGCTTGGACAGCCTGGCCGTGACGGGCACGCGCCCTCCCGTGGTGCCCTCACCCCCTGTCCCCCTCTCCACGGTGTGGAGAGGGGGAACGAGGCGCGAATGTTCGGCTCGGTCGGCGGTCCGGCGTAGGCGAAAGGTTGCGGGAGGGCGCCGATCCTCGCCGAGCTTACGCTCGGCGGGCGCGCCGAGTCAAGCGGGGTCAGCACACAGGTCAGGGTCGATGGTCCCCGGGCTTGCGCCCGGGGTCAAGGCGTGGTCTGCGGCTGTGTCGACTTGCCGCGGCCGGCTTGCGCGCGCCGCTCGGCCCGAATGCGCGTTTCGAGCACCCAGCCGGCGATCAGCAGCACGAATCCCGCGGCGAGGGCGGGAATCCAATGTACCAGGAAACTCATACACATCATCCTTTATGGCCCCCTCGTCCCGGACGAGGGATGATTGATTGGTCCCGGGGATCCGCAGGTGAACCCTTCGGCGCTGCGCGCCCTCAGGGCAGGCTCCGCGACTCGGCAGTGTCAGTAAACTGACGGACGCCCTGCCGCTTCAGCGGTAGACGCCGAGCCGCGGCTTGAGCCGCGACCTCAGCGCCGGAGCAGCAGGCTGAGCACCCCGGCGCCGGTACCGATCACAGCCAACGCCGTGGGGGCCCAGAACGCGAGCATCCACTTGAGCCCGCTCTTCACGTCGGCGAGGTCCTTCACGAGTTCGACCAGGAGCTCCGCCAACGCCTGCTCGAGCTGCGCTTCGAGCTGGGTCCAGCGACCGCCCCACTTGGCGTCCAGCTCGGCCAGCCGCCGTTCCCATTTCGCGTCGGATTCGGCCAGGCGCTGCTCGAGCTTCGCATCGAAGCGGGAGAAATTCAGCTCGTTCAGCTGTCGTAGATCGGTCCGGTACGTGTCGTCTACCTGGTTAAACCAATGTGGGCCGATCCATTCCGCACTCCGCATTCCGCGCTCCGCATTAGGGGTTGATTCTCGCCGAGCTTACGCTCGGCGGGCGCGCCGAGTCAACCTGGGCGCGCTCGCGAGCGTTACCAATCGCCCTCGAATCGACTCATTCTGATCCTTGCTCAATCTGACGAATGACCTCTGCCGGTGTGATGGCGATCACCATCGGAGGCTCCTGAGTCGTGAACCCCGGGTGGAACCGGGTGGTAGTACGGGGTGGGGCAACGATCGGGAGGGGTGTCGCGAACGGACCCCTTCCCACATACAGAGTGTCGCAGGTTTGTTACGTCCCGGGGACCAAGGCGTACGCAACTCCTAGCCGGACGTGGGGCACGACTGTTGCTTAAATGCTGCGGGAACAGGTGATCTGGATCACCCAGGTTCCCGCGCCTCTAGTCAAGTGGCTGTGGTGCGGATACGTTAGCCGTCCCTCGGTGGCCGGGGCTAGCCCTTGAGCCGCGCGCTGATGGTCTTCAACCCGGGGAGAAGTTGATGGAGCTGGTCCGTAGGAAAGCCGAACGAGAACTCCGCGTCTCGACGGGCGTGGTCCGCGCACTCCGGAATGCACACCGGGGCGCGGGCGCTACACCTCGTGTGGAAAACTGACACCATGGACCCAGTGCCGGGCGAGATCGTGCGGGCGCCGGTAGCCGACAGCGTGGCGGGCAGTGCCCCCCGCGAGCGGCGCCACTGGGCCAGGCCCGAGCCCCGCGTCGTTCCAGAACCGTCCCACCTCCAGCTCGAGAAGCCGGCCGAAGTGCGGCTGCGGCTGCAGCGCCGCGCGCCGGCCAATCTACGCCATCACTTAATGCGGGCCGCGGTGCGATTCACCGTGCTGTTGGTGGCCGACCTGGCGTCGTTCGGACTGATGCGGGAAATGGTGCGCGCGGTGCGCGACTCCGTTCTGGTTGGCGATACCCTGGCCGGGCGGTTCGAGGCCATGCTCCCGCCCGGGATCTTGAATGGCTGGCAGTACGCGGGGGCGTTGTTCGTGGGGCTGCTCGTTACGGGCAACTACGGGCGCGGCGACCAGCGGCGCGATCCGCGGCGGCTGTTCCTCGGCGCCGCGCTGGCGACGGCGCTTCCCCTGTGGATGACCATCTGGACGCGCGGCCTGGAGCCGGCGCTGGTCCAGTACGCGCTGGTGACAGTGTTGGTGTGGATCGGATTGGTGGTCGAGCGGCGCACGATCAATCGGGTCATGGCGTGGGTGCGACCCCCAGAGCGGGACCGCATGGATGTGCTGTTCGTGGGACCGGGAGCGGAATGCCTCGAAGCGATGCAGACGCCGGCATTCAGCCAGGGGGCGGACTACCGGCCCATCGGATTCGTGGACACGCGCATGCCGCCCGCAGGCGGGGCGCTGGGACATCTGAGCGACTTGCCCACGGTGCTCGACGCGGCGGGCGCGAAGGCGGTGGTGATCTCCGGGTACCTCACCGAGCCACAGTTTCGCCAGGTGGTGGACACGGCGCTCGCCGGGGGCTGCCAGGTGTTGTCGGTGCCGCGGTCGGTACAGATCGCGGGCGTGCACCCGACAACCGTGTGGCGCGGAGGTCAACCGCTGGTGGAGCTCACGGCCCCGAGCCTCCAGGGCTGGCAGCTGCTGCTCAAGCGGATCGTCGATCTGGTGGGATCGGCGGTGGGATTAGTCGTCACGGCTCCATTGATCGCGTTGATCGCCGCGGCCATCAAGCTCGACTCCCCCGGACCCGTGTTCTTTCGCCAGGAGCGCATCGGCACGGGTGGGCGTCGCTTCCGGGTCTGGAAGTTCCGGACCATGCGGAATGGTGCTCCGGACGCCGCTCATCGTGAGCTGATCCGGAAGATGTTCAATGGCCAAGAGGCGGAAGCCGGGCACGGTAACGGCAACGGGAAGCCCGTGTACAAGCTCGTCAACGACGACCGAGTGACCCGCGTCGGCCGCTGGCTGCGCCGGACATCGCTCGATGAAGTTCCCCAGCTCTTCAATGTGGTGCGCGGCGAAATGAGCCTGGTCGGACCGCGGCCACCGCTCACGTACGAATTCGAGGCGTACGATCACTGGCAGTTCGATCGCCTGACGGTCTCACCCGGCATCACCGGGCTGTGGCAGGTGTCGGGCCGCAATCTCCTGACCTACCGCGAGATGTGCGAGCTCGATCTGGAATATGTACGCCGCTGGTCGCTGTGGCTGGACGTCAAGATTCTGTTCAAGACGGTCCCGGTGGTGCTCTTCAATTCCGGCGGGGCAGCGTGACGAGAACCCCTGGGCGAGAGAGGTGACCATGCGATCCATTCGTGTCGGCGTTATCGGCTGCGGGTACTGGGGGCCGAACCTGGTGCGGAATTTCGCGCGCAACCCGTATAGTGAAGTCGAGGCCGTGTGCGACCTGCGGTACGAGCGGGCCGTCCGGCTGGGCGCCGAGTATCGCATCCCGATGGTGACGGACCATCCCGCAGAGCTGTTTGCGAACCCCGAGCTGGACCTGATCGTCGTGGCCACGCCGTCGTTCTCGCACTTCCCGCTTGCAAAGGCGGCGCTGGAGGCAGGGAAGCACGTGCTGGTGATGAAGCCGCTCGCCACGCGGGCGGAGCATGCCGAGGAGCTGTGCGCGCTGGCCGAGCGGCAGGGGGTGCTGCTCGCCGTGGACCACACGTTCGTGTTCACCGGACCCGTGCGGAAGATGCGCGAGCTCATCGTGGCGGGTGAAATCGGCGACCTGTACTACTTCGATTCGGTGCGCATCAACCTCGGCTTGATTCAGACCGACGTAAACGTCGTCTGGGATCTCGCGCCGCATGACGTGTCGATCATGGACTATCTGATCGGGCAGGAGCCGGTGAGCGTGTCGGCCACGGGAGCCGCTCACGGCGGCAGCCCGACTGAGAACATCGCGTATCTGACGGTGCGGTACGAAGGGTCGCTCATCGGGCACGTGCACGTGAATTGGCTCGCACCGGCCAAGGTGCGGCGCACTATTCTGGGCGGGTCGAAGAAGATGATGATCTACGACGACATGGAGACGAGCGAGAAGCTCAAGGTATATGACAAGGGGTTCTCGATCGCCACCGATCCGACCGTCGAGAAGGAATACCAGTTGATGATTTCCTACCGATCCGGGGACATGCACGCGCCCCAGCTCGAGACACGCGAGGGCCTCGCGGTCGAAGTCGAGAACGTCATTCGGGCGGTCAACGGCAAAGAGCCGCTGGTATCGGATGGCATCGCGGGGTGGCGTGTGGTGCGCATTCTCGAGGCGGCGCAGCAATCCATCCAGCGAGGTGTTGCCGTGCCGATCAGGGGTACGCCTGCCGTTTCGCAGCGCTGATGGGAAAATGGAGTCCCGAAGAGCGTGACGAGCTGCTTCGCCGGATCGCCCCGGACGTCAAGCTGGGGCGGAACGTCCGGATTTACGCGTTCGTCAACTTGTACGGCTGCGACATCGGGGATGAGACCTCGATCGGGACGTTCGTAGAGATCCAGAAGGGCGCGAAGATCGGAGCGCGCTGCAAGATTCAAAGTCACACGTTCATCTGCGAGGGCGTCACGATCGAGGATGAGGTGTTCGTGGGGCATAACGTGAGCTTTATCAACGACCTCTACCCCCGCGCGACGGCGGATGGCGGTCGGGTTCAGACGGAGCGGGATTGGACGGTCATCCCGACGTTGGTGAAGCGGGGGGCAGCGATCGGGACGGGAGCGGTGCTGCTCGGGGGCATCACGATCGGCCAGGGGGCCGTGGTCGGAGCGGGGTCGGTGGTGACGCGGGACGTCCCGGCTGGAGCAGTCGTCGCCGGCAACCCGGCGCGCGTGTTGCGCACGGTGGAGCCGGTGCGGGAACCGGAGCAAGGCTAGGGGGGCAGGGGGCAATGCAGGTACCGTTTCTCGATCTGAAGGCGCAGCACGCCGCGTTGGAGCCCGAGCTTACCGAGGCATTCCGCGCCATCGTGCGAAGCGCAGCCTTTGTCGGTGGGCCTGAGGTGGAGGCGTTCGAGCGCGAGTTCGCGGCGTTCTGCCACGCGGACGGCGCCGTGGCCGTGGGCTCAGGCACCGACGCCCTGCGGTTTGCCTATATGGCCATGGGCATCAAGCCGGGGGACGAAGTCATCACCGTCCCGAACACTTTCATTGCCACCACGGAAGCGTTGACGCAGGCGGGGGCGTCGCTGCGTTTTGTCGACGTGCTCCCGGACACCCTGTTGATGGATCCGAGGCAGCTCCAGGCTGCGATCACGCCGCGCACCGTCGGGATCGTTCCAGTTCATCTGTATGGCACGCCGGCGGACATGGATCCCATCCAGGAGATCGCCCGCGCGCACGGGCTGTGGGTCATCGAGGACGCCGCCCAGGCCCAGGGGGCCGAGTACAAGGGGCGGCGGGCCGGGTCCATGGGGGCGATGGGCGCTTTCTCGTTTTACCCGGGGAAGAACCTGGGTGCATGTGGCGAGGCAGGAGCGGTCACGTCATCCGATGCTGGGCGCCTCGCGTTTGCGCGCAAGCTGCGCGAGCACGGTCAGGCGGAGAAGTACTATCACGACGTGGAAGGCTACAATGGGCGATTGGACGCTCTCCAAGCGGCCTTCCTGAGAATCAAGTTGCGGCGCCTCGAGCGGTGGAATCAAGCTCGCCGCGTCATTGCTGCGCGTTACCGCGAACTTCTGTCCGGGACGTCGGAGGTGCGGGTCGTCGCCGAGACGCCGGGCAGCAGGTCCGTGTACCACCTGTTCGTCGTTCGGGTGCCTGAGCGCGACCGCGTGCGTGAGTTCCTCCAGAGCCGTGGCATCGGCACAGGCCTACACTACCCACTTCCGCTGCATCAGCAGGTTGCCTACAAGCACTTGGGGCTCCGCGTCGGCGCGTTCCCGGTGACAGAGGCGGCGGCTGCGGAGATCCTCAGCCTACCGATGTATCCCGAGATGCACGCCGATCAGGTGGATTGCGTGGTCGTCGCACTCGCCGAGTTCTTCGCAGGGCGGCCGCACCGCTCCGACGCGGCGACCGCCGCTGTCGTTGAGAGACCGGCGCACGTTGTCGCGGTTGGCTCGGCGTAATGGGCACGAGTCGCGGCCTCAAGATCGTTTCGGTCGTTGGTGCCCGCCCGAACTTCGTAAAGCTCTCGCCAGTGGCTCGTGCGTTGGCCGCGCGGGCTGATGTCTCGCACCAGATTGTCCACACCGGGCAGCACTATGACCCTCTCTTGTCGGACAGGTTCTTCGAGGAGCTGGAGATTCCCGCGCCCGACTTCAATCTGGAGGTAGGGTCCGGGACCCATGCCAAGCAAACCGCAGCCGTCCTCGAGAGAATCGAGCCGTTATGCCAGCGTTTGAGGCCCGATTGGTTGCTGGTATACGGTGACGTGAACTCCACAGTCGCTGCAGCACTAGCAGCGGCGAAGATCGGCGTCCGCGTGGCTCACGTCGAGGCTGGCCTTCGCAGCGGCGACAGAACCATGCCCGAAGAGCACAATCGAGTCGTCACGGATCATCTCGCAGACCTCCTCCTCGTTCCTTCACGCGATGCAGCCGATAACCTAGAGCGAGAAGGCATCGCCCGTGACCGGATTGCCTTCGTTGGCAACGTCATGATCGATACCCTAGTGCGTGCGCTCCCTGCAGCCAGGTCTCTCGCGACCCACGAGCAGTTGGGTCTTCGCACCGGCTCTTTCGTTCTCGTGACGCTGCACCGACCGTCGAACGTCGACGATCCTGCCATCCTAGGCGAGCTGTGCGATGCGCTCGCGGAGGTGCAGCGCCGGCGTCAGGTTGTGTTCCCGGTACATCCACGCTCACGCGAGCAGCTCAAGCAGTGGGACCTTACGCGCCGCCTCGGCGGAGTGTGCTTGATTGACCCCATACCGTACTTGGGAATGCTGAGCTTAATAGACTCCGCGGGACTTGTCATTACAGACTCGGGCGGTGTTCAGGAGGAAACCACGTTCTTGGGGGTACCGTGCTTAACCGTGCGCCCAAACACAGAGCGGCCGATAACACTTACCCACGGGACGAACAAACTGCTGCCTCCTACCCGAGAGGCGCTGGTAGGGGCCTGTCAGAACGGGTTCTCTCGCCGCACGCCACCACCCGTGTTGGAGAAGTGGGACGGGGCCGCAGGCGAGAGGATCGTCCAGGTTCTGTGCGACGGCGCTCGGTTCGACTAGCCATCGACCAACCCCAGCACCGCTCCGATGGCGACCGGGTGGGTTTGGTTCGATTTTGAGAACACTCCTCACGTACTCTTCCTCGAGCCGCTCATCCGGGCAGTGGTCGCCCAGGGATGGGACGTCCACCTGACGGCAAAGCCGCAAGCACAGACTTTGGAGCTCGCCGAAGACCGCGGGTTCAAGGTCGATGCGGTTGGTGCCGGCGATTTCGTGGGACTCGCTCGCAAGGTTGCTGGCACATTCAGTCGAGCGGCTCACCTGTTCATGTGGGCCGCAAGGCGCGGCAGGCCGCGTTTGCTCATATCCACATCCCGCAGCGCGTCCCTCGCGGCGCGCGCGCTTGGCGTGTGCGCGATCGGCATGCTGGACTACGAACACGCCGAGCAGGTTGTTCTGGCACTCAGCTGTGATTCCCTATGGTTCCCCGACATCCTTCGCGGCGTTCACCTGCCCAGACTAAGCCGCCGGATCGCTCGTTATTACCCTGGCCTAAAGGAAAACTTGTACCTAGATAGTTGGCCAATCGACCGAGTCCAGGGGCGTGCTAGGCTCGGCGCCTCCAACGACGACTTTCTAGTTGTGGCACGGCCGCCGGCGGACACAGCGCATTACGCTGCGGCGCTCAGCAGCCGTTTATGGGCACGGGCTTTGACCGGCTTATCAAGACGTCCTGGTGTGCGTACTTTGGTCCTGTCGCGAAACCGGCTCCAGCGCCAGCAGTTGCTGGACGCCGTGGGCGCCTTGGCTCGGATAGAGTTCCCTGAACGCGCTGTTTCGGGCCCTGAATTGGTTGGGGCGGCGGACCTTGTAGTGGGTGGTGGTGGGACGATGAACCGAGAGGCTGCCGTCCTGGGCGTTCCCGTGTGGAGCGTCTTCACCGGGCCGCCACCAGCTATTGATGAGCACCTTGCAGCCGAAGGTCGGTTGCGTTGGGTGCGGTCGGATGAGCAGCTCGATCTAGCGCTCAACAGTCCTCTGCCGGAGCCGATGTCCCGACGCGGTCCGTTCCCGGAAGGGCTGTCGACGATCATTCAGTACATCAGCGGGCGCGTGTTGGTGGGAGGTTGAGATGAAGCGTTGGATGAGGGGTTTGAGGCCAGGGTGGCTCGTTCTCGGCTTAGCCACGGGTATTGCCTGTCTCGACACTTCGATTTCCCCTGTTGGTCCCGGTGTCCGCGCCGAAGACGCTATTGGGCTCTGGGTCTTGCACGTAACGGGTGAGACCTTCGGCAATCACATCCAACTCCTGCGTGTAGACGCGGCTGAAGAGAGCGAGTGGCCGCTCAGACTAACAGCGATCGACGTGCAAGGCTGGAACGGCGCGCCCGCTCATGATTTGAAGTCAACCCTCGCCCGCGGCAGGCTTGTTGAGGACGTAGTCGAGTGGGAGCTTGTTCTGGTATCTGGTGGTGACGCTTTGATGAAGTGGCGAGTCTTCGGAGATACGGTGCGTGGAACGCTGCGGCTGACGGACGGGACTTCGGGAGGCGATAGTCTGGTGGGCGTTCGCGTTTCGGCGAGCCTCATCTCACAGGTTGCCGCCCCATATGCCGCCGTTTCTTCTTGGGACTCCACGCCGCAAGTCTTGATCCGTGTGGATGATATTCCGCCCAGTGACCGCGATTTTATCAGAAGACTACGGGATCGAGGCTTGGTTGCCGAGCTTGCCGTGCCCACTCTGTGGGTTGGAAGATACGGGCGGCCGTCTTGGAGTGAGCTTCGAGCCTGGGCACTTGCTGGATTCGGAGTCGCAGCGCATTCGCGCACTCACAGTGCGAGTCCTTCAGGCGATCTGAGGTTTATGTCGGAAGTCCTGGGCTCCATCGGCGATCTGCGTTCCCACGGTTTGCCTACGTACGTCTTTGTCCAACCCGGTACCTGGGCCGATTCGCTCAACTTTAACAGTTCGACGAAACTCCGGAACTGGCGAGGCACTCTTCTGCGATCCTTCACGCGTGTCTTTGAGGGGTATGTGTACGCGGCGCCGGTGAGTCAGCCTGCAGCTGACTCGATCGCTCTCGGCGTGAGTCACGTCACCATATCAGATGGTGTCAATGCGCGTTACGTCCTCGACGTCTGGAAACGTGCCGCGCAGCCAAACCGTTTCACGGTGTTCCTTGTGCATACCCGTAATCTGCCAAGCCCTGACGCCGTGGACTGGTTTTTGGATACCTTGGCTACCGCCCGGACTGGTGGCAGAATCCGGATCGTCTCTTCCTCGGCGGAGGTTCTTCGCGAGCGCTAGAGGGCCTGGCTGTTTGGTCGGCTCGACTTCCGGCGTGCTCCGGTGGAATCACGAATAAGCGGGTAGGTGAGGATGCAACGTCTTGAACGCCCAAAGCCACGACCACCCGCTGCGTGGTCTCAAGGCCCCAAACTCCCAAGCCGCACAGCCCTGACCATCTTGCTGGCGGCGGGCCTCTGCATGCCGAGCCACCTCCTCGGTCAACGCCCGCCGAGCCGCTGGATTCTTGCCTACGCTGCCGACGCAGGGCGGATCCCATACTCCACCGCGGATTTCATTCGTTTGATCGCTGTAGTGGACACGTCGGGTCACCCCAAGGACTGGTTGTTCGACGGGGTGATCTGCGTTGTGCAGCGAATGGCGAAGCGCGGGCGCTTCATAACATGGCTGGGCCCGCCATACGCCACCGGTGACGATTGGGAAGCATATTTGGACTCACTCTTCGCAGGGGGTGGTGTGCTCGCGCGCCTCGACTCGGCGGTTGGGGTTGTTGGGAGCAGAGTTGGTGAACCCGCGCACTCGTTGGCTGTCTCGCTGACGGTGCCGTACCCGGAACCCAAGGTCGACACGCTTCGGCTTTTTGGAGATAGGTACGACCTCGGCACAGTCGAAGGTCGAAGTAGGGCAGCCACCGCATTTGTGCGGAGCGCACTCGGGCGATTTCAAACGATGAGGTTTCGGCACTTGACTCTCGATTCGTTCTACTGGATGCATGAGACGATTTCGGGGGAAGAAGAACAGGTCGTCCCACTGGTCGCCGAGCGCGTCCACGCAGCCGAGAAGCGGTTCTTGTGGATTCCGTTCTATGGCGCCGCGGGAGTCACGACTTGGAAGCAATGGGGGTTCGACGAGGCGTTCCTCCAGCCCAATTACTTCTTCAACGTGAGTGTGCCGACCACGCGGTTGGACTCTGCCGTGGCTCGAGCCCGAGCGTTGGGTATGGGGTTGGAAATCGAGTTTGATGCTCGACTCTTCACTAAACCAGATCAGTTTGCCGACCGCCTAGATCCGTATCTTCTGGTGCTCGACAGTGCACCGGACGTGCGGGCTCGTTCTATCGCCTTGTTTGATGGAGCTGGTGCTCTAGTGCGACTGAGCTCAAGTGCCGACCCCCAATACCATCGCAGGTATTGTGGCCTGGTAAAGGTGTTGAGGGGTCGGGAAGACTCGTGCTAGGGATCGAGGACTCTGAAGCAAAGTTGCCCGGGTTTCCGGACGTGAGTGTGAGTTCCTCATGTGGGCAACCCTGACGTCTTTTCGGCTCGCCTGTCGAAGGTCCAGGAATTCTCTCGCCTGAGTCTATGTCGAGTGGAGAAATGGGCTTCATTGCCATTCTAAACGTCATGTCGAGTATCGTCTGGAACAAGCGCGGGTCTTGGGGAGTGTATGAACGCTCTGTACTTGGGATGGGGAAGACCCAATGCCTGGGGAGAGGCTTTAGCGGCTGACTTAGGGGCTCGGGTGATCTTCACTGGGGCGACCGAGGTGCCAAGCGGCGTGTTTCACCGGGCTCCCCTCCGATACTGGTGGGACCTGAAGCGCAGCCTCAACACCATCGCTCAAGTTCGCCCGGACTTGCTCATATGGCAGGTACCTCCTTCGGTTGCACCAATCGTGATCCATGGTGGCAAGCGACTTTCAAAGGTGCCCTGGGGTCTCGACGTTCACTCCGGCACGATCAACCTCCTCAGGTGGAGGTGGCTACTCCCGGCGCTAAGGAGGACGGCAAAGGGAGCGCTCTTTACAGTGGTGCACAATGATGAAATCGCCCGTATGATCCACCCCTGGCCCTCACCGGTCACGGTCGTTGACAACTACGTTGTGTCCATGTCACAGAGGTCACTCACTACAGTGCGCAGCCCCCATGGGCCAATCGTGGTGGCCGCGTCCGGAGGCAGCGATGAGCCCCTGAGAGTAGTCATCATGGCGGCAAATCTCCTTGGGGACGACTACAAGTTCGTGATTACGGGACGTGAGACTGCCGTGCGGAGGCGTCTAGGTACCATTCCGCTACCGAAGAACGTTCATCTCACGGACTTTCTGCCACGTGGTGACTACCTTGAATTGCTCACGACCGCCTCCATCACGGTGTGTTTGACAGTTCGTTCAGCCACAATGCAACTTGGAGCGTGGGAAGCTGTGTCGCTGGGATGCCCAGTGATAGTTTCGGACCATGCTGTGCTTCGACGGTACTTTCGACAGGGGGCCGAGTTTGCGGACAACGACCCGGTTTCGTTGGCTGAATGCATACGTGTAGTCAAAGCGAATTACAACGCATACATTGCTTCTGCCGCCAGTATGGCAACGAGGATGAGAGCAGGTAGAGAAAGGCAAATAAACAGCCTTAGAAAGCAAATAAGTGTCTACTTCTCTCAGGCCCCCAGCTAGCACGCGCTTAGGAGCTGGAAGATCGACTCTTTCTTTGCAAAGGCACCGCGCGTTGTGAGTCGCAGATCGCCGATTCCAGCGAATCTCCCTTGTCGTTCGGGGAGGCCGCTTGTCACAGACCCGGTTCGCAAATGAGTTCTCCGCTGTCGCAAGGACGTGAGACAAGTGTGAGCGGTTCGACCGACCCTCGCGCCCCGAGCCACGGTGTGTCGACCCGTCTGCAGCCCTCATCGCTCGACGGCACAGCGGTCGCTACTGAAGCCGATGGCTCGCTACTGCAGATTGCTGTGTTGGTCCTCCAACACCGTCGTGCACTTGTCCTTGTGCCGTTGATTTGCTCGCTCGTCATCGTTGGCGTGACCCTTTTGCTTCCAAAGAAGTACACGACGATGGTCTCCTTTGCACCCATTGCCTCTACAATGCCTGGGGGGATCGCGGGACTTGCATCCGAGCTTGGTGTCTCGCTTCCCAGCGTTGACCCATCGCAATCACCGGACTTTTACGCAGAGCTGCTGGCGACACCCGATGTCCTTCGCCAACTCGCTCTCGCTGAATACAAAGTGGCGGACGGAACGGACACGCTACGCGGCACTTTCGTGGACCTGTACAACATTGATGAAGGAGATCCGGGGAAAACTCTGGCGGAGGCCATGAGCACTCTGGATAGCAAGATCCTCCATATCAGCTTCAATCGCCAGACATCAATAGTTTCCGTGGACGTGAAGACAAAGTGGAGGGACCTCTCGTACGAGATTGCTGCGCGGCTGCTTGATCTGGTCAACCAGTTCAATCTCAGCAGACGACAGCTCCAGGCTGACCAAGAGCGCCGCTTTTTGGGGGAGCGCGTCGACACCGCGCGGGTAGAACTCCGCCGTGCGGAAGGCGTCCTCCAAGAGTTTCTCCAGCGCAACCGTTCGTACCCGAATAGTCCTGCATTGCTGTTCGAGCATGACCGATTACAGCGGGAGGTTGGCCTCCGCCAGGACGTGTACAGCTTGTTGACGCAGGGCTATGAACAGGCACGGATGCAGGCCGTGCGAAACACTCCATCGATTTCGCTCATACAGCAAGCGACGCCCGCGCTAAGATATGATCGGCGCCACATTGGTCTGAAGGCGTTCGGAGGCTTGGTGGGTGGTGCGGTCCTGACGGTTTTGGTGTTGCTCGTCGGCGAAGCCGCTCGTGAACAAAGGGCGAAGGCACCCCACGACTTTGACCGATTGAGTGTGCTTTGGGCATCCACTCGCCGGGAAATTGGGCGGCTGGTCCCGCGCCGGCGCTTGACCCCGTGAGACAACAAGAGTCCTGCCGTCGCCCACTGCCAGGTGCAGACACGCGTCGGATTAGCTGACTATGGTACCGCACGGCGTTTAATGCTCGCATCTTCCCCAGAATCACTCGCGAGGTCATGAGATCGGTAGAGGTCGAGCCGCTGTCCACGCCTGAGCGCCCAGCCGGCATCGCCGCTCAATCCTTGGAGCGGGTATTCGCATGCACGGCGATGTTTGTGCTTTCCGGAGCAGTGCTGCCGCTTCTGCACGCACCGGGTAGCACCTCGGAAGTGACAGTGGACTCTGACTCCGCTAGGATGGCTGCTGGCGGGATTACCTACGCCCTTACGGGCCTCTTCGCGCTTCAGCAGCGACGTCAGGTACTCCAATCCATTCGCCAATCCAGCTGGGTGTGGGTCCTAACTGGGCTCGCCCTCGCTTCGGCAGCGTGGTCCACCGACCGCAGGGTGTCGCTCAACTCGGGTTTACTCCTGTGCGCTACCGCCCTGTTTGGAACGTACCTTGGGACCCGCTTTACGCCGCGTCAGCAGCTCGCTCTCCTCTCAGCCATGCTCGGGGCTACTGCACTGCTCTCCGTCGCATTCGTCTTCCTGACGGATTATGGAACAATGCCGGGAGCGTACACAGATGCGTGGCGTGGCGTGTTCGACCGCAAGAACACTCTCGGCGACACGATGGCATTGGCATTCCTAGTCTTCATTCTTCGCAGCTACCAGCTTCGCACCTGGAAGCCGGTAGCATGGCTCTTTGCAGGTCTCGCCTTGGTGCTCGTTGTGTTGTCTCAGTCGGTGGGCGGCCTGGCTATTTGCGCCCTTGTTGTTCTTTTCATCGCTACCATGCCAGTTGTCCGGCGACGCAGCATCCCCGCATGGCTCGTCGTCTGCGTGGGCGCCCTTCTCATGGCGGGCACTACGGTGCTGTTGTGGTGGAGGGGAGGAGAGGTGCTCGCCGCACTCGGCCGCGATCCAACCCTGACGGGGCGAACCCTGATTTGGGCGCTGGTGTTGACGAAGATCACCGTGCACCCGATTCTCGGCTATGGTGTTAATGCGTTCTGGCGCGGTAGCTCTGGGGAGTACGCAGATATTTGGCAAGCCGTGGGATGGTCAACTCCGCATTCACATAACGGGTTTTTGGACCTAGCGCTCGACCTGGGCGCCGCCGGAGTTGGTGTTTTCGTCGTTTGCTACATGCAGGCTGTTCAACGGGGCTTTCGGATTCTTCGCAGCGGTGCTGGTCTCGAGGGAAGTGCTTGGCCACTCGCCTATCTGATGTTCTTTCTTCTCGTGAACCTGACGGAAGTCAGGCTGCTCAGAAACGTGAACCTCTTTTGGATCTTGTTCATCTCGACGACTTCAACGGTAGCGAAGCCTCTGGGGCGAGTTCGGGCGTGAAGACCCTTTCTAGGCTGCGCCATTTGGTAATGGAACGCCTTCCCGCGAGGCAGAGCCTTAAACTGCGCGCCTATAAGGCGTATCTCTTCGGCGAACCAGAGCTCCGTTGGGCTCTGACGGGCATTAGGCAGGGGGAGCTCGTAGTGGACATTGGAAGTAACCTTGGAGTTTACACTTTCTGGCTAGCTAAGCGAGTCGGACTGAGTGGTAGAGTCGTAGCTCTGGACCCTGCCGAGCAGTGTGCACGGTATCTTCGGACGGCGACTACACAGCTTGGATTCACTCAGGTCACAGTGCTACACTGTGGTGCGTCGGACGCTTCGGGTGTCTTGGAACTCCACATCCCGCTCGCGGGTGAGGGAGTCACGCTCAGTCGAGCGACTTTCCGACCGATGGCCGGTCCGGTCCAGGTCACGAGCGCGCCCGTGCGTCCCTTAGATGACCTGCTAAGCGACCGCGATCGACCAGTGGCTTTTGTCAAGTGTGACACGGAAGGTCACGAACTTGCCGTGCTCCTCGGAGCGCAAAAGATTCTCAAGACGGACCATCCGAGTCTGTTGATCGAGTGCGAGCAGCGCTATCTCGATCATGATATGCAAGAGACGCTCGACTACGTGCGCGGCTTTGGCTACGCGGGGTGGTTTCTTGATGCCGCAGGCGTACAACGGCCGCTCGAAGAATTCTCGCCCGCTACACATCAGCTGCCGTACGTAGGGAACCCAAACTCCCGTAACTACATCAACAACTTTCTCTTTATTCATTCGACCCGGTCCGCAGCTCCGCGCGCCGGCGGCGTGCATGGGGGTCGAACCCCCTCCTCACGATCTGTCTCCTGACGACCAAGAGCCGAGCACCCCTGTTGCCTTCCGGGGTCGGAAACTATGGCGGCAGCTCGCCCCGGCGGTCGCCAGCTTTCTCGCCGAGGCGTCCGCCAAGACCCTAGCTTTTGCTTTCTTTGTTGTGCTGGCGCGCTTCGCGGGTCCCGGAGTCTTGGGCGGAGTTCGAGCAGCGCTCTCAGCTGCTCAGATCGCGGCTGGTATAGGCGTGCCTTTCCTGACCTCCGTGAGCCGACTTGGGGGGTCAGTCCCGCGCGCTCCTGACTCGGGCTGGTCAACGACTACACTGGCACCACTCGCGTCCGACCTTACCGGGTGGTTGTTTGCGACTGTTCTGGGAGGCATCGTCGCTGGTTTCGCGTTCGGCTCGCCGACCCGAACTGGCGAAGCAGTCTTCTTGGCAACGATCGGATTCGGCTGCAGCTACCTGGGGACGCTAATGCCGAAGAGCTACGGCATGCCCAGGGCGTTGCTCTCGATCAACTTGGGTGGTAATGCGGCGCAGCTTCTAGTCCTGGGACTCCTCATACTTGCCTTACCGGACGCGGTAAACGTGAACGTCGTAGTTGCTGTGTACGCCTGTGCATTCATTCTTCCCGTTGTCACGTCAAAGAGCTTGAGACCGTTCATGGGGTTGAGGCTGACCGAGATCAGCACTTTAGCACGGGAGGTCATTGTCAAGAGAGGAGACTACCTGTCGCAGTTTGCGCAGCACATCTCGCACGTGCTGATGGTGAATCTTGACCTGCTCGTGCTTAGCGTCGTGGCGTCGTCCCAGACCCTAGGACAGTATGCTGCGGTGAAGAGCCTCCTAATGATAGTCCTGCTGCCCGCGACTGCACTTTTCCACCTGCTACTCCCAGCTGCCGTACGCCGGTTGATGGGCGTAACGACGTCAGACGATCGGCACATCCTTTGGATTGGATTCGCCGGAATCGCGGTGGCGGGCGCTGGCGCGCTATTGCTCGGGGGTCCACTAATGACCACCCTCTACGGTCCTCGATTTTCAGGCTTGGGACCGGCAGTTGCTTGGGGTGCGATAGGGGCCGCGCTGTACGGACTGTCACTGCTTCGTGGTGCTGTCTGGATCGCCCGCCGAGAAACCGGCCGATTCAGCGCCATTGTGGCTGGAGCCGCCATTCTCGGAGCCGGAGTCCTGTTCCTGTTTCCGACACTTGAAACGACTCTCGGAGCCGCCCGCGTTTGGGCTATTACCGCAGCATGCCAGGCTGTTACGCTTGGCCTGTTCGAAACGACACTCAAGAGACGACCGCTCGCCGGGACGGTACCTGGTCCTGTGGATGGTTGAAGGAGTGCGCCGCGCTCCTACCACGGAAGTCCGAACGTTCGTTACGAGCCCGTTACCGGTCTAGTAACGACCAGGGCTCGCCGCATGAGCTATTCCGCAAGAGCTATTCCGTAAGAGCTACTCCGTAAGAGCTATTCCGTAAGAGCTCTTCCTATTCCGTACGAGCGATTATCAGCGAGAGTCGTCAAAGCTATTATCAGCGAGGTTCAAAGTCACCGGGGCAACCCTAGGGGCAATCCCAGCCGCGAAGGGTCGGGTCTCAATGATCTGCGCCTCATCTGCGGAGGATCGCCCCATGTGGAACCGGAGAATTCGTCTCGGCCCCGCGTCGCCCATTCCCTTCCATTTTTCAACAGCGCGCCTCTGGATCGTTCTGGCGGCGGCAGGGGCGGGTATCGTCTTCTGGGCCTGCGACAACGGCGGGAAACCCTTCGTGGGGCCGGATCTCGTCATCACACAAGAGGCACCGGCACCAACACTGAACAGCGCGTCGACCTACGGGATCCTGGCGGGCTCGACGGTGACTTGTGCTGGCGCCCCGGGCACCATCAACGCCGATGTGGGCGTCAGCCCGGGCAGCGCAATCA
>Ga0075423_10001774_pt1 | contig 19270 bp, 9 predicted proteins | sample SoiMethybrSBSTD2_FD_80114 | JGI IMG/M metagenome (GOLD analysis project Ga0075423, IMG submission 80114) | Bulk soil microbial communities from a Populus tree surrounding site in Tennessee, USA - Soil MetaG P. TD hybrid SBSTD2 | ecosystem: Environmental > Terrestrial > Soil > Tree plantation...
GACGTAGCGCAGCGCGGTCGTATCGACGCCGAGCAGCTTCAGCAGCACTGGGCGCAGATGACCGACCTCGGTCAGCCATTTGCGCGTGTCCAGACGCAGATGCGGCAGCGACCAGCCCGCCGCGTCGGCCAGCAGCAGCGCACGCGGCTCGCCAGGCTGGGGGATGATCGCGTAGTGATTGGTCTGCCACTGTCGCGGTTGCTCGGCGGCTGCGCTCATGTCTGCCTCCACGTCAAAGAACACGAGAGTTTTACCACCAAGACACAAAGGGCACAAAGGTCCATCCTATCTTTGTGTCCTTTGTGTCTTGGTGGTGAAACTATGGGCTTACTTCAGCCGGAATGTACTCGTTGTCGCAATCACTGCTGCGCCCGCCGCAGCATCAGCAGCGCCAGCAGCGCCGTGCGCGGCACGATGCTCGCAATCGAGATATACTCGTTCGGGCTATGGTCGAGCCCGCCGACCGGCCCCAGCCCATCCAGCACCGGCAGCCCCATGCTCGCCAGCATATTCGCGTATGAGACGCCGCCGGTCGCCGCATCCGTCACGCTGAAGCCCAGCTCGTCGGCGCAGGCGGACGCCAGCTCCGCCAGCCCGGCGATCGCGGGTGTCCGCGCCATTGGTGCGAAGTGCCAGCCATCGCTGAGCGCCGCCGTCACACCGGGGACGACCGGGTTGGCCGCTATAGCCGCGATCGCCGCACCGACCGGGGCCATATCCTCCGGGCGAATCACCCGTACGTCGATCTCGGCGCGGGCGTGATCGGGCACAACGTTAGGGCGCGTCCCGCCCTGCGTCACGCCAACGTTGACCGTTACGCCATCGCGCATGCCGTTGAGCGCCTGTAGCGCGATCGTCTGATGGGCCAGCGCCAGGATGGCGTTCGCGCCACGCTGCGGCTCGACGCCAGCGTGCGCGGCTTTGCCATAGACATCCAGCACGAAATTGCCGCTGCCTTTGCGCGCGCCGACGATGTCGCCGTTCTCGCGGCCAGCCTCCAGCACCAGCGCGATGTCGTGAGCCGGCGCTAGCGTGTGCAGCAGCGCGCCAGACGAGCGCATATCGGTCTCCTCGTCGCTGCCGCAGACCATACTGATCGTCGCGAACGGCTCCAGCAGGCCCAGATCGTGCAGCGCGGCCATCGCGTACAGCCCCGAAAGCAGCCCGCTCTTGTTGTCGGCGCTGCCTGGGCCGAGCAGCGTGTCACCTTCGATGCGCATCGGCCGAGCCGCCGCGATCCCGATTGGGTAGACGGTGTCGAGGTGCGCGACCAGCATGATTCGAAGCTGGCCGGTACCATGGATCGTCGCGACCAGGCTATCGCCTGCGGTCGCGTCGGGCCAGTCGCGCAGCTCCCAGCCGCGCGCGGCGACCCAGCGCCGCACCCAGGCACCGGCTTGGTCTACGCCGGGCTTGGAGCTGGTTGGGCATTCGATCGCGCAGAGCTGGCGCAGCTCCTCCAGGTACGCCGGCAGACATGGTTCCAGGTAGCTCGCCAGCGCTTGAGCCGCGGGGGATGTGGGCATAAGCAGGCACTCCTTTTGATGAGATGCGAGGTCTTCACGCTGTTTTGGTACTTGCGCGCTCCGTGCCGCTCCAGTGTCATGACGAATCAGACGCCGCACGCGCCGCAGGCAGATTCGCGTCGACCGCGAGCAGCGGCAGCCACAGGTAGCTCGGCGGGTTGATCCGACCGACGGTGCAGTGATCGTCCGCTTTGCCGACGGTCGTGTAGGGGCAGCCGGCGTTACTGAGCAGGTAGAGCACAGCCGCACGGTTGCGCGCCGTCTCGACCGGAATCATCGTGCCGGGCAGGTAGAAGCTCGTGGCCATCTCGAAGGTATAGGCGAAGATGCGATGCACGCCGTAGGCCCAGTCGGTGAACTCGCCGCTGGCGATGTACATGTCGCTGAATTGCTCCGGTCTGTAGCCATTCGTCGCCGCCATCGCATAGCCCATCGCCGCGAACACAAGCTGATCGTCCGCGCGCATGTCGCTCGGCAGGTCGTCGTAGGTGTAGGCGTAGGGCCATAAGATCAGCTGTCCGGGGACGTGAAACGAGATCGCGACGCTGATCTGCTGCGCGCCATTGACCACCCGGCTGTCGATGAACGCCTGCATCGCCGCTACCTCGGGCGCGCTCGCCGGTGCTGCGCCGCGGTAGATGTCTGAGGCTGGATCGTACGAAGCGCCTTCCGGGTTGCCCCACTGGTAGCCATGATTGCGATTCAGATCGGTGCCGATGAAGTCGCTATTGGCGTTCGGCTGGCGGTTCTTGCGCCAATATCCGTAGACACCGCTGATGAAGTCGTACTCGCCTCCGTCGGGGTTGAGATCGAAGACCAGGTAGATTTCGTCGGCGTCGACGAGCTGCGTGATCTGAGAGGTCGGCTGGCTGGCATCGTACTCATCGGTCAGTATATGCAAGAGGTAGAGCATCATCTCGACGGTAAGATGCTCGCGCGCGTGATAGTGGCCGACGAGCAGCACCTCCGGCTCGTCTTCGTCGGTCTGTGCGTTGTCGCTGATTTTCATGGCCCATAGATCGCGGCCTTCATACGACAAGCCGATGCTGAAGAGCTGCGTGATCTGTGGGTACCTGGCGGCGACTGCAAGAACCTCGGCGGTCAGATCGTTGTAATTGTGGTAGTCGGTCACATCGAGCGGGATGTCGGGCGACTGCGCGGATGGCCAGACGGCGAAGCCAAGCGCCCTGATCCGCTGGACCTGGTCCGCCGTTGCGACGATCTCCGCCGGGCCGGGCCGGGCGCCCTCAATATCCACGCCCGTCGCGCTGATCGCGCTGCGCTGCTCACGAGTAACAACGCCCTCGACGCGGTAGCGCCCGACTTCGGCCGGCACCGACGGCGATGCGGCCAGCGGTCGCGCCGGTATCAACGCGATCCCCAGCGCGCCGACGAACAGTACGGCCAGCTGGCTCAGAAACCATGATCGGAAGATCATGATGCGCCTTTCACGAAGCGTCATGTGCAGTTGCTATTATACTGCCCTTCGGCGCGCAGCTTGCGTGCGGCGCGGGCGCGATGTATCGCGCCCCTACAGTCGCGCTGTTCATAGCGCGCACACTGATGCATGAAAATGGCGACAGCTATCGGCTATCGGCTATCGGCTATCGGCTATTTTCGGTTAGTTGCGCTCCCAACCGCTTTCTGCTATACTTCCCGGCTGAATATGGCTTCGGGTCGCGAGATCCGCGCATGTCGCTCGCCGGAGCGGCACGCAAATACTATCCCGCTAGAAACACCTGGAAAGCGAGTGCAGTAGGGTGGAGCCGACAACCCTCGTCGGGCACCTGGCCCCCGATTTGGATTGCCTCACAGCGATCTGGATGTTCATACGCTTCGGCGGTGCCACCGATGCCGAGCTGCAATTTGTTCCCGCCGGTGCAACGCTGCACAACCAGCCCGCCGACTCCGACCCACGCGTCGTCCACGTCGATACGGGCGGCGGCCGCTTCGATCATCATCACCGTCCCTCGCGCAGTCTCTGCGCGGCCGAGCTGGTTCGGCGTGCCATCGCGCCCGAGGACGTGGCGCTGAGACGCATGGTGCGCCAGGTCTGTCAGATCGATAACGCAACCGTGCCCGAAGGCGCGCCCAGCTTCTTCAACATCACCGCGCTGATCAATGGCTATCATTTGCTCTTTCCGAATCGCCCGCAGCATGTCGCCGCCGCCATGCTGTCCAACCTCGACGCCTGGTACGAGCACGAGGTGCGCCAGCTACGGCTCGAAGCGGCCTTCACGAGCCGAATCGAGTTCGAGACCTTTTGGGGCCTGGGCATCGCAATGGAAAGCGACGACGGCGGTTCTAGCCGCCTGGCGTATGGGCACGGCGCAGTGCTCTACGCCTACCGCGATGGGCACGGCTGGATGGGCATCGCCGCGCGGTCGCAATCGACGGTAGACCTGTCGGAAGTCTACTCCGATCTGCGGCGGGTGGATGGCGAGGCCGATTGGTATCTGCATCCGAATAAGCGGCTGCTGCTGTGTGGCACCGCCAAGTCGCCGCCGCGCATGCCCTCGCGACTCACGCTGGCCGAGCTGGTCGATGTGATTCAAGGTGGGACGATATTCTGAGGGCAATACCTTTCACATACGCGCTTTGCGGTCTTCGACGAACGACGAATGACGAAAGACTAACCGACGGCAGCGCGCTTCATCCTTCGTCCATCGTCTATCGTCCTTCTCTTGGAGGAATATAATGGTACAGAAACAATCACCGTCCGACCGAGCGCAGAGCGCTAAAGCGGGCAAAGATGGGAATTCAGCCAACAACGCTCAAAAAGCACAGCCCAAGCACAGCAAAATCGCCAATAAAGACCTGATTGAGCTGTTCCGGCAGATGGTGCTGATCCGGCGCTTCGAGGAGAAGTGTCAGGAAATGTATACCAGAGCCAAGATCGGCGGCTTCTTGCACCTGTATGTGGGCGAGGAGGCGACCGGCGTCGGCGTCGTCTCGGTGCTCCAGCCGCAGGATCACATCTTCACCCACTACCGCGACCACGGCCACGCGCTCGCTCGTGGGCTCGATCCCAAGGCGCTCATGGCCGAACTGTTCGGCAAGGAGACCGGCACCGGGCACGGGCTGGGCGGCTCGATGCACTTTGCCGATGTCAGCAAGAACTTCTGGGGTGGCTATGCGATCGTTGGCAGCCACTTGATGCTGGCCTGTGGCGTCGCCCTGGCCATGAAGATGCAGAAAAAAGACGCTGTCGTAGTCGTCTTCTTCGGCGATGGCGCGACCAACGGCGGCGAGTTTTATGAGTCGATGAACTTCGCGCAGCTCTGGAAGCTGCCGGTCGTCTTCCTGTGCGAAAACAATCTATTCGCCATGGGCACGCCGCTGGAGGTCCACTCCTCGGTAACCGAGCTGTACCGCAAGGCATGTGCCTTCGACATGGCCGCTTCCAAGGTGAACGGCAACGATGTGCTAGAGGTGCGCGATGCCGCCCGCGATGCGGTTGAACACGCGCGCTCTGGCGCAGGCCCCTACTTCCTTGAGGCGCTGACCTATCGCTTTCGCGGCCACTCCGCCCAGGACACCCAGAAGTATCGCAGCAAAGAAGATGTCGAGAAGCGTCGTAGCGGCGATCCGATCGAGATCTTCAGGCATCAACTGATCGAGCAACAGGTCATGACCGAGGAACAGGCCAAGCAGATCGAGGCGCAGATCGATGCCGAAGTCGAGGAAGCGGTGAGCTTCGCAGATGAGAGCCCGGTCCCTGGCGACAAGTGGCTGACCGAGGCGGGTATCTACGCCAAGCCGCTCGGTGTGTAAGGGGGTTCGGAAAATAAACGAGTCCGTGCCAACGTGAAACGTGAAACGTGATGGGACGCGGTTCACGCTTCACGTTTCAACCGCTGCGTGGCGAATAGAAGCTATTGAGGAAACCAAGCTCATGCCAGTTATGACTGTTCGCGAGGCGCTCCAGCAGGCTCTGCACGAAGCGATGCAGGACGAGCGCGCCTTTATCATTGGCGAAGACATAGGACACTACGGCAGCACCTATGGTGTCACCGCCGGCTTTCTGGAGAAATACGGCCCCGAGCGCATCCGCGATGCGCCGATCGCCGAGGCCGGCATCGTCGGCCTGGCCATCGGTGCCGCGCTGGCGGGCATGCGCCCGATCGCCGAGATCATGTCGGTCAACTTCTCGCTGCTGGCCTTCGACCAGATCATCAACCACGCCGCCAAGATCTACAGCATGTTCGGTGGCCAGATGTCGGTGCCGCTGGTGCTGCGCACGACTAACGGCTGGACGCAGCTCTCGGCGACCCACTCGCAGTCGTTCGACTCCATGTTCGCCTACATCCCCGGCCTCAAAGTCGTCGCGCCGGCAACCCCGTATGACATGAAGGGGTTGTTCAAGTCGGCGATGGAAGACCCCGATCCGGTGATCTTCATCGAGCACACGCTGATGTATACCGTCAAGGGCGAGGTGCCCGAGGGCAGCTATACCGTGCCGATCGGCGCGTCGAACCTGGTGCGCGAGGGCAAGCACGTCACCGTCGTCACCTACTCGCGCATGGTTCACCTCACGCTGCAAGCCGCCGATGCGCTGGCGAAAGAGGGCATCGAAGTCGAGATCGTCGATCTGCGAACGCTGCGCCCACTGGATATGAGCGTGGCGCTGGAGAGCTTCAAGAAGACCAATCGCGCCGTCGTTGTCACCGAGGATTGGCAATCCTATGGCACCAGCGCCGAGATCACGGCGCGGCTCTACGAGCAGGGTTTCGATTACCTCGACGCCCCGATCGCGCGTGTGAGCTTCAAAGAGGTGCCGATGCCGTATGCCAAGAATCTTGAGCAGCAGGTCGTCGTGACGCCCGAGCGCATCGCCGCCGCGATCAAACAGGTGCTTGAGTAAGGGAGCGGACCATGCCCGATATCACTATGCCCAAGATGGGCTTCGATATGACGGAAGGCACGATCGCGCGCTGGCTGAAGCAGCCCGGCGACCAGATCAAGAAAGGCGAGGAGATCGCCGAGATCGAAACCGACAAGGTGACGATCGCGATCGAGTCGTTCGCTTCCGGCACGCTCGGCGAGATCGTGGTCCAAGAGGGCCAGACCGCGCCGGTCGGCTCGCCGATCGCGCGCTTACAAAGCTCCGATGGCGATGCAGCCGCCGCGCCGCCACCGACCGCGCAGGCGACTGAGAAGGAGCCAGCTGCTGATGCTGACGCAGCCGCCGCGCCGCCACCGACCGCGCAGGCGACCGAGCAGGGGCCGACAGCTGATGCTGACGCGGGCGAAACGGCGCAGGTTGTCGCTCAGGCACCCACCGCTGACCAGCAGCGCGCGGCTGAACCTGCCAAGGGCGACACGCAGGATATCAAAGCCTCGCCGCTCGCCAAGCGCATGGCCGAGGAGTCCGGCGTGGATCTGCGCCAGATTAGCGGCTCCGGTCCGGGTGGGCGGATCGTGCGCGACGATGTCCAGAGCTATCTGGCCGGCCAGAGCCAGCCCGCTGCGCCGACGCCGCAGCCGGTCGCGCCAGCCGCCCCGACACCGCAGCCCGCTGCGCCAGCCAGTACGGGCGGTTCGCGAACCGCCCCGACGCCGCAGCCCGCCGCGCCAACTGCACCGCCGCCAGCCGCCGGCACTGTCGTACCATTGTCGAATATGCGCCGCACGATCAGCCGTCGCATGGTTCAGAGCTGGCAGCAGACGCCGCATTTCTTTGTCTCGAACGCGGTGGACATGAGCGCGGCGCTCGCGCTACGCAAGCAGATCAACGCGGAGCTGCCGAAGGAATCGCAGATCTCCGTCAACGACATCATCGTGAAAGCCTGCGCGACGACGCTGCTGGCCTTTCCAAACATCAACGCCTCCTATACCGAGGCTGGCATCGAGCATCATCCGCAGGTGAATATCTCCGTCGCCGTGGCGTTGGACGATGGCCTGATCGCTCCAGTGATCGCCAACTGCCAGGATCGCTCGCTCGGCGCGATCGCGCGCGAGAGCAAGCGGCTGGTCGGGCTAGCGCGCGCGGGCAAGCTGGCTGCCGAGAATGTCCAAGGCGGCACCTTCACCGTCAGCAACCTTGGCATGTACGGCGTCACCGAGTTCATCGCGATCATCACGTCGCCGCAGGCTGCCGTGCTGGCAGTCGGTGGCATCCAGCGCGTGCCGGTCTTCAAGGACGACAGCGACGAGGTCGTGGCCAAGCAGCTCATGAAGATCACGATCTCGGCCGATCACCGCGTCACGGACGGAGCAGAGGCGGCGCGCTTCATCGGCGAGGTCAAGCGGCTGCTCGAAGCGCCGATGCAGCTGCTCGTCGGGTGAGCGACGGGCTAGGCTGAAAATACCGACATTTTCTCATGCTCGGGGCGGCGATGCCGCTCCGAATTCCTCCCTCGACCGTGGTCCGAGCGGCATCGCCGCTCGGACCACGGTCAATTTTGTGCTGCACAGGTGTAACTATAAACGCCCAAAAACCTGTCAGGTGCGGCCAGGCTGCTACCGGCACTATGATGGCTTTGCGGGCCGTACCTGACAGGTTTACACATAGAATTGCTATATTCAATGCAATCAAAGGGTGTTTATGCAATTGGTTAAAATAAAATCGAAATGGTTAAAAAGAGGACTGAAACAGATGATTACGCCCAAGTTAGAGACTCACAAACAACATGTTCCGACCAAATCACAATTACTATTCGAGAGAATGCGCAAAAAAAGCACGTTGCTCCGTTAGATATTTAAGCTGCTCAATAATGTGAATTGTTATCACTGGTCACCCACCGATTTCGGAGTGGTGAATGTGGAACATAGGAGCTAACTCACATTTACACGCAATCGCACGAATCTACGACGCTAGTTGATATTCTACGATGGAGAGCGCTCCAGCAGCGCGATCAGCTAGCCTATACCCTTCTTCTCGTAGGCATTCATTATAAGGAAGCAGCATGATCGCTGCGCCGGCTCCCAAGACGCCGCCTGCCAAAGGAACGCGCGCGCTCATCCAGGCTGTGGTCGCCGAGCAGCGCCAGACGCTGCTTGAGCAGTGGCTTCGAGAGCAAGTGGCCCAGGTCGTGAATCTCGATTGGCAGCAGGTGGGTCGCCAGGTGCCGATCAGCAGCTTCGGCCTGGATTCGCTCATGGCGATTGAGTTGCAGTACGCCCTCGAAACCGAGCTGGGCCTGGCTGTGTCGATGTGGCGTCTGCTCGAAGGGGCCAGCGTTGCCCAGCTGGCCGCACACCTGCTGAAGGAGCTGAGGACAGACGAAGCTGCGCCAGTGGCGCTGCCACTGCCAGCGCACGCGCAGGCCGTGACGCATCCACTCGCATATAATCAGCAAGCGCTCTTGTTTGCCCATCGGCTTGCCCCGCAGAGCGCCGCGTACAATATCGCCATAACCATACACATTCACTCTGACCTCGATATTCCGCTCCTGCAAAGCGCATTTCAGACGCTGCTTGATCGCCATCCCAGCCTGCGCACGACATACACGATAGCAAGCGGGCAATTGCTGCAACAGATTCACGCGGACCAACAGTTGCGCATCCAGGTGATCGATGCGCACACCTGGAGTGATCAGCGTGTGCAGGCGCGGCTGAACGCGGAGGCCGATCGCCCGTTCGACCTGGAGCAGGGGCCGATCATCCGTGTGCTGCTGTTTGCGCGCCCCGGCCAGCAGCACATACTACAGCTGACCACGCACCACATCGCGGTCGATCTGTGGTCGCTTGATCTGTTGATCTACGAGCTTGGAATTTTGTATCAGCACGCGCGCGGCGTTGCGCATCCAGCCCTACCCACACTGTTGACAAGCTATACCGACTACGTCTCTTGGCAACAGGACATGCTCAACGGGCCCGACACGGAGCGGCTCTGGGCCTACTGGCTTCACTCTCTCGCCGACGCACCGCCAGTGCTCGAATTGCCGATCGCGCGCGTGCGGCCTACCGTTCAGACCTACGTCGGAGCGCTCCACGCGATCCCACTGGCTGCGGGGCTGGCTGATGCGTTGCGAGCATTCGCACGGTCAGAAGGCGTCACCCTCTACGTGACGCTCCTGGCAGCATTCCAGACGTTGCTCCATCGCTATAGCAACAGCGAGGACATCCTGGTCGGCTCGCCGGTGATGAATCGCGGGCGGGCCGACCAGGCCGGCGTCGTCGGCTGCTTTGTCAATCATATCGTCGTACGAACCGCTATAACGCAAAACGCGAGCTTTCGCAGATTACTCCACACGGTACAGGAGACCGTACTGGCGGCACTCGAACACCAGGATCTCCCGTTTCCGCTGCTGGTCGAGCGCCTCCAGCCACTGCGCGCGCCTGGCTATTCGCCGTTGTTCCAGATCGCATTCGTCTGGAGCAAGCTGCGCTACACGCATACTCAGCCAGGCACAGAGACGACCGTAAGCTGGGCCGGACTCGCGGTGGTGCCGCAGGCGATCGGGCAGCGCGGCGCAGCATACGACATCACGCTGACCGTTTTCGAATCAGCCGCGTCGCTCACAGCCGCCTTTCAGTACAACACCGACCTATTCGAGCCTGCGGTCATAGCCCGCATGGCCGAGCATTTCCAGGTGGTGTTAGCCGGCATTGTGGCCGATCCGGCACAGTCGATCGCGCAGCTGCCACTCTTGACCGCGTCAGAACAGTCGCAGGTGCTCGAAGTCTGGAACGAAACGAGCCCACTTTTTCCAGACCTGTGTATCCATCGGGTATTTGAGGCGCAGGCGCAGCAACACGCGGATAGCTGGAGCATATGCTTCGGACAAGATCGCCTGACCTACCGGGATCTGAACGCTCAAAGCAACCAGATCGCCCACGGATTACGGGCGCGCGGAGTGATTACCACGCAGCCGGTTGCGATTATGCTCGACACGAGCCTGCGGCAGATCGCAGTGCTGTTGGGCGTCCTCAAGGCGGGCGGTGTGTTGCTCTGCCTCGACCCGAATTACCCGCTCGCACGCTTGGAAAGTATCCTCGAAGAGGTTGCTCCCGCCGTCCTCGTCACCGAATCTGCCTATATAAACAGCCACGCGATCTTGTTCCAACGGCTGTGGCGCGGTACCTCGTGCCATGTGATTGTGATCGATAGGACTGCTGCTCAGTCTGAGCAGATCAGCCCAGGATTATTCCGGCAGTATCCGACGACAAACCTGGAGCTAGCGATCGATCCGACCGGTCCCGGGTATATTGTTTACACATCCGGGTCCACCGGCAAGCCGAAGGGCATCATCCAATCGCATCGCAGCTTTTGTCAGTTCATCGACTGGCAAAGGCGACAGTTCGACATCCGTTCACCCAGGCGCGTCGCTCAGTGGGCATCGATCACCTACGACGCAGCATATTGCGAAATTTTCGGCGCACTCTGCTACGGCGCGACCCTCTGCCTGGCACCGGCATCGGTCAGGTACGACCCGGCGCTGGCCGTTAGCTGGGTGCGCGACGAGCGGATAGCGCTTTTGCAAGTTGTGCCAAGCTTTTTCCGCCAAATGCTGCGCGTCATCGAAGCGAACACGCTCGACCAACCGCATCCGCTGCCAGAGCTTGAGCTAGTGCTCCTGGCGGGCGAAGTCGTATCGATCGACCTCGTGCGAATGGCGCTGCGCTTGTTGCCCGATCGACCGAGATTATTTAACCTGTACGGCCCAAGCGAAGCCGTCCTGGCGACGTATTACGAGATCACGCCGGCTGCGCTGGAGCAGCGCGCCATCCCGATCGGGCACGCGATCGCGGGACGGCAGATTCTGATCCTCAACCCGGCCCAACAGCTGTGCCCCGCCGGTGTTCAAGGCGAGATCGCCATTCGCAGCCGCTATTTGACGCTGGGATATGTGCAGCGGCCTGCCGAAACGCAAAGGGCATTTTTGCAGAATCCACACACCCGCTATCCCGACCCAATCTACCGCACCGGCGACCTGGGGCGCTATCTGCCCGACGGCACACTGGCATTCCATGGTCGAATCGACAACCAGCTGAAAATTCGTGGGATGCGGGTCGAAGTGGACGAGATCGAAGCGCTGTTATCTGGGCATACGGCGATCAGCGAATGCGCGGTCGTCATGCATAGCGTTTCCGGGGAGCCTGCCGACCAGCGCCTCTGCGCCTATATTGTGCCGACCGCGCCGCTAGAGCCGACCGCGCTGCAGATCTTCCTGCGCGAGTCCCTGCCGGCGCATATGGTGCCGGCGCTGTTTGTGTTCCTGGATGTGCTCCCCCGCACGTCCAACGGCAAGATCGACCGCCGGGCCTTGCCACCGCCAGATCAGATCGAGCACGCCAGCGGCACCATCCTGGCCGCGCCACGCACCATGCTGGAGCGCCAGATCGCCGCGATCTGGCGCGAGCTGCTACAGAACGACCAGATCGGCATCTATGATTCCTTTTTCGATCTGGGCGGTCATTCGCTGCTGGCCATCCAAGCGATCAACCAAATCCGCGAGCACTGTGCGATCGATATCTCGTTGCACGACTTCTTTGCAGCACCCATGATCGCGAGCCTGGCTGAACGGATCGAAACAGCGCGCGCGCAGGGCGCGGCCACGACGCTGCGGATTCCGCAGCTCGCCGGGGCGCGGACGGTCTTTCCCATGTCGTATGCGCAGCGACGGCTGTGGGTGCCGTACCAACTGGAGCCAGAAAGCACTGTCTACAATATGCCCTTCGCGATGCGCCTTGCCGGGCCGCTCAACGTCGATTGCCTGGCGCGCAGCACCAGCGAGATTATGCGACGGCACGCCATTCTGCGCACAACGTTCGCCATGTTGGATGGCCAACCGATCCAGCGGATCACCGCAACTGCCGCATTGCAGCCGCGCCTGATCGACCTGCGCGCGCTTCAACCGATCCAGCGAGACGAGCGCGCGCTCCAATTGGTGCGCGACGATGCGCGAATGGGCTTCGATCTCGAACACGGGCCGCTGCTGCGGATGACCGTGATTCGCCTTGATCCGCTCGCGCACATCGTGGTGCTGACGATGCATCATATCGTTTCGGACGGCTGGTCGATGGTGGTGTTGCTGCGCGAATTCGCCGCGCTGTATACGGCATTTGTCGCAGACAAGCCATCGCCGCTGCCGGAGCTGCCGATCCAGTACGCCGACTACGCGGTCTGGCAGCTCCAATGGCTGCGGAATGCGGCTATGGAGGCCCAGCTTACCTACTGGCGCGCTCAGTTGGCCGATTTGCCACTGCTCCAGCTACCAACGGATCGGCCACGTCCACCACTCCAAACCTTTCGCGGTGCGCACCGGCTGATCAGCATACCAGAAAACCAGCTGACTGCGCTCAACGCAATCAGCCGGGCCGCAGGTACCTCGCTGTTTATGGTATTGCTTGCCTGTTTCCTGACGCTTTTGCATCATTGCAGCGGCCAAGACGACTTGGTCATCGGGACCGATGCCGCTGGTCGCGTGGGCGCTGAGACCGAGAGATTAATTGGATTCTTTGCCAATCAACTGGTGCTGCGCATCGATTGTCGTGGCAACCCGACGTTTCGTGAGCTGCTACAACGGGTGCGCGCGGTCGTCTTAGCAGCCTACGCAAATCAGGATGTACCGTTCGATAAAGTGGTCGCCGCACTCAATCCGCTGCGCGATTTGAACCGTACACCGCTGTTCCAGGTCAAATTCGGGTTTCTCAATCTGCCTGTTTTGCCAATAGACTTTGTAGGGCTGCATATGCAGCCATTGCAGATCAGTGGAACTGCGAAATTCGATTTGGAACTCAGCTTATGGGAACAATCTGGGCAGATCAGCGGCTTTATTGAATATAATACGGATTTGTTCGATGCTAGCACGATCACGACCTGGGCCGAATACCTCGAGCTACTGTTCCTGGAAGTAGCACGCGATCCCGAGCAGCATGTGCTCGATATCCCGCTCCAGAAAACGGAACAAAAGTATACAATGCCGATCCTTTGTTTGCAACCAGCCGAGTTCAATTTCGAGCTGTGAAAGCGAGCACGTCGGAATATGGACGCAAGCTTAGTCGGAGCCATGCAAACGGAATTGATACGTCAGGAGGAGGTATATGGACCTTAGCGCCGAACAACGCGAGCTACTGCCTTCCGATGAAGATGTAGCTTTTTATCGCGAACATGGCTGGTACATTTCAAAGAAGATCCTCTCTGATGAAGCTATTGATGATGCGCTATACGGTAGTGAGCGTCACTATGCCGGCGAACGCGATTCAGAGCTGCTCGTCGGCGGCTACCTCGACTGGAAACCCGGCGATGGGGATGCGCTGCGCATCAATGATTATGTTTCACTCCAAAACGATCAGCTTCGTAATCTCGTACATACTCCTTTGATCGCAGCGGTTGCAGCTCGATTGAGTGGGAGTTCCACGATCCGCCTCTTCCACGACCAGCTGATCTATAAACCATCTGGCGAAAAGAAAGCGGCGATCGGTTGGCATGTCGATCGCGCCTACTGGTCCACTTGTACATCCGATGAGATGCTTACGGCCTGGATTCCTTTCCACGATTGCGATGAGCGCATGGGAACCGTAACAATGCTCGATGGTAGCCACCGATGGACCGACACGGCTGACCTCAGAACCTTTCGTCGGCATGATCTCGATCAGCTGGAACAACAATTCAGCAGCAGCGGCAATGCTATTCGCAAGGTGCCGATGAATCTTAAAAAGGGCCAAGTCAGCTTCCACCACGCCAGAACGATCCATGGCAGCTATCCGAATGTGAGCAATGCGCCACGTATCGCATTAGCGGTTCATTTGCAAGATGCTGCGAACCAGTATTGCCTGCACCACGATGATCAAGGGAATGTTTCCTTTCATATCATCGATTCGCTGTGTCGCAAACAGCCGAATGGCAATCCCGATTATGCCGATCCAGATATTTGTCCGATGCTGTGGTCCGAAATGATCTCAAGGAGCGCTTCATGAGTATCTATGCTGAAGATCGATTCATTCTCGACATGAAAGCGGAGCGCGATTACTGGTTCAATCGACTTTCACGCGAATTAGAGGAATCAAACCTTCCATTAGATCACAAGCGCTCGAAAGTCTACTCGAAGAAGCAGGAATCGGTCAGTATTACGATAGCTGACGCAACATTTCAGAAATTGAGCAAGCTGAGCAACAATTCGAGCCTGCTACTGTATGTCGCTCTGCTTACCGTAGCAAATATCTGTCTGCATAAGTATACGGACGCCGCGCTGATCGTCGTCGGCAGCCCGGCGGTGGATGAGCCCGGTACGGCCGCGCTCGCCGGCAATGTCGTGCCGATCGTCGTCGATATCGATGACCGCTGGTCGTTCCGCGCATTGCTGCTGCATATTCGTGCGATCCTGATCGAGGCATATGCCAGACAACACTATCCTTTCGAGCGGCTGGTGCAGGATTTAGGCATAGCGGTGGCCGAGAACCGCTGCTCGCTCTTTGATGTCGTTGTAACGCTGGAGCCCTTTCATGGCCACTTGCCCACGCTGCGGAACGACATCACGCTCTGTTTTCGCCAGGAGGCCGAGCAACTGACCGGGCAGATCGACTTTAACGCTCGGCTGTTCGAGCGCGCGACGATAGAGCGCTTTGCAGAGCACTATGCCACGGTGCTGCAAGCGGGCTTGTCGAACCTCGATACCGCGCTGCACGCGCTGCCGATACTATCCGCTGCTGAAGCGCATCAGCTGGTGGCGCTGTGGAACACCACCGCTGCGCCATACTCCGATCATTGCGTGCAGCAGTTGTTCGCGCTTCAGGCCGAACGCACGCCGGATCGCGTGGCGCTGATCTACGAGTCGCAGCATCTGACCTATCGCGGGCTCGACGAGCAGGGCAATCAATTGGCCCGCTATCTCACGTCGCTTGGGATAATGCCCGACACGCGGGTCGGGCTGTGCGTGGCGCGCTCGCTGGATATGCTGATTGGCCTGCTGGGCATTCTGAAAGCCGGCGGCGCGTGTGTGCCGCTCGATCCGACCTACCCCAGTGCGCGGCTGCGATTTATGATCCAGGATGCGCAAATGCCAGTGCTGATCACCTCGAAGGACGAAGGACGAAGGACGAAGGACGAAGAAACGCAACCCGAATCGCTCCATGATCTCGAGTTGACGATCGACGTTATGCACGCATCGCCTGCTTCAATCCAAAATCCAAAATCCAAAATCCAAAATCCAACGCCCGACAACCTGGCCTATGTGATCTATACCTCTGGTTCAACCGGCACGCCCAAGGGCGTCTGCATGACCCACGCGGTGCTGGTCAATCTGTTCGAATGGCAGCACCAGCACGCGGCATTGCCGGCATCGGCGCGCACGCTGCAACTGACGTCGCTGAACTTTGATGTCAGCTTCCAGGAGATCTTCGCGACGTGGTTGTTCGGCGGAACGCTGGTTGTGGCATCGGAAGCATTGCGCCAAGCCATCGGCGATCTGCCGAACTTCCTGGCCACGCAGCGGATCGAGCGCTTATTCATGCCGTTCGTGGCGCTCCAGCAATTAGCTGAGCTTGCCCAGGGCCAGGTGGGGTTGTGTTTGCGGCAGGTGATCACGGCAGGCGAGCAACTCCAGATCACCCAGCCGATTCAGAAATTTTTTCGACAGCTCAATGACTGCACGTTATATAACCAGTACGGGCCGAGCGAAACGCATGTGGTGAGCGCCTTCGCCCTGATCGGGCTGCCGAATCGCTGGCCCGCGCTGCCACCGATCGGCCGGCCGATCGCCAATGCGCAGCTCTTTATCCTCGACCGCTATCAGCATCCCGTTGCCATCGGTGTCGTTGGCGAGCTGTACATCGGCGGTGTAGCGCTCGCCAGGGGCTACCTCGATCGGCCCGACCTGACGGCAGAGCGGTTTGTGCCCAACCCGTTCGCGGAGGTGTCAGGTGTCGGGTATCGGGTGTCGGAGGACAAGCTCCCTGACACCCGATACCCGACACCCGCAACCCGGCTCTACAGGACTGGCGACATGGCGCGCTATCGGCCGGATGGCAATATCGAGTATGTCGGGCGGATCGACCAGCAGGTGAAGATCCGCGGGTATCGGATCGAGCTGGGCGAGATCGAGACTGTGCTCAGGCAGCATCCAAGCATCCACGAAACAGCCGTCGGCGTGTGGACGGATGAATCGGGGAGAAAGCGGTTGGTGGCGTACGTTGTCCAGGGATCAGGGATCAGGGGTCAGGGATCAGGGGAAGCACCTGTGGAGCGCCTGACTCCCGACCCCCAACCCCTGATCGCTGAGCTGCGCGACTTCCTGGCCGAGCGGCTGCCGGCCTACATGGTTCCTTCCGCCTTCGTAGCCTTGGAGGCGCTACCGCTGACGCCCACGGGCAAAGTGAATCGCCGGATGCTGCCTGCGCCCGATCAGGCCCGCATGGCCTCAGAACAGGCATTTATCGCACCGCGCAGCCGCAGCGAGGAGCTGTTGGCCCAAATCTGGGCGGCTGTCCTGTGGATGGAGCGGGTTGGACTCCACGATAATTTCTTCGCATTGGGTGGCGACTCGATCCTGGGAATGCAGGTGGTCAGCCGTGCAAAGCAGGCCGGGTTCCAGCTCACGTTGCGCCAATTGTTCCAGCACCAGACGCTGATCGAGCTGGCGCGAGTGGCGAGCACGGCTCAAGCTATCGAGGTCGAACAGGGTCTGGTTATCGGGCCGGTCCCGCTCACGCCTATCCAGCACTGGTTCTTCGCGCAACAGCGGCCCGAGCCAGATCATTACACCATGGCCGTGCTGCTAGAGGCACGTCAGCGGCTCGATGCCGCGCTGCTGGAGCAGACGGCTCAGAGCTTGTTGGCGCATCACGACGCGCTCCGGCTGCGCTACGTACACGAGACGGATGGCTGGCGACAATACGCTGGAGCGCTTGACGGAACCGCGATTGTCGCGCGGGCCGATCTGTCGGCGCTGCCGGCGGGCGCACAGCGTCGGGCGATCGAAGCCGCTGCCGCCGCGCTCCAGACGAGCCTGGATCTTACGACGGGGCCGATCATGCGCATCGCGCTGTTTGAGCTTGGCGCTGACATGCCGGCACGCCTGCTGGTCGTCGTTCATCACGCAGCGATCGATGGCGTCTCGTGGCGGATCATCCTGGAGGATTTCCAGACGGTCTACCAGCAGCTGCGGCAGGCCACACTGATTGATCTGCCCGCCAAGACAACCTCGTTTAAGGATTGGGCGCATCATCTGGCGGAATACGCCCAATCGCCAGCGCTCAAACAAGAGATCGATTATTGGCTCACCAAACCCTGGGCCAACGCCGCGCGGCTGCCAGTCGACTTCCCCGACGGTGTCGCCGCCAACACCGAGCAGTCAGCGTGCATTGTGGCGCTGTCATTGAGCGTGGAAGAAACGCGGGCGCTGCTTCAAGAGCTGCCTGCTGCATATCACACGCAGATCAACGACGTGCTGCTCGCGGCCCTGATCTGGGCGCTGGCGCATTGGACCGGCACGCGAACCTTGCTGATCAACCTGGAGGGACATGGGCGCGAAGCGATCACGGCGGGGCTGGATCTGTCGCGCACGGTCGGCTGGTACACGACGCTCTTCCCGGTGCTGATCGAACTCGGTGCCGCCGAAACACCCGAGCAGGTGCTGCGCTTGGTCAAAGAGCAGCTGCATCAGATCCCGAACCATGGCATTGGTTTCGGCGTGCTGCGCTACCTCAGCGTAGCAGACGATGCCGTCGCTAAACTGCGCGCCCTGCCACAGGCCGAGATCAGCTTCAACTACCTCGGTCAGTTTGACCAGCTTGCGGATACATCGCCGCTTTTCCGAATGGCGCATGAGTCGGTCGGCCCAATGGTCAGCCCGCACGGGATGCGCTTCAGCTCGCTGTATATTGGCGGCAAAGTGTTCGGCGGGCAGTTATCTTTAGAATTCAGTTATAGCGCGAACATGTATCGACGCGCAACGATTCAGACATTCGCAGACGCCTTCGCGGATGCGCTGCACACGCTCATTCAGCGTCGTCAGGCAGCCGCAGCAAAGTATATCCCGTCCGATTTTCCGCATGCCGGGCTGAATCAGCACGATCTTGATGAGGTGCTGGTTCAACTGAGCCGCGCCGTCGAAGGGTGATGCCGTGAAGACAGGTAATCTAGAGGATTTATACGAGCTGTCGCCGATCCAGCAGGGTATGCTGTTCCATAGTCTGGAGACGCCGCAGCGTGGCTTGTACATTGTCCAGCTGTGCTGCACGATCCAGGGCAAGCTGGATGTCGAGCGCTTCACCCAGGCTTGGCAACAGGTGGTCGACAACTACCCGATCCTGCGCACGAGTTTCATCTGGAGGCAGATCGAGAAGCCCGTGCAAGTGGTGCATCGGCGTGTCGCCGTGCGATTCGATCTGCGCGACTGGCGTGATCTGTCTGCGACGCAACAGCAGGAGCAATTGGCGATCTATCTTCGGGAGGATCGAAGGAACGACTTCGCGCTTTCGGTGCCGCCTCTGATGCGTCTGTGCCTGATCCAGATCGCCAACGATACGTGCTATTTCATCTGGACCCACCATCACATTCTGCTCGATGGCTGGTCGTTGCCATTCGTCCTTGAGCATGTCTTTAGCGCCTACAAGAGCGCAGCAGCCGGATCGCAGACCTATGCGCCACCCGCTCGCTCCTATGGCGAGTATATCGCATGGTTGCAGCGACAGGACGCTACGCGCGCCGAGGCGGCCTGGCGACGCATGCTCAATGGCTTTCGCGCGCCGACTGCGCTGCCAATCAGCCGGCGCGACCTGCTGGGCAGCGCCGAGGAGTGGGGCGAGCGCAGCAGCCAGCTGTTGGAGACGGCGACCGCCGACATAGATCGGCTGGC
>Ga0075423_10001776_pt1 | contig 19260 bp, 16 predicted proteins | sample SoiMethybrSBSTD2_FD_80114 | JGI IMG/M metagenome (GOLD analysis project Ga0075423, IMG submission 80114) | Bulk soil microbial communities from a Populus tree surrounding site in Tennessee, USA - Soil MetaG P. TD hybrid SBSTD2 | ecosystem: Environmental > Terrestrial > Soil > Tree plantation...
GCGTGGTATGATCGGCCCATGACCCCGCCCATCCCGATCCAGGTTTACGGAATCAACCTCCTGGTGCGACTGATGGCAGAGGGACCGGCCGACGTCCGAGTGCACTGCCCGAAGGGCTCTCCGATCCGCTACGGCGAAGTGACGGCGCGTGGCGACGGCTTCGACGAAGGCGCGAATGCGTTCCGGGAAATGCCGGACCTCAAAGCGGTCGTGGCGTTCGAGGAGTCGGCCGAGGAGGTCGAGGGACACTACTTCTACATCGCGGGCGAGGAGTATCGGGTCATCAGGCTCGACGCAGTCATCCTGTCCTTTCCTCACGAGTAGTTCTCCGTGGCCCGCGCTGGCGCCACGGCCGTCAAAGCGGCGCTGGCGTGTCTCGACGAAGCCGAGCTGATCGACCTCACCCGAGCCCTTATCCGGATATCCAGCGTCGTCCGTCCGGGCGACGCCGATGCCACCGAGGCCGCCGTCGCCCGCCACGTGGAAGCCTGGCTCACCAAGCAGGGGTTCGACCTCGAGATCCAGGACGTCGCGCCCGGACGCCCGAACGTCATCGCCTGGCTCGGTGAGAAGGGCGGCGGCAAGAGCCTGCTCCTCGAGGGCCACACGGACGTCGTGACCGAAGGTAATCCCGCCGAATGGACCCATCCACCGTTCGGCGCCGATCTGGTCGACGGCCGGATCTACGGTCGCGGCGCCGCCGACATGAAGAGCGGCCTCGCAGCGGCGATGGTCGCGGCGGCCGCCATCAAGCGCAGCGGCGCCTCACTGAACGGGCGTCTGGTCGTCGGCGCGCTGGTCGACGAAGAAGGCGACATGATCGGCGTCAAGCACCTGTGCACGACGCCGATCGGGCGCGAGCTCGATGCGGCGATCATCTGCGAGCCGGAGCAGAACGAGCTGTGCCTCGAGCAGCGCGGCGTGGTGTGGGCGCGGATCGCGATCCGCGGCCGTATGGCCCACGGCGCGATGCCGGAGGCCGGCGTGAATCCGATCACGGCGCTCGGGGCGCTCCTGCAGGAAGTCCCGGCGCTCGAGCGACGACTTCGGAAGCTCTGCCGTCGCAGCCCGCACCTTCGCCCGCCGACGGTCACGCCGACCATCGCGCGCTCACCGGGAGAGGGCATCGAGCAGTCGAACGTGATTCCCTCGAGCGCGCGGGCGGTCCTCGACGTCCGGCTCACGCCGGGCCCCGACGAGGCGGCCGTGGCGCGCGAGATCGACCTTGCCTGCCACCAGGCGATGGCGCGCTGCCCAGGGAGCACGATCGAGTGGGCGCCCGTGAACGGATTCCGCCTGGCGACCCGGGTCGAGCGCGCTGAGCCGCTGGTGAAGGCGATGGTCGCGGGTGTTCGGCAGGCCACTGGACGGCGCGCCGTCTTCGGCGGCGTCCCGGGCTCGACCGATGGCACGATGCTCCGGATGCAGCTCGGCATCCCCATCGTGACCTGCGGCCCAGGGCATCGGCTCATTCCCCATCAGGCGGACGAGTACGTCGAGGTGAGCGAGCTCGTCGACGCAGCGAAGATCTACGTCGCCTCGGTTCTGAATTTCCTCAAATGAGCGAGGCGGTTCCCAGGCTGCGGATGGTGGAATCCTTCCCCGTCGAGCACGAAGGAAGGTCCTGCGTCGCGCTCCGTGATCCCGGTGGCTACACCGACGCCGTCGTCCTGCTCCACGGCGCGCTGCTCGAGATCGTGTCCATGTTCGACGGCGAGCACACGGTCGCGGACATTCAGGCCGCGGTGATGCGCCGTCACGGTCAGCTCGTGGAGCGCCGGCAGATCGAGCAGATCGCCGAGGCCCTCGACCAGCAGGGCTTTCTCGACAGCCCCGCCTTCGCCGATCGGCGCGCCGTCATCGACGGCGGGTTCCTCGCCTCGCCGACTCGTCCTGCCGCCCACGCCGGCGGCGCCTACGCGGCGGATGCGGGGGAGCTGCGCGCGATGCTCGACGGATTCTTCGCGCCTCCGCACGGGCCGGGGGCGATCGACAAGGCCGCGGCGGTACCCCCCGAGGTGCGGGGGGTGATCGCGCCCCACATCGACTACCATCGGGGCGGGCCCGCGTACGCGTGGGCCTATCGTGAGCTGGCCGAGCGGAGCCGGGCCGATCTCTTCGTGATCTTCGGCACCTGCCACGCCGGTATGGAGCACCCGTTCGCGCTCACCCGAAAGGATTACGCGAGCCCGCTGGGCGACCTCGCGGTCGACCGCGACTTCGTCGACGCGCTCGCCCAGCGGGCGCGTCAGGACTGCTTCGGCTCGGAGCTGGCCCACCGCGTCGAGCACTCCATCGAGCTTCAGGCCGTGTTCCTGCGCCATCTCTTCGCCGAGCGGCACGACGTCCGTATCGTGCCGGTGCTGGCCAGCTTCGCTCACGAGGCGATGCACCGCGGCCAGCGCCCGGACGACGACCCGCGCGTCCCCAGATTTCTCGAGGCGCTCGCCGAAACGATCGCCGCCAGCAGGCAGCGAGTCGCGATTATCGCCGGCGCCGATCTGGCCCACGTCGGGCCGCGCTTCGGCGACCCCGAGCCCGTCGGCTCCCCGGAGCTGGCCCTGATCGAGCGCGAGGACACCGTGATGCTCGAGTCGGTGGCGGCGGGTGATCCGGACGCGTTCTTCGAGTCGGTGGCGAGCGACGGCGACCGGCGTCGCATCTGCGGCTACTCGCCCATCTACGCCCTCCTGCGTTCGCTCGGCTCCGCCACCGGACACGTGAAACGCTACGGTCAGTGGCCCGATCCCAACGGCGTGGTGTCCTTCGCCAGCGTGGTGTTCGAGTGATGGCGACCGACGACAGCGCTCGTGTCGAAAAGCCCGACGCGCCGTTGCCGTCGGAGTGGCGGCTGCCCCGCCTCCGGGTCGACGTCGACGGCGACTGGCTCGATGACGACGTGGCGATCACCCACGCCGGGATCCTCGCCAACCTCCGATCGCTCCTCAAGCGCGACGCTCAGGGTTACTTCATCCAGACGCGCGTACGCATTCCGGTCGAGGTCGAGGACGTCCCGTTCGTGGTCAGCCGGATCGAGCGCCGCGGTGAGATCCTGCATGCGTTCCTGAACGACGGCACCGACGCGGACGTCGATCCGTCGAGCCTGCGGGTCGGCGCCGACGACGTACCGTACTGCGCGGTCAAGGACGGCGCCTTCGAGGCCCGGCTCTCCCGCGCGGCGGCGTTCCAGCTGCTCGCGATGACCGACTACGACGAGGCGACCGGACGCGGCGCGCTGCGACTGGGCGGCCGCGAATATCCGTTGCGTCGCAGCGCATGACGAAGACCATCGCCCGGCTCCTGGTGGTCGGGTTGGCCGCGCTCGGCGCAGCCTGGTGGATGGGCGCCGACGCCCAGCCCGTCACCGTCGACGAGATCGGCGACGAGAACCAGACGGTGCCGCGCGGCCAGCTGCCGCTCTTCGCGGCCAAGGGCGACGCGGCCCGGCTCTACGCCTTCGCCGCCGATCATGCGGACACGCTCCGCTGGATGCCGTGCACGTGCGGCTGCGTCAACTTCGGCCACACCTCGAATCGATCCTGCTACGTGAAAGCCGAAGCGGCCGGCCGCGTCACCTTCACGAGCCACGCCGCCACCTGAACCGTCTGCCTGGATATCACGCGTGACGTGATGCGTATGAAGGGCGAGGGCAAGCCGCTGACGGCGATCCGCGCCGCCATCGACGAGAAGTACCTGCGCATCGGCCCGGCGACACCGACCGCGCGTCCGAACTAACGCCGGGGATCCCGAGACGAGACGACTCACGAACAGGAGTATCCTCGCCGCATGAACGTCGCCGCCGTCCTCATGGAGATCCTGCGCGCCGCGGGTGTCCGCTATCTGTTCGGCAACCCCGGCACGACCGAGCTGCCCTTCCTCGACGCCCTGCCGAATTCCGGGCTCGAGTACGTGCTCGGGCTCCAGGAGGCCACCGCGGTCGCGGCGGCCGACGGCTACGCGCAGGCGTCGGGGCAGGTCGGCGTGGTCAACGTCCACGTGGCACCCGGACTCGCGAACAGCCTGTCGATACTGCACAACGCGGCGCGGTCCAAGACGCCGCTGCTGGTCACCGCTGGGCAGCAGGACACCCGTTTTCTCATGGACGAGCCGATCCTCGCCGGGGACCTCGTCCGCATGGCCGAGCAGTTCACGAAGTGGTCGTACGAGATCCGCCGGGCCGACGAGGCTCCCGTCGCGCTGCGGCGTGCGCTGCAAGTCGCGCTGACGCCGCCGACCGGGCCCGTCTTCCTGTCGCTGCCGATGGACTTGATGCGCCCCGCGGTGGAGGACTCGGGCGCGGGACCGACGCCGATCGCCGCGCGCAGCCGCCCGGACCCCGGAGCCGTCGCGCGAGCCGCGGAGCTCCTTGCGGGGGCCCGGGCGCCGATCGTGATCGCGGGTGACGGCGTCGCGCGCTCAGGCGCCGTGGCCGAGCTGACGGCGCTGGCCGAGCTGGTGGGTGCCCGCGTGCACGGTGAGCCCGTGTACCGGCGCACGAACATCCCGGGCGATCACGCCCTCTGGCGTGGCGGTCTCTTTCCGTCGCCGGGAGCCGTGAGAAAAGCGCTCGAGGAGTGCGACGTGCTCCTGATCGCCGGCGCCAACGTGTTCACCTGGTTCCTGCACACCGAGGGTGTGCCGTTCCCGCGTGGGCTGCGCGTGATCCAGATCGACGACGATCCGTGGGAGATCGGTCGCAGCTATCCGGTTTCGCTCGGCATCGCCGCCGACCCGAAGACGACCCTCGGGGAGCTGGCGACTGCGCTGCGTGCCCGGATGACGGAGGCCGAGCACCAGGCCGCCGCCGCGCGATTGGAGAGGATCGGCAAGGCGCGGGCCGACGTGATGGCGCGCGTCGGGGCCGCCGCGCAGGCCGAGGCCGAGCGGACGCCGATCGGACAGGCGCACCTCATGCACACCCTGGCGGGCCTGCTCCCGCGCGACGCCGTCGTCGTCGACGAGTCGGCGACGTCGCTCCCGTTCGTCCTCCGCTACGTGCCGTTCTCGACCCCGGGCTCATTCTACGGCGGCAAGACCGGCACCCTCGGATGGGGAATGGGTGCCGCGATCGGCGTGCAGCTCGGCTCGTCGGGCCGCAAGGTCGTTGCCACGATCGGCGACGGCTCGCTGATGTACGCGCCGCAGGCTCTGTGGACGGCGGCGCACTACCAGCTGCCGATCACCTACGTCGTCCCGAACAACTCGTCCTACGCGATCCTGAAATCCGGGATGCTCAGCCTCGATCTCGCGTCGGCCAAGCGTGGAATCTATCCAGGCATGGACCTGGTCGAACCCACGATCGACTACGTCGGCCTCGCACGATCGCTGGGAGTCCGGGCCGAGCGCGTCGAGAAGCCCGCAGGCCTGCGCGACGTGCTCGCCTCGTGCCTGGCCCATCCCGGACCGACGCTGGTGGACGTCGCGATCGACCGCGGCTTCAAGGCGATGTAATGCGCACCGGCGGCGAGTGGATCGTCGACGCGCTCCGCGCCGAGGGCGTGCGGCACGTGTTCGGGATCCCCGGCGTCCACAATCTGGCGATCTACGACGCGCTCATTCGACAGTCGGAGATCACGCACGTGCTGGCGCGTCACGAAGCGGGTGCGGCCTTCATGGCCGACGGCTACGCGCGCGCCTCGGGCGCTCCAGGTGTCGTCGTCGTGACCACGGGCCCGGGGGCGACCAATGCGCTGACACCGCTCGTGGAGTCCTACGCGGGATCGATGCCCGTGCTCGTCGTGATGTCCGACGTCGCCTCGCCCCTGGTCGGTCGCGACGTCGGCGCGCTGCACGAGGTGCCGAATCAGATCGATTGCTTCAAGCCGGTGACGCGGTGGGCGGAGGCGGTCACCGAGGCGGCGGCGGTACCGGCGACGGTTCACGGAGCGTTCGATCTCCTGCGCACCGGCCGTCCTGGACCGATCGCGATCTCGATCCCGAACGACTTCCTGACTGCCCGCTTCGACGCCGAGCCCGGTGGCGGCGGGCACGGTCGGCGACCACCGTGTCACGTGGACGCGATCGGCGAGGCCGTCCGGTTGCTGTCAAAAGCCTCCAGGCCGCTTCTGATCGTCGGGGGCGGCGTGATCGCCGCGGAGGCCCAGGCCGAGCTCGCGCGCCTCGCGCACCGGCTCGGCGCCCCCGTGATCACCACGGTCATGGGCCGGGGAGCGGTGAGCGAGCGCGCTCCGCTGTGGCACGGCGTCCTGCCGAACAGTCGCGCCACCGAGGCGGTCATCAAGACCGCGGACGTGATCCTGGCGGTCGGCTGCCGCTTCGCGCACCGCTCGACGCAGGGACTGCTCCTGAACCTCTCGTTCGAGCCGTCGCAGACGTTGATCCATCTCGACCTCGATCCGACCGTGATCGGGCGTCTCTTCAAGGCGCAGCTTCCGATCGTCGGGGACGCCAAGGACGGGCTGACGCGGCTGCTCGAAGGTCTCGGCTCCGGACCGGCGCATTCCGTCTGGGATCATCGCTGGCGCGAGAGTCTCCGGCCCGCGGCGAGCGCGCGCTATACACCCGAGATCGCCCACCTGATCGAGACCCTGCGCCAGGCGCTGCCCGACGAGGCGATCGTCGTGAACGACCAGACCGGCATCAACTACTGGATGGAATGGCGCTTCCCCGTGCTGATGCCGCGGACGTTCCTCTATCCCGTGGGCTCGGCCACGCTCGGCTATGGCGTGCCCGCCGCGATCGGCGCCAAGATCGCGCGGCCCGATCGGCCGGTCGTGGTGGTCGTGGGCGACGGCGGCTTCATGTATTCGGTGAACGAGCTGGCGACCGCCGTGAAATACCGCTTGCCCGTCGTATTCCTCGTCATGAACGACGACCGCTATGGGGCGATCAAGTGGCTCCAGCAGACGATCTTCGACGGGCGGTGGGGCGAAGCGGATCTGACCAACCCCGATTTCCCGGCACTGGCCCGAGCCTTCGGGGCCCGCGGCGAGCGGGTGGCGGGCGTCGACGCGCTCGGCGCCGCGCTCGAGACGGCGCTTGCCGCCGACGGGCCGACCGTCCTCGAGCTCAGGATGACGGTCGACCCGCCGTGGGAGATCTGAGCGCGACTACTTTCCGTGAAACAGGTTCAGCGCCGAGCCCTTCCTGAACCAGTCGAGCTGGGAGGCGGCGAACGAGTGCGCGAGCCGTAAGGTCTCGCTGGTCCCGTCCGAGTGCTTCACGACGCACTCGACCGGCTTGCCCGGCGCCATGTCGCGGAGGCCGACCAGGCTGATCCGGTCATCCTCGCGGATCTTGTCGTAGTCGCCCGGATTCTGGAACGCCAGGGCCAGGAGGCCCTGCTTTTTCAGATTCGACTCGTGAATTCGCGCGAAGCTGCGCACGATGACGGCGGCGCCGCCGAGCAAACGCGGCGAGAGCGCGGCGTGCTCACGGCTCGAGCCCTCACCGTAGTTCGCATCACCGACGACGACCCACTTGACGCCCTTCGACTTGTAGTCGCGCGCAATCGCCGAGAAGGACTGCCCGGTCTGTCCCGTCAGCACGTTCTTTCCCTTGCCGGCCTCGCCCGTGTACGCGTTGGTCGCACCCATGAACATGTTGTCGCTGAACTTGTCGAGGTGCCCGCGGTAGCGCAGCCAGGATCCGGCGGGCGAGATGTGGTCGGTCGTGGTCTTGCCCTTGGCCTTCAGAAGCACGGGCATGTCCTTGAAGTCCTGGCCGTCCCAGGCGGGCCACGGCTCCATCAGCTGCAGGCGCTCGCTCCCGGGATTGACGTTCAGCGTGATCGCGCTCCCGTCGGCGGGCGGCGTCACGTACGTCGGGCGGCCGCGGTCGAAATTCCGCGCCGGCACTTCGGGCGCCGTCTTGGGTGGCGACAGCTTGAACGTCTTGCCGTCGGCACCCGTGAGGGAGTCGGTGATGGGGTTGAACGACAACCTCCCGGCCAACGCCAGGGCCGTCACGATCTCTGGGCTGCCGATGAAGTTCATCGTGGTCGGCTGCCCGTCGTTGCGCCGCGGGAAGTTGCGGTTGTACGACGTCACGATCGTGTTCGGGACCTCGGATGCTTCCTTGGCCCGGCGCCACTGGCCGATGCACGGTCCGCAGGCGTTGGCCAGGACGACGCCGTTGATGTCCTTCAGCGACTGCATCTGTCCGTCGCGCTCGATCGTCGCGCGTACCTGCTCCGAGCCGGGCGTGACCAGGAAGGGCACGGCCGTCTTCAGGCCGTGCGCCTTCGCCTGCTCGGCGACGTCGGCCGCGCGGCTCATGTCTTCGTAGGAGGAATTGGTACAGCTCCCGATCAAGGTCGTCGAGATCTTGTCGAGGAACGCGTTCTTCGGGTCGGCGATCTCGGCGGCGAGCTTCCCGATCGGTCGCGCTCGATCGGGCGAATGCGGCCCGACCATGTACGGCTCCAGGGTGGACAGGTCGAGCTTCACCACGCGCTCGTAGTACTTCTCCGGATTGGCCTCCACCTCTTTGTCCGGCGCCAGGAGTTGCGGATAGCGCTCGGCGAGCGGCACGAGGTCGCCGCGGCCGGTCGCTTTCAGGTACACCGACATCCGGTCGTCGAACGGGAACATCGACGTCGTGGCGCCGAGCTCGGCGCCCATGTTGGTGATCGTGGCCTTGCCGGTGGCGCTGATCGTCCTGGCGCCCGGGCCGATGTACTCCACGATGGCATTCGTCCCGCCGGCCACCGTCAGCTGGCCCGCGACGTAGAGAATGACGTCCTTGGGGGCGGTCCAGCCGCTCAGCTTGCCGGTCAGGTACACCGCGATGTGGCGGGGATAGAGGACCTCCCAGGGCAACCCGGCCATGACCTCGACGGCATCCGCTCCGCCGACCCCGACCGCGCAGGCGCCGAGGCCGCCGGCGTTGGGCGTGTGCGAGTCGGTGCCGATGATCAGCTCGCCCGGAAACGCGTACTGCTCGAGAACGACCTGGTGGATGATTCCGGCGCCCGGTCCCCAGAATCCCGCGCCGTATTTCGCGGCCGCCGACTTGAGGAAGTCGTAGACCTCCTGGTTCTCGGCGAGCGACTCGCGCAGATCGACCTGGCCCTCGACGCGCGCCTGGATGAGGTGATCGCAGTGGATCGTCGTCGGCACCGCGACGTGCTGCCGCCGCGTCTGCATGAACTGGAGCATTGCGGTCTGCCCGAGCACGTCCTGCAGCACGACCCGGTCGGGACGGAGGAACAGATAGCTCTTGCCGGCCTCCATCTCCTGACGCTCGGGATCGTCGGCGTGCCCCAGCAGCACCTTGTCGGCCAGGGTCAAGGGCCGGCCGAGCCGTCGGCGGACGATCGCGAGATTCCGCTCCATCGTCTCGTACACCTTCGCGGCCATTTCAGCGGTCGATTCGATCGTCACCATTCCCGATGTCCTCCGCCCACAGCGTCGGTTGCGCCTGAATGAATTGTGCCATCAGCGCCTGGCACCTCGCATCTTGCAGAACCTCGACGGTCACCCCGCGCGATCGCAGGAGCTCCTCCTCCCCGAGGAAGGTCCGGTTCTCGCCGACGACGACCCGCGGAATGCCGTAGAGGAGAATCGTGCCGCTGCACATCGCGCAGGGCGACAGTGTCGTGTAGATCGTGCACTCGCGATAGACCTGTGCCGACCGGCGGCCGGCGTTTTCGAGCGCGTCCATCTCGCCGTGGAGCACGACGCTCCCGCGCTGAACGCGCCGATTGTGGCCGCGCCCGAGGATCCGACCGCGATGAACGAGGACGGAGCCGATAGGAATCCCGCCCTCGGCCAAGCCTCGCTCCGCCTCCTCGATCGCCGCTCCGAAAAACTCGTCCACGGTTGCGCCCCCGTCCTCGGGCTGCTCGTCCGCGACCAGATTACTCTATCCAGCGGCCCGAGTCGGCCCGCCATCGCCGCCGGCCAGGGGAACGCAGGCTTCAGGCGCGACGATCAGGGTGACCGAATCTCCAGCGGCGACGCGCACCGGCGGCGCCGAGGTGACCCGGAGCACCACCTGCGTCCCCGACACCTGGACCTGGTAGTCGACGGCGTCACCGAGATAGCTCGTTCGCTGGACGGTGCCGGCCAGCACGTTCGCTCCGGCCGGGGCCGTCCGCCCGGCCGCCAGCAGCTCGATTTCGTGGGGGCGGATCGACACGACGATCGGCGCCGCGATGGCCGCGTCGCGCGAGGCCACGCGCAATCGGAGTGAGCCGCATGCCGCGATACCAGGCTCCGCCGTCACCGCGTCGATCAAGTTCGTCCGGCCGATGAACTCGGCGACGAAACGCGTGCGCGGACGCCGAAACAGATCTTCGGCCGTTCCGACTTGCTCGACGCGTCCGCGGTTCAGGACGGCGACCCGGTCCGAGATGACCATCGCTTCCGCCTGGTCATGGGTCACGTAGAGCGTCGTGATCCCGAACGCCTCGTGAAGCCGCCGGATCTCGAATCGCATTTCCTCGCGAAGATTTGCGTCGAGGTTGCTCAGGGGTTCGTCGAGCAGGAGGATCTCTGGCTCGACCACGAGCGCGCGAGCGACCGCGACGCGTTGCTGCTGGCCACCCGAGAGCTCTCCCGGATAGCGCGGCTCGTATCCGGCGAGCTGGACGACGCGCAGCATCTCCGCCACGCGACGGTCCCGGTCGACCCGCGTGATGCCCGACTTGAACCGCAGGCCGTAGGCGACGTTCTGGGCCACGGTCATGTGAGGCCAGAGCGCGTAGCTCTGGAAGATCATCGCCATGCGCCGGCGCTCGGGCGGCACGACGCTCGCGGGTGACGACAGGCACCGTTCACCGACCCAGATCTCGCCGGCCTCGGGCTGGAGGAAACCCGCGACCAGCCTCAAGGTCGTCGTCTTGCCGCATCCGGAAGGGCCGAGCAGGGAGACGAGCTCGCCGGGCGCGACGTCGAGCGAAAGCCCTTCGACGGCCGCGAGGTCTCCGTAGCGCTTCGTGAGGGTCTTCAGGGCGACGCCGGGCATCAGGCGCGGTCCGGCGTCAGGTCGTCCGCGGCTCTTGGAGAAAGAATCGGCGGTCTAGGACTCGCGACGAGGAGGGGGCTTGAGCCCGCACTCGGAGATCTTGTTCAGCAGCGTCTTGTAGCTGACCTTGAGAATCCGCGACGCCTCCGCGCGATTCCAGTGCACGCGGTCCAGTACCTCGCCGAGCGCTTTGCGCTCCGCCTCGCGAGCCCCGCGGCGCGCGATGTCCCTGAGGCCCTCGCTGATCGTCGCGCGCGCCGCCTCGGTGATACCACCGTTGCGGCGCGGGGCGGCCAACGCCTCGACGGCCTGCTCGCCGTCGGTCAGCACGACCAGGCGCCGCACCGCGTTCTCGAGCTCGCGGACGTTGCCCGACCACGGGTACTCCTGCAACCGCGCGATCGTCTCGGGCGCGAGCTGCTTTTTCCGGCCGTACTGCGCGTTGAACTTGGCCAGGAAGTACGCGGCTAGAGCCGGAATCTCGTCGCGCCGCTCGCGCAGCGGCGGCACCCGGATCTCGACCACGTTGAGCCGGTAGTAGAGGTCCTCTCTGAACAGGCCTCGACCCATCGCCGCTTCCAGGTCGCGATTCGTCGCCGCGATCACCCGCGCGTCGACGTCGATCACGCCGTGGCCACCGACTCGAGAAAACCGGAAGTCTTGCAGCACGTGGAGCAGCTTGGCCTGCAGCGCGAGCGGAAGCTCCGCGATCTCGTCGAGGAAGAGCGTCCCTTTGTTCGCGTACTCGAACTGACCGAACTTCCGGCGATGCGCGCCGGTGAAGGCGCCTTTCTCATGGCCGAACAGCTGGGATTCGAGCAGGTCTTGCGGAATCGCGGCGCAATTGACCTTGACGAAGGGCCCGTCGCGCCGAATTGAAGCGCGATGGACGGCGCGCGCGATCAGATCCTTCCCGACGCCGCTCTCACCCCTGATCAGGACGGTGGTGTCGGTGTCCGAAATGCTCTGGATGATGCTGCCGATGGCCCGCATCTGGGGATGGCCATCGAAAAGCGGAAGGGGAGTGACGAAGTCGTTCACATCGCACCGCGCCAGCGGAAGCGCCGCTGACTCGACCTGATCCGTAGCCACCCAAGCCCCCGGAATTTCAGTAGTTTCTGGAAACCTGATACCTTCCGTTCCAAAGGGAGACTGAGTATGCCATTACCCAGGATTGCTGTCACGTGGAAAATATTTTCCTACTGATGCGATGATAGGATGTCGCAGGATCAACGGAGGAGAAGGGCGATGAAGCTCCTGTTGATCGAGGACGACGAGAACGTCGCGGAGGTACTGGCCGACGCCTTCGCGGTCGACGGTCACGAGACGGCTATCGCGCACACCGGTGAGGACGGGCTCGCGCGTCTCGCGCTCGAACGCCCCGACGCGGTCGTGCTCGACGTTCGCTTGCCGACACTGAATGGTGTGGGCGTCCTGCGAAAGATCCGCTCGACCGATCCCAACTTGCCGGTGATCATCATGACCGGGCTCGCGACGCAAGGTGAGCTCGCGGAGATTCGTCGCCTCGGCGTGACCGAGATCGTGGAGAAGCCCGAGGTGCTGAAGCACTTCGGCGCTGCGCTCGCGCGCATCGCTCACCGCGACAAGACTCAGGACGCGACGTAAAGGCGGTTGCCGCCCTCTTCTTTGGCTCGCGCCAGCAGCCCGGCGGCCTGCCGCAACATGTCCTCCGCGCGCGCCGCAGTCCTCGGATAGCACGCGCCGCCCGCGCTCCACACCACTCGTTCCAGACGCGTCGCCAGCCGATCGACGATCGAGGGCAGGTGAGTGGTCTCGGCATCGACCAGGAGCATCGAGAGCCAACCTTGAGTCGACAGCGCGACCGCGTCGGTGCTCCGGAGGTACCGAGCCAGCGCGTCCGCGACCGATGCGCGCCAGGTGCCTCCATTCCCCGTCGACTCAGACTCCACCGCGAAACAGACGAGCGAGACGCTATAGCGCAGCCGCTGAGCCTTCTGAATCTCGAAGTCGACCAGAAAACGAAACATCAGCTCGTCCACCAGCCAGCCGCCGCCGGCGAGTGGGCCGAAACCACGTGCTGCGCTCACGATGAGGTCCTGCATACGCGAATTCGCACACCGTAATAGCAAGCTTCACGCCACCGCACCCCATCCGACCGCATAATTCCGGAATAGAAAGATTTGCGGACCGACCAGGGGGACGGCACCCCCCCCGATATCTGAAACCCTTTGCGTAGACTATGCACCTTGTGATACGTCAACGCCGTGCGATCTGCGCATGTTGTCCTTGGTCCTGGTCGGTTCATCCTACGGTGTAGTCTCCAGGAACTCGGCAGTAGCCAGCCGCTCGTGCGCCGTGTTCGCGGCGTAGCGCCCCGGTGCGCGTGACCGGCCCCACCCAGCCAGATACGCGGCCTCGAAACCTGAGCGTTTTCGTCGGCACCTTCGCCTTCGTGCTCGGAAGGCGGAGGGCACGAACGAGAGTTCGACCCGGGTGGCACCGACATGGGTGGAACGTATGGTTGCTGGCGTCAAGCCTGGCGTTCGGCGTGAGCGGATTCATCGCGAGGCCGGCGGAGTCCGGGGTGCTCGATGCCAGCTGGATCGCCCCCACCACCAACACGGACGGCACGCCGCTGACGGATCTGGCCGCGTATCGCGTCTATTTCGGAACCTCGACTACGCCGTGTCCCAATGGGCCCTTCGTGCAGATCGCTTCCCCCTCCCCGAGCCCCGCGCCGAATTCGACCGTCGCGGTTCGACTGACCAGTCTGACGAGCGGCACGCGCTACAACATCGCGGTGGTCGCGATCGACGCCACCGGCAATCAAAGCGCGTGCTCGGTCGTCGCCAGCGCGACCGCGCAGATCGACTTCTCGGTGACGCCGACCGGCAGCGTGAATTTCGGGAATGTGAACGTGGGCAGCTTCGCGACGCAAACGTTTACCGTGCAGAGCACGCGGAGTGGCACCGTCACGGGCACCGCGTCCGTGGCCGCGCCGTTCAGCATCGTCTCCGGCAGCCCCTTCACCTTGACCGGAAACGGCGCGACGCAGACAGTGACCGTCCGGTTCACACCGACGACGACGGCGACCGCCAGCACGAGCCTGAATTTCTCTGCCGACGGCGACGTCGTCTCGCGCCTCGTGACCGGCGTCGGCATCGGCACCGCCGCCGATACGACCGCCCCGAGCCTCACCATCAGCTCGCCCACCGCGAATTCGACGCTCGTCACAGGCAGTCCGACTCTGACGCTCGGCGGCTCGGCATCGGACAACGTCGGAGTCACTCAGGTGACGTGGGCGAACGATCGCGGCGGCAGCGGCGTAGCCACCGGGACCACGACCTGGACGACCGGGATGATCACCTTGCAGTCGGGATTGAACACCCTGTCGGTGACAGCGCGAGACGCCGCCAACAACCGCACAACCCGGACCCTCAGAGTCACCCTGACCGGCACAGCGTTCACGTTCACGGACGATCCGGTCGTGGCCCAGGTCACCGTCGTCAAAGCGATCCATGTCTTCGAGCTGCGGGCGGCGATCAATACCGTCCGGGCCTCGCGGGGCCTTGCGGCCTTCGCGTGGACCGATGCCGTCATTGCGCCTGGCGTCAGCGCCGTCCGGGCCGTTCATCTGACCGAGCTCCGCATTGCACTCAACCAGGCGTACCAGGCTGCGGGACGAGCGGTGCCGACATACACGGATCCGGCTGTGGGGAGTGGGATCATCGCGATCCGGGCCAGCCATCTGAACGAACTGCGGGCCGCGGTACGGGCTTTGTAGGGCAGGGGGCGCTGAAAGCCCCCTGACACAACAAAGGCCGGACACGTCGTCCGACCTTTGAACGCTTAGGTATCGAAGGCGTCCGACGAGCGTCTCGCGGTCCTAGAGCCCTCTCTTCCGATCGAAGAAGTACGACCGGATCCATGCCCCGACACAGATCAACGCGGCGCCGAGCAGAATCAGAGCGCTCGGATCCGTGACGTTGAACCTGGCCTCGCCGCGATAGATGTCCGCCGCGACCGGAGTAACGAGAGCCACAACGGAAAGAACCGCGATCGACAAGAGCGCTACCGTCCTGGTAATGCTTCACCTCCTCTGCCGTTCGAGTGAGCGATCTGCTGCGCCAAAAATGAGAAGTCGCACCCTCTTGAGCATGGTGTATGCCAACAAACTTGCCTATATGAGGGCGGCAAATTATCGGAAGAGCACTCGACGGGCGACGACCTTATTACGGCCATTTCCGGGCTTGAACGTAGTATCGACGCGCAGTTAGGAATCAGATTCCGCGCGGCGGTCTAGGCTGTGAAAGTCCGTGCTCACACCACTGTGAAAATTCCGGAAGGGTAACTGGCTTCACACTAGGTCCCAAACTACCCACTTCGTTCTTACCACCGTGCATGTGCGTTCACAGGTTTCCGAAAAATAGTTCGTATGCAAAATCAGTAACATCGAGCCCCCGAACACAAGAAAACGCTTGTTGGTACAGCGTTTGCCCCTAGGTCTGCTGCTATTCACAATCCCATGACAGAGCGACGAGCGCTGGTGGTCGAGGTCGACGCGGCAACTCAGCTGGGCCTTCTCGGCTTTTTGCGAGCCAGGGGCTACCAGTGTGCGGCCGTCTCGTCCACCGAGGAGGCCGTCGAGGCCCTGGCAGAGGGCGGTGCCTTCAGCTTCACCCTGGTGGATCTGAGTGGCAACGGCGCTGACGGTCCGGAGCTCATCCGTTCTCTGAAGCTGAGAGGCCGAAATGCTGGTCCAATCATCGCGGTCGCCGATAAGCACCATAACGGACTCGAATCCTCACTCCAGGACGTGGACGCCATCGTGCACAAGCCACTGAGCCTCGACGAGCTGCAGCAGGCCATCGATCGCCTCGTCCGCCCTCAGGCCGAAGCGCTCGGTCCGGCTCCGGAGCAGGTCTCGGGCCGCATCCGGCGCGAGATGGACCTCTGGGCCAGCCCGAAGATGCTGGAGGCCAGGCAGATCATCCGCGAGGCCGCGCGTGTCGACGTCACCGTCCTGGTTACGGGCGAGACGGGCACGGGCAAGGAACTGGTCGCGCGGGCGATCCACCACTTCTCCGGGCGGCGGGCCGGCCCCTTCGTCAAGGTCAACTGCGCTGCGATGCCGCGCGAGCTCCTCGAGAGCGAGCTCTTCGGCTTCGAGCGGGGCGCTTTCACGGGCGCTCACAAGCTCAAGATCGGCAAGTTCGAGGCGGCGCACCACGGCACCATGTTCCTGGACGAGATCGGTGACCTGCACCCGGCGCTCCAGGCCAAGCTGCTCCACGTCCTTCAGGACGGCGAGTTCTCTCGAATCGGCGGTAAGTCCACCCTGAGCGTCGACGTGCGGGTGCTCGCCGCCACCAACCAGGACCTGGAGCGAGCCGTCGCCGAGGGCCGTTTCCGGGAGGATCTCTACTACCGCCTGAACGTCGTCCATGTGTTCGTCCCACCGCTGCGGGAGCGCGTGACCGAAATCCCCATGCTGGTGAACTACTTCGTCGAGCGGTACTCGAAGCTCTATCGCCGCGACGGATTCGTCGTTCCGGGGGCGGTGATGGAGCGCCTCGCGCGCCATCGCTATCCGGGCAACGTTCGCGAGCTCGAGAACCTCGTCAAGCGGATGATCGTACTGGACGATCCGTATCTCACGCGCATCCCGCTTCCCGACACCACCGCCAGCGGCTCTCCGCAGCTCTCGCCGGCGTCGGAGCAGCCGGAGCCCTCGCTCAAGGAAATCTCGCGGCGGGCCTCCCAGGCGGCGGAGCGCGAAGCGATCGCCAAGATGCTCGAGCAAACCGGCTGGAACCGCGTGCGGGCGGCGAGAGCTCTGCGAATCAGCTATCGCGCCCTTCTGTACAAGATCAAGCAGTCCGGGCTCAACGGCGAGCGGTCGGCAGCCCGGTCGGCCTTGTGAGGACCACGCATATGAAAGGCTCATTGCTGCGGTTTGCCCTCTTTGGATTGCTGGCGCCGATCCTGATGCTCGCGGGTGCCGCGTCCGCGCAGACGCCGGCGCCCGAGGCCGACGGCCGCGGAGCGCCCGATGCCTATCGGATCGGTCCCGAGGATCAGCTGCTCATCTCGGTGTGGAAGAACGACGCGATGAGCCGGTCGGTGCTCGTCAGGCCGGACGGCAAGATCGCGCTGCCGCTGCTCAACGACGTGCAGGCGGCCGGCCTCACCGCCCTCGAGCTTCGCGACGTCTTGACCACGAAGCTCAAGGACTTCATTCCGAACCCGGAGGTCACCGTCATCGTCTCGGACGTCCGGAGCCTCAAGGTGTCGGTGATCGGTGAGGTGGCCCGGCCCGGCCGATACGAGCTCAAGAGCTGGGCGACCGTTCTGGACGCTCTCGCGCTCGCGGGCGGGTTCACGCAGTACGCGTCGCGCTCGAAGATCGTGATCCTCCATCCCAAGGGCAAGTCGATGGAGAAGATTCCGTTCAACTACAACGAGGTCTCGGGGAAGCAGGAGAATTTCTATCTCCGTAACGGCGACATTGTCCTGGTGCCCTAAGGGCCCAAGTCCAAGACACCCCAGGAGCGATTGACGATGGCGGAAGAGACTCGGACGGGAATCAACCTGGCCAGCGTGCTGGCGATCTGGAGCCGGCGGAAGTGGATCGCCATTTTCGCCTTCGTCGCGGTGGCCTCGGCGACGGCGACGGTGACGGCCGTCCTGCCCAAGATCTATCAGTCGACCGCGACGATCCTCGTGGTGGGCCAGCAGGTTCCCCCCGACTTCGTCCGGCCGCTCCCCGGCACGCTCGATACGCGCCTGCAGGCGATCAATCAAGAGATCCTCAGCCGCTCGCGGCTGGAGGAGCTGATCAACCGCTTCGATCTGTACCCGAATCGGCAAGAGGCCGGTCCGGACGTCCGGATCGAGCGGATGCGGCGCGACATCGAAGTGAAGCCGGCGGGCACCGGGGGCGGCCCGATGATTGGCTTCACGGTCAGGTACTCGGGGCGGGATCCTCAGACCGTCGCGCTCGTGACGAACACGATCGCGTCCTACTACATCGAAGAGAATATGAAGGTGCGGGAGCGCCAGGCGACCGGCACCGCGGACTTCCTCAAGGTGCAGCTCGGCCAGGTGAAGGGGCGCCTCGAGACGCAGGAGCGCCACGTCAGCGAGTTCAAGCGCCGGTATCTCGGCGAGCTGCCGACGCAGCTCGAGCCGAACCTCGCCACGCTCGAGCGGCTCAACACGCAGTTCCGCGTCAACGCCGAGAAGCAGATGCGCGCCAAGGAGCAGCGGCAGGAGCTGGCGCGGATGATCGACTCGATGAACAGCGTCGCGCCCGCGCCGACGTCGAGCGGCAGCAGCAGCCCGAAGCCGCAGGCCGCCCACGCGCCGGCGGCGCCCGATCCGAATGCCGTGCGCCTCTTCCGGATGAAGCAGGAATGCAAGGACATGCTGAACAAGTTCAGCCCCCGGTATCCCGACGTGATCCAGTGCAAGCAGGACGTCGAAGCGCTGGAGAAGCAGGTCCAGGACGCGGCGCGCGAGCGTCAGGCCGCCGAAGCGGCGGCCGCCGAGGCGAAGCGTCAGAGCGCGGCCGCTGAAGCCGCTGCCGCCAAGGCCAAGGAAGAGAAGGTGGCCGCCCGCGATCCGTACGTCGTTCAGATGGAAGAGGCCCTCAACCAGCTGGCGGTCGAGATCACCGCGCTCAAAGAAGAGGAAGCGAAGCTTCGCGCGGATATGGGGACCTATCAGCAGCGTGTCGACAACACGCCGCGCCGCGATCTCGAGTTCCAGGAGCTGTCACGCGACTACGGCTCGACCCGCGAGCTCTACAACACCCTGCTGAAGCGATACGAAGAGGCGCAGCTCTCGGAGAACCTCGAGCAGCGCCAGAAGGGCGAGCAGTTCCGGATTCTCGAGCCCGCGGTGGCGGCCGGGACTCCGGTTGCTCCCAACCGCCCGCGCCTGCTGCTGGCCGGCCTGGGCCTCTCGCTCGCCCTGGCGGTCGGCCTGGTGATCCTGGCGGAGCAGCTCGACACCTCGTTCCACAACATCGACGAGCTGCGCGCCATCACGAGCTTCCCGGTGCTCGTGAGCATTCCGCGCATCGTCACCGAGGGCGACGTCCGTCGGACGAGATGGCGCGCGGCCCTCGTCGCAACCGTTGCCGTATGCTGCCTGACTCTCGTCGTCGGTGCCTCGTATTTCGTGACGAAGGGGAACGAGAATCTATTGCGGCTCGTCTCGGGGCGCCTGTGAAAGAGGACCCCCAATGTATCTAGATTTCTACGGCCTCAAAGAAAACGCCTTCAGCACCACCCCGGACCCGAGGTTTCTCTATCCGAGTCCGGCGCATCGGGAAGCGCTCGCCCA
>Ga0075423_10001777_pt1 | contig 19255 bp, 18 predicted proteins | sample SoiMethybrSBSTD2_FD_80114 | JGI IMG/M metagenome (GOLD analysis project Ga0075423, IMG submission 80114) | Bulk soil microbial communities from a Populus tree surrounding site in Tennessee, USA - Soil MetaG P. TD hybrid SBSTD2 | ecosystem: Environmental > Terrestrial > Soil > Tree plantation...
GCTCTGCGTGGCGCGGATGTATCCCCGCAAGCGCATCGAGGACCTGATGCGCGCCGCCGGCATCCTCCGCGCGCGCATCCCCGGCATCCAGGTGCGGGTGGTGGGCCGCGGGCCGGAGTGGCCGGTGCTCTCGCGCCTGCACGCCGAGCTGGGCCTGGGCGACGCGGTGGCGCTGCTGGGCGATCTCACCCGCGAGCGTCTCGCCGAGGAGTACGCCAACGCCGGGGTGTTCTGCCTGCCATCGGTACAGGAGGGGTTCGGCATCGTCTTCCTCGAGGCGATGGCCGCCGAGCTGCCGGTGGTGGCCTGCCGGATCGCCGCGGTCCCGGAAGTCGTGCTCGACGGGGTCACCGGCCTTCTGGCGCCCCCGCGGGACCCGGGGGCGCTCGCCGGGCTCGTCGAGCGGCTGATCGCGGACCCCGCGCTCGCCCGCCGGCTCGGCCAGGAGGGACGGCGCCGCGCGCTCGGGTTCACCCCGCGGCACGTCGCGGAGCGCTTCCTCCACGCGGTACACTCGATGGATCGCCTGGGACAGCGGGCGCGAGGAGGCTGAGCCGCATGGTGTACGCGACCAGGAAGTTCACGTTCTCGGCGGGGCATCGCTACTGGCGGCCGGAGTGGAGCGCGGAGGAGAACGCGCGCACCTTCGGCTCGCTCACGGTGGCCCACGGCCACAACTACGCGCTCGAGGTGACGGTGCGCGGGGCGATCGATCCCCGCACCGGCATGGTGATGGACCTGGGCGAGCTGAAGCGGGTGGTGGGCGACGCGGTGATCAATCGCTTCGACCACGCCGACCTCAACCAGGACCCGCTCTTCCCGCCCGGCACGATTCCCACCACCGAGAATCTCGTGCGGGTGATCTGGGACCTGCTCGGACCCAAGCTCGGGGCGGAGCGCCTGTACCGCCTCCGGCTCTGGGAAGACCCCACCTTCTACGTCGAGTACCTCGGCGAATGAGCGCCTACGCGGTCACGCGCGTCTACCACTTCAGCGCCGCCCACCGCCTCGCCAACGACGCCTTCTCCGACGCGGAGAACGCGGAGGTCTACGGCCAGTGCTTCCGGCAGCACGGCCACAACTACCTGCTCGAGGTCACGGTGTCGGGCGCCCTCGACCCGGTCACCGGCTTGTCGGTCGACATCGGCGTCGTCGACCGGGCGGTGAAGACCGCGGTGCTCGACCGGGTGGACCACTACGATCTCTCCGCCACCGTGCCCGCGCTGGCCTCGGTGATCACCACCGGGGAGAACCTCGCCCGCACCTTCTGGGAGTGGCTCGAGGGCGCGCTGCCGCCCGGCGTTCTCCGGCGCGTGACCCTGGTGGAGACGGCCAACAACGTGTTCGAGTACTGCGGCGAATCCGCGGCCGCGAGGTGATCGGCCATGGGAGGTGAGGGCCCCACGATGGAGCGGCTCATCCGCGACCTGCTGAAGGAGATGGGGGAGGACCCAGCGCGCGAGGGGTTGGAAAAGACGCCCACCCGCGTGGCCAAGGCCTGGGAGTACCTGACGTCGGGCTACCGGCAGAACGTGCACGACGTGCTCAACGAGGCGCTGTTCACGGAAGAGTACGACGAGATGGTGGTGGTGAAGGACATCGACTTCTACTCCATCTGCGAGCATCACCTGCTCCCCTTCTTCGGCAAGTGCCACATCGCCTACATGCCCTCGCGCAAGATCGTGGGCCTGTCCAAGCTGCCGCGCCTGGTCGAGATGTTCGCGCGGCGCCTGCAGGTGCAGGAGCGGTTCACCACCCAGGTCGCGCACACCCTCGAGGAGGTGCTGCAGCCGCGGGGGGTGGCGGTGGTCGTGGAGGCGCTCCACATGTGCATGCTCATGCGCGGGGTGGAGAAGCAGAATTCCAAGGCGGTCACCTCGGCCATGCTCGGGGCCTTCCGCGAGAACGCGGAAACCCGCGCCGAGTTCATGGAGCTGATCCGGGCCCGCGGCGGGCTGCTCATTTGAAGCTCGCCGGCCAGGTCGCGGTCGTCACCGGCGCCGGGCGGGGGATCGGGCGGGCCATCGCGGGCGCGCTCGGCCGCGAGGGCGCCGCGGTGGTGCTGGCCGCGCGCTCCGGCCCCGACCTTCACGGGGCGGTCCGCGAGATCGAGCAGGCGGGCGGCCGGGCCCTCGCGGTGCCGACCGACGTGCGCCAGGAGGGCTCGGTGGAGGCGCTGGCCCGGCGGGCCCTGGCCGAGTGGCGCCAGGTGGACATCCTGGTCAACGCGGCCGGGGTGGCGACCTTCGCCCCGGTCACCGACTCCAAGCTCGACGACTGGGATCAGATGCTGGCCGTGAACCTGCGGGGCGCGGTGCTCTGCTGCCGCGCCGTCCTGCCCGCCATGATCGGCCGCCGGCGGGGCAGCATCATCAACGTGGGCTCGGTGGTCACGAGCCGGTCGCTGATCGGCAGCGCCGCCTACACCGCCTCCAAGTACGGTCTGCTGGGTTTCTCCCGGGTGCTCGCCGAGGAGATGCGGCCCCACGGGGTCCGGGTGGGCGTGATCTCGGCCGGGGCCACCGACACCCCGCTCTGGGACGCCATGCCCGGCGCCCCGGCCCGCGAGCGCATGCTCCGGGCCGACCAGGTCGCGGAAGCGGCCCTCCTGATGGCCGGGCTGGGCCCCAACGCGACGCTCGAGGAGGTCACGCTGCTGCCCGCCGGAGGCGTCCTCTAAGACGGGCGGCGGGTCGGGTGGGAGCGCCCGGCAAGCCCTTGGTCCTTCTGCTATAATGAGGCCGACTCGACAATTCGGCACGCTACCCAAGGAGGCATTGGATGATCACGTTGACTGAGACGGCCGCCAAGAAGATCTCGGACCTGCGGCTCGAAGAGGGCAAGCCCGAGTGGGGGCTGCGGATCCGGATCGTCGGGGGCGGTTGCTCCGGCATGTCCTACGAGCTCGGCTGGGACGATACCGCGACCGACGGCGACAACGTCGTCGAGACGAACGGCGTGAAGGTCTTCGTGGACTCGCACAGCGCTCCGTATCTCCAGGGCAGCGAGATCGACTACGTGGACAACAACATGCTGGGCGCCGGGTTCGCCATCAAGAACCCGAACGTGAAGTCGTCCTGCGGCTGCGGCTCGTCGCACCAGTTCTAGCCCGCCGCACCGGGCCGAGGCTCGCTCGATGAAGGTGCTGGTCCGGCTGTTCGCCCGCTACCGCGAGGCGGCGGGCCGCGACTCGCTCGACCTCGAGCTTCCCGACGGGGGCACCGTCGAGCGGGCCTGGGAAGCGGTGGCCCGCCAGCTTCCCGCGCTCCAGCCCTACCGTCCGTTCACGCTGTTCGCCCTCCGCAACGACTACGTCGACGCCGATCATCCGCTGGGAGACGGCGACGAGCTCTGCCTCTTCCCCCCGGTGAGCGGCGGCGCCGCCGAGCCGGACTGGATCGAGGTCGCTACCGAGCCCCTCTCCGAGCGCGCGGTGGCCCAGGCGGTGGAGCATCCCGGCGCGGGCGGCATCGCGCTCTTCTCCGGCGTGGTGCGGGACCAGACCGGCGGCCGCCGCGTGAAGTTCCTGGAGTACGAGGCGCACGGCCCGATGGCGCTCGCCAAGATGCGCGAGATCGCGGCCGCCATCCGGGAGCGCTGGCCCGCTACCGCCCGCATCGCGCTCGTGCACCGCGTCGGGCGCCTCGAGATCGGGGAGTCGAGCGTGATGATCGCGGTCTCCTCGCCGCACCGAGGACCCGCCTTCGAGGCCTGCCGCTTCGCCATCGATACCCTGAAGGAGACGGTGCCGATCTGGAAGAAGGAGTACTTCGAGGACGGCGAGGTGTGGGTGGGGCTGCAGTCGCAGTGTGACCATCGCCACTAGCCTCGTCGACCGGGTCCAGGACACCATTCGCCGTCACGGAATGCTCCGTGGCGGCGAACGCGTCTTGGTGGCCGTCTCCGGCGGCCCCGACTCGGTCGCGCTCCTCGACGTGCTCTGCGCGCTCCGGACCCCGCTCGCGCTCGTCCTCTCGGTGGCCCACGTGCACCACGGCCTCCGGCCGGAGGCCGACGCGGAAGCGGAGGCGGTCGAGCGGCTCTGCGAGCAGCTGGGGGTGCCTTGCCACGTCGAGCGGATCACCGTCCGGCGGGCTCCGCCCTGGGACGGGCTCGAGGCGGAGAGCCGGCGCGCCCGCCACGGAGCGCTCGCCCGCGCGGCGCGCGCCGCCGGCGCGGGACGCATCGCCACCGGCCACACCGCCGACGATCAGGCCGAGACCGTCCTGATGCGGCTTCTCCAGGGCGCAGGCCCGCGCGGGTTGGGCGGCATCGCCCCGGTGCGGGGCCTGCTCATGAGCCCGCTGATCGAGACCCGGCGGGCCGAGATCGTGGCGCATCTGGCCGCACGCGGACTTCGCGCCGCCGAGGATGCGAGCAATCGCGACCCGCGCTTCCTCCGCTCGCGCATCCGCCACGACCTGCTGCCGTTCATGGCCGAGCTGACCGGGAGCTCGGCGGTCGAGGCGCTCGCCCGCTCGGCCGCCGCCGCGCGCGCCGTGGTGGCCGATCTCGAAGCGCGAGCGCGCGCGGATCTGGATCGGATCGCCACGCGGGAGCCGGCCGGATTCATCCTCGAGGTGGCCTCGCTCGAGGCGCAGCCGCTCGAGCTGGCCGCGGAGTTCGTGCGACAGGCCGCGGCGCGCCTGGGCGAGACGCGCCCGCTCCGCGGGCCCGCGCAGCGGGCGCTGCGGCGGCTGCTCGGCGAGGCGCCGCGGCGCCGGGCGGTCCGTCTGGGCCGGCTCGTGGTGGAGCGGAGCGGCCGTCGCCTGCGCGTCGGCCCGCCCGACCTGGCCCCGGTCGTGACGCGCGCGTGGCCCGCGGCCGGTGTGCTCGACCTGCCGGAGATCGGCGCGCGGCTGACCGCGCGCGTCCTCCCGCGCGGCGCCGACTACGTCGTCCCGCGCGAGCCCACGCGCGCGGCCTTCGACGCCGACGTGCTGACCGTGCCGCTCACGGTGCGGGCGCGCCGGCGCGGCGACGTCTTCGCTCCCTTCGGCGCCCCCGGCCTGCGGCGCCTGAAGTCGTTCCTGATCGACGCGGGCGTCCCCCGGTGGCAGCGGCCTCGCACGCCGCTCGTCGAGATGGAGGGCGACATCGTCTGGGTGGCGGGCGTGCGGCGCGGACGGCGCGCGCCGATCACCGCCACCACCACCCGCGTGCTGGAGCTGGCACTCGAGCCGACTGGCGAGGTCCCGGACCCGGCGGTAAGATCGTTCACGGAGGCCTCCGAATGACGACGATCCGACGCGGCGTGCTGCCCCTCGTGCTCCTGCTGGCGTCGGCCCTGCTCCCCGCCGCGCCGGTCGCGACCGCCCAGACGCGCCCCGCCGAGCCGCCGGCCGCGGCGGCCCCCGCGCCCGACTCGAAGGCGCTCCTGCGGGCGCTGGAGGACGCCTTCGTCTCGGTGGCGGATCGCGCCACCCCGTCGGTGGTCAACGTCAGCGTCAAGCTGAAGCCGGAGGCGGGGCAGGAGGAGGGGCCGTCCCCGGAGATGGAGGAGCGCTTCCGCGAGTTCTTCGGCCCGGAGCTCTTCGAGCGCTTCTTCCGTCGCCGCGCCCCGCGCGAGGACGGGCGCGCCGCCGGCTCGGGCGTCATCGTGGACCCGCGCGGCTACATCCTCACCAACAACCACGTGGTCGAGAACGCGTCCGCGATCGAGGTGCGGCTCTCCGACGACCGGAAGTTCAAGGCCACCCTGGTCGGCCGCGATCCGCGCACCGACCTCGCGGTGCTGAAGGTCGAGAGCCCCGCGCCGCTGCCGGTCGCGGACCTGGGCGACTCCGACCGGCTGCGGGTGGGGCAGTGGGCGATCGCGATCGGCAACCCGTTCGGCCTCGATCGCACCGTCACCGCCGGCATCATCTCCGCGACCGGGCGCACCCACGTGGGCGTCGCCACCTACGAGGCCTTCATCCAGACCGACGCGTCGATCAACCCGGGCAACTCGGGCGGTCCGCTCCTGAACCTGGACGGTCGGGTGATCGGCATCAACACCGCGATCGTGTCGAGCGGGCAGGGCATCGGCTTCGCGATCCCGATCACGATGGCGCGCGACATCATGACCCAGCTCATCGCGCGCGGCCGGGTGGTGCGCGGCTGGCTCGGCGTCGTGATCCAGGACCTGACCCCCGAGCTGGCCGCCGGCTTCGGGGTGAAGGAGGACGCGGGCGTGCTGGTGGCCGAGGTGATGAAGGACGGACCCGCCGCCGCGGCCGGACTCAAGCCGGGTGACGTGATCACCGGGTTCGGCGGCAGCCCGATCAAGGACGTGACGGATCTGCAGAAGCGGGTGGCCGCGGTGGAGCCCGGGCGTCCTTCGCCGATCGTGGTGATCCGCGATCACCAGCCGCTCGCGCTGAGCGTGAAGGTGGGCGAGCAGCCGACCGAGGAAGCGCTGGCCGCCGCCGAGAGCGGAGAGGACGTGCTGGGGCTCACGGTGGAGCCGCTCACGCCGGAGACCGCCCGGCAGAACCGGCTCTCCGCGCGCCGCGGCCTGCTCGTCACCGAGGTCGCGCCGGGGAGCCCGGGCGCGGAGGCCGGCATCAAGCCGGGCGACGCGATCGTGGAGGTGAATCGCCGGCCGGTCGCCGACGCGACCGCGTTCCGGCAGATCGCCGCCGCGCTCAAGCCCGGGGAGTCGATTCCGGTGTATCTCCAACGTGGCGGGGGGCGCAACGAGTACGTGATGCTGACCGCGCCCCGCCCCTGACCCGCGCGGCGACGCAGTAAGGGTAGGAATCCGCTTGACAGCGGCCTCGCCACTGCCTAAGGTGCCGGTCACTTCGTGACGGCCGAGGGCATGCGAGTGACAGGCGAGCAGCGCGCACGGAAGGATACGGACGGGTCGGGCGACGGAGCGGCGGTCTACCGGCCCCGTCCGGTGGTGCTCGCCATCGACGACGAGCCCGGGGTCCGCGAGTCGCTCCGGCTGATCCTCGGTGAGGAGTTCGAGGTGTTGGAGGCCGCCGACGGCGCGGCCGCGCTGGCGATCCTGGGCGCCCGGCGAGTCGACGTGGCGCTCCTCGACGTGCGGATGCCGGGTGAGCCCGGCTCCCGGGTGCTGCCGCAGATCCTCGCCATCGACGAGTCCATCCCGGTCATCCTGATCACCGCGGACCCGCACGTTCGCATGGCGGTCGACGCCATGAAGGCGGGCGCCTACGACTACCTGGCGAAGCCGTTCGACGTGGACGAGATCCTGGGCCTGGTCCGCGAGGCGGCCCAGCGGCGAGGCATGGAGCGCGAGCTGCACTACCTGCGGGCCGAGCTCGATCGCGCGCACGGCTTCGATCAGCTGGTGGGCCGTCATCCGCGCATGGTCCGGCTCTACGAGCTGATCGCCCAGGTGTCGCAGACCCACGCCACCGTGCTGATCACCGCGGAGAGCGGCACCGGCAAGGAGCTGGTCGCGCGCGCCATTCATAATCAGAGCCCGCGGCGGGCGCAGCCGTTCGTGGCGGTGAACTTGGCCGCCATCCCCGACTCGCTGCTGGAGTCGGAGCTGTTCGGCCACGAGAAGGGCGCCTTCACCGGCGCCTACGCGCGCAAGCCCGGGAAGTTCGAGCTGGCGCACGGCGGCACCCTCTTCCTCGACGAGGTCGGCAGCCTGCGCATCGACCTGCAGGCCAAGCTGCTCCGCGCCCTGCAGGAGCGGGAGATCGAGCGCCTCGGCGGCACCCGCACCATCCAGGTGGACGTGCGGGTCATCGCGGCCACCAACACCGACCTCCGCCAGGCCATCCGGGACCGCACGTTCCGCGAGGATCTGTACTATCGCCTCCACGTGGTGCCGGTCGGGGTGCCTCCGCTGCGGGAGCGCAAGTCGGACCTCCCGGATCTGGCCGCCCACTTCGTGCGCAAATACGCGCGCGAGTTCAAGAAGGACGTGCGCGCGCTCTCGCGGGGCGCGCGCGTGGCCCTCGAAGGGTACGACTGGCCGGGCAACGTGCGCGAGCTCGAGAACATCATCGAGCGTGGCGTGGCCCTGGCCACGCGTCCGGTGATCGGCCTCGACGACCTGCCGCTCGAGCTGGCCATGCACGAGGTGGGCCCCGCCCATGGCGAGAGCGAGCCGGGTCCGCTCACGCTCCGCGAGGCGCGCGACCGTTTCGAGCAGGCCTACGTGCTGCGCGCGCTCGAGCGCGAGAGCTGGAACCAGAGCCGCGCCGCGCGCGGTCTCGGCGTGCACCGCAACACGCTCCTCGCGCGCCTCGCCGCGTGGGGAATCCGGCGCGAGGCCCCGGCGCCGACGCCCGCGCGGCCCGCGATGGGCGGGGACGGCTCCGGCCGCGCCTGATCCGCTCCCGCCGCGCCTCCGCGCGCGCGCATTGCGCGATCCGCGGATCGCGTGCTACGGTCGCCTCCGATGCCTCTTCGCTCGGCCGCGCTGCTCGTCGGCCTGCTGCTGGCCCTGGGCGGTGGTCTCGACGGCTGCACGCGCCAGGAGGCGCCTCTCACGCTGGTCTTCACGCCCTCCCGCGACCCGACCGCGCTCAAGGAGGCGGGCGACGCCTTCGCCCGGACGCTCACCCAGGTCTCCGGCGTGCCGATCCGGGCCCTCGTCGCGTCCGACTACGCGGGCGTCATCGAGGCGCTGCGCAGCCGGCGCGTCGATCTGGCCTTCGTACACCCCGTCGGCTACGTGCTCGCCAACCGCGAGGCCGGCTGCCAGATCCTGGTGCGTGACATCTGGCAGGGCAAGGTCGCCTACACCGCGCGCTTCTACGTGCGGAAGGACCGGGGCATCCAGCGGGTCGAGGACCTGCGGGGCAAAACCATCGCGTTCGTGGATCCGGCTTCCTCCTCCGGCTACATCTACCCCATGGTGCTGCTGATGAAGCTGGGCCTCGTGCGGGATCGCGATCCGAAGAGCTTCTTCAAGGAGGCGCTCTTCAGCGGTACCCACGAGGCGGCGCTCCAGGCGGTGCTCCACGGGCGCGTGGACGCGGCCGCCTCGTTCGACAAGGCGCCGGAGCTGCACCTCAAGGATCCCGCCCTGGTGGCGCAGCTCGCCTGGGTCGGCGAGACGCCGGAGATCCCCGAGGCCGGCATCTGCGCTCGGCCCGGCGTGCCCGCGGAGCCGCTCGCGCGGATCAAGCGCGCGCTGCTCTCGATCAAGGCGCCCGAGCACGCCGCCCTGCTGAAGGAGATCTACGGGATCGACGGCTTCGTCGAGGCCTCCGACGGCGACTACCAGCCGGTGCGGGACGCGATGGCCCTGATGGATCTCCGCCCGCCCAAGTAGGCCGCTCAGCCGCCCCCGGTCCGCCGGAACGCATAGAAGGTCGCCCACAGCCGGAGCAGATCCGCGAGCGCGCCGGCGCGGGGGCCGGCCTCGACGTGGCCCACCGCGCCCACGATCGCGGCGCGGACCGGGCGGCCCGCCGCCCGCGCCGCGGCCTGCAGGCGCAGCGTCTCGGTGAAGGGGACGGCCGGGTCCTGACGGCCGTGGACCAGGAAGAGCGGGGCCCGGAGGCCAGCGAGCGCCGGGCCCGGGGACAGGGCGTCGAGCAGCGCACGGGTCCGGCCCGGCAGGCCCTGCAGCAGCCGGTCGAAGCCGGCCGGATCGCGGTTGTCGACGAGGCGCCGGCCCGCCTCGTCGACCAGCTCGGTGTTGGCGCGCGCGAACTGGGCGATGGCCGCCTCGTGCACGGGCGCGCGGCCCGCGACATCGGCGAACGCGAAGGCGCCGGTCAAGGTGTAGCGGAGCAGCTCCGCGGCCGAGGCGTAGCCCCCGAGGGCGAGCAGCGCCGATACCTCCGGCGCGACGGCTGGCTCCGATGCCGCGAGCAGCGCCGGCCCGGCTCCCAGGCTGACGCCCAGCACCGCGACCGGCGAGTACCCCGCAGCGCGCAGCGCCCGGACCGCCGCGCCGACGGTCGCCGCGTCGTCCGGCCGGAGCCGGAGCACGGCGAGGCCGGTCACGGTGGGCACCGCCACCGCCCAGCCCGCGCGGGCCAGGAGGGCCGCGGCCTCACGCAGGCGCGGCTCGTCCTTGCCCTCGGGTGAGAGCCCGTGCACCAGCACCAGGCCGGGGGCGCGCCGGAGCGCGGGGCACGCGTAGAGGTCGATCGCCGACGGGCCCGCGGCGGTGGCTCGCGAGGGAAGCGGGCGCACCGTGGGTACCCGGGTGATCGCCGACAGCGGGCGCCACCGTCCCTGGCCGAGGAACTCCACCATGAATGCGGTCGTCCTGATCAGCGACGACGCAGTGGTCCAGACCGGCAGCACGAGCAGGCAGGCCAGGGCGAGCCGCGCCATCGCGCTCACCGGTCGCAGAGCTCCCGGGCATCGGGCAATGTGCCACCGGCTTTCCAGGCAAGGTGCCCACTTCGATCACCCGAATCGCAAACTTTGCGCGTCATTCCAGCATGTTACCCAGTGGCACCGGCGATGCTATGTCTGTCGCCCTGAACGGTGGAGTTTAACTCCAAACGCGCAAGCGAGGAGGACACGGAGATGATGACCTGGGTAAAGATCCTGGTCGGTATCTTGGCGGCGATGTGTCTCCTCGCCGTCGGCGCCCTCGAGGTCGTGAGCGAGCGCCGCTCGAGCAACGTGTATTCGGATCGGGTTGGGGATGTCCGCCCGGAGACATGGGACACCGGCGTCGCAGAGCCGGTGTTCACGCCGGACCTGGACTCACCGGTCGTCAGGCCTGGACCGCGCATGAGCCCACGTCCCCTGACCGTGCTCGAGGTCGACGAGGCGGCCGACGGCCAGGCGCAGCGCATCGTCTTGATGCGTCGGGGAGGGAGAGAGCTGGAAGCCGCGGAGAAGTGAAGCGCGCTACTTGGGGTTGACGCAGCGGATGAGGCGCCAGCCGTTGAACAGGTTCACCTTCGCGGTGATGTCCGGGACGAGCCCGACCTGCTTCAACAGCGGCTCGAGGGGCAGGTTCGACTTCCAGCCCAGGCGCGTGCAGACCGGGGCGACCAGGTCCTCGAAGCGCCCGACCGCGGGCCGGTCGCTCCGGAAGTGGTTGAGCACCACGATGTTGCCGCCCGGCTTGACTACCCGCTTCATCTCGCGCAGCACCCCGACCGGGTCCGGCACCGCGCTGATCGTGTAGGTGGCGACCGCGGAGTCGAACTCGCCCTGCCCGAAGTCCATGGTCGTGGCGTCCATGGTCTTGAGCGTCACGTTCCCCAGGGCCAGCTCGACGACCTTGTCCTGGGCCTTCTCCAGCATCTCCTCGGAGAGGTCGATGCCGGTGAGGTGACAGTGGGTGGGATAGAGCGGGAGGTTCAGCCCCGTGCCGATGCCGACCTCGAGGACGCGATCACCCCGCTTGATGTCGAGCAGGCGGATGGCCGCCTCACGTCCAGGATGGAAGATCCAGTCGAAGACGAAGTCATAGGCGGGCGCGTACAGCTTGTAGGCCCTCTTGACCTGTCTCTTCTCCAGCGCAGCATCCAATCCGGGCAGCCCTCCGGGATAGAGTGACACTTCCTGCCTCCGCACTTTTAGCATAGGGTGACGCGGGTTGCCAAGCGCTTTATGACTTATTGATCTTCAAAGAGAAAGCGGACTTACGAGACGCGTCAGGCTAGAGATCCGCGCCGCGGCAAAGCTCGGCCAGGACCCGGTCGGCCGCGAAGTATTCCTCCGCCAGCCGGCGGGCCTCCCGGCAGTGGCGCGCGTAGTCCCGATTGACCTCGTCGAGCGCGGCCGCGGCTTCCTCGACGGTGTCGAAGGCGAGCAGTCCCGCGCCCGCGGGGATGTACTTGCCGAAGCCGGTGTCCTGGGTGACGACCGGCTTGCCGGCCGCCAGGTAGCAGACGCTGCGGTCGCTGAACCAGCCGCTGCGGGTCCGGGCGACGAGATCCTTCGCCACCGTGAACTCCCCGCGCGACTGCTGGATGTGCCGCCGGTAGGCCATCGGATCCCGCGAGACCGCGAGGGCGTCGGCCAGGCGCCAGCCGTGGCCGGCCAGCAGGTCGCGCGTCGCGTCGTCATCGACCTGGAACGCCATCTCGAGCGGCTGGCTGGTGCGGGCCGGCAGGTCGATCACTTTCAGGAAGTTGAGGTGCTTGGACCAGAGATACGTCTCGCCCTGGAAGTGGATGTCCTTGCCCGCGTTCCGCCAGGTGGCCACGGTGGTGAACTGCTGGGCCCGCGGGTCGAAGGGCGTGTCCCACAGGTCCAGGAGCACGGGCGGCCGGGTGGTCTGCCAGGCGAACTTCTCGAGGGGGATCGGGCAATCCGGCTGGCCGAGGTTCTCGCCGTAGGTGAAGTGGTGGGTGTGGTCCTCAAGGGCCATGATGGCCTGCCGGTCGCCCTCCGCCACCCGGACCTGCTCGAAGACCGGGTCGGTCTCGACGTAGACCCGGATCGGGCAGCGCAGGTGCTCCTCGTGAAGGCGGGTGGCGCCGCACACGTTGAAGAGCGCGTCCGCGTGCCGGTAGAGGTCGGCGAGCCGCCCGCGCGAGAGCCCGTGGTGGACGCCGGTGACCGGGTCCACGTACGCCCAGCGGTCACCGAGCCCGAACCGCGCCATCACGTCGGCGAGGAAGGCCACCCCGTAGCTCGAGTCCTCCACCACGCTCCTGACCCGCGGGTCGTACGGGTGGGCGCCCGAGTCCTCGACGTAGTACACGTCGTGGCCGAGGCGGGCCAGCCCCAGGAGGTAGTGGACCGCCTGCCACCCGATGCCGCCGAGCGGGTAGCGCCCGGCCAGGTGCAGGACCACGATCCGCCTAGGGGATGGCAAGCGGATCTTCCTCGTAGCTCGTGGCGGGCGCGCCGTACATCGCGGCGAACGGGCCCCGCCGGGACAGCAGCGTCTCGAGTGGACCCTGCTCCGCCACCCGCCCGTCCTTGATCACCACCACCTGGTCGGCCATCCGCACCGTGGAGAGGCGGTGGGCGATGATGAACGTGGTGCGCCCCTCCTGCAGCTGCTCGAGGGCCTCCATGATCAGCCGCTCCGTCTCCGGATCGAGCGCGGAGGTGGGCTCGTCCAGGATCAGGATGGGCGAGTCGCGCAGGATCGCGCGGGCGATGGTGAGGCGCTGCTTCTCGCCCTCCGAGAGCGTGACGCCGTGCTCGCCCACGACGGTCTCGTAGCCCTGGGGCAGGCGAACGATCATGTCGTGGATGCGGGCCGCCTTGGCCGCGTCCACGATCTCCTCGAGGTCCGCCTCCGGCCGGCCGAAGGCGATGTTCTCCCGGATGCTCACCGGGAAGAGCAGCGGCGGCTGGAGCACCATCGCCACCTGGCGTCGCAGCGACTCGAGACGGTACTCGCGCGCGTCCACCCCGTCCACCAGCACGCGGCCGCGGGTGGGATCGTAGAAGCGCGGCAGCAGACTCAGCAGGGTCGACTTGCCGGCGCCGGTGGGCCCGACCACCGCGACCCGCTGCCCGGGGGTCACGCGCAGGTCGATGCCGCGAAGGATCGGGACGCCGGGAGCGTACTGGAAGTCCACGTCCTCCCAGACCACCTCGCCGCGCGCGCCCTCGGCCGGGAAGCTCCGGGTGCCGTCGGCCACGTCGCGCTCCACGTCCATGACGTCGAGCACGCGCTGCACGCCCACCCGCGCGCTCTGGGCGAGCCCGTAGACCTGGAACATGTTGTTGATGGGCCCGTAGAGCGAGGCCAGGTAGGAGATGAACACCACCAGGCTGCCCACCGTGAGGGTGCCGTCCATGACGTGACGGGCCCCGACCCACACCACCGCCGCGGTACCGAGGGCGATCACGAGGTTGACCACGCCCGAGTAGAAGGTCTGCAGGGTGTAGAGGCGCAGGCTCGCGTCCAGGCTCCGCTCGCTCGCGCTCATGAAGCGGCGGTGCTCCTCGTCCTCGCGGGTGAACGCCTGGATGACCCGCATCGCCTGCATCGCCCGCTGGACGACGCCGTAGACCTCGCTCTCGCGCTCGCGCATCTCGCCCGCCGCCACCGTGATCCGCCGGTTGAGCCGACCGATGGCGAGGAGGAGCAGCGGGCACACTCCGAGGGCCAGGAGGGTGAGCTGCACGTCGAGATGGAACATGATCACGGACATACCTCCCAGCAGCGCCAGCGCGGTGGCGGCCGGGAAGAGGCAATTCATCGTGAGCCCCTGCAGCGCGAAGGTGTCGGCGGTGACCCGGTACAGGAGGTCCCCGGCCTGGGCCCGGCTGTGGAAAGCCATGGAGAGCCGATGCAGGTGCGCGTAGAGGTCGCTGCGCAGGTCGCGCACCATCCGCTGCCCGATGCGGATGGTGGTGAAGTTGGTGAGCACGGTGAGGCCGCCGAGCGCCGCGTAGATCAGCACGAGGGCCACGCAGGCGAGGAGGATCAGCGCGCCGGGACTGAAGTGGCCACCGACCCCGCTCGCGACGGGCTGGCCGCTCAGCACCGAGTCGATGATGAACTTGATCGGCCAGGGCTTGAGCAGCTCGAGCGCGCTCGCCAGGCACACCTGGACCAGCGCCCACAGGATGCGCCCGCGGTGCGGCCAGAGGTACCCGGAGACCCGCCGAGCGAAGAGGCTCACTTCGCCTCGACCGTGCGGGCATCGAGCGGCGGCGCGTAGTGCAGCCGCGCCCGCCGCGCGACGCCGTGGAGCGCGTCGTAGAGCATGCGTCCGAGGCGCAGCGAATCCCGCAGCAGCGCGACCGCCCCCACGAGGACCGCCGCGACGCCGGCCGCGGCCAGCGCCGGCACCGCGAGCTCCAGGCCGAGCGCGGTCGCTACCAGTCCCCCGATCAGGACCCCGCGGCCGAGCCGCGAGGTGCGGAATGCGCACTTCACGCGCAGGACGCGCCGGTCGCCGCCGTGGTTCTCGGCGCACACCTTGATCCGGCCGCGCGACCAGACCCCGTGGTGCACCTCCAGGTCCCACTCGCTCCAGCCCTGGTCGACCAGCACGAAGTACTTGCGGGCGGTGAGGACGTCCATCATGCCGTGCAGCAGCGTCTCCTTCTCGAGGGCGCTCTCCGTCCAGAACGAGGCCGAGAAGGCGCGCTCGCGCCACGACCAGGGCAGGGCCTGGACCGGGCGCTCCGACGGCGCGGGCTCCGCCGCGGTGAGGCCGCGGACCCACCATTTGTAGCGCTCGAGCGAGCGCAGGAGCGGGCCGAAGTAGGTGAGGACCGAGATGAGCAGCCGACCCTGCAGCCCGCCCGCGAGGGTGTCCACCCGCGCCCGCATCGCGGCCCAGACGCAGCACGCCCACGAGAGCGCCACCGGGGCCGCCCCGAGCCAGTACCAGCCGCCGCGCCACGCCCCGTAGGCCAGCAGCAGCGCGCCGACCAGGTTCCACTCGAGCGTGAACGGCAGGTAGGAGAGCACGGTGGACGGCGGCTGGTAGAGCGTCTGGAAGAGCCCGCGCCCGAACACGCCGCCGTAGATCACCGGGCGGCGCAGCGAGAAGAGGGCCGAGATGCCGCCGTAGATGCGGCCGCGCCAGCGCGAGTAGCCGAGCGCGTTGAAGCGCTGCGGGTGGCGGAAGTAGAGCAGGGCCTCCGCCTTGCCGTAGCCCTTCTGCTGGCCGATGTAGGCCTTCATGGTGTTGCGGCGGAAGTGCCAGACCATGGCCGCGGGGCTGAAGCCGATACGATGGCCGCGGTCCTGGAGCCGCCAGCAGACGTCGACGTCGTCACCCGCGGAGCGGTAGATGGGATCGAAGCCGCCGATCTCGTCGAGCACCTCGCGGCGGAAGGCCATGTTGCAGCCCGGGATGTGCTCGGCCTCCACGTCGTCCAGCAGCACGTGGAGCGGCCCGCCCGGCGAGGCGGCCACGCACGCGGCCACCACCGAGTCCTCCGGCGGCGGCAGGTTGGGCCCGCCCACCGCGGGCAGCCCGGTCTGGAGGAACGTGGCGACCAGGTAGTGCAGCCAGTCGGGATCCACCACGCAGTCGGAGTCGGTGAACGCGACGATCTCGCCGAGCGAGGCCGCGATGCCCACGTTGCGGGCGGCGCTCAGCCCCTTGTTCTCCTGGTGGATGACGTGGATCCCCTCGAAGCTGTCCGCGATCTGCCCGGTGCGGTCGGTCGACCCGTCGTCGACCACGATCACCTCGAAGGCCGGATACTTGAGGTTCTGGAGCGAGGCCAGGCACGCCTGCATGGTGGGCTCGGCGTTGTAGGCGCAGATCACCACCGAGACCTTGGGATACTCGGGCAGCGCGGGCAGCCCCGCCGCCGCGTACCACCGCTGCACCGCCTGGAAGGCGGGCTTGCGGCGCCGCTCGCGGTCGACCAGCCCGAAGGCCCAGTTGGCGATGTCGCAGCCGCCGGTGTACCACTCGTCGGTGAACGAGAAGACCACCGTGCCCGCCACCCCCATCTCGAGCGCGGTGCGCACCTGCCACGAGAGCGTCGAGGCCTGCACGATCTCCCCCTCGCGGAACGAGTCGATGCCGAACTCGGTCAGGACCAGCGGCCGGTCGCCGGCCAGGCTGTGCAGGCGCGAGAGGTAGCGGCGGAACTCGGGCTCGGAGTGCAGGTAGACGTTGAAGGCGAGGAAGTCGGTGAAGTCGGTCTCGAGATATTCGGTCGAGGGGAAGTTCGCGTAGCCGACCAGGGCGCCGGGCTCGGCGCTCTTGATCATGCCCACCAGCTCCCGGAGGAAGCCGGCGACCCGCTGCGGTCCGTACCAGCGGACGATGTCGGGCGGGATCTCGTTGCCGACCAGGAACGCGCCCACCGCGGGATGGTCGCGGCAGGCCTCGACCGCCTCGAACACCGTCCGGCGGACCACGTCGGTGATCTCCTCGGAGTCGAGGAAGCAGACGTGCTCGGCCCACGGGATGCCGACCAGGACCCACAGGTTCCGCTCCGCCGCGAGGTCCAGGAGCCAGCGCGGGGGCGGGGTGAAGAGCCGGAGGCAGTTGGCCCCGAGCTCGGTGATCAGGGCCAGGTCGCGCTCGACTACCTCGCGCGCCGGATATCGATAGCCCTCCGCGTCCGGGGCGAAGGGCCCATAGGTCACCCCGCGGAGGGGAACCTTCTCGTCGCCTGTGAAGAAGAACTTCCCTCGAACCTCCAGCCGGGGACGCGATCCCGCCGACTGCGCGCGCCTGATGGCCCGCGACGTACCCTCGAGCTTCACGTTCCCAGCCTCCTTGGCCGCCCACCGGGCGGCCAGTCTCTGTTCTCGGCGAGGCGCTCGGCGATGCACCCGTGCCGTGAGACCAAGAGGCTTGGGCCGCGATCTAGCTCCGAGAGCCGGAAGCGCCCGACGTTCTGGGCCTCCTCCGGCTTCTTCCGAGGCAACCCTCATGCCAGCCTTTGTCACTTCTGCCCGAGAGGCGGCCTCCAAGAAGACACGATTTTGCTAGGGTCTGCAACCCAGAATCTTTTGCGCCCGGGTGGGCATGAAAATCGCTACTCGTTTTTACACGCTGCGACGGTAAATCTTACTCCCCTAGCGTAGTTACAAGAGGAAGCGAATCAGCAGGGTGGCGAGCCCGAGGAAGGAGAAGAAGCCGAAGACGTCGGTGAAAGTGGTGATGATGACGCTCGAGGCGATGGCCGGGTCCACCCGGAAGCTCTTGAGCAGGAGCGGGATGATCACCCCGACCACCGCGGCCACGACCATGTTGAGGGTCATGGCGAGCGCGATGATCCCGGCCAGGAGGGCCTGGCCCTTCCAGAGGTAGGCAATGACGGCCATGACCAACCCATTGGCCAGGCCGATGGTCAGCGCGAGGGTTGTCTCTTTCCGGAGCACCCGCCAGAGGTGGCCCGCGGACATGTCGCCCAGGGCGAGCCCCCGGACCACCACGGTGGCGGTCTGGGTGGTCCCGATGCCACCCATCGACGCCACGATCGGCATGAACACGGCCAGCAGGGCGAGCTCCCGGATCGAGTTCTCGAAGAGCCCGATCACGGAGGCGGCCAGGATGGCGGTCGCCAGGTTGATCAGCAGCCAGACCAGCCGCTTGGGGAACACGACTCGGGCGGGGTCGAGGACGGTCTCGTCACCGGCGGCTCCGCCCAGGCGCTGGATGTCCTCGGTGGCCTCCTCCCGGATGACGTCGATCACGTCGTCGACCGTGATGACGCCCAGCAGGCGATGGCCGCTGTCGACCACCGGGAGGGCCACGAGGTTGTACTTCGCGACCAGCCGCGCGACCTCCTCCTGATCGGTCTCCGGCGTCACGCTGACCGGCTCCTCCTGGCGCAGGAGCCCGACCGGGGCCGCGGGGTCGGCGGTGACCAGTCGCCGCCAGGGCAGGCTGCCGACCAGGTGGTCGTGGTCGTCCACCACGTAGAGGATCGGCGCGGTCTCGGCCACCGGTGACTTGCGGACCTGCTCGACCGCCTGGGCCACCGTGAGGTCCTCGAGGACCGCGAGCATGTCGGGGGTCATGAGCCGCCCCGCGGTCTTCTCGCCGTACTCGAGGAGCTCCTGGACCTCGTCCGACTTCTCCTCCTTCATGAGGTCCAGCACCTTCTCGGCTTGCTCGGCGGGCAGCTCCTCGATGACCTGGGCCGCGTCGTCCGGGCGCATCCGGTCGAGGATGCTCGAGATCTCGCCCTCGTCGAGGGCAGAGGCCAGCTCGTGCACCGCCTGGTCGCCCAGCTCGGCCAGCACCGCGCCGGCCGCTTCGCGGCCGAGCAGCCGGAACAGCGTCACCTGATCGGGAAGGGGAAGCTCGCGCAGGGCCGCGGCGATGTCGGCGGCGTGCGCGTCCTCGAGGATCTGGCTGAGGCGCTCGCGGCGTCCCGACTCGAGCAGCTCCCGGACGATGTCGGTGAGCCGGTCCTCGCCCATGACCGCGGACTAGCCGGGGGGCGCGGGACTCTGGGGCGGGCGCGCGGCGGGCGGGGCCGGCTGCGCGGCGATGAGCTGGCCCACCTGGGTCTCGAGCTGGCGGATCCGGTGCCGCATCTTGAGCATCTTCACCAGCCCACTCAGCGACGTGAAGACGACCCCGACCAGCAGCGACAGCAAGATGACGAGGGCCAGCGGCATCCCCTTCACGCCCCAGGCCAGGAACCAGATCTCGACCGGGTCGCGATTCTGCAGCGCGAAGATGGTGGCCGCGCTCCCGAGCAGCGCCATGAGCAGGTAGATGACGATCATGACGGAGAGCCCTCCGGCGGCTTGGCCGCGCCGATCGCGCGCAGGAAGCGGTCGATGATGCGCTCCTGGCAGAGGGCGCCGCCGCCCGGCTCGCCTGCGCCGCGGCCGAGCTTCTGCACCGGGAAGATCGCCTTGGCCATCGTGCGATGGCCGCCGCCCACGCCCAGGTCGCCGAAGGCGGCGCGGGTCACGTCGCCCGCGCTCTTCACGTAGCCGACGTTGCGGACC
>Ga0075423_10001779_pt1 | contig 19249 bp, 14 predicted proteins | sample SoiMethybrSBSTD2_FD_80114 | JGI IMG/M metagenome (GOLD analysis project Ga0075423, IMG submission 80114) | Bulk soil microbial communities from a Populus tree surrounding site in Tennessee, USA - Soil MetaG P. TD hybrid SBSTD2 | ecosystem: Environmental > Terrestrial > Soil > Tree plantation...
ACCGCAAGACCCACGTCGAGGCGGTCGGAGACACCGTAACTCACGACGAGCGCGGTGATGTCGGTCTCGATCTTCACGAACAGCGACGCCGTGATCACGTCCCCCTCCACGAAGGGCTCGAGGTTGCTCATGTCGTTGTTGACGTCCTGGTGCGTGAAGACGAGCCGGACGTCTCCGTCCCGTAGCGACAGGTCGTCGATGCGATCGAACGTGTAGTGGCTGAAATTGATCCCGATGTTGAACTTGCCCTTGCCGATCGTGTCGGCACGCTCGGCATAGACGGGACCGAAGCTGTCCGACGTGCGCGAGAAGATACCGAGCGCGGGATCGAACTGGTACGTGAAGCCGCCCGCGGACGAGGCGATCGGGAACGACGAGAGCTGATTCGCCACGGCGGCGCTGAACTGGCCGAGCGCCAGGAACTGCGGAGAATCCTGACCAATGAAGTGTGCGACGTGGCTCGGACCGCTCGCCGGCGGCGCGAGCGTGATCCCCTCACGGAGAAACTCCGTCAGGAGGTCGCGCAGGTTGAACGCCTGTGCCTGCAGCGGAGCGGCAACCGCAGTGGCGAGAACGAACGTCGTCAGGCGGCGAAGCGACATGAATCCTCCGTGTCCGTTTCCCGATTCTACGTTCGGGCTACTCGGAACCTTTGGACTCAACGCGGAGTCGGCGTCGGAGTCGGCCGCGATGAGAAGTACCGGTCGAACACGCGACCGGAAGGCGTCCCGGTCGGTGTCGGCGCGGGCGCCTCGGGAACCGCGCGAGGCGAGGCAACCGCGGCAGGAGAGGGCCGCGGAGCTGGCGGCTCTCCGGCCCCCGTTTCGCCGACGGCCGCAAGGACCGCGGGAATCGAGTCCGATCGACCCACGAGAATCAGCGCGCCCCCTCCGGCTCCTTTGAGACGTTCGGCGAGGGGCGAGCCCGGCGGGAGCAGCACCGCACGGGCCGACTTCCTCCGCTCCATCAAAAAGGCCTCCTCGGCGCGGCCCGGCTCTCCCGCGAGCAGGACGACGACGTCTGCGGGTGGAGCGCTCGCAAGCGAAAGGTCGACGACGACCTCCAGACCCCCCTTGACCCGGACGCGGTCGGAGTCGGCGACGAGCAGCGCTCTCTCTCGTGCGGGCACGGCCGATCGGGCCCGGTCGATCTCCGCGAGCTCCGCGCCCGCGGGCACGATCAGCAGAACCCGGAGGCCCTCCGGCGAGGCGAAGAGCGTCGAGAAGAGAGCGACCGAGGCGACCGCGGAGAGGACGAGTGAGGGAAAGAACGCGCTCTTCCGCCGATCGCGAGGCGTGACTTTGGGCATCGTCGGGTGGGCAAGCGTAACAGCACTGCAGTTCCTTTGTTGACCGGCCGCGGAAAACCGAAATAGAGTCGAACCCAGCATTGGCTCCGAAAAAACCGGACGAGCCCGCGGTCGCGGTCCGCTTCCTCTACGCCTACCGTGTGCTCCTCTCGGCAGCGTCCGCTCTGCTCCTGCTCCTCATCTGCGCCTGCGCTTCCCGCGGCGTTGCCTCCCGCGCACCCGCCCCCGCGGTCACGGCCGCGCCGGCCGCGATCTCCCGCGACTGGTCCGACGACGTCCTCTACTTCGTCCTCGTGGACCGTTTTGCCGACGGCGACCCGGGAAACGACGACAAGGTGGACCGCGCCGCGAAGGGCGCCTTCCATGGGGGCGACCTGAAGGGCCTGACGGAACACCTGGAGGAGATCGCCGATCTGGGCGTGACGGCGATCTGGATCAATCCGCTCGTCAAGAACATCGACAGCTTCGTGACGGGGGCCGGGTTCCCCGACTGGGCGTACCACGGCTACTGGGCCGACGACTTCACCCGCCTGGATCCGCGGTTCGGAACCGAGCAGGACCTCGACGCGCTCGTCGCCGCCTGCCACAAGAGGGGAATCCGGGTTCTGCTCGACGTTGTCTATAACCACGCCGGCTACGGCACCCACTACCTTTCCGACCCGCGGACGAAGGACTGGCTGCGTTCGGAGGAAACCGGGAGCTGCGGGGCCGACGACGTGACGACTTGCGTCGCCGGCCTGCCGGATTTCAAGACGGAGCGTCCGGACGTCGACGAGTTCCTGCTCGCGGCGCAGCTCGGATGGGCGAAGCGATCGGGAGTCGACGGGTTCCGCCTGGACACGGTCAAGCACGTCGAGCACGCGTTCTGGAAGGAGCATCGGCGGCGTAGCCGCGAAATGCTCGGCAAGGGATTTTTTCTGCTCGGTGAGGTGTGGGGAGGCGATTCCCAGGTCCTCGATCCCTGGTTCGAGGGGGACGAGATCGACGCGGGGTTCGACTTCGGGTTCCAGGGCAGCGTGGTCGGATTCCTTCTGGGCCGGGGCCGCACCGTCGCGTTCGACCGATACCTTGCGTCCCGCGAAAAGATCCGCCCGGGCTACCGGGTCTCTCACTTCCTCTCTTCGCACGACGTGCCCGGCGCGCTCTCGCTCTTGAACGGCAACGTTGCGCTCTTCCGGGTGGCAGTCGTGCTCCAGTTCGCAGTCGCCGGAATCCCGATGATCTACTACGGCGAAGAAGTGGCGCGGCGCGGCGGCGACTGGCCCGACAACCGGAGCGACATGCCGTGGGGCGCGCGCAACATCCTCCCGGGTGCGGGCGCCCCGCGCGACGATACGCTTCGCAACGACTACCGGAAGCTGATCGCGATCCGCCGCTCCCATCCCGCGCTGTCGCGGGGTACGCACGCGGCGATCTCGACGGAGGGCGACCTCTACGTATTCGTCCGTCGCGACGCGGCGACGCGGGACGCGGTCGTCGTCGCCGTCAACCGCGGAGCGGCTCCCGCCACCGCGCGCTTCGGGCCCGCGGAAGAGTGGGGAAACACCCGTCCGGAGGAATTGTGGGGGGGCGGCGCATTGAGAGCGGCTGACGGGTCTCTCGAGGTCGAGGTGCCTGCCGCCGCGGCGCGGATCGTCGCAATTCGCCGATCGGGCGACCCGGAACCGGTGTCGAGGTGATGCGTTCGGATCATCGGGCGGGCAACGACACCGCGGAGCCTCGCCTGGCCGCCGATGACGCGAAAAGGAGATGCCCATGGCCGGCGTGACCTTCGAGCACGTCGCAAAGCGTTACGGGACCGTGTCCGTGATCGAGGACCTGAACCTCGGCATCGAAGACCACGAGTTCATGGTCCTCGTCGGGCCCTCCGGCTCCGGGAAATCGACGGCTCTGCGCATGATCGCGGGGCTCGAGGACATCAGCGACGGTGAGATCCGGATCGGCGATCGCGTCGTCAACGAGCTGCCCCCGAAGAGCCGCGACATCGCAATGGTCTTTCAGAACTATGCGCTGTACCCGCACATGACGGTCCGCGAGAACCTCGAGTTCGGTCTCCGGGTCCGCAAGACGCCCCCGGCCGAAGCCACGCGCCTGGTCGAGAATGCGGCGCAGGTCCTCGAGATCTCGAACCTTCTGGAGCGCAAGCCGAAGCAGCTCTCCGGCGGTCAGCGGCAGCGGGTCGCCCTGGGGCGCGCGATCGTTCGCCAGCCCGCGGTATTCCTCTTCGACGAGCCGCTGTCCAACCTCGACGCGAAGCTCCGCGTTCAGATGCGCGCCGAGATCAAGAAGCTCCAGCAGAGGCTGAAGACGACCACGGTGTATGTCACCCACGATCAGATCGAAGCGATGACCATGGGCCAGCGGATCGCCGTGATGAAGGACGGGAAGATCCAGCAGGTCGGAACGCCGCTCGAGATCTACGGGCGTCCGGAAAACCTCTTCGTCGCGAACTTCATCGGCACCCCGCCCATGAACTTCCTTTCGGCGACGATCGCCGACGGCGGGAAGACCCTCGCCGGCAAGGGATTCGCGCTGCCGGTGCCGACGAGCATCCGGGCGCAGACGGCCGGATCCGACGGCCGGAAGGTCGTCGTGGGAATCCGCCCGGAGAACATCCTCGACCCGTCCGCGTCGGCGCGGGGAGAGACCTCCCGGCTCTCGGGGAATGTCGAGGTCGTCGAGCCGCTCGGGGACAAGGTGATCATCCACGTGCGCGTCGGCGACGATGTCCTCGTCTACCCGGTCGAGCCCCATGCCATGCCCGAAATGGGAGACAAGGCCGAGCTCGTGCTCGAGCTCGACAAGCTCCACCTCTTCGACGCCGCCACGGAACGGCGCCTCGCCTGACCCGATGGGAGGACCCATGAGAACCACCCGCGTCTTCCGGATCGTCACGCTCGCGATCCTCTGCGGAGGGCCGCTCTTCGCCGCCGAGATCGTCGTCTGGCACGCGTACCGGGCCGAGGAGAAGACGGCCCTGGAAAAGGCGGCGGCGGCGTTCAACGCGAGTCCCGCCGCGAAGGGCAACAAGGTGACGACGCTCGCCGTCCCCTACGACGCCTTCGCCGACAAGATCTCCGCCGCGGTTCCGCGCGGCAAGGGGCCGGACGTCTTCATTTACGCGCAGGACCGGCTGGGCGGCTGGATCGAGGCGGGAAACACGGTCGAGCCGATCGACTTCTTTCTCGACAACTCGACGAAGGCCCGCTACATCCCGACGACGCTCGAGGCGATGACCTACCGGGGCACGACGTACGGCCTGCCGCTCAACTTCAAGGTCATCACGATGATCTACAACAAGAAGCTCGTCGCAAGCCCGCCGAAGACCTCGACGGAACTCGTCGCGACCGCGAAGAAGCTCACCAACCGCGCGGCGGGCAAGTTCGGGCTCGCCTACTCCTTCGCGGACTTCTACTACCACGCGGCGCTCATGAACGGGTTCGGCGGGCGCGTGTTCGATCCGGGAGTAAAGCCGGTCCTGAACAACCCTCAGAACATCCAGTCGCTCGAGTACATGTTGAAGTGGTTCAAGAAGGACCAGATCCTGCCGGCGGAGCCGTCGACCGCCCTCATCACGTCCCTCTTCAACGGCGGAAAGGCCGCGATCGTCTTCTCGGGGCCGTGGTTCCTGGGCGAGATCGCGAAGGGCGTGGACTACGCGCTCGCCCCCCTTCCGACGATCGTCGAAGCGGGGGGAAAACCGATGCGCCCGTGGATCACGGTCGAAGGGGTGTACGTCGCGGCGCCGTCGAAGAACAAGGACGCGGCGTACGAGTTCGCCAAATACCTGACGGACGTCGCCGCCGGAAAGGTGATGGCGCTCGAGGGCCGGCAGACGCCCGCGAACAAGGCGGTCTACTCGGATCCGAAGGTCGCGGCCGACCCCGTGCTCGCTGCCTTCCGCAAACAAGTGGAGGTGGCGATCCCGATGCCGAACGTTCCGGAAATGACGATGGTGTGGTCGCCGGCGACCACCGCGATGAACACCATCACCAAGGGCGCGGCGACTCCCAAGGCCGCAATGGACGCGGCGCAGAAGGAAGTCGAGCAGCGGATCGCGGAGCTGCGCAAGAAGTGAAGCGCACGCCGTCGCCGCGCCTCCGCTTCGGGATCGGGCTCGCCCTCGCTCTCGCGCTCGGCATCGGACTCGACGTGTTCCTGCTCATGGGGGCCCGGCGCGCCGACGCGCGCGTCCGCGCGGAGCGGGAGGCGATCGTGACGTTGAACGCGTTGACCGGAGCCGTGGAGCGGGCCGGAATCTCGGGCGACGAGGTCCGCCGCGCCGTCGCCGCCTGGGCGAAGTCGCACCCCTCCCTCGCCGCGGTCCGCGTCGTCGTCTTCGAAGGAATCTCGCTCGAAGCGTCGACGGAGCCGAAGGACTCGGGAGACCGGGCGGCGCCGCGCCGCCTGACGCGCGAGGAAAAGGACCTCTACGACCGGGGGCAGAGACTCCGGGCCGCCGTCGAGACGAACCGGCAGGAGGGGGCCGCGCGAAAGGAGGAGATCGAGGTTTCGGAGATCGATCGAGGGGCGCTCGGCCTGGCGGGACCGCTCGAGAAAGACGGCGAGGTGGTCGGACTGGTGGAGATCCGAACGTCCGGACCGCCGCCCCCGCTGCGCGTCCCGGTCTCGACCTCGATCCTCTTCCTCGTTGCTCCCCTGGCGATCTACGCGGCCGCCGCCCAGCTCGTGGGCGAACGCCGCGGGCCGCTCGCGGTCACCGCCTCTCTCCTCCTCGCCGCCGCCCTCTTTCTCTTCGCCCGGCAGACGCTCCGCATTCTCGAAGCGGACCGGGTTGCGACGGAGCGCGCCGTCGCCGAACGAGTCGTCCAGGAGGCCCGGGTCGGCGCGAGCACGCTCCCCGCGGGCGCCGCTCCGCTCGTCCCCTCGAAGTGGGACACGGACGTGTTCCGCAAGCCGCGCCCCGGAGCGCCGGGCACGCCGCCCGGAGGAGCGGAGCGCCGGGGCCGCAACGTGTTCTTCGGGGTCGCGATCGGAGCGTTTGCGCTCCTCGCGTTCTTCGGCTTCGGCCTGGCGGCGCGCCTGGGCTCGACGCTCGCGCGGCACCGCGTGGCCTACCTCTACATCGTGCCCGCGATGCTCGCGATGATCGTTCTCGTGTTCTTCCCGTTCCTCTACGGCGTCGCGATCTCCTTCACCCAGCAGACGATCTACAACACCGGTCAGCCGCTGTCGCACCTCTGGGTCGGAGTCCAGAACTATTCGCACATCCTGGCGGATTTCTCGATCGCGAAACGTGCGCCCGACGGCTCGCTCGCTTTCAACTACCTGAACTTCTACTGGACGCTCGCCTTCACGATCCTCTGGACCGTGAGCAACGTGGCAATCGGTGTGACGGTCGGTCTCCTGCTCGCGCTCATCCTCAACACGGCGGGCCTCGCGCTTCGCCCGATCTACCGGGTCCTGCTGATCCTTCCGTGGGCGATGCCGAACTACATCACCGCGCTCATCTGGAAGGGCATGTTCCACCGGCAGTTCGGGGTCGTCAACCAGGTGATCCAGATCTTCGGGGGCCAGCCGGTCTCGTGGTTCGACAAGCCGTTCACGTCGTTCCTGACGGCGCTCGCGACGAACGGATGGCTCTCGTTCCCGTTCATGATGGTGATCTCGCTCGGTGCGCTGCAGTCGATACCAAACGAGATCTACGAGGCCGCGCGGGTCGAGGGAGCGTCGCGCTGGCAGCAGTTCCGGGCGATCACGCTGCCGTCCCTCAAGCCGTCGTTGATCCCCGCGATCATCATCTCGGTCGTCTGGACGTTCAACATGTTCAACATCATCTTCCTGGTCACGCAGGGCGAGCCGGGAGGTTCCACCGAAATCCTCATCACCCAGGCATACAAGTTCGCCTTCGAGCGCTACCGGTACGGCTATGCCGCGGCGTATTCCGTGATCATCTTCCTGATTTTGCTCGCGTACGGGACGGTCCAGAACCGCGCGACGCGCGCGACGGAAGGCATCTGATGGGCCGCAAGAGCCGCGAGGAGCTCCCGCACCCCCCGCTCCACGCGATCCTTCTCGTCGCGACGCTCATCACGATCTATCCCATCCTGTGGGTGCTGACGATCGCGCTCTCGGGCAAGCAGAGCCTCGCGATCGCCGACCTCCCCGCAGAGCCCGCGGTTTCCGACCGGTTGCGCTCCGTGATCCCATGGCCCGAGACCGTCTCGCTGGCGAATTTCCGGTCCCTGTTCGCCGACCAGCCCTTCGCGCGGTGGATCGTCAACGGCGCGATCGTCGCGTCGGCCACCACGTTTCTCGGAATCGTCCTCGCGGCGACGGCGGGCTACGCATTCTCCCGTTTTCGATTCCCGGGCCGGCGCGCGGGCCTGATGTCGTTCCTCGTGTCCCAGATGTTCCCGGGAGTGCTCACGCTCATTCCGCTCTACATCATCCTCGTGAAATGGCTGGGCCTCGGGTCGACCCGGACCGGACTCGTGCTCGTCTATACGACGACGGCAATCCCCTTCTGCGTGTGGATGCTCAAGGGCTACTTCGACACGATCCCGAGGGACCTCGAAGAGGCGGCGCTCATCGACGGCGCCGGGCCGCTGACCATCTTCCGCCGGATCGTGCTGCCGCTCGCCAAGCCCGCGATCGCGGTCACCGCCCTCTTTTCCTTCATGACGGGATGGAACGAGTTCATCCTGGCGGCGACGTTGATGGACAAGGAGAGCATGTACACGGCTCCGGTCGGCCTCCGCTTCTTCGTCGGAGGCTTTTCCCAGCAGTGGGGCTACTTCGCCGCCGGCGCGATCATCGTGTCGATCCCGATCGTCGCGCTCTTCTTCTTTCTCCAGCGATATCTCGTATCCGGCTTGACCGCCGGAAGCGTCAAGGGTTGAAACGAGCGTAAAGGAGGCTCCGATGAGATCGCCGATTCGATTCGTGGTACTGGCGGCATTCGCCGCGGCGCTCGCCGGGGGGTGGGCGTCGGCGCAGGAAGTCTCGTTCAAGGACCCCACGGGAGACGACAACGGTCCCGGCAAGTACACGTACCCGACCGACACCGTCTACAAGCCGGGCTCCTTCGACCTGACGGATCTGAAGGTCAAGGAGAGCGGCGGGAAGGTCAACTTCGACGTCTCCGTCAATTCCGCCCTGGAGGATCCGTGGGGCATGAAGGTCGGGTTCGCCGTCCAGATGATCTTCATCTTCATCGACACCGACGGCAAGGAAGGCAGCGGCAACACGAAGGGCCTTCCGGGGTTGAACATCGCCTTCGCCCCCAAGGACGCGTGGGACAGGGTCGTCGTCCTTTCACCGCAGCCTCCCGGCCGCGTCAAGAGCGAGGTCGAGATCAAGGCCTCCGCGATGAAGGCCGCGATCATCGTCCCGGGGCGAACCCGCGGGAGCGGCCGGACGATCTCCGCCTCCGTCGACAAGAAGGACCTCGGTGAGGGGGATATCTCGACGTGGGGCTATCAAGTCGTCGTGCAGTCCAACGAGGGCTTCCCGGCCTCGACGGATCTCCTGACGCGCAAGGTAAACGAGTTCGAGGGTCAGCACCGCTTCGGCGGCGGCAACGACGGCGACTGCGATCCCCACGTAATGGACGTGCTCGCCGGAGACGCGAAGGGCGACAAGTCCGAGATCGACGCGCAGCACCAGATGCTCGCCTACGAGTGCAATCCCGACGGGACGTCCAAGAAGATGGCGACGCTGACCATGGTGCACAAGAAGTAGGCGGCTCGGTTCGGTGACTTCGACGGCCGAGATCCAGGCGGGCGGCAGCCGCCCGCCAGGGAGGAAGACGATGAAATCTCCAGGACGCTACGCCATCCCTCTCCTGTTGTGTTTCGCGGTCACCGCCCCGGCCGCGGCACAGGAATTCAAGATCAACTGGGGCGGAACGATCTACACGAAATGGCTCTGGGGAAACGCGCGCAACGCCGGATCGCTCTACAACTTCACGACGGTCCCGGGTGAAGGGTACGGCGACAACGGCCAGGGCAACGAGATCGAGATCCTCCTTTCCGGAAAGCTCTCGAAAAAGCTCGAGCTCCGCGCGCGCGTCCACAGCCGTTTCAGCCAGAACTTCTGGACCAACTTCGGAGGATTCGGCGGGCGCAACCCGGCCGGATCCGGCGGGGACTGCATCTCGGGCGACTGCGGAGAGTTCGATCCGCGGTCGAACCAGTACGTCAAGCTGCGCGGCGCGACGCTGATTTTCACGCCGGGATACTCCTGGCTCGACTCGGCGTCGCTCGGAGCCAACGACTGGGGTCAGTTCGATCCCTTCGTGATCGGCCGCATCCGCTACATCGACCGCGACAACGGGGCAGGCCTCCTGTTGCAGGGCTCGGCCGCGGACCGGCGCGTCACCTGGGACGCCGCGCGGATCTCCCTTCCTCGACTCTGGGCCGGGCCGAACTTCAGCACCGGCAGCTTCACGGCCTCGGACGCCGCCTACGGGGCACAGTTCAAGGTGGCGCCCTCCCCGGTGTTCGATTTCGGGGGCATCGGCGAGTACGTCAACGACATGGAGGTCGACGCGACCGACCGCAACATCGACAATGGCCGCCACGTCCGGACGCGGTTCCGCAACACGGTCGTGGGGGCGAAGGCGGCAGCTCACGTCGGCACGAAGCTCGACATCCGCGGCGCGTACTACTACTCGAGCCACGACTCCGCGCCGGACTTGAACGCACCCGCGTCGTTCGGGCTGGCCGGCTTCTCCCCCGTGATCGCCGGACAGCACAACGACAACTCGTGGAAGGCCAATGTCGACTTGAACGACCCGTTCGGAGTCGGCCTCTCCTTCAACATCGAGGGGTTCTTCATCGGCGCCGAGTACACCTCGATGATGGCCGCCCGCCGGGAGTCGGACGTCCTCCTCACGGAGGGGCACGACTCCGCCTTCGCCTTTCCCGGGCCTTCCAACGCCGCCTTCGGCGTCTTCGGCGGGAACCCGACGCGGATCGGGTATGGCGGGTGGGACGGAAACGCGGTCCAGGTCGCCACGATCAACGTCGACAACGAGTTCACCGACTTCGACGAGCCGATGGCGGAGACCGCGATCGGGTGGAAGGGCGTGACCTTCGTCCCCGTGTTCTCGAAAGGGGCCTTCGATCTATCGGGCGAGTACACGTATCTCACCTACGACACCAACTGGCAGGCCTGGGGCGATCCGAGCCGCGGGATCGAGGACACGGACTTCGCGGCCCACGAGGGCGACACGGGCGTCGGGCACAACTTCCGCAGTGCATACGCGCCCTTCCAGGACAAGAAGACTCACATCGCGCTCGTCAAAGGCAAGTACGTCCTCGAGGTCGGCAAGGGAGTCGACATCTTCGGCAAGGTCAAGTACATCAAGGACGAGGACAGCCGGATGAACGACCCGAGGTTTCTCCCGTACCAGGCCGGAGACTGCCCGGGGGGTGGTGTGGAATGCACGGGTAACCGGAACTTCTACAGCTCGGGTCACTCGACCGCAGACATCTACGGCAACCCGCCCGTCATCACGGTCAATGGCGTAACGGGATACCAGTGGAAGCCCTTCGACAACCTCGCCGACGATGACCGGGACCTCAAGTACTGGATGTTCAACGTCGGGGCGGGCTATCAGCTCACCGAAGACCTGTACGGCTCGTTCACCTACCAGTACTTCAACGCCGACCTCTTCGACGGCAATACGGCGATGCAGGGTTATCGCCTCCACGAGATGGCGTCCGGCAAGCACAAGAAGAACCAGCTGATCGCGAGGTTCCGATACACGCTGGCCGGACTCTCCGAGTGCGGCCTCGAGTACCAGTACAACTTCGGCACGTTCGAGCCCGACTTCGGGGGCGGCTTCGTGACCCAGTTCGCGAGCAACGACGTCTCCAAGAACGTCAACGTCCCGGTCGGGTCTCCCGGTTTTGCCGGACGCTTCGGCGGCTGGAACAGCCTTCTGAAGCGCGAATTCGACCAGCAACGTTTGAAGGCGTTCGTCAAGGTTCAGTTCTAGATACCAAACGTCGAGGGCCCGGCGGCGCGCGCCGCCGGGCTTTCTCAACCGAGGAACCATGCGCAACCGGCTCCTGGCCGCTCTCTCGACCGCAGCGCTCTTTGCGTCGCACCCGACTGCTTCCGCCCGAGCCGGCGACCGCGCGATCTTCGTCCTGACCGACCCGCGCGGCGATGACCACGGCGACGGAAAGCTGATCTATCCCCGCCGGGACGATCTCCACCCGGGAGACCTCGACCTCGTGTCGCTCGAGGCGCGGGCAGTTGCCGACGGGACCGAGTTCGAGGCGAGGTTCGCCCGCCCGATCCAGCCGACGGCCCGACGGACGATCGACATCGGCGGCGGATCGCTCGATGACATCGCCAAGTACAACTTCTACACGTTCAACCTCGACATCTATATCGACACCGACCGGGTGCCGGGATCCGGCTCCCTCGCGACGCTTCCGGGCCGCAAGGCGGACGTCGATCCCGCGAACGCCTGGGAAAAGGCGATTTGTCTCACGCCGCGTCCGAGCGAAGCCCGGATCGCGTTGAAGCGGCTCCTGACCCGCTTCGCCAGCCGCGACCGCAAGGCCCGCGGTGAGCGTATCGACACCGCGCAGACGAAGGAAATCGAGATCCAGATCGACCGAGACACGGACTCCCGCGTCTTCTTCCCGACCCGGATCCACGTGTTCGGGCCGACGATCCGCTTCTTCGTCCCGGCGTCGTTCCTGGGAGGCATCGCCAAGCCGTCGTGGAGCTACGTCGTTGCGATCTCCGGCGCGGACATCGAGCAGGAGATCGACATCGGGGCGGCGCTCAAGATTACGAAGCCGGATCCGGACGCCTTGATGATCCTGCCGATCGAGCCGGGCAGCTGGGCCGACCGCTTCGGCGGAGGGCGCGACGACGATCCGCTCCAGCCCCCTCTCGTCGACATCGTCGTACCCCCGGGACGAAGCCAGGAAGCGATCTTGAAGGACGAAGGTCCGGCGGCCAACCGGCCCGTCCGTCTTCCGGGCGTCGTACCGTCGGAAGCGCCGGCGCGGTAGCCGAGTCCGCCGTCGCGGCGGTAGCCTCCCCGCTCGATGCGGGAGCCGTCGAGGAATAGAGGAAGTGCCGGCTATCGCAGCCGAAAGACCGCGGTCGCTCGCGGGGCGAGCGTCACCCGCCACGCACCGTTCGGCCCGGAGGGATCGCCGACGCCGTCGTCGGCGAAGAGCCGCTCGACACCGGACGCGGTCACGTCGTACGGACCGCCCGTGACGAAGAGGTCGGTCAGGTTGTGAGCGACGAGGACACGTTCGGCGCCGTCGACGCGCAGGTATGCGAGGGTCGGCGAGGCACCGGCAGGCCCGAGCAGCCGAATGTCGCCCTTCGCGAGGGCGGAGGAGGCATGACGCAGGCGGATCAGGTCGCGATACCGGGAGAGCAGCGACGTCCGGTCGCCCGTCTCCGCCGTGACGTTCTCGGTCTCGCGGCCGGGAGCGAACGCGAACCACGGCGTTCCGGTCGAGAAGCCGCCCCCCGCCGAGCCGTCCCAGGGCATGGGGGTCCGCTTCGCCTCGTCGTTCCCGGTCGTGCCGTTCTGCAGGCCGACCTCCTCGCCGTAGTACAGGAAAGGGGCCCCGGGCAGCGTCAAGAGGATCGCTGCGGCGTTCTTCATCTTCGGCAGGCTGCGCGAAAGCTGCGTCGCGACGCGAACCTGGTCGTGGTTGGTCAGGAAGGGAGCGTCCACGACACCCGCCGGGTAGAGGGATTTGATCTCGGCGATCTTCTGCGCAATTCCGTCGGCGTCGCCCGCGTTGACCGCCCGCACGATCTGCTCGGCGAGAGGAAAGTCGAAGTTCATGGGCAGCTCGTCGCCTCCCGCGACCGCCGCGGTCGACCCGTAGTACGGCGATGGTCGGAGTCTCGGTCCAGTTCTCCCCCACCAGCGTCGCGGAGGGGTGCGCACCGCGGATCGACGCCGCGAACTCCTTCAGGAACGCGTGGGTCTCCGGCGTGTCCGACTGACCCGGCCCGGGGCCCGTCTCGACGAGGTGCCGGGTTGCATCCAGCCGGAATCCGTCCACGCCGCGGTCCAGCCAGAGGCGCGCGAGGCGTTCGATCTCCGCGCGGACCGCGGGCGTGCGGAAGTTCAGGTCCGGCATGCCGCTCCAGAAGATGCCGTAGTAGAACGCGCCGTTCTTCGGGTGCCAGGTCGGGTTGTTCCCCCACGGCTGCATCCAGCCGAGGTCGGTCGGGCTCCAGACGTACCAGTCCCGCTTCGCCGAAGCCGGGCCGGAGCTCGAATCGACGAACCACGGGTGGTCGGCGCCCGTGTGGTTCATCACGAAGTCGAGAATCACGCGGATGCCGCGGCGGTGCGCCTCCGCGAGGAAGCGATCGAAGTCCGCGTTGGAGCCGTAGTCGGGATTGATGGTCTCGTAGTCCGTCGTGTCGTAACCGTGGTAGCTCGGCGATCGGAAGACCGGCATGAGCCAGACGGCGTCCACCCCGAGATCGCCGGTCGTGGCCGGATTGCCGTCGTTCAAATAGTCGAGTCGGGAGACGAGCCCGTTCAGGTCGCCCTTTCCGTCCCCGTCGGAGTCCGAAAAGCTCCGGACGAAGATCTCGTAGAACACCGCGCCCTCCGTCCAGCCGTGGCTCCACTGCTGTATCCCCCGGGGCGGCACCACGCGCGTCGAGGGACGATTGCGGCTCTGGGACGCGCAGGTCGCGAACGCGAGTGCGATCGGAAGAGCGAGGAGCCAGCGGAGCGGATGCACGGGACCCCGGATTCTAACGAGCCGGAGCCGAGACGGTGACCCGCTTCGACGCCGCGCTGCGCTCCGCGCTGATCCAGGACCTTCTCGCCCAGGTCCGCGGGCGTCCGACGGACCTCCTGCCATTCGACGCCGTGCGGGAGAGGCTTCCACTCCGGAACCTCATCGACCGCGGAATCCAGGAGGTCCCCCTCGGGCGGATCGTCGGGACCGTCCAGCGCGAGCGCGAGTTCAACCGCGCGTTTCTTCCGAGAGAGGAGGGGCTGCGCAGCCGCTGGGAGGAAATCGAGGGTCTCGCCGAGGGGGCGAAGGGGTTTCCGCCGGTCGAGCTCTACCGGGTCGGCGACACGGACTTCGTCGTCGACGGTCACCACCGGGTCTCGGTCGCCAGGGCGCTGGGAGTACCCGCGATCGAAGCGCGCGTCAAGGAGTTCACGACGCCGGTGACTCTCCCGCCCGACGCCTCGATCGAGGACGTCGTCGCGCGGCAGAGCCTCGCGGCCTTCCTCGAGACGACGGGACTTCCCGCCGAGAAGCGCGACGAGTTCCGGACGACCGAGCCGAGCGGATACGAGCGCCTGCTCGATCACATCAACGTCCACCGGTACTTCCGTGGCGTCAACGAACGCCGGGAGATCCCGTGGCCGGAGGCCGTGCTCTCCTGGCGCGACGGCGTCTACCGGCCGATGGTCGAACGGATCGAGACGAGCGAAATCCTGGAGGATTTCCCGGGCCGCACGCCGGCCGACCTCTACCTCTTCGTCATGGATCACCTGCATCACCTCCGCGAGCGATACGGAGATGCCGCCCATCCGAGCCGCGCCTTCGCTCACTTCCGCCTGACCCGCCGTCCGAAAAAGGGGATCGTCGAGACTCTCCGGGGCTGGTGGGAGCGGCTCCTCGGCTGAAAAGCCCGGTCGATCACACGATCCCGGGCCAGCCGGCGCCGCGTTCCCGGAAGCGGAGTCGGATCGAGCCCTCGATCGACTCCGGCAGCGGGCCGCGCGAGATCGCTGCGACGTTCTCCTCGAGATGCTCGCGCCTCCCGGACCCGACGAGAACCGTGTGGACGCCCGGGAGAAACGCGGCGAACCGCAGCGCCACCTCCTCCGGAGAAAGGTCCCCGAAATCGAGCGCCAGCGCGTTCCACCGCTCCCGGTACGTCGATACGGCCGGGTCCTCGGTGGCCGCCGCGCCGCGTCGCCAGACCGCGTTCGCGAGGGCACGCTTGCCGATGACCCCGAGCCCGCGCTCGCGCGCGAGGGGAAGTGCCGCGTCGATCGCGCGCTGATCCACCACGTTCAATGACGTCTGGACGCTCCCGAACGCGCCGCACGCGACCGCGTAGTCGAGAGCGTCGTTGTCGCCGGAGTACGCCGCGACGCGCGCCTTTCCCGCCTCGACCGCCCGAACGACCGCGTCGACGACGCCGGCCTGCTCGAGCGTCGAGCGCGGGCAGGAGTGGAGGTGGACGACGTCGAGGACGTCGGTCCGCAGGTTCCGGAGCGCGAGATCGACGCCGGCCGAGATGGTGGCCGCCGTCCAGTCCTCGTATCCCGGGACGCCGTATCCGATCTTCGTCGACAGGACGAACTCCGCGCGGCGGTGCGCGAGGAAGCGGCCGATTCTTTCCTCGGAGAGACCGTAGCTTCGCGCGGTGTCGACGAGGTCGATGCCGAGGTCGAGTACGGCGTTCAAGAGCTCCTCCGCCTCCCGCTCGGAAAGCGACGGATCGCCGACGACGCCCGCGCCGAAACCCAGAGCCGGGACGGTCAGCCCGGTGTCCCCGAACGCGCGCCGGGGCACCGGGGCGCTCACGACGGCGGCGGCCCCTTCGGGAGCCTTCCCGTGAGCTCCGCCAGGCTGCGCAGGCGGGCGTTGCGATCGTTCAGAAAGTCCTCCTCGCGGGCGCGCCAGCTCCAGTTGCCCTTCGCTTCGGCGGGCGTGTTCATGCGCGCTTCGCTTCCCAGGCCGAAGACGTCCTGAAGCGGCACGACGGCTCGATCGGCGACCGACGCGTACGCCGAGCGGATCAGGTCCCACTCGATCGCCTCCCCCGACGATCCGAGGTAGTCGTGAACGCGCCGCCGCGCGTCCGCATCGAGCGTGCCCCACCACCCGCGGGTCGTGTCGTTGTCGTGCGTGCCGGTGTAGACGACCCCGTTCGGCACGTGACGGTGCGGCAGGTAGGGGCTGTCCGCCTCATAGAACGCGAACTGGAGAACCTTCATCCCCGGGATGCCGAGCCTCGCGAGCAGACGCCGGACGTCCGGCGTGATCGTCCCGAGATCCTCCGCCACGAGCGGCACATTTCCGAGCTCGCGTCGGACCCCGTCGAAGAACTTCTTGCCCGGACCCCGCAGCCAGCGACCGTTGACGGCCGTCGTCTCTCCGGCGGGCACGGCCCAGTAAGCCGCGAACGCCCGGAAGTGATCGAGGCGGACGATGTCCGTCATCCGAAAGGCGGCGCGCAGCCGATCGATCCACCACGCGTATCCGTCCTTCGCCATCCGGTCCCACCGGTACAGCGGATATCCCCAGAGCTGGCCGGTCCGACTGAAGAAATCGGGGGGCACGCCGGCGACGTCGAGCGCGTGACCCTTCTCGTCGAGCGCGAAGAGCTCGGGGTGCGTTTCGATGTCCACGCTCCCCGGCGAGACGTAGATGGGGACGTCGCCGAAGAGCGAGATCCCGCGGCGGCTGGCCTCCCCGCGCAGTCGGTCCCACTGTCGAAAGAACGTGAGCTGCAGGAACTCCTGGTACTCGACCTCCGAGGCGATCGTGTCGGGCGCGGCGTCGGCCCCGACGGCGTGTCGCGCGGCGAAACGGACCCAGTCGGCGAGCCAGCTCTGTTGCTCCGGCGCCGAGCGGAACCTTTCGAGCTCCTCACGCACCGACGGGGACTGCGAAGCCTGCCGCCACGCGGAGCGCAGGAGCCCGTCCTTCCACTCGCGGACGCGGTCCCAGTCCACGCGCTCGACCGGGAAATCCGGCGCCTCCTCGAGGGCGGAGCGCGAAACGTGTCCCTCGTCCGCGAGCCGCTCCGGAGAAATCAGGAGCGGGTTACCCGCGAACGCGGAGACGCCGCCGTAGGGTGAGGCGCCGTAGCCGGTCGGGCCGAGCGGAAGAACCTGCCAGATCGACTGGCCGGCGGACGCGAGCCAGTCGAGGAACCGTTCCGCCATCGGACCGAGGTCGCCGATCCCGTAACGCCCCGGCAGGGACGTCGGATGGAGAAGGATGCCGGCTGCTCGGGGAGTCTCGTGGCGTCTCAATGCCACCCCGGCCCTCTCCCGGGGGGAGAGGGAGGAGGCCTCACGCGCCTTCCGGCGCGAGCTGCCGCGACCGGCCGTTCATCGCGGCGAGGCGACGTTCGGCGGCCGGCAGGTAACAGAGCTCCAGGTATTCCGTGACCATCCGGTCGGAGGAGAACATCCGCGCGATCCGGGTGGCGGAAAACGCCATCTTGTCGATCCAGCGCCAGGGGATTCCGTTCTCGTCGCGGTCGAAGAAGAGCGGCGCGACCTCGTTCTCGAGCGTTTCGTACAGCGCTGCCGCCGCGGGCTCGCCGACCGCCTCGTCGGTCGCTCCGCCGATGACGAATCCCGATTCCTCGTAGGGCGCTTCGTCCCACCACCCGTCGAGCACCGACACGTTGACGCCGCCGTTCATCGCCGCCTTCATGCCCGAGGTCCCCGACGCCTCGTGCGGACGGACGGGGTTGTTCAGCCAGACGTCACATCCGGAGACGAGGGCGCGCGCCACGCCCATGTCGTATTCGGGAAGGAACACGACGCGCCCGCGGAACTCGGAGCTCTCCGCGACGCGGACGACGTCGCGCAGGAGCTCCTTTCCGGGATCGTCCTGGGGGTGGGCCTTTCCGGCGAACACCAGTTGGATCGGCCGCGAGTCGAGCAGGCGCTTCAGCCGCTCGGGATCGCTGAACACGAGAGTCGCTCGCTTGTACGTTGCGAACCTCCGCGCGAACCCGATCGTCAGCGCCCGGGGATCGAGCACACGGCCGGCCGTCTCGACCTCTTCTTCCGATGCTCCGACCTCCCGTTTCCACGCGACGAGACGCTCACGGCACAGAGCCACCAGCCGCGCGCGGAGGCCCTCGTGCGCGCGCCAGAGCTCGATCCGCACCTCGGCGGCCGGTTTTTCGGCCAGCCGCAACATGGCGATCTCCGGGTCCGTCCACGTGGCCCGGTGAACGCCGTTCGTGATCGCCTGGATCCGGACGTCGACGTCGGCGAGCTCCGGCAGCAGGTCGAGCCAGAGTCGCCTCGAAACCTTCGCGTGGAGCTGCGAGACCGCGTTCGCGTGCGAAGAGTGGCGCAGCGCGAGCACCGCCATCGAGAACGGCTCCCCCTCGCGCTCCGGAACTTCGCGACCGAGCCGCATGAGCTCCTCCATCGTGATGCCGCAGTCGCGCGCGATGCCGGAGAGGTACTTCTCGATCAGCGGCGCCGGAAACCGGTCGATGCCGGCGGGAACCGGCGTGTGGGTGGTGAAGACGTTTCCGGTCGCGGCGAACTCGCGTGCCTCGGCGAGGGTCATTCCCTCCTCCGCGACGAGCTGCCGGATCTTCTCGAGAACCGCAAACGCGGCGTGTCCCTCGTTGATGTGTCGGATCGACGGCGTCAGTCCGAGCTTCTTCAGCGCCCGCAGTCCGCCGATGCCGAGCGTGATCTCCTGGCGGATCCGCATCTCCTGGTCGCCCGAGTAGAGACGCGCGGTCACGTTTCGATCCTCGGGATGGTTCTCCGGCAGGTCCGCGTCGAGGAGGTAGAGCGGAATCCTCCCGACCTGTGCGAGTCGGATGAGAAGACGCACGGGCCGCTCTCCGAGCTCGAAGTCGAGGACCGCCGGAGCGCCGTCGGCGATCGCCGCGATCGAGAGCGGCAGCTCGTTCACGTCGAGAACCGGGTTCTGCTCGTGCTGCCAGCCGTCCGCCGACAGGAGCTGCCGGAAGTACCCCTCGCGGTAGAAGAGGCCGACGCCGACGAGGGGCAGGCCGAGATCGCTCGCCGACTTCAACATGTCGCCCGCGAGCACCCCCAAACCGCCCGCGTAGATCGGGAGAGCCTCGGTCACTCCGAACTCGGCCGAGAAGTAGGCGATCCGGTCGCCGAGAGCCCAGAGACCTCGAATCCCGGGATGGATCGGGTGCGCCGCGTCCTCGAGGGCGAGATCCGAACAGATCCCGTACAAGGTCGCG
>Ga0075423_10001782_pt1 | contig 19238 bp, 14 predicted proteins | sample SoiMethybrSBSTD2_FD_80114 | JGI IMG/M metagenome (GOLD analysis project Ga0075423, IMG submission 80114) | Bulk soil microbial communities from a Populus tree surrounding site in Tennessee, USA - Soil MetaG P. TD hybrid SBSTD2 | ecosystem: Environmental > Terrestrial > Soil > Tree plantation...
CACGTGTGGTAATCAATCGATCCGACAAGTAACCTCCGGCCATGGTCGTAAACGCAGCCAGTACCCAGGGCACTGTCGTCAGCCAGGCACTTTCAGCCTGACCGAACTTCCGGACCTGCACCATGTAAAGAAAAAACCAGAACACAAACACATAAGAGACATACCCGCTCAAGGTGTAGCTAGCAACCAGACGCCACAGATTGCCACTGCGTAGGGAGTGCACTAGCGAAGAAGAGCGACCGGACGAAGCACTCTCTAGCGGCATTCCTCTTTCAATCGTCTTGAGCTCAGGTGCGTTCACTGCCCAGTGCTGTGCTGGAAGGTCTCGGGCATAGAGAAACCAGGCCGAAGCAATCAGAATCGAGAAAGCGGCGGAAACAAAGAATGAACTCTCCCAGCTCAACCTCAAGACCATCCAGGAGACCATCGGAGGCATCAGGAAGGAGCCAACACTGATTCCCGCAATTGCCACGCCATTGGCACGAGCCCTTTCGGTCAGAGGGAACCAGTTGGCTACAGCCCTCGCACTGGTCGGAAACATGGGCCCCTGGCAGAGGCCAAACAAAAACCGCAGGGCTATCAAAACATTGAGAATGCTTACTCCGGCCAGTAGAGCAATCTTGCCGCTGGCACCAGTGAGGAACGTGAAGAGGCCCCATGACAAAGTCGCCCAGCCGAGAACCTGTCTGGGACCAAAACGGTCGGCCAGCATCCCTCCTGGAACTTGAAAGAGAGTGTATCCAAGCACAAAGGCGCTGAACACGCTACCAATCTGCGTTTGGCTCAAGTGGAAGGCTTTCATGATGGAGTCACCGGCGACTGAAATGTTGACGCGCTGAAAGAAGTTCACCATCGCCACGGCACAAAGCAGAAACGCAATTTTCCAACGTATCCGGGTCGGAGCATTCATAAGATCAGCACGGGAGAATCAGACAGGATTCACAGATTAACAAGATTCATTTATGGCTTTCTGGCTGCTCTCGGAGTGTACTCACGAAACTTCCGTCTGACTTCAACAGAAGCACAAAATTGATTAATAAGCCGGTCTCAGTCTTTCTGGCCGTAAGGAGTTAACAAGCTGCACTTCATGCTCTTTTAGAAGGCTCTGGGCTGCCTTCAGCTCGACGATAATGCGACTCTCCACCCAGGGATCGGCACAAAAATCTCCAACTATCTCACTTTCAGAATAGACCTTAATGGGCACCTGCTACTACACATCAAGACTGTGCCTCACGAGCTCAATTCGCATTGCGTTTTCGTAAACCTTCTCCGAGAAACCGGCCCCCAGCATTGTGCACCTTGAATGCACAAGCAATGATCTTCTCAGTCAACTGATCATCATTCATGTCCAATTGGTCCTGACCCGGAATCTTGTCAATCCTGTTAATCCTGTCCATTCTTTGCCCACTGCCAACGATGTTGCCTGAGGTTGATCCGGGTGATCTTACAATGGGCGAGAAGCACTTTCCATCGAATTCCGAATTCAGCAGCCTTCTGAAAACCCCTCACGATCCGGCTTCAAGACGATTTTTTTTGGAACTTTCGACGTCTCCTGCTTGAATGATGTAGTGAAAGGTGGTTCCTTCGAGAAGTGATGGCGGCACCAGCCAATTCTACTGACGAACAGCTGCTGCAACGGATGCTGGCCGGAAGCGACGAGGCATTTACGGCCCTGTATCGCAGACGGCAAGGGAACATCTACCGTTTTGCGCTGCAGATGAGCGGTTCGCGCAGCGTCGCCGAAGAAGTCACTCAGGAGGTTTTCATGCTCTTAATGAGCCAGGGGCATCGCTATGAGCCGACCCGCGGATCCCTCGTCTCTTATCTCTACGGAATTGCCCGCAATTTCGTCTTGCGTAGCCTGGAAAAAGACCGCTTGTACGTTTCGTTGGAAGCGGAAGGCGACGACAGAAACGGTTCCACAGCAGAGACGCCGACGTTTCCGGGCGATCCGCTGGGAGACCTGACCCGCTTCGAGCGGATCGAATCCCTTCGCCTGGCTGTGCTGGCTTTGCCTCCGCACTATCGCGAAGTGGTCGTACTTTGTGACTTTCACGAAATGAGCTATGCCGACGCGGCCGTCGCTCTCGACGTTGCCTTAGGAACCATCCGCTCCAGGCTGCATCGTGCCCATTTATTGCTGGTTGAAAGACTGAAGGCCAACGGGTTCACCGACAGTGCACCAACCAGGCCCCAGTCAGCGAGGTGTTGTGTATGAATTGCAGAACTTTCCAGACGATTCTGCAGGATCTGGGCAAGGATGCTTCCCTGGACCTGCAAACTCGACAAGACAGCTTGGCACATGCGGAGGTGTGCCCGAATTGTGCCGCCCTCCTTAGGGATGAATGCCGACTGACGGCTGGTCTTAACGTCCTTGCGGCAAGTCTCGCCGATGCCGAAGCTTCGCCAAGGATTGAAGCGGCACTGCTCAACGCGTTTCGGGCTCGCGGCATCAAACAAGAAACGGAAGTCGAAGCAGTGCAGACTCTGCTAAATTCGCCTGCGGCTAACAACCGACCTGTCACCCCGTTTCCCTCTCCCCAACTGGGGGCGAGGGGAGAGTATTTCTCTCTTGGGAGACGTTCCCGGGTTTGGCACGGCTGGCCGGCCCGCGTTGCAGCGGTGGGGTTACTGGCAGCGGGTCTGGCTGCCTGGCTGTCATGGCAGGGCTCAAACACAAAACCCGACGAGGTCGCGGATCGAATGAGGCCCTCTTCGCCCACAGCAATGTCTGAAACATCGCCACCTAAAGTCTTGCTTCCGCAAACGGCGGGTACCCCGGAGGTCGAACGGAGTCATTCTGTTTCGCCAAAGGCTAGATCGCGCCCCACGGCAAGGAAGCTGGCAGTTCGAGTTCCGCAGCCACACCGGATCGTCCGGCAATCTGATCTGCAAGAGCCTTATGTCGAGAATTATGCTGGGTTCGATCAATCAGAGGTTGCGACAGAATTCTTTCCTCTCAGTTATGGGGAACCCATGTCTTCATCGTTGGAGGGAGGACAGCTCGTGCGGGTCCAGTTGCCACGAACTACGCTACTCTCCTTTGGGTTTCCCATGAGTCAGGAACGTGCTCCGGAACCAATCAAGGCAGATGTACTCGTGGGCGAGGACGGCTTGGCGCGGGCGATTCGCTTCGTGCATTAAGAGATCGTCTCCCCTTTTCCGAGGGGGAGCTAAGAGGGGTAGATCATGTTGAATGGTCACTCGGGTCACACGATGCCCTGTCTCAAGCAGTAAGCACGGTTTATGGTGGGCCTATCAATTCAATTGTCCAAACTATGGAGGTTTTCATGACAAGTCGTGTTTGGTTCACTCTTGCGCTCTCAGCGTCGCTGACGGGTGTTCTCGTTGCCCAGACCAAGTCTGAGGAACAGTTCGAGGCAGGAGTATTTGTGCAGTCAGAGACGTTTAACGTTCCTGTACCGCCGCCACGTGAAGGAGCAATCTATTTCTCTCAGGATGCGGCGCCAGGGAAGCCTGGCGGCGACGTCACCTTCGCCTTCGTTTCCTCGGAACTGAGTGGAGGAGAGAAACTCGTGAAGGGAGCACCTTACTCGGGCGAAGCAGTGACCGAAACTGTTCAAGTGCTCAGCGATGGAAATCGGATTACGCGAAAAAATACTGCCCAGGTATATCGGGACAGCGAAGGGCGATCTCGTCGGGACCAGACTCTCGGAGGCGTCGGGCCTTGGGGGCCGGCCAACGAATCCTTCCAAAGAGTCTTCATTTATGACCCCGTTGCCGGTGCCCACTATGTTCTTAACCCGCAGGAACACAGTGCGCGCAAGATGCCTATTCCCCCGCCCGACACGCAAGGGCAAAGCTCCGCTCTGCGCACGGAGTCTGGAGGACGGCCTCGCCCGGGCAGGTTCCTGAGGGGCCTTGGCGGCGGGCTCAGTCCACTCGAGTCTGAGAATGCCCAGAAGGAATCGCTGGGAAAGCAGGTTATGGAAGGACTGCAGGTGGAGGGAACTCGTTCGACCGTCACCATCGAGGCTGGAAAGATTGGAAATGAGCTGCCAATCCAGATCGTGTCAGAACGCTGGTACTCTCCCGAATTGCAGGTCGTCGTCATGTCCAAGAATAGTGACCCACGCATCGGAGAAACCACTTATCGACTATCCAACATCAATAGGAGTGAGCCAGCTCATTCGCTCTTTGAGGTGCCTGCCGATTACAAACTGGACGAGAGCGTGGTTCATCATTTCCAAATGAGAAAGCACACTGCGGAAAAGCAAACGAACTGAGCCGATATCCGCCGGAACGCCTCGGGCGCTCCGGCTCTTGGCTTGGCTGCCAGTCCGCCTGGTAGGAGGTGCTTGTTAACTAACCAAGGGCTGTCGCCCTCGGTATCCCGTCATTTTGGGTAGCCACGGTAAGCACTTTTGCGAGCCGTGAACCTCTCGCCCGTAGAACGGACCCACGCCTCGCTCAGCTGGGCTACCCATGCAACTTTCGAAACGAGAATAAAGTCCTCGCAACGCCGCACATAACGGTCTAAACCTTGTCGGGCACAACAAAAGGATATCGGTATTCACGGGTGAGATAGCTGTTGGCTTCTGCATCACCAGGGAAATTTTCATTGGCTGAGTCAAACGTCACCTGCCGCCCGGTCCGATAAGCAATGTTCGAGAGATGACACATCGAAGTTGAAAGATGTCCCTCCAGGATGTCGGCGTTCAAATTCTCCTGTTTCCGCGAACGAACGCTGTCAATGAAATTGGCAAAGTGCGGAGTATCTTCATCGACGGCCTTCTTGGTACCCTTGGCAGCGGCCTCTTCTTTGGCTGATCGATGGTCTCCAGGCTCGTTCTTACGCCCGAAATAGGTCGCCCAACTTTCGCCGCCCAGTCGCATCCACCCCTCCGAGCCGTACATCAGGAGCCCCATGGTCATTCCATCCTCGGAGTTGGTATACAGACCACGAACCTCCATCTGCACTCTGGTCCCGTCGGCATACTCCATGATAGACAGTTGGGTGTTGGGAGTCTCCTGGTCGGAATCGAAAACATCATAGCCACCGACGCTGTGGATCTTCCTCGGATGCTCGTATTTCTGAAGCGCCCAACGAGCCATATCGGTATAGTGCGGTCCATTGTTTCCCGTCTCGCCATTCCCTGTCTCCCAAAACCAGTGCCAGTTGTAGTGGAATCGATTCTCATTAAAGGGACGCCATGGGGCTGGTCCGCGCCAGAGGTCATAATGAACGCCGGGCGGAACAGCGCTGTTGGATTTGCGTCCCAAGCTCTCACGAGGCCGAAACACGACACATTTGACCATATAGAGCTTTCCGAGCTTTCCCGCGTGCAGGAAGTCCATGGCTGATTGGATAATGGCTTCACTACGGCTTTGAGTGCCAACCTGGACAATCCGTCCATATTTGCGGGCAGCCTCCACCATTTTCCGGCCTTCCGAAATGTTATAGGACGCGGGCTTCTCTACATACACGTCCTTCCCTGCCTGACAGGCCCAAATTGTTCCCAGTGCATGCCAGTGATTGGGCGCAGCAATTGACACGACATCAATTTCCTTGTTCTCCAGAACCTTCCGAATGTCGGTCTCAGTTTGGGGACGTTTTCCCGCAATCTCTTCGACGCTGGCGAGAGTCTTGGGAAACAAGCGTTCATCAATATCACAAAGCACTGCGACATTCACATTCGGCAAGCGGGCAAAGCCCACAGCATGATCAGTGCCGCGGGACCGAATGCCCATTACAGCCACGTTAATGGTATCGTTGGCACTTGCCTTGGCAGAACCTGTACGCAAAAGCGGCGCAGCTGCGACTAGGCCGGCAGTCCCGGTTTGCTTCATGAATTTGCGGCGGTTGATTTCTTGCATGGGTCACACTCCGAGGTTGGAATCGAATCAATGAATAGAAAATCTTGAGAACGATCTACGCACGTCTGCTTTCTCCCTCACCTGGACTTGTCGAGGCCTCTCAAGCCTCCATCCCTCATCCCCAAAAGGGGGTGAGGATTGCGGGTGGTCTTCTCATATGGCCTATTCTACCGCACCTCCAGGTGATCCCTGTCCGGAAGTTTCGGAAACGCGGAATGGGGCTCGGCCTGATACCAGAAGGCGACTGAAGAAATGTCATCCTGCAAAGGCAGATAACGCCCATCCTTTCGCCAGCCCAGCGCCTGGATGGTCACCTTCAGATCCTTCTCGAACCGGACAGGGTCCATAATGTGCCAGCGGTACAGCCCGAAACGTTGCTGCGATTCGTAGAGGCCATCAGGCCGGATGACCTGAGCTAGCCCCGAATAGGGAGTGGTGAATTCCTGATAACGATGCGTCTCCTGGTTCTCAAAATTGTACGATCCACAGAAGTAGTCTTCGGTGCCGGTGCCGCAGATCGTCGGGAACTTTCCGTCGCCATCGAGGAAGAACTTGATCTCTCCTTCTCCCCACCAGCCTGTGTTGTTAACACCCCAAGCTAGATAAGTCCCAACGTAGTGTCCCCATCCCTTGACTCCGTCCAGCAAGACGTGGTCGGTCTTATAGGTAAGCGGATTGGACCGCCGAAATTGGGCGTGGAAATAGGCTGCATCGTCAGGCACTTCAGTTAGCGTGTGATCAATCTGATAATAGAGCGTCATCCGTTGGTCATCGAGATTCTCCATCGTTATCTTGCAGGACTTGCGGAACGGCATTTCCCAATAAGAGTTGAACGCGCTTCCGGGATTGACACATACCGCAAGGGATGACACTTGAGCATATTTCCCCCAACCACACGCAAAAAAATCTCCCACCGGAACTTCAACTGAAGGTTCGCTCTCTCCGTCCCAATAAATCCGGAAGATCGAAAAACGCAAGTGGCCGGTCGGGGTCGCCCAAATGTGTTGGATAGCCCCCGGGCCTTTGATTTCACCGAGAGTAAATGTCTGGCCCGGTTCGATGTGAATCAGGGGAGAGACCTTCCAACCTTGTCCCAAACCCCGGGCGGCTTTGGCACTGGGACCATCCGTTGACATGCCTCCCTGACCTTTTTCGCCCGTGAAATTCTCCGGGCTGATGGAACGCGTCTTGGCGCGCGAAAGCCGCGACAGGTTGCCGAGGCTCATGTTGAGCCCGTTGAAAGCACCCTTCTGATCCTGAGATTGAGAAAGCATCATGCCCGTAAGACCCAAGATGGAGAGCAACCCAATGAATTTTTTCATTCCGTGTTACTCCTTATGTTCGATGTTTGGAGCGTCATTAAGGCCAGAATCCGCCATCCGAAATCCCCAATAGAGTGTGCGCATCTCGCCGAGAAGGTCCGTCATGTCGGTCAAAAACTAGTTGGTACTATCTTACGCTCCGTAATCGAAGGGCGTAAACGAAGGCCTTGCCTTCATCGCCGCTGTGCCCCAGGACTAATAGCACCAAGCCTCGGACCGGATCGTAAACCATCGCCCGGTTTTGGTTGGAAGCTGCCACTTCCTCCGCGCCCGTATTCCACGGAATGGTTATCCGTCGCCATCCGTTCTGACTGACCGCATAGGTCCAAACAGGAACTTCGTGCTTTCCAGAAGGAGCTCCAAAGAACAAGACCAGATCCTCTTCTGGGATGTAGACGGCCTCTCTGGCACAAACGGGAGGGGCTTCTCCCTGAGGATCAAGAACGGCTGGCTCCATGTTTTTCCAGCGGCGAGAAGGGATATCAAAAGTCCAGAGCTCGTCGCGCCTCTGTCCGGCGCCATGAAGAATCACTTGATCGCGCTTCGAATCATAAGCGAGGCTGGTCATCTCATAGAGGTTCTGAGGCGAAGGTTGCCCTTGGCTGAGTCGTTGCCACTGCCGGCGGGAAACATCCAGCAGAAAGATGGCTTTGTCTTCCGGCTGCTGAGACCGGCTCCAGGGCAGAAGGTATCCGGCGTCGTTCAGCCGCGAGGGCCAATTGATATTGATGCCCATCACGCCATGGCGGGTGGAGACGAGGGTATCGACACCGGCAGGCGCTTCACCGAGAAGCTCCCATTGTCCGTTTGTTGGATCGTAAGTCCATGTAACATATTTGACGTATGACGAAGGCGGGCTGACGAGGGCATCGCGAAACCCTTGGTATTCAGCCACCAGACTGGTGGGGAAACGTCGAAGTCCCTCTGGGTCGTAACCTGTCGTCGAACGAATCGGACGCGTCATAATCATTTTGTGACTCACCGGATCGTAGGCATAGATTCTCCGTCCATGGACAGTCCAAGGCCTTCCCTGAAACGTAATGCCGGCGAGTCTCACTCCATGGTTCCAATTGCGTTCAGGGCTTTCAGGCGCCGCTTCCTTTGCAATCCAGGTGTGGGTATGGACATCGTAAGCATCAACATCGTTGCCTTCGTATCCGCAGTGTTCCCCACCCCAATACAAGATCTGGCTACGATCCGTGTCGAAAGTCGCGGATCCCCAGGTCCGAACCGGAGCCTCCCTACCAGGGTTGGCTAGCTCGACCCACTGGTTTGCCGGCAGGTTTCGCAAACGTTCCTCCTGTTTCTTTGTATCCTGTTCGCGAACCTCACCGGCTGCTCTTAGGCCCTTGAGCATCGATGTTTGGTGTGGCGGAACGGACTCAGATTGTACCCAGTTTTCTCGTCCGATCCGATAGGCGTAGGTCGTTCGCACCGGATAAAGGATATTGCAGGTCATCGTGTCACGAGGGCGGCGCGTATTTGTCACTAGCACGATTGTCCGGTCTTCGGGAGCCAGATCGGCACTCAGGTAGAATCCCATAGGTACATTCCCCACAAGTTTTCGCCAGCGGTCTTCTCCGGGATCATAAGCCCACATGTCGGTCAAGTCTTTGTGATTGTACCCACCGCCAATGATCACCCATCCGCTTTCCGGCTCGTAGATCGTAAAGTGGCCTGCCCGGGCTTCCGGACCGGACTGGGCCTTCGAGACACGCCAAGTTCGCGTTCGTAGGTCATAGAGCCAGGTGTCCGCCAGATAGTGACTTTGACTATCCCCGCCAAAGAGCACCAAAAGCTGTCTCCTCGGGTCACATACCATCCGCATGCTCATCCGTGGCGGGGGCTGAATCGCAAGTTGTAGCGGGTGCCAGTCCCCGTCCGCAAACCGATAGACCCACGTTCCTGTATACCCGAGAAGCCGGCCGTCAGGTGCCTTCTCGGTCACATGCCCCCCTCCGAAAAGAACCATCTCGTTATTCAGTGGGTCATAAGCCAAGGAGCCTCCAACCACTGGAGGCGGCGTGTGAGCGGGCATGAGGTCACGCCATTTCCGCTTGACGACGTCATAAGTGGCCGTGAGCCCTCCCGTAAAGTAGAAGAGCGACTTGATCGCCGGTTGATAGCTCACCTGGTCGAAAACAAGGTTCAGGTCCGGCCTTGGCGCTCCCCCACTTTCATCTGTCGGCCCGCGTAAAACGGTCCGCTCACTACCCGTGGTGAGTCCGGCATAAGTTCGTGCGATGTAGGCCAGGGGCAATTTCCGGTCCCACTGCGACTCCCAGGCCAGCGGCAGGTGATTTCGCCAGCGAGCCTCACTCAGATTGAACGTTACGACGTCATATTCAGGAACTTCTGCTAAAGGATGTTCCTGCAGAAGCTCCGGGAGTTCCGGGTCCGAATCCATGAAGCCCCATAGGAAAAAGCTCTTCGCATCCGAGACGTAGCGGATGGCACTCGCCCGCCGCGCCCCTGCTGGATCTTTACGAAGCTGTACCCACTGGTTCGCGGGGAATTCGCTGCCCTTGTGCTTTCGGCAGGCTGGACTGAGCGCTAGGAGCAGCGCGCAAATAGATAGAATTCTCCTTCTCATCGGAACCTCTTTGCGATTGATTTGGTGAAACCCGAAGTGCGCTCGGTTAGGCTTGCGGCGAGAGGATTATACTTCGAGGAGTGATAAGTTCAAGAGGATAAAGGAATGGAGCAGGTGTTTAACTTTGATGGGGAGAGAAGCTACAACACGTAGAGCCGGCAGCCTGCGCACGTTGGCGAACAAGCAGGCCTTCGCTAGCCATAAAGACCGAAGCTGCATTGTTGCTGCGCTCTCCGGCAGGCGTGGAGCGAAGCCGTCACGGCTCTTCTCGTTCCGCAAAGCAATAGAGCGTAGTCCTAGTGCGGACATAGAGACGTCCATCGGCTATGGCCGGGGTTGCAAAACACTCCTCTTCCATATCGTTCATGACCAACACTTCCCAGTGCGGACCTGCCTTCAGCACGCTCAGCTTGCCGGCCTGGCTGAGCATGAAGACCTTGCCATCAGCTGCGACAGGCGAAGCGTAGTATTGCTCCAAAGCGCCTTTCAGGCGTTCTTGTTTGAGAACTGTGCCTGTCGTAGGGTCCAGGCTGGTCGCGATGCCTCCGTCGCGGACGAGATAAAGCACTCCGCGATAGAGCAGTGGCGACGGAACGTTTGGCAAGGACTTGCTGTAACGCCATACCACATTTGTGTCCGTCAGATCCCCGTGGCCGCCGTGTCGGACAGCAAGCAAATTGTTCCTGGACAATTTGCGGGCACGATGGTACTCCCAATCTCTGGCACTCAGACTGTTGTCTTTGTCCAGATCAAGATCGTCCCAGTCTTCATCATCCGCTCCCGGCAGCTCTTCGCGTGAAATTTTGCCATCTTTGTTCTTGTCATGCTCGGCAAGCAACTTCTGAAATGACGGTATCGAATCGGCTGCCGGTTGAGCATGGTCTCCTTCGGTCTCCCAAGAATTGACGTAGATCATCTCGCCTTCAATCAACGGGAGCGACTTTGACTGCCAGGAGAGACCTTTCACCCACCACAGCTTCTCGCCACTATCAGCGGAATAGGAAATTAGCTCGTAGGCCCCTGGGACAATCAGCTCGGCTGAGCCGGTCTTCGGCCGAAAAATTCCCGGAGTAGCGTAACCGCGAGTCACTTCAGGCCGCTCAGCTTTCCAGCACTGCTTTCCGGTTCTCTTATCAACGGCCAGCAGAAAGGAGTTCGTATCCTGGTCACAGAGCACGATGAGCTTGCCATTCACCAAGACCGGGGACGAGCCATGTCCGTTGATGTTGTTAAAGGGCCCCAGGGGAAGCCTCCATCGTTCCCTTCCTTCCAGATCATAGGAAATCAATCCAAGATCTCCGAAGAACACATAGACACTCTCGCCGTCGGTCACAGGCGTCGGGCTCGCCGGCGTATTAAAGCCCGGAACAAATTTTTCGCTGCGATCGCGAGGAGCTTCCCGTCTCCAGAGGACCTTGCCTGAATCATGATCCAGGCATAGCGTGATAAGCTTCCGCCCTTCAGCGCCGGTCAATAGTAGCTTCTGCCCGATCAAGATCGGCGACGAGTGACCTTCCGGCAGCGATTCCTTCCAGACAACATTCCGTTTCGGACCGAATTGGGTCGGCAGGCCCGTCGCGTCAGACACTCCGCGTCCCTGTGGTCCGCGAAACTGTGGCCAGTCATCGGCTTGATATCTCGGTACCATCGCAGTTGCCATGAGACCCAATAAGCCAAGTGCTGGTAATCCCTTGAGCGAATAATACTGATGTTTTACTTTCATGAATCTCGAAGGGGGCTTCCGCGCTGAGAGGAAGCAAACTCGCCTTTCCTTCATGGCAGTGTCACACGCTGATCGAAGCTTTAGCCAAGACTCCACCGTCACAGACGAGATGAGAGCCCGTGACGTAGGACGAGTCCTCTGACAGCAGCCAAATGACGGCGCGGGCGGGCTCCTCTGGTTCTGCGAGCCTTCCGAGCGGCACTTCGGAACAGATGGTCTGGCGCACTTTCGAGACTTCCGATTCAGGCACATTTGCCCACATGAGTCGAGTCTCTGTCGGGCCCGGCACCACGGCATTCACGCGAATACCGTGCTTCGCGTAGTCGACGGCCAACGTTCGAACCAGCGCGGAAACACCACCCTTCGAAGCAGAGTAGGCGCTAGCAGCCCCCGCCGCAAATCCCACGAATGCTGCAGGCGAAGAAGTACACACGATTGAGCCGCCCTTTCGGGTTTCTATCATCTGGCGAAGGGCATGCTTACAGGTCAGATACATACCGTTGAGATTAGCCGCGATCACGTGATGCCACTGGTCGAACGAGAGCTCATGGACGAAGCCACCCACGTCCACTCCAGCGTTGGCGAAGACGCCCCAGAGACCGCCCAGCCTCGCAGTCGATTCTCGAATCGCCGTTTCAACCTCTTGCTCAACGCTAACATCGCAAGGAATACCGATCGCTGACCTAGCGCCCTTCTCCAAAGCTTCTGCAGCCGTTTTTGCTGCTGCTTCACCCTCTCGATCCAGCACCGCGATGCGGTCACCCCTTTGGGCGCAGAGGTGAGCCGCAGCCCGACCTATGCCAGCCCCACCTCCGGTGACAATGACAACTCTGTCGGTCATGACATCTTTGTGCGGAAAGACAAGCCTAAGAACATTCTTTCATACTAGCTGGAAGAGCGCTATGCCGTCTTCCTCAGTGTCACGCAGAGTCGCGTCCGAAGTTGACACCGATCTGGCGGCCCAGGTCAAAAAGGTAGAGGCGTGCCTTGTCGTACTCTTCCGCGGTGGGCAAGTGTTCCAGCATGAGCGGGGCCTCATGCGGAAGGGCGGCCAGCCTGCGCAGATAGGTCGTGTAGTCGACCGAGCCGGCGCCCGGGCGGACTTCGCGGAAATGAATGTTCATCTCGGCATCCCAAGTAAGGTCCTTAGCATGGCAACTTACGATCCATCGCCCCAGCTTGTCAAAGCACTCATTGAGCAGGTCAGTATTACGGTAAAACCGCGTCGGCGTGTTGACGATATTGCAGGGATCCAGATGGACAGCAAAGGCATCACGATCGATCGCCTTCAGGAGTTTGACAAAGCTGTCAGGGCTGTCCGGCAGAGACCAACCCATCATCTCGTAACAGAATCTAGCCCGCTTGGGCTTCACGGAATCAATGATGTGGCGGGCGTTTTCTACCGCCGCATCGAAAAAGCGCGGCGAGAGATTCTCTGGATGCGGCCCGTACCAGACTTGGGTGTTGAAGGATCCGGCAATATCCACGCAACAGAGTGCTCCAATCTCTTCAGCCAGGGCCAAACCGTCGGTCACGAGTTGAAGGTTGGCACGACGCTTCTCCACGTCGGAATCGAGCAGATTGACCCAGCGTCCGACCTCTGCAATAACAACATCCTGCCTGACGAATGCGTTCGCAATAGCCCCGATTCGTGTGGAATCCTTCAAATCCACTTTCGGGCAATACGCTGCCCGATATCCGAGCTGGCGATGGATTCGAGCCATCTCTTCCGGATCATCAGTATTGGTGAAGAGAGGTCCGCCCAGACGAAGGGCGCGTAAAGGCGAAGCGGCTAGCGAGACTCCGGCATCTTGGCAGGTTCGAAACGTCAAGAGCGAGGTTGTTAAGGCGTTCAAAGTCTGCTTGAGAAAATGACGGCGATTCATTTCTGCTGCCTGATCGGGCTCTGGAACTTGGCGAACGTGAAAGTAGCTCATCCGGTCAGGAGAAGCAAGAAGGAAAGTGAGGCGCCAAGAAGCTAACCCGCCTTTGTTGTGCCAGAACACACCGCTACGGACGAAAGCTCTTCATCCAAGGCTTCAACACTTTATTGAGTTTTAAACTGGTGTGGCGATTCTGTCCGAGTTCGGCGACACAGCAGTCGTCGCTTGACTTGGAATAGGAATCTCTACCGCTATCCAGGAGTATTCTTGTGGCGGTAATTTAGGTGAGCCCTGCGAGCGCGTCAGACTCGACTGAGTCGCGTTCTGCAACGGGTTCAGCGGCGATCGTCCTTTGTTCCAAGTTCCAGTAGGCAGACGCGAATGGCCGATAGTAGTGACACTCGATTGCCCGGCGAACCCATACCTGTGATCGGTCTGAGTTCGCGGCTCCTCTGGTTGAGTCCAGCGGCTGCGTAGCGGTACCAAGGTGAAACTCGCGCATGATTCTCCTCCCGCTCTTAATGACAAGTGCAGCAGGAGAAGGACACACTGCCAAGCCCAGTCCGCGCTCCTGCCCACGTTTCAGGCTGATTCAACAGAGGCAGTCGTCAATGCTACCACTCTCTCGAACAGGCCATGATATTTCTCGTCTCCGTGCATAATCGAGATCAAGGTCTTGCCGCGTGTGTGTTCGAGTTGAGTTTGCATGATCGCGTCCCTGCTCCCCACATCGATGTTTGCCAAAGGTTCATCGAAGACGTAGATCTCGGCATCCTTGAGCAGAGTCATCACAATCTGGCACTTCTTTTTCTCGCCTTCAGACAGCTCAGATGAAGCGTCAGCCTCGACCTTGAACTCCAATCCGAGTCGGCGGACCAGCTCCCAGAATAGGCTCCTCTTCTCCTCGGTCAACTCGTCATAGTTCACATTGTCCTTGAGGGTTCCTGGAGCAAAATAGAACGGTGCCAGCATGGCGCTAATCCGCTCCAGCCTGGGCACTCGAATTGCACCGTCGGACGGATCAAGAAACCCGGCCATCAGATGACCCAGCGTGGTTTTGCCGCTTCCGTTGGGACCGACAATGAGCACCCGTTCTGGGGTTCCGATTCTGAGACTTAAGCTCTCCAGGACATTCTTGGCGTTGTACCGAAAGTTGACGTTCCTCAGTTCGATGGATTTCGAATCGCTTCGCTCGACGAGCCGAGCCTGTTTTTCGAACTCTGTCAACCGCCCGATGCAGCCGTTGAGCCTCGAAAGCTCTGGGACTTGAGTCATCACCTCTTTCGCCGAGCCGATGACTTTCCAAAAGGAGCTCATGAAGGCGAAGAGACCTCCAATCGTGAGCTTGCCAGCTACGACCTCGTACCCGGCAGCGACGAGGACAAGTGCTTCAGCCAAAGAGAGACAGATGGCGCTCCAGGTCTGATAAGTTCCGGATGTCTTGATGCGCCCGTAGGAGACGCCGAGATACCTTTGGAGATGCTGCAGAACACGCTGCTGAACCGATGGATAGAGACCGAAGACTCTCACTGTCTTGTAACTGTCCACCGATCGCCCCAAGATTTCTCTGAGCCTGGCTTGCGCTTCGTTTTCGTTCTCCGAGGCGGCCTGGATCTTCGGACTGAAGAGGCTTGACAGGTAGAAAAGCGCGGGCACGATGAGTGACAGAAGCAGCGTGATTTTCCAGGTAAGGTAGACTGACACCGCAAATCCGACCACCAACGTGGCAACCGATATGCACAAGCCGATGAAAGTCGTGCCAATGCCCTGTGCTACGACTGTAGGCTCGTCATACAATCGCGACACGAAGTAGCCTGTGTCTGACTTGACAATTTCCGAGTAGGGTAGCTCGAAATAGGATCTGAGCATCCTGACAGTCAAGGATTCAGATAGCTTGCTTCTTAGTTTCTGGGCTTGGAGTTCGTGGAAAAAGAACGCTCCCCGTGTCACGGCTCCAAACAAGACGACCATTACCGCGAAGAGACCAAAGAGCTTGAAGTTCCTCTGGATCAGACCTTCATCGATCAGGAGCTTCATGATCAGTGGATCAGTCAGTGCAAAGATTGCGTGCAGGATCAACCCAAGGAGCAAAACCCAAGTGAAGTGCAGCTTGTGGTCAGATACTGCGTCAAAGAATCTTTTCATTGGCAGACGAGCTCCGGAACACTGTCAGTAATAGCGCAAGCGGTGTCGGCTTCAAAGGGAGCTCGATCCCAAAGCCCAAATTCGTAGAATAGCCTCCCTTTGGGTTGGAGGAGTCGCAGCAGAAACATCCCGATCCCTGCGGAGCCAGTTCCGTAATCGGTGCAGATCTTCAGGAGTTCTTCCCCCGGGAAAGCGATGCCCTCCGGGCGTTGAATCTGAAACAGGAAGACACCTTCCGCACGTTTGAATGCCTCCCCCAAGTACTTCCGCTCTCCGGTGAAATAGTACATGTCGATCAGAAACTCACCGATTCCGCTCAGGCCCATGAACTGCGAAGGAAGCACGGTGTATTTTCCAGCGACGGAAGAGGCAGCCTTCTCGGCCAGCTCTTTGTACCGGCTGTCGCCGAGAATGGCGTGAAACCGGATGAGTGCACTGCCGACGCCAGAAGTGCCAAGCCGCCAGTAAGGCGATTCCTGAGAATCACCCTTCACACGTCCCCAAGCCATTTGGTCGGGCCCAATGCTTGCATGCGAGATCTCGTATTCGAGCCCGGCTGTCGCATAAGGTAAATATTTCGGGTCTCCTGTGGCAAGGTGAAGGTAAAGCAGGAACAAGGCAATCCCGCTGCCTCCGTGAGCATAGCCGAGGTAGGCAATACCATCCACGTTAGTCCAGTAGCAGCCGTTGTCCTCCGAGGCAGCTTTGGAAATCAGGGAATCCCCTAGCTCACGCGCCTTTGCTAGAAACCTTCCTTCTCCGGTCCTTCTGAAGAAGTAGAGGCTGGCAAGCCCGGTTCCGGCCGCGCCGTAGAAGAGATCAGGGCCGTCAAACAGAAGCGGGGACTGGAACGCCAGGTCGATGGCACGACGAGCTTGATCCTGCAGTCTGAGTTCTTGTAGTACCCATGCTATTCCAGACAGCCCGACAAAAAGTCCAGGAGGATATGCCTCCAAAGAAAGCGGCCGTTCCTGAATCCACTGGCGAATCGTTGCCGGGACTTCCCCCAGCGCGGTCTTCAGGAAGAGTGCGGTCCCTAAGGCTCCGTACGCGATGCTGAGCGGATTGGTTGAGAACAGGCGGTAGTCTGACGGCCAAAGTCGATCCTCTCGGGTCAGCTTGGCTTTGCTCAAAATGTAGTTCGCGATTCCGTCGATCATCCTCGAAATTTCTGCAGACTTAACAATCTTTCGGTCCATGACCGGCGATAACCCCGGACCGTCTCTCTTTGCCAATTCAATAACTGTGAGCGCTCGATCGACATCGGCATCGAGCAGCGCAAAGATCAACTCTTTGACAGATGGAGGAAGTCCGAAATCCTCAGTAATTTCATTAATAAATAGCTCTCCGGCCTCAGGCTTCAGGCCGAACAGCTCCTGGACCGGCAGGACGATGCTGTAGATAACGGATCCCAGCGAATAGAAGTCGTCCTGCGGGGAGAGGTCGGTCCCACTTAGCCGGCTCGACGACGCAAAACCCGGCGTGAAGACTGTCCAGCCGGAAGAGCCTGATTCACCTAGTTGGCGCGCTGCTTCAAAGTCGATGATTTTCAGCTCAAGCGTCTCGGTGTTTACCATAATATTGTGGGGAGACAGATCGCCGATGACGATCCCTTCCCGGTGGAAGGCCTGAAGCGCCCGGATCAGTTTTTCAGTGATCTCGTACAGCTGGTCGCAAAATCGCTTCACTCTCTCTGGGGAAGTGTCGTTCTGTAGCACCAAAGCAACGTCGTTCAGCGCCCTGTACGAGGACAAGGGCAATCCCTCCACGTATTCCTGAACTAAAAAGACGTGCTCCCACTCCTGAAACAGATCCACAACCTTTGGGACATAACCGGTATCTTCAAGCTTCTTTAGAATCCCCGCCTCCGACCTGAGTGTCGCTACCGAGTCCTGAGTGTTAGAACGTGTGACATTCACAAATGGACGTGCTTCTTTGATGACGACTGTTTGACCAGTTTGCTGATCCTCAGCGGTGTACACGCCTCCACTATTCGACTGAGTGAGTACGGCTTTGACACGATATCGGTTGTTCAGACAGACCTCGCCCTCGTGCTTTTGTTCATCGGACGGGAATGGGTCTTCGATACCTTCCGGCAACTGAAAGAATGGTGTTCTGATGTCGGGAACCAGAGTACCATCGCTCGACTCTATAACCATGACCTTCTCGCCGAAGAGGTTGAGCACCGACCGAGGAGCAAATCCGCCGTAGCGGTAGAAGAGTACCTTATTGTCTGCAACTCTTTTGTCAGACAGGATGTATGGGCCGGCTAGATCATTCGTTACCTTACCCAACTCTTGGGCCAACACAGCAAAATGCTCACTGTCCTTTGGATAGACAGTGACAAATTTGCCCGAACCGCCTCTCCAATAATTCTTGCAGGTCGCGATCTCGAGAATACGAGGATCGGCCATGATCTTAAAGCCTGCATTGTTGGCGACGAAGATGGGCACCACCCTTCGAAGCACTTCCGTAGCCGTAGCGGACGTCGCCGAGATGTGAATCTTGAAGCCCTGAAGTGGAAGCTTCGCTTGGGGAGGAAATACATTCAACCATATGTCTGTACCTAATAGCATCCAGTCTGCAGGAACAAATTCCTCAACTGCTGGTCTGAAATCACTCCAGCCGGATGCAGAGGCAGACAGATCTTCGAAGAACTCCCGATCGTGCATGAGGAACCAGAACAACTCGCGGTTCTGTCTTCTGTCAATTGCTAACTCCATAGCCGTTGTTATCCTCCTGTGTTGGGTGCTTTAAAGGCAAGCCGGCCGTCTCGTCTGGGGTTAAGAAGACAACCGGCCTACCTGACAGGTTAGAAAAGCCAGCAGCCGATGCTGACGCTGGACCCTCCGTTGCCGCAGATGAAGCTGGCGGATGAGCTTCTCGGTCTGGCAGCGACGACTAGGGCGTCTACCTTTTGGAGTGCAAGCACGTTCGTCATGACAAGTTCACCTCCTTTCTTTGTAGATTTTCGTCGGGGCGCAGCCCGATGAAATCCGTCATACTAAGCATTCAAATTGCCCCTGATTTTTTGAGGACTCTCTTGCCCACCCATTGCCTGGTCTTCTACTAGGAAAGCTTTCTTTGACTTGCTATTGCTCTCACATTCTGCATACCGACAAAGACACGAAAGCTGGGAATGTTTCCCGGGAACTTTCACTATTTTTGTCTAGACGTCGGTCAGACCGGGCATGTCTCAGGATCACAGGGACAAGACTCCTCCGCCTTAGCCGATGAGCCTCTTGAAATCGCCAAAAAATTCTGGCCTTAGGGCATTGTGCTCCCGACCCATAACACCGCGAGCGCCGTCCCACTCTCATCCAACAGAACGCTGTTAGCAGTTGCTACTTTCCTTTACCTGCTCTCACGACAGGGGATGCATTGGATCGTCCGAGGCGCCGAATTTCGACCGCTGGTGTGAAATGTTTCGAGCCAACCGCTCATATCCCAATAGAGCGGAGGAACGATGAAATCTTTTTTTAGGACTCACTTCACACTGGCGATCTTTATTCTTTGCCCCACCAGTCTTCTGGCCCAGGAATCTCAGTGGCAGAAAAACATGGATGAGGGAAAACACCATCGGGCGCAAGGGCGCTATGCGGAAGCGGAGAACAGCTACCGGGCAGCTATTGCTGCCGCCGAGGTGTTCGACCAGGAAGACTTCCATTTGGCTCTGAGTTTGAATTCGCTGGGCACCCTATACTATGACAAAGCCCACTACCTCGAAGCTGAAC
>Ga0075423_10001787_pt1 | contig 19210 bp, 18 predicted proteins | sample SoiMethybrSBSTD2_FD_80114 | JGI IMG/M metagenome (GOLD analysis project Ga0075423, IMG submission 80114) | Bulk soil microbial communities from a Populus tree surrounding site in Tennessee, USA - Soil MetaG P. TD hybrid SBSTD2 | ecosystem: Environmental > Terrestrial > Soil > Tree plantation...
GGTCATGTCATGAATCTGCCGTTTAGAGCGCCTCGTAGCCAAAACGGGTGCTTTAAAAACGCATGATACTCAGATCTGCGGCGATGAGTTTTCAACGTGTCGATTTCTATATTGCGGCCTAACCAGTAGTCGCGAGAACTCGATAGTCCGATACGCCTGTGAGCCTCGCAGTGTAGCGCCGCGGCTTGGCCGGATCAATGTCGATGCAACCGGTTCCGAAATCAGGCAATTCCAGGACTGGAGTGGCCGGCGTCGCTCCGAGATACGCCGATCGCGATAGACGCGACGCGAGGGCTGGATTCCGTCGCGTATCGAGCTCAGCGCGACACGGCGCTGGTGCCGATAAAATCCAACGGGCTTCGCACGCCGCGACTGCTCTGATGGAGTAGCTGTGCATAGATCATCGTCGTGCTCATCTTGCTGTGACCAAGGAGCTCATGGATGGCTCGAATGGAGTAGCCAGACTCGAGAAGGTGCATCGCGAAGGAGTGACGCAGCGAATGGCATGTCGCCGACCGCGCAACGCCCGCCGCTTGGACGGCTTCCTTGACGGCTCGCTGCAACAGTGATTCGTGCAAGTGGTGACGGCGCCGCTCGCCGGTGTCCCGGTCAATGTAGAACCGGGTGGCGGGGAACACCCACTGCCATGCCCATTCCCGTGGGGCAGTCGGATCCTTGGTACGAACCGCCGTCGGCAACGCCACGGTGCCACAGCCTGCGGCCAGCGCGGCGTTATGCCGGACTTTGACGCGAGCTACATGATTGCGCAACGAGACGTTCAGCGAGACTGGCAGCATGGTGACGCGATCTTTGACTCCGTTGCCGTCTCTGATGACGAGCTCGGCTCGATCGAAGTTGACGTCTCTGATTCGCAACTCAGCACATTCGAGGAGTCGAAGACCGGCGCCGTACATCAGCGATGCCATGATGCGGACTGGACCCCGCAACCGCCTCAGCACGGCCGCGACCTCTTCCCGAGAAAGGACGACGGGAGGGGTCACGGGACGTTGTACTCGCGCGATTCCGTCCATCCAGGGCCGTCGCTCCCCGAGCGCGACTTCGCAGAGGAACAGAATGGCGCTCACCGCCTGGTTCTGCGCGGAGGCGCTGGCGCCATCATCCGCAAGGTGCGCGAGGAACGCGGTCACGTCTCCTTCGCCGAGTTCGCGCGGATGCCGCTTCCCGTGAAACAGCATGAAACGGCGCATCCAGCGCACATAGGCCTCCTCGGTGTTACGGCTATAGCGTTGCGCACGAAGGGTCTGTCGCACGCGTTCCAGAAGCGGCGGTCCGGCGATGGACGGGTTCACAACGTCGGAGACCATGTCGTGTCGGCCGTTTATGGCGCTGCGTATTTTCGACGCAGCACGAACGGACCAAACTCGCTGGTCACCAGCACGGCGACCGAGGTCAGGATCGGCGCATCGGTGCGCCGCTTCCAGGCCACGGCGTGCTGACGCAGGACAACTCGGGCCGATGGCAACGCCTCCTTGAACGTGTTCAAGAGCGCCCATTGCGCCGCCGTCGCACTGGTCGCGTCGCCCGTGCTGATCCGGACGTCTCCGTCCGCCAACACGATGTCGGTATATTTCGAACACTGACGCAAATGCGTCTGGAGCTGCGCCGCCCCAATGGGACTGTACCGGGGTCGGTCTTCCACGGCGGTAAACGCGCGATCGGTCATCAGTTCGATGGCCTCCGGCAACGACAACAGGCCGGCAGCCTGTCGTGCCTGGTGTTCGGGTGTGCCGTGGGCGGCGATCCAGTCGGCGGCGAACCGCAGCTTCTCTTCGTGCTGCTTCTTCTCGGCCGCACGTGTGGGTCGATTGCGTTCGCGCCGCTCGCGGCGATCCGCCATGAAGCGACGGAACGCTTCTGCGGGTACCAGTCGCACTGGAACTTCACGGCTTCTCGCCTCGAACAGCACACGACCTTGGTCGGTCAGGAGGTAGCAGTGTGTCTCTGTCGGTGACGGGTAGGCCATGGCGCGTTGGGTCGGATCGCTGAGGAACGCCTGGGCGATGCGCGCGCGGTGTTCCCGTTCCGTGTCGCGATACTGGGTCCGTGACGCGCGCCGCGCGGCGAGGAAGGCGCTGCCGAGCTCGTGATTCCGCGCCGCTTCCCGAAGCAGTTCGTCGAGGTCCGGCGGCGCGTCGTACGTCGGCGGCTCGTCGGTCTTCGTCACCGCGCCCGCAGCATTGAGCTGGTAGCGTGGACGCAGCTTCAGACGCGCGGTGCCGTTCGTGTCCACATGCACGAGATGAAGCCGCGTGGCCGGCACCTGGATCGTCTGCTCCTGCAGCGCTCGGCCGTTACCGCCGGCGAGCAATGACGCCTTTCGACCGTCCTCGGACAGTATGAAGGTGGCTGTGGCCGTGAGCATGCGAGTCGGCTCGCGGCTGACCGATCCTGCCGATTCCTGGAACGAGGCAGACTGGCGCGACGGAAACGCCGTGGCGGCTTCCATTGGTCAACCCTCATGCGCAGACCACGCGCGTTGGTCGTTCACGATCGACAGAGAGAAGACGATGCCAGTCCACAACGTGGGCTGGCATCCTCTTCATGACCACCGGCATGTGTCAGGTCTACTGCCGGATCCTGGCGAAGGCACGGTGGTCGCGGAGGCCGGCGCTGGCTCCCATTCCGGGAAGCGCCTTTCTCCACAGACGCCGAGGGTCAACACCGACGGCGTGGGCGACGATCGCTCGGGTCGACGTGGACGCGAGCGAGCAGTATCACGCACGGCCCAATGGCGATGCGTGTCACGGAAGCTGTTTGACTCTCCCCGTCAGTCCACGGCCTTCTCCAGCAGACCGCCGACGGGCTCCCGGCCGTACTTGCGGGCCGACTTCAACTTGTTAACGAGCTCACGATCGGTCCACGGCGGCACACAGCGCGCATTCCAGTCGCGCACGACTTCCAGCGCCTCCGCGTCCGACAACGCAAACCCACGCACCAACCGACAACAGATCCGAAACGTCAAGACGTCGCCGTGGTGTCCGGCGATGGCCGGCGGCACAGCCGCGACATATCGGAGCGCCCGCTCGACCCGATCGGCTCGGAGTCGCGGGCCACTCACGACAGCGGACGACGGTGACGCGGGCGGTCGCGGGAAGTCTCCGGGTTCGTACACGTGATGGGCGTGGCGGTCGTCGATCGCCACGACACACGGCGTCGCGTACTTGTGGTTCAGAAAGCCAGGGAGACGCGTCAGTTGCGCGCAGGAGGTTGCCGCCGTGTCGGCGTGGAGTTCGCGGGCGAGATGTCGTTGCAGCGCTTCGCTGGCGTCAGAGGAGAACCTCGTCACGCGCCACAACAGGTGCACGCGTTGCGGCGACGTGTGCAGCACATACGACGGCTGCGGCACGTCATGGCGCCTGCTGATGGCCTCGAGCACGTGTTCGCCGCGGTGATCGACGTCAACGAAGACGTGGCGAATCGTCCGAATCGCCGCGCGATGACGCGACGTCTGCTGCGGCGCCACGGCGTTGACGCTCACATAGAGATTCATGCCCGACGCGTTTTCTCGGTGCAGCCATTCCTGGATCCGGCCGGTTGTGGCAAGTCTGACCGGCAGGACGCGCTGGCCGATTCGTCCGCTGGCGTACGACTTGAGGAAGAGCGCGATCCAGTCGTCCGGGTGATACGTCTGCAGAAAGTCGATCGCCATGGATGCGTCGTTCAACATGGCTACGCCTCGCGACTCGTCAACCGAAACCGATCCGTCGTGGCGTCGTAACCGCGGACGACGGCCACTTCGGTGACCTGGCGACGGCCATCGACGCGCGCAAGGTGCACCACGCGATGAATGGCGTGCGTAATGGCCTCGCGGATACTGCGATGCGGCAGGCCCACGTTGGCCGTCAGCACACAGTGCGCCAGTCGGACCAAGGCTTGCTCCGCAGAGTTGGCGTGAATGGTGCTCAGACTGCCGAGATGCCCGGTGTTGAGCGCCTGCAGGAGGTCGAACGCCTCGGCGCCGCGGACCTCACCGAGCAGAATGCGATCGGGACGATGACGCAGTGTCGCGCGAAGCAGATCCGTGATCGTCACGGGCGGCAGCGGTTGCTCGCTGCCGAGTGGCGCTTGCGCACGCCGCGCTTCCAGCCGAAGGAGGTTCGGCTTCTGTAGATGGATCTCGGCAGTCTCTTCAATGACGACGACACGGTCTGCGTCGGGGATCAGCGCCGCCAAGGCATTCAACAGCGTCGTCTTGCCGGTGCCCGTGCCGCCCGAGATCAGGATGTTCTGGTGCGCGTGCACGGCGCCGGCGAGTGCCGTTGATGTCTCCGGCGAGAGCGTCCCGATCTCGACGAGCTCCTCCAATGTGAATCGGTGCGTGAACTTCCGGATCGTCAGCACGGGTCCCGTCACCGAACACGGGGGAAACATCGCCGCGACCCGTGAGCCATCTTCGAGCCTGGCGTCGAGCAGCGGCTGCACGTCTGAGATTTCGTCCCCGCAGGCGCGCGCGATGTTCTTGATCGCGACGGTCAGATTTCGCGATTCGAGCCGCCGGTCGGGCACCAGCTCGGTCGTGCCGTCGCGTTCGACGAACACCGACCGCCCACCGTCATTGACCATCACTTCCGTGATGGACGTGTCGGTCAACAGATCCTCAATCGGACGCAGGAACGGCAGAATGCGATCCCAACTGCTCATAGGACACCCTGCGCCGCGTGTTCGAAGTAGCTGGTCTGCGCGTCGAGGTAGTAGGGCTTGAGGTAGCAGTACTGCGGCGGCAGCGGATTCAACCCGTCGTACGGCAGCGCGATCGCCTGCGCGTTCTGTAGCTCCGTGAAGACGCGCGGCGGGAAGATGTAATCGTGCGACGGCGCGTAGGTCTTACTCGCGGTCAAGGTCTGCTTGTTCGAAGTGGCGCGTCCTGTCAGCAGGGAGATGTGGGCGCCTTGTCCCGCTTCGGTCAGGGTGTAGTGCGCCTTGAGGCGATCGCGTCTTCCACAGAGTTCGGCCGCGGTGCGTGCCGTGAATTCATCGCTCGTGGCGAGGAACAACTTGGTCCGGAAGCACTGGAGCAGCGTGCGCCAGGTCTCGTCCCCATGCAGCGCGGACCGGAGCGAGCTGATGCTCTGCGTCGCGACGATGGGAATGAGCTTCGCCTGACGCGACAGCGCGAAGGCGCGTTCGTCGCCGCTCGGATCGGTTTCGCCCACCGTCGCGAAGGCGTGGTACTCGTCGCACACGAACAGGAGATCACGCCACACGCGTTCGGGGTGCGCCGCCATCTGCGGGATGCGTTGGAGGACCGCGCGTTGGAAGTCCAACTTGAGGAGCACGCCGAGAGCACGCGCCAGGCCGGGATTCATGGCGACCGGAAAGTTCAGGGCCAGGACCTGACCGGCTTCGAGCATCTCTTCAAGCGGACGCAAGGGCGTCGGTTCGCCCGGCAGCAGATCGCCGGCGTACGCCCGCCGCGGCGGGCAGAAGGCCGCCTGGACGGCCGCGTTGTGATCGAACAGCGACAGGAAGACGATCACGTGTAGGGTGCGTTTTCTCGATTTGCTCATGCCGCGCGCTCGTACTCGTGCAAGAGTCCGCCGAGACGGTCGCGGCGTTTCACGGGTATCGGTTGCGTCCCCGTCCACGGCGCCGCTGCCGTTCGACCATTCGGCGGCGCCAGGCCCAGGCGGCGATGAGGCCGCCAACCGTTGTAATGATCAATGAACACCGTGAGCGCGCGCCCCAAATGGCGGGCGTTCAGGATCAAGAGCCAATCCAGGCATTCAGACCGGACCGTCCGGACGAACCGCTCGGCGATCCCATTGGCCTCGGGTGCCTGAATCGGCGTCCGAACGATTCGGACGTGTTCGGCCTCGAAGACGGCATCGAAGCCGTCCGTGAACTTGCGATCGTGATCGCGGATCAGAAAGCGGATCGGTTCCGGCCGTTCGGCGAAGGCCCAGGCGACTTGTCGCGCCTGTTGCATGACCCATTCGGCGTCCGGGTGAGCCGTGCACCCGGCCAGATGGACACGCCGGCTCCCGACCTCGATGAAGAACAGTACGTACAAGCGCTGGAGCCAGACGGTGTCGACCGTAAAGAAATCGACGGCGATGATGCTCTTTGCCTGCGCCCGCAAGAACTCACGCCATGATGGCCCCTTGCGTTTGCCTGCCGGACCGAGCTGTTCCTCGCGCAGGATCTTTTTGACCGTGGTTGCTGGTACGACGATGCCGAGGCCTTTCAGCTCGCCGACGATTCGCTGATAGCCCCACCGGGGATTCTCCCGTGCGAACCGAATGATCAGCGCTCGCCGCTCCTTGGCGATGGGCCGACGACCGGGCCGTCGCGCATAGGTCCAGTGCTTCGCCACGATCCGGCGGTGCCAGCGCAGGAGCGTCGAGGGCGTGACCAGAAATAGGGACCACCGGGCGCGCGTCAACAGTCGGCTGGCCGCCGCCAAGAACCATCGGTCGGCCGGCCGAAACCTCGGTCGCGCGATCTGACGGCGCAAGACCGCGATCTCATGGCGCAGCACGACGATCTCAAGCTCTTTAGAGTCAGACGATCGGAACAGAAGCGAGATTAGCTGCAGGATCCGTTGGAGGGCAACGTAAACGACGGACAGGAGCACGGCTTCTCCCTACGGAAAAGCCGCTATTTTACCCGGACCGAATTAACGCACCCCACACCGTGAACATAGCTCGGAATTGTGTCTGGACCGGATGATTCTGGTCGGGGAAGCGTCGCTCCGACGAGCGCTGTGTGAGTTCACGGCGCATTATCATCACGAACGCAACCATCAGGGCTTGGGCAACAGATTGATCGTGCCTCTCGCGGAGCCACTGAACCGCGACGGCCGCATTGCGTGTCGAGAGCGGCTCGGTGGTTTGCTGAAGTACTATCACCGACGCGCTGCATGACGTCGGCCGATGTCGCGTACCGTTAACGTCTATTCGTCAGTCTTTCCGCCACGCTCCGACGACACAGGCGGATCTTGTCGGTTGTCTTCAGACACGGGTTCCGTCACACTTCCCCTCGTGCGCGTCTGCAGATCACCACGCTGATCGAGGCACCGACGCCGTTTCCGGCGCGCTGAACACAGGTCGATTTAATGGACCTTACGCCCTTCACGCCGATGTCCGAAGGACACTCGCCGTGCGGGCGCGACACCGGAGTCAACCGGTTACCGTCATCGCCTCTTGGGCTTCGAGCCCGTTCGGAGTTCACTAGTTCTGTAAATGAAATGAGGTGCCGCCCAAAGCGTGCCTACTTTCAGCGATCCTCGAAGCGTGCGAACGTCATACAGTGCCTGCAAATGGACTAGCCGGAATCAGTTCCTCAACACACTCATCATTCCATCGGCCAATCCAGATATTCGCATCGGGTCTGTATCGGTAGTCCACGCGGTGAGCACCAGTGAAGCGCATTGTGTCGCCGTAGATCTCGCCTGCGTAACTAATGACTTGTCCAGCTATCGCCGCTTTGAGCATGATACGCCTACCCCGCATGTCGAATGTCGCCGTGCCCGCATAAGTCTCGCCGTTCGGATTTTCTCCTCGGACAAGATAAGGGCCACTCGATCTAATCAAAACAGACTCTCTCGGCACTCGGCCAGAATAGCAGTCTATCGCGTGCCTGGCTTGCATAACCTTAGTGACATATGGAACTTGCAGGACCCGTGGTGCGTACGCGTTGCGTGAGACACTCAGTTGCCCGGCACGTCGAATCAGAGCTCGTTGAAGGCCTACATACTTCGCACCGATTAGTCGTGCTTCGTCCCGAGCCTCGATCCAATGCAGATGCTCAAAACGACCAGGGACAGATGCATCATCGAGCCGAACTGGCAGAATGAAAATTGCGCCCTCGGGCTGGAGGCCTGCGGCGTCGAGAGCGAGCGTGATCTCTTTCTGGACGAACCCTCGATGGTCAACACTGTTGCGACTCAGGAACACCGCGACGGCTTGTGAAGCTCGGACAGCCTTCTCGATTTCGGACTGCCATTGCTGGCCACCGACCAAATTCATGATGTCAAGCCAGGGCTCGAAGCCGTCCAGAATAAGCAGACGGAAAAACTCGTTCACGATTTCCTTGTCAGCGTTGGCATGAGCCAGGAAGACGCGGAGCGGTCTGGCATCAGCGTGCGGGACAGCAAACTTCGGCCGCTTTTGGGAACGCTTGGCGGTCATCGAATGCTCATTCTACCGGGTTCGATCACAATTCGACTGCTTATTCATGGTCGACTGGTCGCCTTATTGACCCGCAGTTAAACTCCGTCGCAAAGAAAACGAGACGACGCGAGACGCGATCCCGTAGTGTCCCGTGCCTGCTCCGATGCCGAGAGCCGAATGTCTCACGCTGCACGCGCGTAGTAGTTGAGCAACCCACCGAGCCGTTGGCGCCGGCGAATTCGACCGACACACCCGAGCGCCGGCTGGCCCTCAATCAGTTCGTTGCCCAGTCCTTGATGATTCCGTTCGCCGTGGTAATGGGTGACAAACTCCGCGACGGCTCGTCGAAAATGGCGCTCGCCGAACGGGATCAACCGATCGAGACATTCCTCTTTAATCGAGCGGACGAAGCGCTCCGCATGCGCGTTCGCGTTCGGCGCCCGATACGGCGTCTGGATGACGCCGATCCCCGCGTCCTGCAAGCAGGCGCGGACTGCCTCACTCCATTTCGCGTCCCGGTCGCAGCTCAGGACGTGGCATATGCCATTGTCGGCCATCGTGACGGTACGCGCGATCTGGCGCATGAACGCCTCGTCAGGATGCGGCGTCGATCCGAGGATCTGCACGCGCCGTGAGGCCAAGTCGATGACAAAGACCGTGTAGAACGTGACCAAGCCACGCCACGTCCACACTTCGGTCGTGAAGAAATGCGCGCCGGCGATCTCACCCCAGTTAGCGTGCAGGAACGTCTGCCACGATGTCGGGCGTTCCGGCACTGGCGAGATCCCATGCGTCCGGAGGATCCGTGCAATCGTTGAGCGTCCGACATGGTGCCCGAGATTGAGCGCACCTTGGATCCGCGTATAGCCCCACGTCGGATTCTCGTCCGCGATTCGACCGACCAATTGGCAGATTTCGGTGAGGACCCTGCGACGGCGCGTTCCGGTCTTTGCGTAGGTCCATTTTTCGCGCGATGAGTTGCCGGTGCCACCGGAGCAGCGTGTCAGGTGTGACGATCGTCGCGACCTCGCGCAGCGCGCGCCGGCCCAGCCGATACATGCGGCACAGCGCCACACCATCCACGACACCGCGATGCACGCCGAAGCCCATGATGCGACGTGTGCAGTGGTCCATCACGACCAGAACCCAATGGGTGTGCAGAACGGCCGATTCGCAGCGAAACAAATCAAGACTCCACAGACTGTCCTTCGTGTGACCGAGGACCGTGAGCCACGACGGCCCCTTCGAGTCTGAGCCCGGCTTGGAACGCGCGGCGAGAATGCGCCGCATCACGTCCTTGTTGATCGGAATGCCAAAAGCCAAGGCGATTTGTTGCGCGATGCGCGGACAACCCCAGGTCGGATTCCGCCGTTTCATGTCGACGACGGCGGCGATGACTGCTTCAGTCGGTCCCTTGGGGCCCGGCTTGGTCGGCACGTTGGATGAGAAGAGCCGCCGATACTTCCGCTGTCTCAGTGCTCGATGAAGGCGCAAGAGCGTTGACGGTGTGAGGACGATCGCGCAACGGATCAGCCGTCGAGGGCGCATGAGAAGCGCACACACGCCGGCGACCACGCGATCAGAGAAGTGGAGATTGGGTGACCGTTTCCGGGAACGATTGAGAATCAGCAGTTGGTGTTTGACGAGCAGGGATTCGGCAACGATCGACCGCGCGCCGCCGGGGCCGGCCAGGCTGGCGACCGTCGCCAGCAAGTGCAGGAAAAGCATTACGAGGTCGGGCACCGCGCAATCCTAGCAAGATCGCGACATCTGACGAAGAGACCCACAAAACTAGCAATTCGCCACGGACAGGCCGACGGCGCGACGCTCTACCGACGGCCTTGGTGCCTGATCCCGCGCCTTTGACGTTCGCGGGAGACGCAGATGCCGAGATGGGATCTGTGAGGCCGGCCCGAGCGCGCTTTCTGTTCTCGCAACCCGAGAGTCGCGGGTCGACTGCCCGTGATAGGCTGTCCGTGCGGAATGGAACTGCAAGAGATCGTCGATCAATTCGCGGCGGCGATGACTCTGGCTGACAATCGAGCTCCCGTGGCGATTAGTCCTCGGTCAGGCCGGATCTATCGTCCAGGCATCGGCCGTCATCCTGAAGACCGCGCGGTTGATCTCGTCGTCGACGAACTTCGTGTCTCGTGCCCTGACTGGAAAGTGAGCCTGCGCGTGTGCTACCCCAATAGCAAACAGACGTGCGATTTCCTCATCGGCGAGCCAACGGATTGGGCCATCGAAATCAAGATGTTTCGCCCCAACGGCGACAATGGCAAACCTGACGACACGGCAATCAAGGACATTCTCTCGCCATTCTCCGCTGACCGTAGTGCTCTGACGGACTGCAAAAAGCTCGCGTCGTCAACGATTGCACCGCGGCGTGCCATCTTGTTTTATGGGTTCGAGGACTCTCGCCACCCGCTGCGCGTCATCGTTGACGCATTCGAACTCTTGGCTCGAGCGCGAGTTCAGCTTGGCCAGCGATGCGAGGCAAAGCTCGGGAAGCTCGTACATCCCGTGCACGCTTCCGGTGCAGTGTTTGGCTGGGAGGTCAGCCCGTGATGTGTCCGCCAGCAAGAGCACTCGATGGTCCGCGACGCTCTGTGACGATGAGATGATCTTCAATGGCAGATCCCCTCGACTGGACTGAACAAGACCTTCACGATCTTATCGGCCAGTCGGAATCGGCACGTCTGGAATTCAAGTCTGGTCGGCTGCTCGATGACCGGACCAAGGCGATCGAAACTATTTCTGCGGAGATTTCGGCATTCGCCAATTCTGAGGGTGGTGTATTGGTGCTCGGTATCCGTGAGCGACGCGAGGGCCAGCAGCCTGTTGCTGCTGAAATCGATGGTGTCGACACATCGGCTGTCGCCCCGCAATGGTTGCAACAGGTCATCGAATCAAACATCAGTCCGCATTTAGCGGGGATTCGTTTGAAGCGAATTCAATTAACGAAGTCGCCTGGCCGCGCTGTAATCGTGGTCGTGATTCCAAAGGGCACTACTGCTTATCAGGCTAACAATCGCTGGTACTATGGACGTTCAGAATTTGAGATTAAGCCGCTTCCAGACCACGAAGTCCGCCTGCGCATGCAACGCGGCAAGGTTGCTGAGGTGTCGCTTCTTGTTGATGAAGACACGATTGTGACCAGTGGACTGCTCGAGGACGACTACGAAAACCCGAAGGATGCCGAGTCTTTTCCAGAGTATTTGCAGGCGCAGGTCCGCGAGATTGCGATGACCGGTCCGTCTGACCTTCAAACCGGCGAACAGACATTTTCGTTTCGGTTGAATGTTAAGAACACGAGCGAAACGACAGTCAAGGGACTGCTGTTGCAGCTGACCTTCGATCATCATCCTGACGTCCGAATAGCCTGCGGTGACAAGACTATCGGCAATCAGCTTCCTGAGCGGTTGAGGCTCGAGCTTCCCGCTGGGAAGCGGATTTTTCCTGGTGACGAGATGCCATTTCCCGAGGAGATCTTTACGATTGTCGCCGGCACGGCGGAGACTGTACGGGATGCTCGGTGCAAAATTGTCTGGACGGCGTTTCTTGATGATTCTCCCGCGTCGAGCGGGACGTTGGATCTGACAGAGTTTTTGCGGCGCGGCCCAATCGTTCGAGCAGGCTGAACATCAGGCGCGGTCGGTCGCGGGGCTCAATGGCCGCCTCTGTGTTTCGCCTGTTTGTGGCGAATTCCAAATTTGTGCTGCGAAGACCGCTGAAAGAACTCGCGTTCCTGTCACCGGCCCGAATCAGAAGCCCCCAGAGGTTCACTCAGCGGCTCAGCCACTGCCTGTGGGGTGCGTTAATTCGATCTGTGTAAAATAGCGGCCTTTTCCATAGAGGAGAAGCCGTGCTCCTGGCCGTCGTTTACGTTGCTCTCCAACGGATCCTGCAGCTTGTCTCGCTTCTGTTCCGATCGGCTGACTCCAAAGAGCTTGAAATCGTCGTGCTACGCCATGAGTTGGCGATCTTGCGTCGTCAGGTCCATCGACCGACGTTTCGGCCGGCTGACCGATGGTTCCTCGCGGCGGCCAGCCGACTGTTGCCGCGCGTCAAGTGGTCGGTGTTTCTGGTCACGCCGGCGACGCTCCTCTGCTGGCACCGTTGGAGGGTGGCGAAGCGCCGGATTTATGCGCGACAGCCCGGTCGTCCGCCGATCGCCAAGGAGCGTCGAGCACTGATCGTGCGCTTAGCACGGGAGAATCCGCGGTGGGGCTATCAGCGCATAGTGGGCGAGCTGAAAGGCCTCGGCATCATCGTATCGGCAACCACTGTCAAGAAGATCCTGCGCGAGGAACAGATCGGTCCAGCAGGCACGCGCAAGGGTCCATCATGGCGTGAGTTCTTGCGCGCGCAAGCGAAGAGCGTAATCGCGGTGGATTTCTTCACGGTCGACACCGTCTGGCTCGAGCGGCTGTACGTGCTGTTCTTCATCGAGGTCGCCAGCCGTCGCGTCCATCTTGCCGGGTGCACGGCCCATCCCGACGCCGAATGGGTCAGGCAACAGGCGCGGCAGGTGGCCTGGACGTTCGCCGAACGGCCGGAACCGATTCGTTTTCTGATCCGCGATCACGATCGCAAGTTCACCGGCGGCTTCGATGCCGTATTCGAGGCCGAAAACATCCGAATCGTTCGGACGCCGATTCAAGTTCCCGAGGCGAATGGGATCGCAGAGCGGTTCGTCCGGACCGCTCGATCAGAATGCCTGGATTGGCTCTTGATCCTGAACGCCCGGCATCTGGAGCGCGCGCTCACCGAGTTCTTGGATCATTACAACCGTTGGCGGCCTCATCGCAGCCTGGACTTGGCGCCGCCGAATGGCCGGACGTCAGCGGCGACGTGGACGGGGACGCAACCGATAACGCTGAAACGTCGCGACCGTCTCGGCGGACTCCTGCACGAGTACGAGCGCGCTGCGTGAGCGAATCGAGTAAACGCACCGTACAGATGGTGCAAGAAATCACCTCGGCGGCGGCGCCTCGCTGATATGAAATAAGGCGCATCACCCGTAGATAATGCGCCTGTTTGATTGTGCCCCTTTTTGTGCCCTGTAGGTCTCGAAATCGCCGTCAGGCCGCTACTGGGAGCTGCACAAGGTCGCGGCAGTGGGAGACCCAGCGCACGTGGTTCAGATCGGCAGGCGCCAACGTCTGTCCGCCGGCGAAGGTCAGTGGCGCGCGGCCGTCCAATGACGCGTGGCAGCGCGCCGCGTTGTAGTACGTCTGGAACTCGGCAAGCTTCCGTTCCAGGTCACGCCCATTCCAGAACAGCACGTGGTCGAGGAATTCTCGCCGCGTCGTTCCGATCAAGCGCTCCACGAATGGGTGCGACAACGGCACGTGCGGGACGGTCTTGATTTCCTCGATCTCCAAAATCCGAAGGTTCGCCGTCCACCGGTACGCCTCGAATACTGGATCGTGACCGGTACTGAGATGTCGCGGTGAGCCGTGTCCATGAATCGCGGTGTTGAACATGCGACAGACGTCGGTGCCGGTCACGGTGCCACAGTGCACGCCGAAGCCAATCAAGCGTCGCGTGAACTGGTCCATGACGACAAGCACCCAATAGCTCCGAAGCACGACCGACTCGCAGCGAAACAGGTCGACGCTCCAGAGGCTGTCTGTGTTGTGGCCGATGAACGACAACCACGACGGTCCGGGTCCACGCGGCGCAGGGCGATAGTGTTTCGCCAACACGCGGTGGACAACGTTCCTGTCAATGTCGACCCCGAACGTCTGCGCGACGATCCGCGCAATCCGTGGACAGCCGAATCGAGGATTGCGCGACTTCAGTTCGACGATGGCGCGGATGAGCGCTTCGTCCGGCCCTTTTGGTCCGGGCTTTTTCGGACGCTGGCTCGCTGAGAACAGCAACCGGTACTTCCGCCGCACCAACGCCCGATGAAAAGCCAGAAGCGTTGTTGGGCGGAACGCGATGGCGACCCGTCGAATGCGCGCTGCATTGAGGAACAGCGACGCGAATCCGCAGAGCAGTCGGTCACTCTGCGTCAAGTTGGGCGCCCGCCGGCGACGGCGACGCAAGACAATCAGTTGCTGCTTGAGGACGAGATTCTCGGCGATGACCGCTCGCACGCCACCTGTGCCACACAGCCTTGCCACCGCGACCGCCAAGTGCAACAGCGTCAGCAGCAGATTCGTCATGCGAGAGTCAGCGTAGAACAGCTCTTGGATCTCACGCAACGTTGCTCAATCCTGGATTCAGCGCGAGAATTCGCAATTCGAGACCGACAGGCGTGAGATCGTCGCCGTGGTGACGCAACTCGCGCTGGAAGATGCAGAAGATCCGTGGAGACAGCTCGGGTGTTTATGGGATGACTTCTAAACTCTAGTTCATCGCAAGTCCATTTTTCAGCATCGTTCGGTAACTATCTTGCGATAGAACAGCATCCGTCAGGCTGTCGAGCATGCCGAGAAGTCCGGACTTATTGTCGTCACCAAATGGAATCGTAAACAGTTGCGGCTGGTTGTAGTCAAGAATCCTAATATTAAAAGGGTCTGGCCTTTTCATCAATTCGTCGCGATCTGGCCGCAGCCCGCGCACCTCTAAGTCGAATTCATACACATGGTGAACCTGCACAACTGTGGCGTCATTGATGTTGTTAATGAACCCTGGCGCTTGGCCTCTGCGGATCGACTTATTCAATGAGTCTAATTCCTTAGGTGAGTTATCACGACCGTTAATGATATAAACCTCGAGATTGTTGGGATACAGATAGTTGCTAATCGCTGAGAATGTGGGACTTGCGCCCTTGAGGTGCCAATATGAGATGCAGTCAGGATCATGCACAAAGCCGCGTAGTGCTAGTGAGAAGTTGCCATGTTTCATTGCATCGCAAACGATACCAAATACTTGAGCGTAGAGTTCGAGCAGGGTGGGCTCGACTGGTATTGAGACGTTTATGGGCTTTTGCGGATGCGACTCTTCGCCGGTAGTCAGCCTCTGGGTTGATTCCAGAATGGTCTCAATCTTCTTGGCGGCCTCATCGTCGATGGGCGTCCCTCTGGCTATCGACCCAAAAACAACTTTGATTAACTTGGCCAATATGTCGCTCGCAAGACTAGGAACATTGCGAATTCTGTCCGCCAACCTTTTGTAGCCAGCCTTTTCAAGGGCATCCAAAGCGATTCGAAGCAACACGCCGACCGTTCCCGATGGAAGTGCCGGAATTGAGTCGTGCGGAATATCAGGATGGTCCGTCATGTCTGCAGCGCTCCTTGCTACATATCATCTGAGGTTGTTCCGGGCTACTGAATTAGGGACGAGCAGAGTCAACGGGACCGTTGAAACGCGCGCCTCGTCGCTGGCTGAATTGTGATGACAAGAACCCACGAGTGCCTCATCCGCGGATATGATCAAAACAGCCTCCACTTTGCCGAACGCAACCGTCATCAACCGCAACGCATCGTCAGCGCTGAACAGGCGCGCGTTTAAGCGCTGAGTCGAGTCCAGACAACAACGTGAGGCGTAAGTATACGTCCCCGGCCGTGAAAGGCGCATTAATTCGAGCCGCAGCGTGACGGGAGGCTGGCGATCCTAGACGATTTCTGATGTCGGAGAGAATTGTGGCTCGGCTATGTTGTCCTTCAGCGCCTTCTCCAGTTGCTGGAGCTCCGGTTCCGTTCAGCCAACTTCGAGCAACTTGAGATCTTGGTTGCTCCGACACGAGTTGGCCTGTCCTTCGCCAAAACAGCGTCGGCGTTTACCTGCGACACAATCCGGCCCAGGCTCGGATGCGCGGGCTGCATATAGTCGGACCGCGCTGAATTCGACATCAACTTGCGCCGAACGCCCCATCGATTGACGGCAAACGAGCCGTGTGCGATGCACTGATGTGCGCCATGTGCGCGCCGGCAAAGTCTGGCGCCTACGCGGCCAGCCGTTCGTAACGGTGGTGAAGGCCGCCGACCTCCGGAATCGCGACGATCGGTCCAGTGGACGTAGCCGAGACGGGTCGGGGATCTGGGCGCGTCCTTCTCAAGCCCCAGATGCGTCCGACTCTGATGATAGAAGTCGACAACTCAACACCCACAATACTGAGTTCCGCGAAGTCTGTTATCCGTGGCATCCCTGGTTCGGTCGGACCGTCGCGGTGTATGCGGTCCTCGTCAAGCACGGACAGTCGGTGTGTCGATGCGGGCTCGAGGAGGAGCGCAATCGTCTCTCGATAGAAGTACCGGCCTGGATGTTTGAACCAGCGGCGTGCGGTCGTGTGTGGGTGATGGCCGCACCAGCGGTGAGCTGCGAGGCATTGAGTGCGTTGCAGACGTTGCTGCGGACGGTGCCGCGGTCGGACGCCGGTGGTGTGCTACAAGCCCAGCATCGTTCCTTGCCTGCGGCAGGAGGTGCTGATGCGCCGGTTCGTGATCCCCCCGCGACTCTCGCAACTCACGCTGTTTCGTCCCGTCCCGTCGCGTCTGTCGTTTCAGACGTTGCCCCCCGAGGTCCAAGCCCAGACGATTCGGTTGCTGGCGCGGCTACTCCGCGAGCACATCGACCACCGCGCCGCGGCCGGCTCGGTACGGGAGGCGCGTGATGAGTGACAAGATCACGCCGCATCATCAGGCGCGGAAGGCGATTTTGTACATTCGGCAGTCATCGGCGCATCAGGTGCAGCACAACCTCGAGAGCCAGCGATTGCAGTATGCGATGCAGGACCGGTTGCAGCAGCTCGGGTGGCGTGACATTGAGGTCGTGGATGACGACTTGGGCCGGTCGGCCGCCGGACTCGTCACACGCGCGGGGTTTGCTCGCATGGTGGCGGACGTGTGTTTGGGCCAGGTCGGTGCGGTGGCGGCCCGCGAGGTGTCGCGCTTCGCCCGGAATAGTCGCGAGTGGCAACAACTCGTCGAAGTCTGCCGCGTCGTGGACACCGTGCTGATCGATCTCGACACGGTGTACAGCCCGCGGCACAGCAACGATCGTCTGCTGCTCGGGTTGAAGGGCAGCTTGAACGAATACGAGCTGGACCTCTTGCGGCAGCGCTCGGTGGAAGCGCGGCGTGCGAAGGCGCGCCGCGGCGAGCTCCTCGTGGCGGCGCCGGTCGGGTATCTCAAGACCGACGCGCCGCATCTCGAGAAAGATCCAGATCGCCGCATTCAGGAGGCGATCACCTTGGTGTTTCGAAAGTTTGCGGAACTCGGCACCGTGCGCCAGACGTTGTGGTGGTTTCTGGAGCATGGACTGCAGTTACCGTCCGGCCCGTGTCGGGCGAGATCACGTGGCGCCGCCCGTCCTACGGCATGCTGTATCGCGTCCTCAGTAGTCCGGTGTACGGCGGCGCGTACGCCTACGGCCGGACTGAACGGACCCTCCACTACGACGACGGCCAACCGCGCATCGTCTCTCGACGCAAACCGCGTGCGCAATGGCTGGTGCTGATCCCGAACGCCCACGACGGCTATGTGAGCTGGGAGGAGTTTGAACGGATTCAGCAGGCGATGGCGGGAAACGTCCGTGGACGGGGTCGACTCGGCGCGGCGACGCAGGGGCCAGCGCTCTTGAGCGGACTGCTCCGCTGTCGACGCTGCGGGCGCCGATTGACCGTCTGGTACACTGGCCGCGCACACCATGTGCTCCGGTATGCCTGCCATCGTGGAGAGCTGGACAACGGGGAGCCGCGCTGCATTTCATTCGGCGGTCGGATCGTGGATGCGATGATGGCGAAAGAAGTCCTCCGCGTCGTGCAACCGGCGGCCATTGATGCGGCAGTCCTCGCCAGCGACGAGGCCGCGCGCCAGCAGGACGAGGTGCTCCAGGCATGGACCCGCGACCTCGAGGCCGCGCGGTACGCGGCGCAGCGCGCGCAGAAGCAATACGACGCGGCGGATCCCGACAATCGCTTAGTCGCGGATGAATTGGAGCGGCGCTGGAATCAGGCCTTGCAGGGGGTCCAGGAGATCGAAACGCGTATCGATCAGCATTGTCACAGCCGACGAGTCGTAACGGTCCCGACCCACGAAGAATTTGCGGGGCTGGCCTCCGACCTGGCGGCCGTGTGGCACGACCCTTCAGCCGATGTACGGGTGAAGAAGCGTCTGCTCCGCACAGTGATCCACGAAATCCTCGTCGACGTGGACGCGGACGCCGGCGAAGTGATGCTCCTCATTCACTGGCAGGGTGGCGTCCATACCGAACTGCGAATCCCACGACGACGTCGTGGGCAGAATAGCGCCCAAACGCCAAAGGATCTGATTGACGCCGTGCGTGTGCTGGCTCGCATCTGCTCCGACGACGTGCTGGCGAGCACGCTCAACCGCAATGGCCTGCTAACGGGACGTGGGAATCGGTGGACACGGGAACGCGTGACCGCGCTTCGCACGTATCACGAGATCCCTTGTTATGACGAGGATCGGCGCACATCAGAGGGCTGGATGAATCTGACCGAAGCTGCTCACCGACTCGGCGTCAGTGCCAGAACACTTCGCTTAGCGGTCGAGCGCGGCGCGATCGACGCGCAGCATCCCTTACCCGATGGTCCGTGGGTGTTTCACCGCCGTGAGCTCGAAACGGAAGCTGCCGCCACCTTTGTCGCTCGGGTCCGGCGTCGCACGCCAGAGGTCGCGATACCAGATGCTCACCAGCAACCTCTCAGTTTTCCGAGCCTTTCACGCACATAGCGAGGTGGGGCAGTATGAAACGTCGTTGTAGTACGTGACGTAGGCGTGTAAGACGCGACGCAGCCCGCGCTCGTTGCCGATGATGATGTGATCGAGGCATTCGCGGCGAATTGACCCAATCAAGCGCTCCGCGTACGCGTTCTGCCATGGTGAGCGAACGGCCGTGATCACCTCGTTGATGCCGATTGCCGGCGCCGTGGTCGCCCACGCTGCCCCACACCAGCGCGTGTTCACTCGCCAGCGGTGACGCCATCATGCCCTGGCACATCGGCTCGAAGATGTCGGTGTCACCGAGATCGGGAAACAGCAACCCGAACGACATCCGCGTCGCGACTGATGACGCTCGTGCGACGTAGGTTCCGGAACCGGCTCGCCGTTCAACCAGCCCGGCATACTGGAGATCGCGGACGGCGCGACCGACGGTGA